>Ga0209099_1004684_pt1 | contig 10231 bp, 7 predicted proteins | sample AD_JPNHW2_MetaG_FD_184430 | JGI IMG/M metagenome (GOLD analysis project Ga0209099, IMG submission 184430) | Active sludge microbial communities of municipal wastewater-treating anaerobic digesters from Japan - AD_JPNHW2_MetaG (SPAdes) (version 2) | ecosystem: Engineered > Bioreactor > Anaerobic >...
ATACTTCCGCTGATACCAATGCTGTCCCTGAATTCAAGCGTATCGATCAGATAGCGATAATAATTCTCAAAAATTCCCGGCAGGTTTTGTTTTATTGCGATTGTTTCAACTATATCTATGATTTTATGGATCAGTTCTGTCGATTGATTAAACCATTCGTCTCGGATTTGATACCGCGTCTGTCCTGAACTATTTTTTGAATTGATAACTTCATCGGTTTTTCTACGGAGATTCATAAAATTAACGTACATTGAATTTAAGTCTTCAAAAAGCCGCGGATCAGTCCCTGCCAGCCACTCGAGTCCTTTGCTCATGTTATCATCAACTGCCTTACGACGTGTATCTATAAATGTTCTGTCAGATGCGGAAACAGGTTTTCCTGATGATAGTACAACATTTGTTCGTCCCCGATCAAAGGTCAGATCCTTTAATGTTAATATAAGAAAATTTGCGCTCCTGCCCAGTCTGGAAATTTCAGTCGCCCTAATGCTCTCCTTCCATGACCTGTTCAACTGGTATAAAGAAAGAACAATCAGAGCGGTGCTTGTAATCAGGATACATAGAGTGAGCTTGGTCTGCAAGGATAATTGTTTCATCAGTCAGCAACCTTCTTTGAAGGAACGTTATATTAAACTGGACATATATAATATGAATTGTCAAGAAAGATACATTTGACATTCCGATAATATTCATTATGATCCTTTAACCTCAAAGTGTTGAGTCTATACTTTGTGGATATTATCGAAGATTCCTATATCAAAAAAACCGGTATGTTTATCAGAAGATATAACCAGCCGACAGGTATTAAAGACATCTTATAATAAACTATCAGGGCGACCCCTGTTATTCCGCTTGATAAGAAACCATGCGGAATTAGAAATCCGTTAACTGCAACCGCACATATCGCACTGCCCAAAGTGAGCAGAAAAGTATTATATATAAATTCCCTGAAAAGTTTTCTCATGGCAGGTTATCCTCAGATATTTTATAGTCATTATTACTGATAGTAATCTCCGTTCGCTTCGGGCTGATATAGTATTTTTTCAACATGTAAGATTTTTTGACCGGCTGGTACATTCCAGACAATTTCATCGCCTTCTTTGTAGCCTAATAGGGCAGTACCAATTGGAGCAAGTACAGAAAGTTTTCCATTTGCCAGGTCAGCATCTTCAGGATATACTATAGTATAAACAAACTCTTCAGCTTCATTAATATCGATGAAGCTAACTCTTGTATTCATTGTTATCACATCGGATGGTATCTTTTCAGGTTCAAGCAGCAATGCATTTGATAGTTCAGCATCAAGATTTTTTGCATTTACATGTCCGCTGGCTATACTTTCATTGATGACCTGTTTGAGTTTAATAAAATCCCTGCTGTTTAAGATAATTCTCTTTTTATTCATAATTTTCTCCAAAAAAAAAATAACACGCCTCCTCACCCTTTAATGAAAAAGGTGAATAGACGTGTCATTCATTTTTAATTGTTATTTAAGATTAATAGGATTACTTAAAATAATTATGTTACATTTATTATTAGAAAACGATAAATTTTCAAATATTCAATATTTTATTCATCTAATAAACACTCTTCCTGTGATTAATTTTAATAGCTTCCAGAAAAAATCTATTCTAGGCTTTATTTATCAGTTCACGGTTATATCTTATTTGTTTTGTAACCTATTCCTGCCCATACAGCTTCAAAAAGTACTATATAAGACTGCTGACATGATGCTCAAGGCGTTTTAAAAACCGTAAGTAAAGAAAAAAGTACTGGATAACCTGTAGCCACAGATGTTGGGTGTGATATCCTCCGGATACGGAAAGATGTTTGGAGAGCATGAGGTAGAATCAGAATACCCGGCTTTTCATCGGCAAAGAGCGGGCTGGATCTGTTATGGCATTGATTTTAACGGCGAAAGATGACCTTGCAATAATGTCATCATCGGTTATAAGGTGTACATCCAGTAGACCGCCGGTAATATATCCTGTTTTCAGAAAGTTCATCTCTGCAAGACTCAGGCTCCAGCCTTCGAGCCACAGCAGCAGGTTTTCACGTTGTTCGACAGAACCGGTAAAATGCAGAAGCAGATCAAGATCACTGCATGGGCCGGATGTGGCGTTAACTGTCGATCCTATCACATAAAAAGCTTTCACGCCAAAACGTGAAGGTTCCAGCTGCGCTGCAATCTGTTCAGCCATATGCATACGCCATCGCCAGAAATCATCGGACTGAGATTTTACCTGTACAGGTTTTAGTATAGCGTTGTCACCCGAAGCCTTCGCTTCGCTGAAGTAGGCGATGGCTTCCCCCAGATCAGCATTGAGAAGAATCTTTAATATCTCTCCACCGGTACGTCTTGGTACATCAATCACCCGTATCACATCCTCCAGGTGTTCATATTCCGGAAGAAGATCACATAGCATATTCTCGGAGCTTGTAAAAAACAGATCGTTATATGTTATCTCCTTATCCTCAGGATAAAGCGGTATGTACCTGATGCCGGTTTCAACAAGATCCTGAAAAAAGTGAGTGCCGAATGACAGCTCCGGCGAGTATGACCCCTTTCGAGTTGAAATTTCGATCAGCACTGCAGTGTTGCATATGTCAGAATAAGTAACCTGGACTCCAAGTTTTATATCACCACGACTCCCCCACCGGCCTGGCCCCATAAGAATAAATTGTTTCTTGGGAAGAAGTGAATTGAGCCTTCCTACCGCGCGTCCAACGTCTGTAAGGATTGTCCGGTTACCCAGTTCACCGTATTTTGCAGGATTAACCCAGACAATATGAGAGATATCCTGTATCCTCCCGTTTGAAATAAAACGTTTTGCATTGAAAAGAATTTTATTCTCAGGGATATCATGTGGAATGGGACTTGGAGCTGCGTCGCCGTCTGAATTCTGAGGTCTGCACTGCAATATATAAAAACTGGTACCGTCACATGCAAACTCGATATCAACGGGCATACCAAATCCTTCCTGCAGAACTGACACAATAGCATGTACTTTTTTTACAAACGTGGTTCTGGAGATAATACCTTCAAAGGTCACCAGCAGGTCATCTTTTTTACAATCAAGATTAATAAGCGAAGGCTGCGAGATATGGCCATCCCTGAAGATGGATACTATCTGGTGAATGCCGGGAATTTCATCACCGGATTGCTTGAACAGTTCCGCAAGTTGTATAGTTTCAAAACAATTTTTGTTTAGATTGATAACATCGATCGATGATGGTGAATAATGTCTGATTTCATCGGGGCTTACGTTTACCCTTAGCGCCGGCTGACCAGGAGAGATCATCACAGGGTAATCGTTGCTCACACGGTCTACTGCGCGTGTGCCCAGACCCGGCACCAGCCGTATAAGCCCGTCTTCACGCTTGAGTCTTGGTGACCATCGAAATTCGTTGTTGCTGAAAGCGATTCCGGCGAACGCGGGAAAAAAATAATCCCCAACCCTTGTCCCGACAACCTGCTGTATCATTATACCCATTTCTTCATTCAGATCGATTAATCCCCGCTCAGAACGGTAGATTATAGGGTCAGGAGCGAAGAGTGATGCATAGACTTCGGAAATGGCATCAAGCAGAGCATTGAATCGTTTTTCCCTGTCACCCTGATTTGCAAGAAACAGACTTTTATATTTTCCTGAAAAAGCAGTCCCGATTCTGTCTTCAAGCAAGCTTGAGCTTCGAACTATTATCGGATTGTTTCCAAGCTCATCAAGCGCAGCAATGAGTCCTTTTTTTATTTCTGAAGGGAATTGAGCATTTTTAAAAAGCTGAATTATATTCGGGTATTCAATCCGTATCTGCTCAGGGTCCTTGTACTTCTGTTCGTTAAGTTCTTCAAGGTCATTATAGCGGAGAAATTCAGTGAGCGAATCTGCAGTAATATACCATGTCATCGGTGTACAGATATTTTTCAATAAATCGTTTTTCACTTCAGCCTTGAGCAGCATATGCTTTGCCATGAAAAGTCCGGCGCTTTTACCGCCCAGCTTGCCGTTGCTCCCCGTATGGTGAATTATCCTCGTTGTTAAATCAAAAAAATCATTAACTTCCAGGTGGTTTTTTGCTATATTGATAAAATCCGTATTGTCAGAAAAAAACCTGCGTATAAGTGAAATCCTGAGCCATTTTTCCGTTGACGGGGCAAGAGCCATGTTACTGCCACTCATCGCCCTGTAACGCTGTATGGCATCGATGATTTCATTAAGCTTTGCATTCCCTGAATCAATGGTTTTTACAAGAAAACCCGTCTTATTCTCGTTGATCCATTTCTGTATGCAGGACATAATTTCATTGTCGCTCATGTTTTTTGAAGCGGTAAAAAACACCTGGTCACTTGCTTCAAGCATCAGATCCCTGGGCTGTTTAAGACTGGGGCTGTTCGTTTCGGGCTGGTAATCAGCATCATTACCGGGAAAGTCACTGTTGTACTTATTAAGGAGCAGTTTTGCGTCCTTGACTCCGTTCCAGAAAAGATGGTAGATCATTTTTCGTGCAATGTGGTGGTAGAGATTCACATCAGTACTGCGGAGAAGCTCTGTAATTACCATCCATTTGCGATTTGATTTTTCAGCCAGATTTCTATCTGCATTTTCAAATTCTCTGATCAGTCCCTCCAGTTTGCGGTGAAGAACCGTCTGCCCTATGCGGTCGGCAATTGTAGCTATCAGCTTGCGTTCCTTTTCAAGGAAAAAACCTTTTTCAGAAAGTGGAACTTCTTCAGTGTATGAAATTTCAATAAAGCCCGCAGTTTTATCTTCTATCTTTATTTCGGCGCTGTCAGTCCATATGGAGGGTGAATAGTTTTCTTTTTTATATTCCGTGTCCTGGAATACAATGCGGGACTGGCATATCTCGGGATACTGCCAACCTGATGGTATTATCCCGATTATTGCCATGAACATATCAGGGAGCGAACTGTCGTTACCGGCAAGAATTTCTTCAACCTGGTACAGGCAGTTCAACTCCTTCGCACGTTCCCGGAGTATATTGATCAACTGGTCATTTGGCAGATTAGAATCAGTCATTGCCTAAATTTTTACCTGAAAGAACAGTTAGTCCCACATATACCTCTGATATTTAAACTTAGACCCATCCCCTCATTTTAACAGCTTTGGCTACCCTGTCAATTGCAATTATATATGCCGAGTCGCGCATATAAAGTTTTTTGCTCCTGGCGAGTTCGCTTACGGCGAGAAACGCAGATGTCATCTTTGTATCAAGTTTATCAAGAACTTCCTTCTTTTCCCAGAAATAGTTCATATTACACTGCACCTGCTCAAAATAACTGCATGTAACACCACCGGCATTTGCAAGGAAATCAGGAATTATGAATATATTCCTGCTTTTGATTACTTCATCAGCTTCAGGTGTTGTGGGGCCGTTAGCTCCTTCGGCAATAAATTTAACTCTTGAATGGATTTTATTAACATTGTCCTTGTTGATCTGGTTTTCCATTGCTGACGGAATCAGGATATCAACGTCCTGTTCGAGCCATGCATCACCCGGAAGCTGTTCGTACCCGAGATCGCGCGCCTTGTTTTTATCTATGCCGCCGAATTTGTCAGTGATTGAGAAGAGCTCATCAACGCTGATTCCACTTTTCTTCCTGAATGTATAAGAAGTCTTGTCAGCCTGATCCCAGCATGAAACACATATAACCTTCCCTCCAAGGTGGTCGTATAACTTTGCAGCGTACTGTGAAACGTTACCAAAGCCCTGGAGGCTGGCTGTGGTATTAGCCGGATCTATTTTATGCTCACTTAACGCCTCTCTCAGAGTGTATATGAGGCCGTAACCTGTAGCCTCAGTGCGTCCAAGTGAACCGCCCATTCCAACAGGCTTACCTGTTATAAATCCCGGATATTTCCCTCCGTGTATCGCTTCAAATTCATCGAGCATCCAGAGCATATGCTGTGAATTGGTCATCACGTCCGGCGCAGGAACATCAAGAACCGGCCCAAGATTCTGTGCGATCTGTCGAACCCAACCCCTGCAAATCTGTTCCTGTTCTCGCGCGCTCAGGTGATGCGGATCGCATATTACACCGCCTTTCCCGCCTCCAAGCGGTATATCTACTACAGAGCATTTCCATGTCATCCACATTGAAAGCGCGCGTACGGTATCAACCGTTTCCAGCGGATGAAAACGGATACCGCCCTTTGCCGGTCCTCGGGCATCATTGTGTTGAATTCTGAATCCTTTGAAAACTTTAACGTTACCATCATCCATGTGAACGGGAATTGTAAACTGATATTCCCTCATTGGCTGTCTTAACAATTCTTTTAAGCCATCCTCCAGATCGAGCATTGCAGCCACACTGTCGAACTGGTTCTGTGCTACCTGAAACGGGTTGTAGGACTTTGATTCCATGTTATTAACTCCAGAATAGAATAAAATTTAATATCATTTTCCCGAGCTTTCTCCATAATTCTACAGACCAGTGTAATCCTGCTTCTGAGGTTCCGGTTAAATGATTAACAGTTTTATCCCTGTTAAATGAGCTCAAAAATGATGTTTGATAGTGAAAAAAGGAAAATTTTACATAATCGTAACAATTAAGTTAAAATATTACATATTTGTAACATTAGATTACTTGACTGTCAAGTGAGTTTAAAAATGATGACTTAAAAAACAGTAAAATACAAAAAGTTTACATAATTGTAACATTTTTATCCCGACGCTCCATAAGTCTGGTAATGTATTAAACTCATATCATCGATTTTTATTCGTTCATGGAATGTATGCTGTTTTTCTTTCCGGAAAAGAACAGAAAAATAAACCTGTATAATGGCATTTATGAACACAGGCTGGGGAGAAAATAATAAAAATAAAACAGAGTTGTATTGAATATTTTGAGTTAATAAAAAATACATTTAATATCTTATGATAAGGTTCATAATTATTCTTTAACCGCATGGTGTTACATTAAAACTCTTTGTTGTTATAAAAAATTACTAAATAAATATAGAAAATCTGTGGAAATTTACATCTTATCAGTTTCAGTTTTGTCAAGAAGCTCCTGGCTGCTATTGGCTGATTCAACTCTGTTGCGGCCCGACTGCTTTGCATGATACAGAGCATAGTCGGTCCGGGCATACCAGTTTTCAAAGGTTTCGCCGCATTGTCTTTCTGCAATGCCGAAACTTGCCGTAACAGTTCCAACGCCCGGATGTTCATTTTTTTCAATCGCTTCACGCATCTTTTCAGCTACCGCCGTGCCTCCATTTAAAGTCGTGTGCGGCATCAGCACTATAAATTCCTCACCGCCGAAGCGTATAAGAAGATCCGAGCTGCGTATTATCTGCCCGGCTATCTGCGAAATATTTTTAAGAACTGCATCTCCCGCAGGATGCCCCCATGTATCGTTAATCTGTTTGAAATGATCAAGGTCAAACATTGCCAGGGTTACTGGTTCATTATAGCGGTCTGAGCGTGTTAAAACATTATCGATGCTCTTTTCAAGAAAATGACGGTTGTATAATCCAGTCAACTCATCAGTAATAGCCATGATTTCAGTAATTTTACGGAGATTTCTTTCCTCAGACATGCTTAGCTCAAGCATCTTTACACCTTCGGCAAGCTTTCCAATTTCGTCAGGACGTGATATTTCATCCGATAGCGGCGGTACATCTTCACCAGTGCGTATTTTACCCAGTGCGCCTGTCAGGTTTATCAGCGGCTTGAACAGTCTGTTTCGGAAATAGATAATAGTAGCCAGAATTATCAGCAGTGCTGCAAGAAACTGAATTGATGCCAGAACAAGAGAAATAATAGCCTTATCCTTCAGTTTTTTTATTTCATAGCCGATTTCAATTTTTATCTGATCCTTTAGTGTAAAAACAGAATCAAAAGCAGGAACAGACAGATCCTTGAGCTGTTTTGCTCTTGAAAGAGAAACAGGTGCCCTGTAAGCACGGCGGATTGTATCTTCAAGTACAGGCCGGTATAGTCCGTAATAAGTATGCTGAACTATTACCTTCCTGCGGTTAAGGTCTTCATCATTTATTATATCTGTCATAACCTCAATCTTTGACCATAGATAATCTGCAAGTTCAAGTTTTCCGCTTATGTTTCTATATTCTTCCGAAGTGAGCTTTCTTCCGTTTGAAACAGCAGCTGTCATAATACTTCCGCTGATACCAATGCTGTCCCTGAATTCAAGCGTATCGATCAGATAGCGATAATAATTCTCAAAAATTCCCGGCAGGTTTTGTTTTATTGCGATTGTTTCAACTATATCTATGATTTTATTGATCAGTTCTGTTGATTGTTTAAACCATTCATCACGGATTTGATACCGCGCCAGTCCTGAATTTTTTCTTGAATTGATAACTTCATCGGTTTTTCTACGGAGTTTCATAAAATTAAAGTACATTGAATTCAAATCTTCAAAAAGCCGCGGATCTGTCGCTGCCAGCCACTCGAGGCCATTGTTAATGTTATAGTCAACCTCCTTTCGGCGGGTATCTATAAATGTTCTGTCAGAAGCAGTAACAGGTTTTCCGGAGGAGAGCACAACATTTGTACGTCCCCGCTCAAAGGTCAGGTCCTTTAATGTCAATATGAGGAAGTTTGCCCTGATGCTAAGTCTGGAAATTTCATCCGCCCTGATGCTCTCCTTCCATGACCTGTTCAGCTGGTATAAAGAAAGGACAATCAGAGCGGTGCTTGTAATCAGAATACATATTGTGAGCTTGGACTGTAATGATAAATGTTTCATCAGTCAGGAACCTTCTTTGAGGGAAAGATACTAAACAATTGTAATGATAATATTCAATCTGGTTCTTTAACCGTATAGTGTCACAATAAAACTCTTTGGTATTGAACGTATCTCATTTTTAAAAATATCAATAATTCTCCACAATAATAATCCTCTCAAAACCTTCATCCTTAGCCGGTAGAGATTTTGATGCCGCGAGTTTTGAAATAACACTTTCCGGAATTGGATCATCGATATGCCTGTTCCTTTCCATACAGACCAGGACATCAGTATCAAGAAATATAACACCGGCACTTTTCTTCATGCGAAAGGCAATCCGTGTATAGAGTTTTCTTGAATCTGCAGTTACGCTAGTGTTATCAACAAGAATTTTTTCACCGCTGTTGAGGAGATGCTCAATAATTTTACGCTCGGTATGTTTTACGAGATGCTCGTCAACAGCGGTGAAATTCTGTTCGGACCATATCTCTCCGAAATTTGTCATTTCGTATAGAAGCCGTCTGATCTCCTTTCTGTTCACCCTTTTGCGTCCCTTATCCATAAATTCCTTCCGCGAAAAATGAGACTTACCCGCTCCAGGCAATCCACAGACAAGAATAACATCAAATTGATGAAAACTTTTTAAATCAGGGATTCCCATTATCGGTCACCTTTTTATTAATTATACCAGTGATATCAAAAAACAGTGTTCAGTGAATGCTGTAATAAGATCATGAAGGCTGGAACCATCTTTAATAATTTTTTTGTATAAAATTTATTTTAAACAAAGTATAATTTAGAATTAATGTCAACAATAATACTGACCTGTTCTATTGCTAAAATACAATCTACCTTTTTTTGACATTTTTTATTTATAGTTTATTTTACAGTTCTCAAAGTTCCGCCTTTGTCACGCCCCTTGCGGGAAAAGCAAGAGCCGTGCCAATCAGCAAGCTGACCGGCTCCACAATTATTCCTTTATAGTTAATGTTTTAGTTCATAAAGCTCAACGTCCCCCGCGTCCCCCACCCACCCTTTCAGGTAAAGTAAATTTTAACCTCCAGGGCGGCAATTTATCAGGCTGTTAATTCACCGTCCTAAGAAAGCAATTAGTGAAACCCTGCCGACCGGCTACCAGCTTCCGGAAAAGACCCCTCCAGCTGGAAGCCTTTCCGGGCAAAACACCGTATAAAGCAAAGCAACTTCCCCCATGCCCTCCATCGGCTGCTCATCGTTATAAGTGCCACCCTTCCGGTTAAAATTTCTTTTTAACCCCACACGCGGGTTCTGCATTAAATTTTATGTTCTTATAAAATGCTTATAGTAAAATACCCCGCCAGCTCCCTTTATTAGTAGAGGGTGCCGGCGGGGTATTAATCTAAAGAATAACGGTGTGTTGTTAAACACTGCGTTTATTTCGGAGACTTTCCGGGTTTGTTATATCTCCTGCAGCTGCTTCTTAATCTCTTTCAGTTTTTCAATGTCATCCTGTGTAATATCTTTGTCACTGCTTATCGC
>Ga0209099_1004688_pt1 | contig 10227 bp, 11 predicted proteins | sample AD_JPNHW2_MetaG_FD_184430 | JGI IMG/M metagenome (GOLD analysis project Ga0209099, IMG submission 184430) | Active sludge microbial communities of municipal wastewater-treating anaerobic digesters from Japan - AD_JPNHW2_MetaG (SPAdes) (version 2) | ecosystem: Engineered > Bioreactor > Anaerobic...
AGTAAACACTTGGCAAACATTCTCAATAAAACGATTAGGGCTTATGAAAGAATAAAATCAACGTTAATAATCACCATGTAATATGTATTATTTGATAAAACAACTGCTGCCCGACAGATAATTGTAGGATATTTTGCAACGAGCAAAAAAGGCTAATATAAAGGGAGATCAATATGAAAAAGACACTCTGTATATTGCTGACGATGTTATTTCTTTGCGGATGTGCGACAACAAATTCCGTAAATTCCGCGAACTCTATAAATTCCGCAAATTCCGAAAACCAACCAATATATATGAGCTTAGATTCTTTTGGCGGTGAGAGCTGCGACGACGTCATTGAGTTTATTAATAATCCCCGGGACAATCACTTATATCCGGATATGCACATTATTTGTCGCTTTGAGGAGCAAAACGGTCAGTTATTAGTAACCGGAATCTCAAGAGAAGACGGATCTCGCCAGCAAGGCCCGTTTCTTGCCCTCAATGACCCGGACAATAGATGGGATGAGTTTAGCTCAAATGAATACTTTCAACGAGCGATTACTTTTCTGTGTGATGAAGACGCTGTCAAACAATGTTTCCGAGAAAACGGCATAGAGAACATCCAAAAGATTGTCATTGTAAGTTTAGATTGTATGGATAATGCAGTAGGTTATGCCATTACGGCGATCACAGAAACGCAGGCGTATTTTATGACAGTGCCGTTATCGAATGAGAAATACGGTGATTATATATTTCAGAAGGTCTATACACAGGATGAGTTTTTAAAAATCTTCGGTCCCCGGCCCGCAAAAGTTTTCATCAATGAAAAAGAAATAACATTTTCGACGGCACCTTTATTGAGTTACGCTTTTCTTGAGATGGATCTGTTTGAATTTTTAGATGGGCTTGATGTTCAATATACTTTTGACAAGGAGCATAAAACAATTATCTCTGATGATGTAACTTTGCAAATGGATGAATTCGAGTATGGTTGGTCGTCTGTTACAATAACAAAAGGCGATGATTTTGATGAGTGCGCAGGATATGTCAGTTATGAAGAAGGGAAATATATCGGAGATATGTTGTTGTATATTGAATTAGGCCGCTTCATAGGTTATAAAATGGATTTGCGCTACGATGATTACAGCGTGCGGATTGTAAAAAGCTAATGATATACATTTCTTATTCCTTTCATTTGGAGACAGAATGACTGTATTGCGCGGTGATTCAGATACCCCGCGTCATTACATGAGGATATACGCGGGATATATCCCGCAAGGGGATGAAGGCAATAAATTGCGCGGCAATTCAAATTGCAAGGCAATTCAAATTGCACGGCAATTACGGAAATGCAGTGCACATATACGAAGAGGCCTGGATTGCCGCGCTGGCGCTCGCAATGACGGGAGCGCACGATGCGTTGCGCTGAAAGCTGCGTACGAGACGTCTATAGCCCCTCGCAATGACGACTGGATTACCTCCTCTTCAAAACCAAAAAACCGGAGCGTTAAACTCCGGTTTCTTTGCTTTTATAAGATGGTTGGCCAACAGGCCGGGATTAATCTAAGTCCGTCTGTCAGCTGCCCTGAGCGGGCGTATGGGTGACGGTCCCCTCTTTTGTGGAGATGGTGTATGAGAACGTGACGTTCTCGCCGTCGGTCCTGGCGCCCGAGAAGAGGTATGAGTCCGTCTCGGTCATATCCAGAACCGGCTCAAAACCCTGCTGTTTCAGAGCGGCGATATAGTTTGACGCATCGTCTGCGGCCATATCGGAAAAGATCACCATGCAGCTTCCGGAGGCGTTGTCCCTGACCACCGAGACGATGGTCGCGTCCGGTTTGCTGAGCCCGGGCATGTCGGCATCCGGCCATGCCATCTGTTCTCCGACGACGATCTCGCCTTCGCTGGTCTTGATGCCCTGGGTTTTCGGTTTTGCGAAACACCCTGTCAGCAGCAATGCGGCCGTCAGCATCAAAATCAAGGCGACAAGAGCGGATCTTTTCATCAATTTTTTCATCTGTTTTTTTCCTCCTTTTACTGTCAGCGCATATCCCCGATTCGGGCAGATGCCTGTGCAGGTCCGTTCTGACTTTTTCGGGGATTTTTTCAAAGCGCTGTTTATAAATTACCATATTTTTCACATTTTGTCAACCGGCGGAAACGGATCGGCGCGCAAATTCAACATAAAATTCTCGTTTTTTACCGGCTTTAAAAATATTTGCAATTTAATGTAATTTTTGGTATACTGTTTCCAATGTGAAAGAAATCACGGGACCATAACACGCGAAAAATCTGATCGAAAGAGGGTTTTTAAATGCCGGGCGAACTCGAAAAACGGTTTCACCATGACATGGAACAAATCTGCGCGGAAGCGAGAAAACTGAAATACACCCCGGCGTATTTCGCGGCGATGCTCAACACCCACGGCGGGGTCATGACGGCAAAAAAACTGATACATACCGCAGACCCGTCATACGGGTTTACAAAACTGTTTGAATTAAAGCGTCTGGATCTGTCGGTTGAGGCGCACGTCATCAAACCGGAATACGAACCGCTGTTTACCGATGAAGAGCGGGAGATCTGCCGCAGCCGCCTGCTCGAATACGGCTACAAAGGGTAACGGCGGCGAAATACGATGGCCATCCTCGTCCCTGTCCCACCGCCTGGATTCCGTACTGATTACGACCCGCTATTCTATATAAAATTGTGCTCATAACAAAACGAGGAGCGACTTTAAGATGAAACGATATAAATATTGTTTTCTTATCGGCTTTGCGGTTCTGTTTGCTTTCAGCGCATGTATGCAGACACCTCAGTCAAGCGAAACAAGCAACGTTCCCGCCGTTTCGAGTTCGTTGTCAAGCGCGGTTGTTTCCGAAACATCAAGCGTAGTAAACAGTGTTGTCAACAGCGCTGAGACAACGATAAATCTCGAAGAACAATTTAATGAGGACGAGTTGATTGAGATCCTCTCGAAGCATTCTGAAAACGCAATATTATCGATTAATAAAGTATATGAATATCCCTCTCCGGATAAAACACAAAAGTTCATCGAGGTAATGGTAACCGAGGGTACTCCCGATTATTGGATAGGAGATCGAAATTTTATTTTTCTCAATGACTTTGATCATTTCTTTTATGTTTATGACAACAATTCTCAAGAATCTGTCGGAGCTGTTTGGATAGACATTGATACAGCGGCGATTGCCGCGGAGTTTATTATAAATTTGAAAACCGGTGAAAAAACAGATATGGGGAAGACGGTGATAAATCATTGGTATTTAGGAATGATAGAATTGCATATGCGGTCGGGACTTTATGTCGAAGAATTGGATTCCCTGATATATGTTGATGATTATGATATGGTGTTTTATTTGTTTCAATTTAATTTAAAGGACAGAGCATGGAAAGAGTTGGCGGAGCGGCCATTTGATACGGAATATTTTGCAAATAGCGGCCTCCATTTTAAACGCGAAAACGAGAACGAGGTTTCATTCAACACGGAAAAAAAGCAACGATTGAGTTATAATTTCTACACTAAAGAATTCAGAGAAATTCCTTATGTCGGGGAATATTACGGCAAATAAATTTTTTTGCCTCCCTTGTTAAAGGGAGGGGGACCGTCGCAACGGTGGGGGGATTCAGCGTAGGTGAGATATGATAGATTATAAACACAATCCGGCTCTTACCCCAAATGCAAGAAAACTCCGAAAAGAAATGACAAATGAAGAACGATACTTGTGGTATTCGTTTTTACATAACTATCCGGTTCGATTCCTCCGACAAAAAGTTATCGATTATTATATCGCCGATTTTTACTGTGCGAGGGCTAATCTTGTGATCGAATTAGACGGTTCTCAGCATTATGAGGTTCAGGGAATGCTGAAAGATAAGATCAGAACTGCGAGAATTGAGGAAAGAGGTATAACGGTTATCCGGATTCCGAATAACGAAGTAACTCACAATTTCAACGAGGTTTGCGAATATATTGATCAAGTTGTGAGGACGGCTTTGGTGAATAAGGTATGAATTCCCTCACCGCTGCGGCGGGACGGAATCCCACCACCGCTGCGGCGGTCCCCCTCCCTTTAACAAGGGAGGCAAGGGTATCCACCACCCGCTGCGGCCGTCCCCGCCGCATGGATTCCGTGCGGATTATGACCCGCAACCCTATATGAAAATCGTTCTCATATCAAAACAAAAGGAGCGACTTTAAGATGAAACAACGGAAATATTGGCTGCTTATCGGCTTTGCGGTTCTGTTTGCTTTCAGCGCATGTATGCAGACACCTCAGTCAAGCGAAGCTAGCAGCATTCCCGCCGCTTCGAATCCAGAGTCAAGCGAAACAAACAGCGTTCCCGATATTTACAGCCAGCCGAGTGTTCCGTCTGGTTCGCCTTATACCCTCGATGAATACAAGGCGTTTTTGCAGCCGCATTTAGAGGACGATGCGTTCATTAATTTCGTGGAAGCATACAATGTCCATACCTCTCCCGACGGAAAAAATCAATATATTGAAATAGTGGCTGAGATTGGTTATTGGGATACCGACTGGACATATTACATAAGCTATCTGTTCTTGAACGATTTTGAACATTTCGTTAAGGATTATGGTTATAAGTTTAGAAGAACTGTAAAATGGATCGATAACGAGCAAGCCTTAATCGACCGGGAAACTATTATCGATATTGAGACAGGTCAAGAAAAGAATATCATGGATAACAGTTACCGTGATCATTTCGAAAGCAGTTTCATTATTGCATCCGACGTGAATGCGGCCGGCACAAAGATCGTGACCTTTAACATACTGTATCCCGAGGAATACTGGATCAAGCCAGCCATGCAATATTTATACCTCTATGATATTGCCGAAGACAAATGGGAATTGCTGTTTGAAATTTCATTCTTTTACGAAGATCCGGTTGTTTCGGGTACCTTTATAAAATGGAAAACGGATGACTGCATTGAATTTTACCTTCATAACGGAGCAAAGTTCAGTTATACGTTATCTTCGCTCGAGGTCACAGAGGTTCCCAATTTCGTTGTGAAAGACGGTGACGTTTATGACGCCGCGAGATTGAAGAGAGACAAGGGTTTCGCAGGCGAAGAAACGATTTATATTTATGACATATATACCGATAAAGTTCCGAACATCTGTACATACATGGAAGAAAACAATTTGAAAATTGCACCGGGCGAGTATAGCATCTACTATAAAGACACCCGCGAAGACATGATAAAAAAACTGCATTTTGTGCCGAATAATTAAAACATCTCACTGGCTGATTACACTGTCTGTAAACCGGGTGCTGTTGTTGGAATATAAAAATCCATGTGATTATACGATGGGGTGGAATCGGATGACGACAGTAAAATATCAATATAAACCCGATTGGGAAAAGGTGCGGGAGCGATATCGGGCGTTTTGGAATCGGGAGATCGTCGACCGCTGCTGCGTCAACGTGGCGGCGCCTATTGATATTTCAAAAGCAGCGCCGGTTCGTGCGAATCTCCGCGAGATGTGGACGGATTTCGGATTCTTTCACGAAGCCAATGCGTTTGTGTTGGAAAACACTTATTGGGCCGGCGATTCCGTGCCCCGGTGGAGACCGGGGAGATACCCGTTCACCAACACCATGGCGGCGATGATCGGCGCGGACGTCGAACTGCATGACCGTACGGCCTGGGTCTTTCCGATGTTATCCGACGGAGAAATCATCGCGCATGATTACCGTAAAATTTCATTAAATCCGTTCAGCTTTTGGAAGCTGCACGAGGAAAAATGCCTGAAAACCGCAGTTTCGGAATCAAAAGGGCTGTGCCTTCCCACGTTATACCTGCTTGCGTCCTCCGGCGACACCCTGGCCGCACTGCGCGGAACCGAAGAATTGTTAATCGACCTGTGCGAGTACCCGGACTATGTCCGCGACTTCGATATGCACCTGGTCAAGCTCAGTTTGGATTTATTCGATGACTATTACAAAATCGTTGACGGCGAACACAACGGCGTCTGCGATTGGCTCGGGATGTGGGGCGACCGAAAAACCTATACGATCCAAAACGATTTTGCCTACATGATCTCGCGCGAGATGTACAATGAGATCTTTTTGCCGAGCATCGAAATGAAGACGAAGTTTTTTACGAACACCCTGTACCACGTGGACGGCGTCGGCGCGTTCAAGCATGTGGACGCATTATGCGCGCTGCCGAATCTGAACGCGATGCAGATCTATCCCGGCGTGGGCAAAAGCGTGCTGCCGTATATGGACCTGCTGAAAAAAGTGCAGGCCGCGGGGAAAGGCCTGTGGCTCTATGTCGAAAACAATGAAATCGAAACGGTGATGTCGGAGCTGTCTTCCAAGGGCCTGTTTTTGAGCACTCCGGCGGCAACCCCGCAGGAAGCGGATGAGATCGTCGAAAAAGTCACGAAATGGACAAGGGAATGAATGTGAAAATTCCTTTGCCTCCCTTTAACAAGGGAGGCAAAGATTACCATTTTGCGGGCAATGACTGTATCGATATGGCTGTATGCATGATTGATATCAGTGAATTCAATGCTTCCGCCTTGAATCCGATCGGCAAAAGCGGTATAATTTGCCTATACAAGTTGAAAACTATCGGTTAGGCAGGAGGTTTCAGAAATGATGGACAATTTGAAAATAAAAAGAATCACCGGGCGGGAAATTCTCGATTCCCGGGGAAATCCCACCGTCGAAGCCGAAGTGATTTTGCAGGACGGCACCGTCGGCGTCGGCGAAGTGCCGAGCGGCGCGTCCACCGGCATCTACGAGGCCCTGGAACTGCGCGACGGCGACAAAAAGCGCTACGGCGGCAAGGGCACGCTGAAAGCCGTCGGGAATATCAACGGGGTCATCAACAAGACCCTTTCCGGCATGGACGCCTCGGACATCTATGCCATCGACGCGGCGATGAAAAAAGCCGACGGGACCAAGGACAAGAGCAAACTCGGCGCGAACGCGATTCTGGCGGTCTCCATCGCTTCCGCGAAAGCCGCCGCAAAGGCGTTCGGAATGCCGCTTTATCGTTTTTTGGGCGGCGTTTTCGCAACGGTTCTCCCGGTGCCCATGATGAACATTTTAAACGGCGGCGCGCATGCGGCGAACAATATCGACATCCAGGAATTCATGATCATGCCGGTCGGGGCGAAGGACTTTACCGACGGCCTGCGGCAGTGCGCCGAGGTCTTCCACGCGCTCGCCAAGGAATTGAAGAGCAAAAACCTCTCGACCTCGGTCGGCGACGAGGGCGGTTTTGCGCCGAATCTTGCGAGCGAGACCGAGGCGATCAATCTGATTTTGTCGGCCATCGAGGACTGCGGCTACACGCCGGGCGAGGACTTTGTGTTGGCCATCGACGCCGCCGCGAGCGAGTGGAAGGGCGAAGAAGGCAATTATAAGCAGCCCAAGAGCGGCAAGCAGTTTACTACCGACGAGCTGATCAAATACTGGGACGACCTCTGCGGCAAATACCCGATTCTGTCCCTCGAAGACCCGCTCGACGAGGAGGACTGGGAGGGCTGGAAGGCCATCACCGCGACGATGGGCAGAAAAGTGCAGCTGGTCGGCGACGATCTGTTCGTCACGAACACCGAGCGGCTCGGTCAGGGCATCAAGGGCGGCTGCGCAAACTCGATTTTGATTAAACTCAACCAAATCGGCAGCGTGTCCGAGACCATCGAGGCCATCAAGATGGCACAGAGGGCGGGTTACACCGCGGTCGTTTCACACCGTTCGGGCGAGACCCCGGACGCGACCATCGCCGATCTCGCGGTCGCGTCGAACTGCGGCTTTATCAAGACCGGCGCGCCCAGCCGCGGCGAGCGTACCGCAAAATACAACCGCCTGCTGCTCATCGAAGAGGGTTTAGGCGAAAGCGCGGCCTATCTCGGCGCGAATGCGTTTCGGTTTAAGTAGAATAACATTTGAAGAAGGCGGCGGGGCAATTGCCCCGCCGCCCTTTGCATTGTCATCCTGAGCGAAAGCGAAGGACCTCGCCACCAACAAGCCCTCATCAGCCCGAGATTCCTCGGCTTGCGCTCGGAATGACTGTAATCTGTCCGAGATTCCTCGGCTTGCGCTCGGAATGACATACACCAACAGGCCGTAATCTTAACAATTCTATATCTTGACAACATTGCAAAGAGGGATTATACTGGAAGCAACAACTGACACATCAGGTGATAGACAGGTTGATTTTGAATCCGAGGGGACGTGTCCGGCTCCGGAGTAAAGGGAAGGTTGATCAATGTGTTAAATGACAAAAAACAACCATTATGGAATAACATCGCGGCGATGATATTGGTCGCTGCGGTCGGCCTCTCTCTTTTCGCCTGCGGGCGGACGGAAGGAGCACCTTCAAATTCCTCGAGTCAAGGTGATGTGTCCGGGATATCGCAAGCGACGTATACCACGGAATATATATGCGTGAAAATCTCGGGCATCTCCGCGAGCAACTTATTTAATCCGTCGGATGCGTTTAAAATCACCGATCTCCGGGCAGTGGCGTACATCGACTCAACAATCAAGGCAGGCAAGCCCTCCAAGCAGGAGGGGGACCCCGAAAGCAATAATACCGGCCGGTATATGATTGAATTGTCGAATAAAACCGGCGGATACAGCTGCGAGCTTCATTACGATACACTTTATAATAAGGCCTACATGATAAAAGACGGCAGCCGCTTCGATATTGGGACAGATTTTGCGCGTTATATCGATTCGCTTTTCGGAAACAAAAATATCTCTTTCAATATCGATGAGACGGATGCGGCACTTTTCAAACAATACGGATGGACGCTTGCTTATCAAATCAGAGAGCGGAAAGACAAATTAAGCGATATCAATACGCTGCTCGGTTTTAATCCGAATGCCTATTATTTCGCCTACAACAATGAACTCTCAAAGGATATCGGCCTTGACATGAGCCCATATGCCGATAAAAACATCGATGTTAAAATTTACAGAATTCTTGAGAGTTTGCCGAAAGAGTTCAGTCCCTCACGGGATTGCAGGGGCATCGTTGTTAAATCAGGCGGTAAAATCATCGGCGCATTCGTCAGCGCCGGGCGGCACAGCGCATTTAACGCATGCAGTTTAAAAGGAAACAGCTTTGAAACGGTCACGGGCAAAACGCTTGACGAATGGCTTGTAAACAAAGTTCAAGCGGACGGAGCCGAGGAAAAGCTGTCTAAATCAGATCCGGAACAGGTGATCAGGGAATATCTCACGGCGCTTGAAAAAAAAGACGCCAAGAGCGCTGTATACTGTCTCTCGAAAAAGATGCTGTTAGAATATCTGACAGTGAATATGCCCAACGATGAATTGTATAATAATGTGATGGTCTTGCCTTTGGCGGATGCCGATATCGGCGCAAAATCCGCTTTTGAAAACCTGAAATCCGCAAAGCTGCTAAAAATAGAACCGACCGGAAAACTTGATGAAAGCACTGAAACTTTTAGAGTAGATGTGAATCTTCTGTATAACAAAATGGTGACCAATGAGAATGGGGAACAATCTTGGGATTGCCGTATGGTTTACGAGTCCCCTCAAACGGGGTGGAAAATCGAGAGTTTCGGGCAGGGCGGTTATTGACATAAACCATCTAAACGGTTGAGTTATATAGCGTTAACTCGATTTCCCGTCCGGATTTGCTATTTTAAAACACTTTTAAACCCCTGAAACGCAGAGGGCAGGGCAAGGTTATTGGCCAATTCCTCCCGCGTGACCCAGGTGAATTGCCCGGGCATGTTCTCGCAGGAAACAAGATAACTCGTCATCTCCCACTCGATGTGGGTGAAAATATGCTTTTTGCGGGGGCCTTTCTCAACCGAAACGGCCTCGATGTTCCATTGCGCCAAGACTTCTTTGGCCTGTTTCGGGGTCAGGTGTCCGGGCACGTTCGGAAACTCCCATAACCCGCCGAGCAAAACGCCTTCGGGGCGCTTTTGCAGGGCGATCTTGTCCCCGCAGATGAGCAAAAAGACGGTCTTTTCCTCTTTCTTTCGGGGCGCTTTTTTGCTTTTATTCGGCAGTTCCGCCTGTCTTCCGGTTCGGTTGGCCTCGCATAAAGCAGCGAGCGGGCAGACCATACACTGCGGCATTCCGTTCGGCAGGCAGACCATTGCGCCGAGTTCCATCAACGCCTGCGTAAAATCCCCGCAATGACCTTTAGGGTAAATCTGTCTCAACAGCTCGGTAAATTTCGTCTTGACTTCTGGCAGGGCGATA
>Ga0209099_1004691_pt1 | contig 10225 bp, 10 predicted proteins | sample AD_JPNHW2_MetaG_FD_184430 | JGI IMG/M metagenome (GOLD analysis project Ga0209099, IMG submission 184430) | Active sludge microbial communities of municipal wastewater-treating anaerobic digesters from Japan - AD_JPNHW2_MetaG (SPAdes) (version 2) | ecosystem: Engineered > Bioreactor > Anaerobic...
AAGAGCTCTCCGACGAGGAAGTCATCGATCTGGTGCTCGAGGGCGATGCGGACGCCTTTTCCATATTGGTCCGGAGGCACCGTTCGAAAGTCCTGCGCCTCGGCATGAGCTTTTTCCATGATACGGATGACGCCGCCGATTTTTCCCAGGACGTCTTCGTCAAGGCCTATACAGCCCTCGGGACCTTCAAGCGGCGTTCGTCCTTCTCGACCTGGCTCCTTCGCATCGGCTACAACACGGCGATCAACGCGAAGCAGCGCAAACGCGACAACCTCGCGCTGGGTCCGGACGACGAGCTCATGGGCGATCCTGGCGCCGACGAGTCCCATGAGCGGGCCGCCACGATCGAGGCAGTGCGGAAAGCCATCGCCGGCCTCCCGCAACGCCAGGCGGTCTGCGTGGAGCTGTATTTTTACTATGACCTGAAGTATTCGGAAATAGCCGAGATTACGGGTTTTCCGGTGAACACGATCAAGTCGCATGTCTTCCGGGCGAAGAAGATCTTGCGGGAACGGCTCGGCGACGGGCAGGGGGTCGATTGATGCGCTGCGATGAGTTTCTCGATCGCTATGACAGGCTCGATTCGGGCGAGGAACCCGGCCTCTTCCTGAGGCTCCACCTCGCGACCTGTCCTGCATGCCGCGCCAGGGTGGCAGAGGGAGAGGCAGTCCGCGAGTCGATCCGCGTCGCTGCCGCAAAGCCCGTCGACGCGACCCTCGAGGAAGCAATCGAGGCGCGGATCATGACCGCCGTCCGCCTCATGCCCGCCCCGCGCCGGGCCCTCCATGCCCGGGACTGGGTCATTTCGGGCCTCGTGATCTTCGCCTCGCTTGCCCTTGTCCCCTTCGACGCGAACTACGGCATCCTCCGCGACCTCTTTGGCGAGGGCTTCACCATGCCCCTCTGCCTCGTACTCGGCCTCGTGCTGACGATCTACGGGGCCGTCTTCATCGGGACCCATATGACCGAGCTCGAGCCCTATGTGAAGCGCCATCTGGGCCGCGAACCGCGGGCATAGGGGGAATGCACGGGAAGCGCGAAGAGGACTCGTTGGAACCATTTTGATGACGTCATGGAGCGGGTCCTGACGCAAATAAAAGGCGATCGCTGCTGCGCAGGATCGCCTTTTTTTGCGTCACCCGCCGCGCTACGAATTCATGAAACGGCTGGAACACGATCAACCATCGTGGCTTTCTATGATGGCCGCCACCATGCCTGCGGCTCGCTTGAAGGCGGTGGCCTGTGGGGGGGCATGCACGCACGCGTTGCGTTGGCAGGAGGCGGGCTCCTCGCGGGCGGCCGCCTGCCGCGGCTCGGTTCTGGCGTTCCTGGGGGGCGAGGGCTTATGATATCCACGAAGATCTCATCAGTGCTGAATCGAGGACAATGGCATGAAGCTCCACTTGATGCTCGATCTGGACGATGCCTCCGGAGAGGAGGACGGCGAAGTCGTTCCCCTCATGGAGCCGAAAACGAACGAGATAGGCGTGGCCTTCCTCGACGCTTACCTCGATACGGTCGACTACGAGGGCGAAGGCATTGAACAGGCTGTCGCGGAAGTGAAGGACCTGTTCGCCGGCGCATACGGAAAACTCCTTCCCGAGGTATCCGGTTGCCTCCTGCAAGACGGTTCCGTCGTCTCGGCCCTCTTCGCTGCGGAGAGCGGCACGGGAGTCTTCATCCCCTATGTCATAACGGCAAAGGAATACTCGGGCCGGGGATACGCGACCCGCCTCATCAAGCGCGCCATCCTGCAAGCGAAGAAGGCCGGATACAGGTTCATGGACCTGTATGTGACCAAGGGCAACGACAGGGCGGAAGCGATCTACCGTCGGCTCGGCTTCAAGGACGCGTCATCGGACATATCGAAAACAGCGGCCGACCACTGACAAGAAACCATGAAGGCGGATGCCCGCAAGGAAAGCTATCGAGAGTTGAACCCGGCCGAAGCTTTTAAGAAAATCCGTAGGACGGCGGGTGGCAAAAGAAAAGACACGCGCGTGAAACGCCGCGTGTCTTTTCTTTTGCCAGGCCCCGCCCTACGAAGTCCGTTAAAAGGTCTGAGCGGGCTTCTCTGGCGGAACGGTTTTGCGGCTACTCGCCCTCTTTCATGATTTCGATCTTTATCCCGTCGCCCACATCGGTCTCCTCGCGCGGAGGCACGGTGACCTTGAGGATGCCGTTGCGGAAGACGGCCTTGACCTTGTCCTGGGCGAACTTGTCGGCAGGGACATAGTACTTCTGCTTCTCGACGTCCTTGAGCTTGAGCCGGCGCTTGATGTAGCGGGAGTTGTCCTCGGGCTGCTCCTCGACGCCTATGCGCGCGGAGAAGACCATGTAGTCGCCCTGGAAGATCAGGGAAAGGTTGGATTCCTCGAAGCCCGCGAGGGCGAATTCGAAGACGATGCTGCGCTCGGGCGTGAGGTAGATGTTCATGGGTGGATAGGAGTAGCTCGGGTAGTAATCCGCGCCCTCCGTCTCGTTCCAGTGCTGCGAGAAGCCATCGGGCGAGGGCTGGGCGCCGAATTCCTTGCCCATCTTGGCGCCGAAATCCTTGGCTGCCTCGAAGACCTCGTCGAGTATGCTGCCGATGTCCATGTAGGTCCGGTTGTTCTTCATGTCCTTCCTCCTTGGGAAAGCGAGGATGCCCGGAGACTGTCGTCTCGTCGGGCCGTCCCGCCCTCGCTGCGAGCTGCGGGCTCCTTTTAAAATTAGCAAGCATCGGGCGGGGTGGCAAGCGAAAAGCGCGGCACGGCGATGGATCGAGTGGTGGGGCGGGGCCGGAACGTACGCGTTATCCCGGCCTTGGCCCGGAGTTGCGCAAAAAATGGCCACCCCGCCGCATCGCTGCGGCAGGGGCGGCTGCTACGCTGCCTTCAGGTTTCCCTTACTTGGCGGCGGGGTAGAGGAGGGGATAGTCGACGGCCTTGCCCTGCGCGGCGAGGTCCTCGGGGATGAACTTCCAGTTGTCGTAGGTCTGGACGGTGATGGCTCCGGACTGCTTCTTGAACCAGCTGAGGAGGTAGAAGCGGAGGTCCTTGGTCGTCGAGCTCGTCACGAACTGGAGCTTGCCGACCGCGGCCTTATCGAGGCCGGCGCCGGTGATGAGGTGTCCGCCGCCGCCCGAGCCGCGGTAGGAGTTGATCGCGACCGAGTAGGTCTTGCCGAGGTCGAAGGGCGTGCCGTCAGCCATCGAGAGGATGGTGATGCGCTCGCCCGCGGGCTTCGTGAGGTCGACCGTGTACTTGATGCCGGCGACGGAGTCGTAGTTGTAGTAGGAGGTCGCCGTCTTGTAGGCGCCCGTGCGGGCATCCTGGAGGAGGGCACCGGCGGCGTCGCGCTGGAAGTTGATGATGTGGTTGCCGTCGTTCGGCATGGTGGCGACCCAGTTCCTGTAGGAGAACTCCATGAAGTCCTTGATCTGCTTGCCGGTCAGGTCCATGGTGTAGAGGAAGTTCTCGTACTGGTAGAGGTTGAACATGTCGCGCACGTAGAGCGTGCCGTCGGCGCTGGTCGGGATCGTCGCGTTGAAGGTGAGGGGCGCGGCGAAGGAGATCTGCGCGGGCTTGAGGCCCATCGAGGGATCGGCGCAGAGCTCGAGCTGGATCCTGTGGATGAGGTCCACGAAGGGCGAGTCGCCGAACATGGAATCCTTCGTCGTCATGGAGCCGGCGAGCTTGCCGACGGGCTGGTCGACCCAGGCCTTGATCTCGTCATAGACCGGCTGGAACTTGGCGGTGAAGGCGGGATCGGCGGCGACGCCCTCGATGGGGACGAGGCTGGTCTGGTAGGACTTGATCCAGGTCTTGGCCTTGCCGTCCCACTTGAGGCTGACGACGACCTTGCCCACGTTCTTGGCGGCGTTGACCGGTCCGACCATGGGAACGATGTTCCCGTTCGGGCCCTTCACGTCGGCTTTCTTCTTGGCGACAATGTCCCAGCCCTGGCCGTCCCAGCCCTGGTGGTCGTGGCCGACCATGACGAAGTCGATGCCGGGGACCTGCTCGGCGACGAGCTGGGCAGGGTTCTCGTTGGAAGGAGTGGTGGCGGTCTGTCCGCCGTAGCTGTAGTCGACACCGGCATGGAAGAGGCCGACGATGAGATCGGGGTGCTCCTTCTGCTGGATGATCGGGACCCACTTCTTGCAGGCCTCGACGCCGTCGATGATCTTCATGCCGCTCCAGAACTGGGGCGGAAGCTGCTCGGTGAGCTTGGGCTCGACGAGGCCGATGATGGCGATCTTGATGCCCGCGCGCTTGATGATCACGTAGGGGTTGAAGTAGGGAGTGCCATCGTCCTTGACGGCGTTGGCGCAGACGGCGGGAGCGGCCATCTCCTTGTAGAGCCGGTCATAGACGAGATGTCCGGCCTCGATGTCGTGGTTGCCGACGGCGACCACGTCGTACTTCATGTAGTTGGTGACCTGCGACCAGATATGGGGCGTGTCGGTCTTCATGAAGTTGTAGTAGTAGACCACGGGCTGGCCCTGGAGTACGTCGCCGCAGTCGAGGAGGACGACGTTGTCCGGATTCGCGGCGCGCTCCTTGTTGACGACGGTGGCCACCTGCGCGAGCGAGGTGGGCGCGGCCTTGGCGGTGATGAAGTTGTAGGGGAAGATCGATCCATGGATGTCCGAGGTCTCCAGGAACGTCAGGGTGAGCGGCGTGGTCTCGTACTTCGCGTTGGGCGAAGCGCAACCCAGGATGAGGGCGCAGGCCATGACGATGGCGGCCAGGACGGCGATGCGTCCGGCTACTTTCTGTCTCATGCTTATCCTCCTTGGAAAAATGAGCCCCTCGGCCGGAAGTGGCCGTGCGGGGACAACAAGTGTACACCCGCTTGCAAGGGCTTGAGAAGCGAATTCCGATTCTGCCGCGAGAAATCCCTGTCAGTTTCCGGTGAGATACTGATGGGCAGAAGCTCTTGGTCCTAGTCCTAGTCCTAGTCCTCGTCCTCCGCGCCGAGCTCGCGGACCCGGGCCGCGGCCTTTGCGCGCTCGGCCTTGAGGCCGAGCTCCTCGTAGGTGTCGCGGAGGTTGTACCAGGCCTCGCCGTAATCGGCGTCGAGGGCCACGGCCTTCTCGAAGGCCTCGCGAGCGGCGCGGTAGTCGCCCCTGCGGAACCTGACGACGCCGAGGTTGTTCCAGGCCTCGGGAAAGGCCGCCCTGAGGACGAGGGCCCTCTCGTAGTGCGTTTCCGCGAGGTCGAAGTCGTCGTTTTCATCGGCCACGAGGCCCAGGGCGAGGAGGAGGTCGGGTTCCTCGCCGGAGAGCGCAAGCACCGCCTCGAGGTCGGCCTTCGCCTCGACGAGGCGGCCTGCGCGCCTGTAGGCCTCGCCGCGGTTGTAGTGGAAAACCGGATTACCCGGCTCGAGCTCGAGCCCCTTCGTGAAGGCGGCTATCGCCTCGTCGTACTTTCCCGCCTGGGTGAGGGCCATGCCCTTGTCATTGAGTTTCGCCGGTGTGTCCATGACAGTAGTGTAGCCGATTCCGAAGCGCCTGTCCCCTGCCGCAGGACCAAAGCCTTCCTGCCCGCGCCTCCCGCGTCAGACGGAGCGCCGCCTTTCCCACCCCGGCCTTGTTGAAGGCGTTATCCGCTTCGGTATCCGCCCTGGAAGGCGGCCATCGAAAGATGAACCCCGTCTCACCCTTTTTGAAATTCGTAACGCGGCGGGTGGCACAGGAAAAAGCCCACGAGCGAAGCGTCGTGGGCTTTTTCCTGTGCCAGGCCCCGCGCTATTAAGTCCATAAAAAGGCTCAAGCGGGCCTGTCTTCCGAGGGTTGTTATCCTGTCGTTACCGGATCAGATAGTCGCCTTATCCATACAATGCTGGAGGTAGAAGGCCGCCGCCCCGTCCTCCGGTATTATCTCGAGCACGCGCTTGAAGTAGTACATCGCGCCGCCGAAGTCCTTCTGGTAGTAGGAGAGCATGCCCTGCTCGAAGTAGGTGTTGGCCTTCATCTTGCGCTCGAAGAGGTCTGCGGCGATGCCGTCGAAGATCTCGAATACCGAGACTGGCGCGGCCTTGCCCTTCACCTTCACCTTGCCGATGAAGCGGTACTTGTAGACGCCGGGGTCCTCGAGCTCCTTGAAAGCCTGCTCGGAGATGGCGAGGGAGATGTTGAAGGCCTTGGTGATGGCCTGGAGCCGCGAGGAGAGGTTGACCGCGTCCGATATGACGGTGTTCTCCATCCGCGAATCCACGCCGATGACGCCGAGCATGAGGTCGCCCGTGTGGACGCCGACGCCCATCGATATGGGCTTGTAGCCCATCTTGGCGCGGTGGCCGTTGTACTCGACCATCTTTTCCTGCATGGCGATCGCGGTGCGTATCGCGGCGTCGGGGCCGTTCTCGCCCTCGAAGAGGGCCATGATGCCGTCGCCTATGTACTTGTCCACGAAGCCGCCGTTGGCCGTCACGATGGGCACTACCCGGGAGAGGTAGGAATTGATGAAGTTGAAGTTTTCCTCGACCGTGAGCCTTTCCGAGAGCTCGGTGAAGGCCCTGATGTCGGAGAAGAAGATCGTCATCTCCTTGCGCACATGGTCCCCGAGCCTCAAGTCGACGACGTCGGACTTGTCGAGGCACCTGAGGAATTCGGTGGGGATGAAGCGCTTCATCGTCGTGGAGACGCTTGTCACGTATTCGGTGAGCGCTTCGGTGGCCTCGAAGCTGTCGCCGATCTTCTTCACGAGCATGAGCATGCAGACGATGGCGAAGGTCACGAGGCCGATGGGCTCGAGGAAGAAGGCCGCCTCGGGCGAGGCGGGGAAGAGCCTGTGGGCCGCGAGGGTTGCCGCGGCCGCGAGGAGGGCGGGGAGGAACCAGCGGGCCCGGTGGTCGCCCTTGGCGAGGGCCACCACCAGCCAGACGATGAGCGAAACGCAGAGGAGGGTATACCAGGCGGAGGCCGCGAGGTAGAGGGCGTCCGCGAGGTCGATGCCGCGCATCGCGGACGCGGCGGGGACGGCCGCCACGGCGAGGGAGGCCGCCGCGAGGACGGCGGGGACGATCCAGGCCGCGAGCCTCAGGGCCTTCGGGTACTTCCCCTCGAAGACGATGGTCGCGAGCCTCGCGAGGGCGATGGCCTGGAGGCAACCCGTCACCACGAGGGCAGCCGTGCTCACGGCCCGGGGCGCGTCGAGGAGGCCGAAGCAGCCGCCGGTCTTGGCCGCCACGAAGAGGGCGGCGGAAAGCATGAAGAAGGACAGGGCCAGGAAGTCGCGGTTCTTCCGCCAGAACAGGAAGAGGGCGAACATGAAGAGGCTGCCGAGGGCGAAGACACCCATGGCCGCGCCCGCGAGGCCCGAGGCGAGAAGGAGGAAGGACTCGAGCTCTGCGGCCTTTCCGAGGAGGACGGCCCTCGGGATGATGCCGGGATCCTCGAGGCGGGGGCCGCCTGTGCCGCTCTGGATGAGGATGGAGGTGCTGGTGTCCTTCGCGGTGAAGCGGATGTCGGAAAGGCTCGCGAGGCCGCTGTCGGGGAGGGCGATCCTCCGACCGTCGATGTAGATGGCGGCGAAGCTGCGGGCGCCGAAGATCGAGAGGGCGTATTCCGCGCCGGGGGTGGTCCGCGCGAGGTTCCGGTAGGTCCGGGGGCCCTCATCGGCTACCCGGGGGGCGAGCAGGGGCGATATGAGGGGGGCCTGGACCGTTTCCGGGGCGGGGCCGTGGGCGGCGAGGGCCGCCTCGTCGAGGATGCCAGGCCTCGACTCCCAGCTCTGCGAGAGGAGGAAGCGCGATCCTCCTGCCTGGGGCCGGGCAAGGCAGGAGAGGGCGAGGAGTCCCGTGAGTATGGCAAGGAGGGCGGCGGAGGCCATCCGGCCCGCGCCGCGATCCGAAACGTCCGTCATCTCGCGCGGATAACTTTTTCCATCCATGCCACGATTATATATGGAATGGTCCGGGCGACAAAGGGGCACTGCGGCCTTGCCAACTCGCCGAATCCCTATGTATAATGCAGGAAACAAAATATGGATATTTTTTTATCTTATTCATCTCAGTGTTATGGGGGATTTTCATGCCAGCCAAAGAAATGGAGTTTTCCAGGGAGCTCGTCGACTACATCGGCGAGTGGAAGGAAAAGCCGGGCAGCCTCATCATGATGCTTCACCGCATCCAGGAGGAGTTCGGCTACATCCCTCGCGAGGCCGCAGAGAAGCTCGCCCGCGAGATCCACATGCCCCTGGCCAAGGTCTATGGAGTCATCACCTTCTACCACTTCTTCAAGACGACGAAGCCCGGCAAGCACCGCATCGCGATCTGCCTCGGCACCGCCTGCTACCTTCGCGGCGGCCAGGAGCTCCTCGACGAGAGCGAGTCCATCCTGAACGTCAAGGGCGAGGAAGTCACCGATGACGGCCTCTTCAGCATCGACGCGGTCCGCTGCCTCGGCTGCTGCGGCCTCGCGCCCGTCCTCATGATCGGAAACGACGTGTACGGCAAGGTCACGAAGGAACAGCTTCCCGAGATCATCCAGAAGTACCGGCAGGCCTGACGGCCGGCCCGGCCACGGCGTCCAATGCATTACACGTTGGCTGACTATGTGCTCGACATCGCGCAGAACGCGGTCGAGGCCGGCTCTTCCAGCGTGAGGGTGCTCCTGGACGAGGAGAAGACAGGAACGAGCGTCGTCATCGAGGACGACGGCAAGGGGATGGGCGACGAGGAGCTCAGGCGGGCGCTTGACCCGTTCTATACGGACGGGAAAAAGCACGCGCGCAGGAAGGTAGGCTTGGGCCTTCCCTTCCTCCGGCAGGCCACAGAGCAGGCGCATGGCGATTTCGCCATAGCCTCGAAAAAGGGAGGTGGCACCCGCGTGAGCTTCCGGTTTCCGGCGGATGATATCGACTCTCCGCCCCTTGGCGACATTCCAGGTCTTTTCCTTTCCGCGCTCTGCCTTCCCGGCGGCCACGAGATGGTCATCGAGCGGCGCAGGGCAGGCCCCGGCGGCCTTGGCTATCGACTGGTGAGGAGCGAGCTTTCCGAGGCCGTGGGCGGCCTCGAACTGGCTTCTTCGCTCGCCCTCCTCAGGGAGTATCTCGTATCTCAGGAAGAGACCGAAGACGGCAATTGACGGCGCGGCCCGCGACGGGTGGCGCACTGAAAGGAGACGAAGCTATGGCTAAGATGACCCTCGAGCAGCTCAGGAAGCTCCGCGAGGAGAAGAAATCGGACATCGCCCGCCGCGACGTGGAGGGCAAGGAGATCCAGGTCATCGTCGGCATGGGGACCTGCGGCATCGCCGCGGGCGCCAAGCAGACCTTCGACGAGATCGTGAAGGCCCTGGATGCCGAGGGACTCGGCGACAAGGTCATCATCAGGCAGACGGGCTGCATGGGCCTCTGCTATGTCGAGCCGACCGTCGAGGTCGTGATGCCCGGCATGCCCACCGTGATCTACGGAAAGATGACGGCGGACACGGCGAAGGAGCTCGTGAAGAAGCACCTCGTGGGGAAGACCCTCCTCGAGAACCACATCTTCGACCGGCCCGCGGCCGACATCGTGAAGAAATAAGGCGGAGGACCGAATATGGCCTACAAGAACTACATACTGGTCTGCGGCGGTACCGGCTGCGAATCCAACAAGGGCGACGAGATCTACCAGGCCCTCCAGAAGGAGGCCGAGCTCCAGGGCGTCAAGAACGACGTCCAGGTCGTCAAGACCGGCTGCTTCGGCTTCTGCGAGAAGGGCCCCATCGTCAAGGTCCTTCCCCAGGAATCCTTCTACGTCGAGGTCAAGCCCGAGGACGCGAAGGAGATCATCGCCGAGCAGGTCGTGAAGGGCCGCGAGGTCAAGCGCCTCCTCTACAAGAAGGACCAGGCCGCCGGCGACAAGGTCAAGATCGAGGACATCGAGTTCTACCAGAAGCAGTTCCGCGTCGTCCTGCGCAACTGCGGCGTCATCAACCCCGAGAACATCGACGAGTACATCGCCCGCGAGGGCTACTCGGGCCTCGAGAAGGCCCTCTTCAAGATGAGCCCCGACGACATCGTCGAGGAGCTCAAGAAGTCGGGCCTCCGCGGCCGCGGCGGTGCGGGCTTCCCCACCTGGATGAAGTGGGACCTCACCAAGAAGGCCCCCGGCGACGTGAAGTACGTCGTGTGCAACGCCGACGAGGGAGACCCGGGCGCGTACATGAACCGCTCCACGATCGAGGGCGATCCCCACTCCCTCATCGAGGCCATGATCATCTGCGGAAAGACGATCGGCGCCCACCAGGGTT
>Ga0209099_1004693_pt1 | contig 10222 bp, 12 predicted proteins | sample AD_JPNHW2_MetaG_FD_184430 | JGI IMG/M metagenome (GOLD analysis project Ga0209099, IMG submission 184430) | Active sludge microbial communities of municipal wastewater-treating anaerobic digesters from Japan - AD_JPNHW2_MetaG (SPAdes) (version 2) | ecosystem: Engineered > Bioreactor > Anaerobic...
ATACCATAATTTATGGATCCCTCAAAATCACCTTGATTATATGATATTACACATTTCTTTTCAAGATCATCAATCTCACGTATCGCTTTATTTGTAGGGACTTCATCATCAATTGGCCGTTTTGACAGGCCGGTGGAAAATGGGACAAGACCATTACTTACATATTGATTGTTTAACGGGTCAGATAAAAACGCAACTATTGGTTCCTTATTATCAAGAATTGCCCAATCCAAAGCAGTTCGATTTAAATTATCCCTGATGTTAATATTTGCACCCTTTTGCCATAATATATAACAGATGAAAAAGTCACCACCAAGGGTTGCATAGATCAGTGGAGTTATTCCTTGTTTTGTTTGTGCATTTAGATTTGCACCTTTATCTATCAGCAATTGAACAATGTCAAAATATCCAAAGTATGCGGCCATGTGTAATGCATTAAATCCACTGGAATCCTTAATGTCAGTGTCAGCGCCATGGAGTATTAAAGATGATGCTACAGCAGTGTTTTCTGAAATCAATGCTAGTGTCAGCGCAGTTGAGCTGTCGCCATAACACTGGTAGTTGATGTTCGCTCCTTTGTCAAGAAGATATTCTATTATATTTCTTTTTCCATTGAAAGAGGCTGTTTGTAACGCACTCCACCCGGAGTGACCATCTGAACCCTTTTCAGTGTCATTAATATCGACCTTACATTCCTCAATCAGATACTTTAAAATAGTCAGTTTCCCTTCACCCGCAGCAACGATCAACGAGCTTCCATATGTTGATGTTTCGGAATTGTAAATGATTCCCTTTTTATTGGGGTCTGCACCATTTTTATAAAGCAGTTTTACCATTTCAATGTTGCAGCGATATATTGCCCACATAAATAATGTAGCATTGGCGGTGTCAACAGTATTGACGTCAGCCCCTTTTTTAATAAGACTTTCTGCTTCGCTTATATCACATACCTTAACAGCTTCTAATAATTTAATATTTAGCTTTTGCTTTGACTGGCAAAATATCATTATTGGAATTAGCGAAAAAATATTTAGGACAAGAAGTAAAAGTCATTATTGACAGACAATTGGGATCTCAACATCCAAAATGGGGTTTTGTTTATGGAGTAAATTATGGTTATTTGGAAGGGATAAAAGCACCCGATGGTGAAGATTTGGATGCTTATGTTTTGAAAGTTGAAGTGCCAGTATCAAGATTTGAGGGAAAAGTGGTGGCTATTGTTCATCGACTAAAGGATGACGATGATAAGTTAGTGGTGGTACCAGAGGGTCAAGAAGTTTCTGATGAAGAAATTGAAAAAGCAACGGAGTTTCAGGAAAAATTTTTTGAACACGAGATTGTTCGATGGTAATTAATGAAACTATGACAAAGTGTCACAGTTTCAAAAATTAGGATGAACTCAAGGTGAGGTGATTACAAAATGTAACCAACTGAAATCAGACTTATTTTAATATAATTTTTAGTCGTCGATAATTTTATACATCGAAACTTCGTCGACAAAAGAGCCATGATAATTTAGACCTTTGGGGAGACGACCGTATTCAATAAAACCTAAAGAGCGGTATAATTTAAGAGCTATTTCGTTGTTGGCAAAACAATCTAAAGTAATCATTTTTAGACCGGGTAATTTTTTTTGGGCCTCAGAAATAACTAAATTCATTAATAATTTTCCAATTCCCTGCCCCCTAGTTTCGGGAGCTAGGGTAATCCCAAAAGAACCAATATGCTTACTGACTCTTTCTTTAAGAGTAATCTCAGAAACTCCGGATAATTTACCATCAATAAAAACGAAAAGATAAACACTTTTTTTCTGAAGAATTGCTTTTATATTTTTATCAAGCCAACTGGCTTCGTCTTTCTTGGAGACTTTTTCACCCTGATAAGTAATAAAGGTTTTTTCGGCGGAAATTTTATTGAAATAACGCCAGACTTGAAGTAAATCCCGAGACTCAGGATAACGAATAATTAGTTTTTGGCCTGTTTTAGTGAAACCCCTGTAAATTATTTTCATATTTTATCTTATATTAGAATCGAATAAACTTTCTTTATCAGTAATTAATTTGCCCTTTGACTGAAGAGTCCAGAGCATTTTGTAAAGACCATTTTTGGCAATCAGTTCACGGTGTTTACCAATTTCAGCAATGATACCATTGCTTAAGACCACAATCTTATCGGCATTTCTGATGGTAGAAAAACGATGAGCGATGATAATCACGGTGCGGTTTTGAGAGGCAATTTTGAGAGCTTTTTGAATTTGACGTTCAGACTCGGAATCTAAATTACTGGTAGCTTCATCAAAAATCAAAATTTTGGGATTAGTTAAAAGTGCCCTGGCGATAGCCAAGCGTTGTTTTTGACCACCACTTAATTTAATGCCCCTTTCACCAACTTCGGTTTGCCATTTTTGGGGTAGATTTTCAATAAAAGTTAAAATATTAGCATCGGCGGCAGCTTTTTTAATTTCACTCATCTTGGCTTTTTCTTTGCCATAGCTTAGGTTAAATTTAATCGTGTTGTTAAACATAATTGGCTCCTGGGGAACGACGGCCATGAGACTACGCAAATAGCTTTTGGTAAAGTGGGTGATATCGACTCCGTCAAATTTGATGACACCAGAAGTAGGATCATAAAAACGTAAAAGTAATTTAATTAAAGTGGTTTTGCCGGCACCGGAACGGCCGACAAAAGCAACCTGTTCCCCGGATTTAATTTCCAAATTAATGCCGTCTAAAATCCGACCATTATTGCCAGGATAAGCAAAAGAAAGATTGGTAAAAAGTAAGGAGCCCTGAGGATTTTTTAAAGTTTGAGGAGATGGGGGGTCGGGAACCTGAGTAGTGTTATCAAGGATCCCAAAATATTTATCGAGATCAGTAATGCTTTTGGCAATATCCCGGATACGGAAAAATAAATTAAAAAATTGATAATAAAAACCGGTAATAAAACCGGAAACCATAACTAAATCACCCAGAGTAAAACCATTATTTAATTTTTTAATCGCCAGCCAAAGAATAAAGAGCATGCCCAAACCCGAAGTAGTACCGATACTGATATCCATAAGACGAAAAGAGTTGGTGAATCCCCAAAATTTTTGGGACCAAGTATCGAAGGAAAGACTGAGGCGCTGACGTTCTTTTTCTTCGGCGGCAAAAAATTTGACCGTTTCGTAATTAATCAAGGAATCGGTGATGATACCGGAAATATTATCTTCAGCATCGTTAAAATCTTTTCGATACTTTAAATTAATTTTAATCAGCCACCAAATTAAAAATATATTGGCTACAAACAAAATTAATAATGAAAAACCAATTGGAGGTGAAGCATTAAATAAAAAATATAAAGTAACAATTAGAGTAATTAAAACCCGGAAAAGTTCGTGATGAATACTATCGAAGATTGAAAAGATAGCATTATCGCCCCGACGAAAGGCACTGATAAGGGAACCGGTATTTTTATTGACATGATAGGCAAAATCTAATTCTAATACCTTTTGAAAAATAGTCTCACGAATTTCCCGAGAAAAAGGAATAACGACTTTATCACCGACATAGTAAGAAAAAGCGGAAATTAAATTGGCCCCGACAGTAGAAACACCAAACAAAATTAAATAGTTAAAAACGACAGGAAAATTATTATTCTGGGCGTTATCCAAAATTCCCTTTAACCAATAGGGACGAACAGTTTCTAAAACCACAGTAATAGTGGAGACGCTTAAAAACAAAAGCATCTGCCATTTATATTTGCCCAAATAATGGTAAAAAGTACGTAGAGATTTCATGTGAATCTTATTTTATTACTTCAGAAAAAAAATACTAGAGTCAATTTACCGAAAGATGGGGAGATTAATTAATGGCAGAGAAGAAAAAACCTGATGAACTTGATTGGAAACAATTTTTGAATCTGAAACAAGAGGAAAAATGAATTAAGCGTATCTACCAATACTTAGACTTCATGTAAAAATTGGAACAATTATGACTTGGGTAGCAATTTTTTATAGATAATGCGGTAAAATACCTTACTTATGTCTTTTTCGGAAAAAACAAGACAGTGGTATTTAAGAGCTTGGGGTGGTGGTGATGCCGGTAAAGCCAGTTGCCAAAAAACTTTTTATTCAGAAAAGAATGGTTTCTATCGCGGCTGTACCAGAGGCAATCTTTATGTAACTAGGATCGAGATTGAGGGACGAGGAACAGTGGGGATACCAATTTGCCGGCATCATTTTATGGAACTTATGGGAGTAAATATATACGGGAAACAGTCTTCTCTTTATCCCGAACTGGCCTGGGCGAGGAGAGATTACAAAAACGATAAAGATTCTTTTAAGAAAATAGAACATTCTTCTGAAACAGTACGAACAAGAGCGGGTGATTGGAGTACTGATGAATATCTGTTTGACTTTGCCCAAGAGATTTTGTGGCGCTATCACTTAAATCATCCAGATGATAGAATGCCGAGTTCAAAACCGAAACACCACAGAAGCTGGGTAGATATTATCTATGATGGATTTTACGGAGAGGGTCAGGAAAAAAGCTGAGGGAGAAGAGAAGATTCATTCAACCACTCGCGAAGATAGTGAATTTGGTGGAGATTTTGACATTTTTGAATATCATTAATTTCAATAGTATCGAGATTTTTTATTCTTTTCGATTTTAAACGGTGAAAAGAAGAGAGACGAGACAAAACCTCGGGGATAAGGGGAGAAAAACCACATTCGACGGCTTTATTTTTATAAGAATCGAAAAGCTTTTTGTTCTCCTTAAGACCTTTATCCATAGTGTTTGGAATTCTTAAAATTGAATCTTCGATGGTCCCCCAACGATCGTCTTGGCAGGCAACCATCATTTCAATCGCCTGTAAACCAACAATCGGCTTTAATTTATTATCTATCTGGTCGATATTTATCTCATTAACTAAAAAATATTTATATTTTTCAAATAAGTCAGCACTTGATTGGCATTTTTGACTTGAATCAATACCTAAACTTTCGAAATAATTACCCGGACAAACTGATTTAAAAGTGAAAAGGGCAGAAATACCACTATCAATTTCGCGGTATTGAATTCCGGAAAAATCTTGCCTATGTTTAGCCAGGACTTCTCCGTCTTCGATAAAAATAGTAGCCAGTTCAGATAAATGGGGATAATTTTTATTAAATTCGGCTAAAGATTTGTTTAGAGAGGCCTTTGTTTCACTGAAAATTGTATTTAAAGCAACGAATTTATAGGCTTTGTTTTTGAAAAGCTCTTCTTTGGCGCGAAGACCGATATCCCAATATTCATTGGCGGAAAAGATTAAATTGGATATCAATCTAAATTTTTCAGATAAATTTTCTTTACAGTTCTCAGAAAAAGTAATTCGAGAAGCAGTTTGAAGAACTAATTCTGTTTTTTTACTTGAATGGGGTTGACGCAGGAATAGATGAGCATTTTGAGCGACATCAAGAACAGTGGCACCGCTATACTGACAGGCTTCAATAAGTCCAATCATTAAGGGCTATTTTAGCAATTAAGTCCGAAAAATACAATTATTTTTTCTATTTATGGCAAGAGAGCCCAGGGAGATAAAAATATAACTTTAAGGGTAATAAGAGTATTGATAATCAGGGGTACTGACTATTAAAGCCCGGGGCGGAGGGGGCGGGATTTGAACCCGCGAGTCCTTTCGGACGCACGCTTTCCAAGCGTGTGGAATGAACCACTATCCGACCCCTCCAAATTGTTAAATTTTGGAACTTGTGAGGAATGTCCGCCAGAGGCGGATCCACCCTTGGTGGAAACCACTACCTACCCGCAATGCTGACGCATAGCGACTGCAGGCGGGTCCGACCCCTCCAGAACACGGATATTCTACCTATTTTTGGCTTTTTAATAAAGCTTTTAATTTTAAATTAGCCTTTTTAAGCAGAGTTCTCTCAAAGTCATAAGCCAATTTTTTGAGAGAATCTTCAAGCTTGTACCACTCCCGACCAATAACGGTTTCAGTGTCGTAATATTTCAGATTGCTCTCGCCAACATATTCCATTAGGAAAAAAGTTACTTTTTTGATAATTTTTTTATTTTGTACCTCATCCCAGATTATGTAATCTTTGGAGCCAATTTTATCAATAATTTGGGCTTTGATTCTACCCTCTTCCTCGACTTCACGGATAGCGGCGTGTTTTAAAACTTCACCAGAATTTAGATGACCCTTGGGAAACTTATAAATAGTATGGCGGATTTTGCGACCTCGCTGGTTAATCTTTTTTTTGGATAAAGTTTTAATAATGAGCCAGTAAATTTGGTTGTCAATCAGGCGATAAACAATGCCGCCGGCGGAGCGCTCATCGAAATAAAGATTATCCTGTGTTTCAGGCTTTTTAATCATGAGTTATTATAGCGCACCAGATAGAAAGGAGAAATGAGATTATAGAATTTAGATTTTAGAATTTAGACTTTATTATTTTAGAAATTATGAGTGTACCCGAGAGGATTTGAACCTCCAACCTTCAGCTTCGGAGGCCGATGCTCTATCCAATTGAGCTACGGGTACTTGGTGGTGTACTCATATTTTACCTTAAATTACTCTAGATATTGTTTTAATTTAGAGATAAAAGTGTCAAGTTTTGATTCTATTTGGTTTTGATTGATTTCAAAATAAAGAATTCCTTTTCGGTTTTTGTGATCAATAATCTGATCAATATCAGCGTATAATTTACTGGCGATAAACTATGACAATAGAGCAAGATAAAGAAAAAGGGGGAAACAAAATGATTCAATGCAGTTGGTGTGGAATGATTGATGAGAGAAAGAAAGTTTACTCTTCACCGGGAGATGACTTGGAGAATCCTGGAGCATATCATGAGGAATGCTTTAAAGCTTTAAATAATTTTATAATCCTGGCATCAACGGAAAGTGATGAAAGCACAGAGCAGATGATAAAATTGGCTAATAGATTGGCAGGATTAGAAATTAAAGTTCGCAAAAGTCAAAATGGCGAAAAAAGAATTGAGTGAATGTGACTATTGTAAGAGAAGTGACAGGAGAGAAAAAATAATAATTTCTTCGCCAAGGTTTGACTACGATGGCCCATTAGAATTGCACACAAAATGTAACGAGGCTTTGTTGTTTTATGGGCTGTTACTTAGATCAAGTAGCATAAAAGATGGCTATAAATTGAGTGAATTGGCAAATCGATTGGCGGGAGTGCAGATTAGAAGACAAGGAAGAAAAGGTTAATATCGCGAAGCGATTTATTACGCTGTGGAGCATGGGGGTCTGGAAGCAATGAGACAGTATCAAAAAGGCATCGGATATAAGTTAAAATCTATTATGATAAAAATCCAAAAAATATTTTTAAATATTTTCCTATTTATTTTTATTTTCACTCTTTTTTCTGTTTCTGTAAAAGCAATTGATGATGGTTCATCAATAGAGGCGACTATTACTCAAATAATTGAAGAAAAAGAGATTGTGGTTATGGATAGAGAGCAACTTTATCAAAAACTTGAATTGGAATTATCTACTCCTGATCATAAAAAAATCATCATTGAAAATGGTAACCAGCCAATGGCCAGTATTATTAAATATGCCGTAAATGATCGAGTATTGGTTAATTTAATTACTGGTCCAGAGGGAGAAGAGTATGTCATTATTGACTTTATCCGTAAAGATAGTTTGATACTTCTGTCAATAATTTTTGTGATTTTTTTGATACTTGTCGCTAAATGGAAGGGGGTTTCTTCACTTTTAGGAATGATATTTACCTTTTTTATTGTCTTTACTTTTGTTCTTCCAAGACTTTTGATTGGTAATAACCCTATTTTAATTGCCGTAGGGGCGTCATTGGTAATTATTCCGGTATCTTTTTATTTGGCTCATGGATTTAATAAAAAGACTACTATTGCCATAATCAGTTCTATTATCAGTTTAATAATCACTGCCGCTTTAGCTTCAATTTTTACTCAAATAGGCCATTTAACCGGATTATCATCAGAAGAGGCGGGAATGCTGTCCATTGATCAGGGCAATCTAAACATGAAAGGAATACTGCTGGCGGGTATAGTCATTGGCGCTCTGGGGGTGCTTGATGATATTACCATTTCACAGGCAGCTATCGTTGATGAACTGGCCACTACTGCCAAATTAACCAAAGCCAAAGATCTTTATAGTCGATCGATGGTGATTGGCAAAGATCACATCACTTCCATGGTCAACACCTTAGTTCTGGCTTATGCTGGTGCTTCCCTACCCTTACTTCTAATTTTTACCAATAACCCTCATCCTTTTTCGGAAATTATCAACTATGAATTAATTGCCGAAGAAATAATTAGAACTTTGGTTGGCAGTATCGGCCTAATTTTGGCGGTACCAATTACGACCATGATTGCGGCTAACTCTTATAAAAAATAAAGTTAATTTATTTTTATTGACACATCATTTGGTCATCTGTTGATATTGGCAACTTATCATCTTTTATGCCCGGAATTGGCTCGTAGTCCTCCATCGGCTTAGCTGGCTTTGGCTGAATATATTTTACTTCTTTATTAAGCGGAATTTCGGCATTGGCCATGGTAATTATCTTTTGATTTTTAATCCAGTTATTAAATCCATTCCAGCTGATTTGTTCCAAAGATAATGCTTTTTCATATTCTTTCCACCACTCAAGCCTAGTTCCACCTAGATAAGCATGGGAAACTAAGATCATATTAGTTGGTTTTTTGGCAATGCTTTCACTAAATATTTTTCCGAATTCTTTGGCATCAGCACCTCTGGCCCAAAGGCTATAGTCACAAAGAGAACCTCTTCCCATTGGCTCGCCTACATCAACATTAGTGACCGAGATAACTTTAACCTTGTACTCCTTTGGTTGATAAATTACGGCTTCCACGTCTCTGGTGCCCCTACCTAAAATGTATTCGATTCCTAGAGTATCGGCCGCCTTTAGGGTAGTTTCGTCATAGGCAAAATAACGGCTACCAAAGACTCTCATTGGCTTACCAGTAATGCTCTCAATTGAATCTTTAGATTCTTTCATTAACTGATATTGTTTCTCATAAGACATATCCCAAAACGGTTCTTTGTCATATCCGCCGGCAATTTCGTAACCTTTGTCCGCCAATCTTTTAAACACCTCAGGATATTCTTTAGGAATATTCTCCTGAGCTTTGATTAAAGCGGTAAAACCTCTTTTATCCAATTCTTTTTCCCATTGAAGAATTCCCTCAATCTTTTCAAATTCAATCAGCATCAGCATAGTATTAATTTTTGGGGTTGCTGTTAAATTTGGTTTTGGAGACTTAGAAATAAAAAACATTATAGAAATGGCTAGAATCAGAAATGATCCCAGAACTAACCAGGACATTTTATTTGTTTGTTTATTTTTCATTTTTATTTTTGCTAATTTTTATGGCTTTGCCTCTGATTATGGCAACAGCAATTTTTTTGTAAGCCTTATCTAAAATTCTCCCAAAGGTCGGCTGAGAAATTTTCATTTTCTTGGCAGCTTCAATTTGTTCAAGACCATCAACATCATGGAGCTTTAAGGCTTCGAGTTCATCAGAAAATAGTTCTTCTTCTTTAAGTATGGATAAGGGCACACCCCGGGGTTTAAAATATAAAACCTCGGGGTTAAAACGAAGATGTCGTTTTATTTTAGGCCTGGACATTTCTATTTCGACCGAGACCAAGTCCTCGGCCTCTTCCTAACCTTTTATTAAGTGGTCGACTATCAGTGTTTTTTGTTTCACCCTGACAATTTCCTAATCCTCGTCCCGTCTTAGGACCTTTTCCGGTTGGACCGGTTCCATCTCTATTTGGCATATTACCTCCTTAAATAACAATTAATAATAATGAATATATATTCATTATATAACCCATTACAAATATTGTCAAGTGAAAATAAATAATTTTCCAAAAATGCTAAGATTAAATTAAGTTATCTGTTAATTTAATTAAAATGGTAAAGAAAAATTGGTATTGGATTCTAGTTATATTTTTAGTTATTTTTGGTTCGGTTTATTACTTTAATAAAAATCAATCAAAACCATTAGATAATTTTGAAGTAAATGAGGTGGAAACAAACAGACAAAATTGTTTAGCGGATGATTGTCTTTTGGTTGATAACTTGGAATATCCGGTCGGTGAGTTACCCCAGTCTGTTAAAGAGGCTTTAGATGAAGCCATCAATGATGAATATAAAGCTCTAGCAACCTACGAAGCTGTTATTTCTAAATTTGGCACCATTA
>Ga0209099_1004695_pt1 | contig 10221 bp, 9 predicted proteins | sample AD_JPNHW2_MetaG_FD_184430 | JGI IMG/M metagenome (GOLD analysis project Ga0209099, IMG submission 184430) | Active sludge microbial communities of municipal wastewater-treating anaerobic digesters from Japan - AD_JPNHW2_MetaG (SPAdes) (version 2) | ecosystem: Engineered > Bioreactor > Anaerobic >...
GGGGTAACCCAGCGTGGGTACAGCGATTGCGGACAGTGCGCCGAACTGCCCTGCGCTACTTTTCTACAGATGAAAGACCCAAACTCCACAGAAGAAGAACATCAGCAAATGCTGAAAGTACGGCAGGAACGTTTGAGGTCTAGATAAAAGTCCATTATCCGGTGCATTTTAACATCCCCATATTTATTCCTCATCTGGGTTGTCCGTTTCAATGTGTTTTTTGTAACCAGAAATATATTTCCGGAATACAAAAAGCACCCGATATAGAAGAAGTACACGCCATTATCCGGCAAAAACTTTCCACCATCAATGGGCATGGCGCCAGGGTAGAACTTGCTTTTTTTGGCGGTAGCTTTACCTGCCTGAGTCTTGAAGAACAGCGCCTCTATCTGGAGGCCGTAAAGCCCTATATTGCTGAAAACAAAATAAATGGTATCCGCATTTCAACCCGGCCCGATTTTATCGATGACGAAAGATTGCAATTGCTGAAGAAATTTCAGGTACAAACTATAGAACTCGGAGTCCAGTCGATGAACGAAAGCACCCTGAAAAAAGTTTCCAGGGGACATCATGTTGCCGATGTTAGAAACGCAGCCAAAATGATAAAAAAATACAATATTGCCCTGGGAATACAAACTATGGTTGGCTTGCCAGGAGAGGATTGCGCTATGGAACTGGAAACCGCCAGGGAGGTCATTGCTTTGCATCCCGATTGTGTAAGGATATACCCCTTATTGGTACTTCAGGATACTAAACTAGAACAATGGTATGCCAGCGGAAAATACTTGCCTTTAACCCTCCCTGAAGCCGTGGAGCGCGTGGCGGCTATTCTTGAAATGTATATTGCAAACGATATTAACGTGATAAAAGTAGGCCTGCACCCAAGCGACGAATATGCCCCCGGTGGAAAACTGGTGGCAGGGCCTTTCCATCCTTCTTTGCGCGAAATGGCTATGACAAAAGTGTGGAAAAGAAACTTTGTTCAACACCTTTTACCAACCCAAAAAATTAACAGCCAACAGGATATCACTATCAGAGTAGCTGATTCTCAATATAACTATGCCATTGGCTATAAATCTGAAAATAAGAGTTATTTAATGCAATACTTTAATAGAGTGCGCTTCCTTCGTTCATCGGATATGCAAAAACTTCAATTTGATGTGGATTATCGTTGACAAACGCATGCCGGCCCGGGCAAAAAACAAACTGAAAACTTTTGGCACCCTGATTGAATTCGAAAGTTCCGGCATAGTTTACGAAGCCATCAGCGGACACCCCGACATTTTTATGTGCCCTGTCGGCAATGAATTGATTGTAGCACCCAACATTCCTGAAACCTATCTGCAAATTTTTTCCAGAAATAATATCCCTTTTGTGCTTGGCAATGCACATTTGGGCAACAAATATCCCCGCACGGCTCATTATAACGCTGTTGTCAGCAATAAGCACCTGATTCACAACGTAAAACACACTGATGAAACCCTCTTGCTAAAATGCAAAAATAAAACGGTGATAAACACCCCGCAGGCATACACCCGTTGCAACCTGGTGGCCCTGGATGACACCAATTTTATTACCTCCGACAGGGTTACCGGCAAGCTTTTGCAAGGTCGTAACCTGAAAGTTTGCTACATCAGTCCAGAAAATATTGTGCTCCCCGGATTTTCTAACGGTTTCTGGGGAGGTTGCTGCGGCATAAATCAAAAAAAATTGTTCATCAGCGGGTCGCTTACATATTTAAATGAAAAAAACAACGTTATAGAGTTTGTTGAAAACTGCGGTTATGATATTATCGAGCTTTACAATGGCCCTCTGTTTGACGCCGGAAGCATGTTTTTTATAAATTCATAAAACCTTTTGTCAATAATTGAGTAAAAAAGTACTTTTGATGCCTGATTTTTAATTTTCCAAATGAAACTGTCGGTAATAATTGTTAATTACAACGTAATATACTTCCTGGAACAATGCCTGCATTCGGTTATCAAAGCCGGACAAAGTATTGGTATGGAGGTTTTTGTGGTGGACAACAATTCGGTGGATGGCTCGGTAGCTATGGTGCGCGAAAAGTTTCCGGAAGTAAAAATCATCGAAAACAGCGACAATAAGGGTTTTTCAAAAGCCAACAACCAGGCCATCAGGCAAAGTTGCGGCGAGTATGTGCTGCTGTTAAACCCCGACACCGTGGTGGAAGAAGACACTTTTTTGCGGATCATCCACTTTATGGATGCTCATCCTGAAGGGGGTGGGCTGGGAGTGAAGATGCTCGACGGCAAAGGGCATTTTTTGCCCGAATCAAAAAGAGGATTGCCCACGCCGGCGGTAGCTTTTTATAAAGTTTTTGGGCTGGCCAGGCTCTTCCCCAAATCAAAGATCTTTGGAAAATATCATCTCGGATACTTAGACAAAGACAAGATTCACGAAGTGGATATATTATCTGGCGCATTCATGCTTTTGAGGAAAAAAGCCCTCGAAACTGCCGGACTGCTTGACGAAGAGTTTTTTATGTATGGAGAAGATATCGACTTGTCGTACCGTATCACACAAGCCGGCTATAAAAATTATTATTTCCCCGAAACCCGCATCATCCATTACAAAGGCGAGAGTACCAAGAAAAGCAGCGTCAATTATGTACTTGTTTTTTATAATGCGATGATTATTTTTGCCCGTAAACATTTTTCTAAGAAAAATGCCAGCTACCTGTCTTTTTTGATTAAGGCTGCCATTTTTTTCAGGGCCTTTCTGGCTATTGCCCATCGTTTTTTAAAACATGTTTTCATCCCACTGCTCGATGCCACCATAATTTTTACTGGTATTTATTTTATAAAAAATTACTGGGAGTCTCATGTGATCTTTCGCGGAGGAGGAACGTATCCTATCGAATTCATCGCCATTGCCGTGCCGATATACATTTTAACCTGGCTGCTTTCAGTATATTTCAGCGGAGGTTACGATAAGCCCGTTCGCCCGCTAAAGATCTTCCAGGGCGTAGCCATAGGCACTGTACTGATTCTCACTGTGTATGCTTTGCTGGGCGAACAGCAGCGGTTTTCAAGGGCGCTGATATTGTTGGGCGCGGGATGGGCCGCCGCGTCGATGGTCAGCCTTCGGTTTTTGCTGAACCTGCTGCATTTTAAACAGTTTAAACTGGGCTCGGAAGACAATAAACGCTTTATCATTATTGGTGACGAGGATGAAGCACAACGGGTAGCGGCCCTGTTGCAAAAGACCCTGATCAGCTACGGCTTCATCGGCCTGGTAAACATCAACGAAAAATATGATGCTGCCAAAGGCTTTATCGGCAATATCACCCAGTTGGCCGACATCATTTATATTTACAAAATTGATGAAGTTATTTTTTGCTCCAAATCCATGCCGCCGCAACTTATCATCGATAAAATGACCGAGTTACAGTATGCTAATACCGAATACAAAATTGCTCCTCCCGAAAGCATGACCATAATTGGCAGTAACTCCATAAATACCGGTGGCGAGCTCTATGTGCTCAATGTCAATGCCATCAGCAAAGTTTCCAGCCGCCGGAGCAAACGGCTGCTCGATATCATCTCTGGATTGCTACTGCTGGCTTTGTTCCCGCTGGCAGCCTTTGTTGCAGAAAATCCCCTGGGATTTATTAAAAACATATTTTTAGTGCTTGCAGGGGCAAAATCATGGGTGGGGTTTTGTAAATCCGAAACCGCAGAGCTACACAAACTGCCGGCTATTCGCAAAGGTGTCCTCAATCCTACCGACACCCTCAAACTTCAGCATATCTCCGACGAAATCGCCGACAGCCTCAACATCTTGTACGCCAAAGACTACAGAATATCCACCGATATCGGCATTATGCTGAAAGGCTTTTCCAGGCTCGGACGGAAATAAGTTCGCAAAGACCATTGTCAGTGTGTTTATAACTTCTTATAAAATCATTGTTACTGACTTCGAGTTTTTATATTTTTGCCTGAAGATTTTTTTAAATAAAACCACCTTGTTCAGATGTCATTAAAAAAAGGATTTTCTTTTTACTTAGGATTATATTTTTGTTTGCTTCTGTCCGCTAATGAAGCGTTGCCCCAAAAGAATGTTGAAGCTTCAGGCGATGAAAAAATTGCCCGGCAGTTTTTTCTTTTCGGCGATTATGCCACTGCCCTTAAGGAATACCAATTTTTGTATGCCAAAGATTCTAACAACCCCGACTATTTTTATCCTTTGGGCATCTGTTATCTGAATACTAATATCGACAAGCTGAAATCCATCTTTTTCCTTGAAGAAGTTACCCGTCAGAAGGAATACGACCCCGAGGCCATGTACCAGCTCGGTGTTGCCTACATGGTAGCCTATCGTTTCGAAGAAGCCATCGAATGTTTCCAGCAATTCAAAAAACTTATCGTCAACAACAAAGACCTGAACTACATACCCCTCGAACGACAGATTGAAATGTGCGAAAATGGCATGGAACTAATCAAAAATCCTGTTAATGTTACTTTTGAAAATGCTGGTGCCCGCATCAACTCCGCTTATCCTGATTACAACCCTTATGTAAACAAAAAAGAAACAGTAATTTATTTTTCATCCAAACGCCAGGGCAACATCGGCAACCTGCTGGATTATGATGGATATTATACCGCCGATATTTTTTATTCCGAAAACAAATATGGGGTATGGGAAAAGTCAAAGAGAATGGTAACCTCAATTAACACTCCGCTGGTGGAAGAATCCTGCGGCTTATCAGCCGACGGCTCTCACCTTTTTGCTTTTTTGGATAATCTGGACACCAAAATGCAGGCTGCCATGGCTGTCAAGGAAGGAAAGAGTTTTCAGCGCTTCACGGTACTGGGGCCTAATATCAACACATCCAAATCAAGCGCTACCTCTGTAACAATCTCTAACGACAAAAAAACGCTTTTCTTTGCCTCGGCCCGGGAAGAAAGCCTTGGCGGCAGTGACATCTATATGGCCAAACTGCTTCCCTCAGGACAGTGGGGCGCTCCCAGGAACCTCGGCGATGATGTCAACACACCCTATGATGAAGATTATCCTTATATGGCTCCCGACGGGAAAACCCTGTATTTTGCCTCCATCGGCCATAACAGCATGGGAGGCTATGATATTTTTAAAACTACATGGAACAAGGAAACCAACACCTTTTCAGAGCCTGTCAATATCGGCTATCCGATTAATACACCCGAAGACAATACCACTATTTCTTTTACCGGATCAGGCAGGTATGCCTATGTGTCAGCGCTAAGAAAAGATTCCTATGGAAACCTGGATATCTACCGTGTCATCTTTAATGATGTAAAACCGGCCTATACCACACTTGTAGGCAGCCTGGTGGAGTCAGACTCCCTAAATGTCTTCGAAAACTTTTATCAAGCCTTGAAGTCAACAGCCGACAGCCTGAAAGAAGTTGCCGACTCTGCCTTCATTATCCAGAACGGCATCAGCGATTCGCTGGCCAAAGCCTATAAAAAAAACCTTACGGTTGCTCAAAATAAAATAGAAAAAGGCCCTGCAGTTTCTATCGTTGTTCATGATAACGTCTCCAAAAAATTGATAGGTACTTACAAGCCCAACAAGCGTACCGGCAGATTTATCATTATTCTTCCCCCGGGAGAGTTTGACATAAAAATAAACTGCGAAGGGTACAACGAACTTACCGAAACCATAAAAATTGCCGACAGGGAAATTCCCGCTGCACAGATAACTCAAGCATTCCGGCTCACAAAAAAATAAATCATGAAATTGAAACTTTCCAAGCCACTGGCTATTTTCGATATCGAAACTACCGGGCTTAACATTGCCACCGACCGTATTGTGGAGATATGTATAATACGCGAAGATACCACCGGCGAAACCGTGGTCAAAACCATGCGCCTGAACCCTACCATCCCCATCCCGCCTATGGTTACAGCCATTCATGGCATTACCGACGAAGATGTGAAAGATTGCCCGACCTTTAAAGATATTGCCCACGACTTAAATCAATTTCTCGACAACTGCGATTTGGCGGGGTATAATTCAAACAAATACGACATTCCGCTGCTGGTAGAAGAATTCTTACGAGTCGGCATCGAATTTAACCTTGCCAACAGGCGTTTTGTAGATGTGCAAAATATCTTTCACCGAATGGAACCCCGTACCCTGAAAGGAGCCTATAAGTTCTATTGCCAGAAAGAAATTCAAAATGCGCACTCTGCCGAAGCCGACACCAGGGCAACCTACGAAATTCTGATGGCGCAGCTCGACAGGTATCTCGACACGGAATTTACCGACAACGATGGCAAGGTGAGCAAACCTATCCTCAACGATGTGCAGGCTCTTCATAACTTCTCCTTTAAATCGCAGAATGTTGACCTGGTGGGGCATATTGTGTATAACGAAAACAATGTGGAAGTGTTCAATTTCGGTAAACACAAAGGTAAACCGGTGGAAGAAGTCTTTCAGAAAGAACCTTCGTACTACGACTGGATGTCGAAAGCCGAATTTCCTTTATCGACCAAAAGAGTTATCAGCGCTATTAAGTTGAGAGGATTCAACAAGTCGTCGGTGAAAATTTCGCCCAAATGAAAATCATCTGTATCGGCCGCAATTACAGCAATCACATCAAAGAGTTAAACAACCGGCCACCGGCCGAACCGGTTTTTTTTCTGAAACCCGATACGGCGCTGGTGATGCGCAACCGACCGTTTTTTTATCCGGATTTTTCAACCGATATCCAGCACGAAGTGGAAATAGTATTTCGAATCTGTAAAGTAGGCAAATACATACAGGAAAAATTTGCCCACACCTATTACAACGAAATTGCTGTCGGCCTCGATATGACTGCCCGCGACCTGCAGGCCGAAGCCATCAGGAACGGACTGCCCTGGGAAAAAACCAAAAGCTTCGACGGGTCGGCGCCAATTAGCAGCTTTGTACCTCTGGATAACTTTCCCGACATGCAAAACATCAATTTTTCTTTGAAAAAAAATGACACCATCGTGCAGACGGGCAACACCAGCGAAATGATTTTTAGTATCAACAAAATCATTGCCCACGTATCACGTTTTATCACCCTTAAAATGGGCGACCTGATATTTACCGGAACCCCCGCTGGCGTGGGGCCTGTGAAAATAGGGGATAAGCTTACCGCCTACATTGAAGACAAAAAAATGCTGACTTGTAATATTAGGTAAATCAGTGAAAATTAATGCGTTGTGTGGAATATTTTTATCAATTTAGTGCGAAGGCTCTAACTCAACCACACCTTCGGTACGGTCGGTCTCTATTTTATGAACATAGCCTTTTTTATCATATTCCATAAAAAAATGCCAACGCTTCAGACTAAGGCCATAGCCGATCATTTCTTCCCTGGTGAAATTGCCTGAGGCATCTGTGAAACCTTCTACTTTATAAGCGGTTTTTTCTTTGTTGCCGGCCTTTACTTTAACAATTACAAAAACACTATCAACAGGCCGCTGTGTTGCTTTGTCAATAACAGTCACTGAAAAAATTTTCGGCCCCTCACAGGAAACTAAAAATAATACTATTATAAGAATGATGACCGCGAATTTATTTTTTCTCATTTGATTATCTTTATTATCCTGTTTTTTGATTTTTTATTGGATTGTCTTAATTGAGACACCAAATTTATTAATTAATTGTATTAAAAGCAAAAATGTTATGCCGGCCTTTTCTTTCATTTTTGTATTTCGGAAATAGCACGATTTTTGTATTTTTGTGTGAACACAAAAAACCAACTATGAAAACCCTCAAATTTTTATTCTTGTTTGTTTTTTATAACATATTGTCATACAGTGCTATATCTCAAAGTAATACCTGTAAATTTGAAATCAACAAAACGGACCCTGCCACCAATACCCCTGTACAAAAAATAAAAACCAAACTTACCGGGACGGATATTTTTTATATTTACATCTCCAGAACGGACACCACTTATGTCTTTACGCTTAATTTCTGGATTAGCGGGGCTTTGCGTGAGGTTATCGAAAAAAATGCAAAGGTTTCTGTTTATCTTTCGGGCGGTGATATTTTGACACTGTCTTCCAATGCCCGGGTGAAACCCATTCCTCACTATGGCGATCAGGCATGGACCGAATATATGGTTGACTATCCCATACGTTCCGAAGACCTCGAAAAAATGCAAGCCATGAAGCCCCTGAGTCTTAAGTTAAATGTTGGTATTGAGCCATTTAACCGTGTTTTTAATAAAAACGATGTGGAAAGGCTGCGCGACATCATCAGATGTATCATGAAGGATTGACAGGAGGGACAGGAGAAGGAGATTCATCCTGACATATCACCTGATCTCTTTCAGGCATTCTCCGATTATCCTGCACACATCCCTAATTTCTTCTTCGGTAATAGTCAGTGGGGGAGAAATTCGAAAGGCCGTATCGCAAAACAAAAACCAGTCCGAAACAAGTCCTTTTTCCAATCCCAGCTTAATAAATTGTTGCAATTTATTGGCATCGCCCAGTTCAATTGCCATAAGTAAACCCTTATACCTGATGGATTTTACATGGATATTATCTTTAAGTAATGAGTGAAATAACTCAACCTTATTTTCAGTATCAGAATTATTTATATTTTTTAATAAATACTTTAGGGATGCCATACCCGCAGCACAACATACCGGATGGCCTCCAAAGGTAGTTATATGTCCCAGCACCGGGTTGAAGGAAAGTGTTTGCATAATCTCTTTGGAAGAAATAAATGCGCCTAAAGGCATGCCGCCGCCAAGAGCTTTGGCCAAAACAAGAACATCGGGCACCACATTATAATGTTCAAAGGCAAAGTTTCTTCCTGTACGGCAGATACCGGTTTGAATCTCATCGAAAACCAACAAGGCGCCACTTTCACTACAACGTTCGCGAAGTTTTTGCAAATAACCCTCTTCGGGGAGTACTATGCCGGCCTCACCCTGAACCGGCTCCACAATTACGCAGGCAGTTCTTTCGCTGATGACGGCCAGGTTGTGCATGTCGTTAAACTTCAAAAAGCGCACATCTGGTATCAGCGGCCGGAAAGCCCTTTTGAGTGCTTCGTGCCCCAACACGCTCAGCGAACCCTGCGAGCTGCCATGATATGCGTTTTGATAAGCTATCACCTCGGTGCGGCCGGTGTAACGCTTGGCGAGTTTTATGGCGCCATCGGTAGCTTCCGAGCCTGAATTTACAAAATACACATTGTTGAGCTGTGCAGGCAACAAGGATACCAATAATTGCCCATAACGAACCTGCGGCGATTGTATCATTTCGCCGTACACCATCAGATGAGTGTATTTTTCCACCTGCTCGTGGATAGCTGCTTTAATTTCGGCATTATTATGTCCGGCGTTGCTGACCGAAACCCCCGAAATAAGATCATAATACCTGCGGCCATCAGTCCCGTACAAAAAAACACCATCGGCATGCGAAACTTCCAAGGCCATAGCATTGTCAGAGGTTTGCGCCAGCATTTGATAAAAAATCTGCTTGTCAGTAAACATATATATACGGAATAACTTGCTTTTTCAACAAAAATACCTTATTTTTATAGAAAAATTGAGTTATGAAAGCAAAATTAATAATCATTACTTCAACAAATTATTCAAAAGCCCTGTTGCTGAAGAGCCTGCTTGAATTTGAAGGTATTGAAACCTACCTGGCCAATGTCAACCTCATACAATCGCATATCGCCACAGGAGTAAAGGTTATGGTAAAAGATTCGGATGCCAAAAAAGCTTTGCAGGTCATCAAAAATGCCGACAAACAGGAGTTGAAAACCGCCGCCGGCAAATCAGAAAATATTAACAAGATTATTTGTCCGGTTGACTTTTCAAAGGATTCGCTCAATGCGGCATACTATGCCCTGCAGGTGGCTTCAAAAATAAATGCCGAAGTAAAATTCATGTATGCCTGTTATTCCATGCAGCCTATGGCCAACATTTTTCCCGATGCGTTCAGCTATCAGATAGGCATGGGCAATATCTTTAATGATGAGAAAATGGAAGTGAAAGATGCCATGAGCAAATTCAAGGCTACCATTAACCTGTACATCAGGGAGCAGGGCCTGCCCGAGATAAAGGTCAGCACCAATATTGTGTATGAAGACCCCGTCACAGCCATCCCCGATTATTGTAAGAAACACCGGTATGCCATGGTGATTATGGGCACCAAAGGACTCGGCAAATCCCGCAATTACCAGGCCGGCAGCATAGCCCTCAACACCATTGAAAAT
>Ga0209099_1004696_pt1 | contig 10218 bp, 10 predicted proteins | sample AD_JPNHW2_MetaG_FD_184430 | JGI IMG/M metagenome (GOLD analysis project Ga0209099, IMG submission 184430) | Active sludge microbial communities of municipal wastewater-treating anaerobic digesters from Japan - AD_JPNHW2_MetaG (SPAdes) (version 2) | ecosystem: Engineered > Bioreactor > Anaerobic...
GTCCTTATTGGTTTATAATAAAATACACTTCACTATGACTCTGGTAAAAAAACACCGGTTACAAACAAAAAAATCCCTGATCGATACCCTCCCGGAGATGGTGGTTTCCGCTCTCGCCAACCATGAGGATTTCGTCGTGACCTATGAGATGGATCCCAAAACCAAAAAGAAGTCGTTGTACGTGATGACCGGGAACCTTATTACGCCGGATGTGCTTGCAACCCTCAAGACACAGATCGCACACCAGAAAGAAGAGGGGTGTACTGTCATCACCCGGGACTGGAAATAAACCGAGCAGTGTTTTTTTGGTTTTGTGGCATTTTAACGTTTTTCATGTACCGGGGGAATCCTGACCGATAATTTCAGCCACCCGTCCCACGCGCCCGTCCCTGAGCCTGACCTTGATGCCGTGCGGGTGGAACGAGGAATTTGTCAGGATCTCCTGCACGATGCCACGTGTCAGTTTTCCACTCCGCTGGTCTGCCTTGAGGATAATATCGACAGTACAGCCGGCATGGATTGAAGCACGGGATTTTCCGTTGTTTGTCTGGTCAGGGTGTTTTTCCATGGGAATGCTTCAGAATATGTTCATGTTTGAGACACCGGAATACCCGGTAAGACTGCTGTTTCAGACACCAGGAATAAAATTATGGGATTATCTTTGGCGCATCGTATACGCCAATCCCGGATTCAAGCCAGCCTTTTGTGGTCTCCCATCCATGGTTGTCACCCTGCATCAGCACATAGATCCGGTTTTTGTAACCATTTGACTCCGGGGCAAAAATCGTCCAGGAGTTTGTCGCCTCAAGACTGGCGCTGATACTCACCGAGGCCGAGGGTGCGGCGGTGTAATCTGCATAGGTACTGGTGAGATATTCAGAGCATATCGGCGTGCTCTCGGAGGTTACATCGCTGGCGGGGCATGCAACCGTATGAATACTCTGTACCGGGCGGAACACGGCCGCATTCTCAACAGGAGAGCGCGTGTCAATCAGGGAATGCGAAGATGCATTCACCGCGATCATGATAACCGTCGGTTGCGCGCTCCCGTTCACAGCAGGCTGCCCGATTTTTGGGGCAGAGACTTTCAGGAGGGTTGCCTTGCCCGTATCATAGAGCGTGATTGTCCAGTCTTTTGGGACGCCGGCAACGTGCTGCCCGCTGATCTGTATATCCAGCGGTGAGCTACCTTTCAGTTCGGCGGGAACCGGCAAAAAGAGCGTCACGTTTGAAAGGACGGAGTCAGTCGTAATGGTACAGGTATATGCATACGTGCCGGTAAGCGAGTTCCTGTAGGTAATATCGATATACCCCGTGTAGGAGACTACGGCAACAAAAAGGATCAGAATGAGGATGAAGAGTCCGAGCGTGATTTTTATGATCTTATCCATGATCTCACCCCGTGGCACCGGATCCGCCGTATCTGTGCTGACGCAAAGATACATCCAGGTTTCTCCGGCCCGGTAGTGTACTAATTCCGGGACGCGACAGAAAAAGTATTGTATTTCCCCGGAACATGCTCCGGCCCTCTCCTCAAAACAGCATGACTATATGGTCCGGTGCCGATCATATCTGCATGGAGCGCCGTCCTGACCTCGTGCTTGCAAATGTCCAGTTTCCCGATGGGCGCAGGGCAGATATCACGACCCGGGATGGCCGGGTCGCACATGTGGGTGCCGGGGTGGCAGCCGACCGGGTGATCGACTGCACCGGTCTTTTTGTCCTGCCCGCGGCAGTTGACGTCCATGTCCACATGCGGGGCGGGAACCAGTCGGCAAAAGAGGACTGGACAACCGGGAGCATGAGCGCTCTTGCCGGAGGGGTGACGGTGGTTGTCGACCAGCCCAACACGGTCCCGCCACTGACGACACCGGAAGCGTTTTTGGCCCGGGTCCGCGAGGCACAGGCACATTCGTTCTGTAGTTTTGCAATAAACAGCGGAGTCACCCCGGATACCCCCTTCGAGGCGATGTGGGCGGCAGGGGCGATGGCTTTTGGCGAGACCTTTTTTGCACCTTCAAGTTACGGCGAGGCACTCGACGCCCCGGCACTTTCCCGTGTGTTTGGACGCATCCGGGCTCTCGGAGGACTTGCCACGATCCATGCGGAAGGCGTTGTACCGGGACAGGATACGGATCTTGCCACTCATGATGCCCTGCGGTCATCAAAAAGTGAGCGGGAGGCAGTGATCGCGGTACAGGTCTGTAATACAAACAATTGCCGGATCCATCTCTGTCACATGAGCACGGCCACAGCGATCGATGCCGCACGGGGAACCGTGGAGGTGACGCCTCACCACCTCTTCCTCTCCCGGGAAAAAGCCGGTACCGCCGACACGCGGTTCAAGGTGAACCCCCCGGTCAGGAGCGAGAAGGAGCGCAAGGCACTCTTTGCATGCTGGGACAGTATCGACATGATCGCTTCCGACCACGCGCCCCACACGAAAGCAGAAAAAGCGCTCCCGTTTTCTGATGCTCCCTCGGGGGTCCCGGGTGTGGAAACTATGGTCCCCCTCCTCATGGCTGAAGTGCTTGACCGGCGGATCACCCTGACTGACCTGATCAGGAAGACCGCGACCGCACCTGCCGCACTCATCGGGATTCCCCCGGCAGGTTTTGCGCCCGGCGATCGCGCAGACTTTGCCCTATTCCCCCGTGCTGCGGTGACGATTGAACCGGAACTCCTGCACAGCAGGTGCGGCTGGACACCGTTTGAGGGGCTACGGGCTATCTTTCCCCAAACCGTGATACGAGGCGGGGACGTGGTATACGATCACGGGGAGTTCTGTCGCAAAGAGCCGGTCTGGTTTGCCGGCCGGGGATATATTCCCTCGGATGCGTGAGCTGATTTTTGCCGGGCATCGGTAAAGGAAACAGGAGGTCTGCCAGATTTTTCGCCACGAAACGATAAATAACCCGGAGAACAGATGAAAGAGGGTGCCGATACAGCGCACCCATAGGTCCCCGGGTGATCGATTGGCAAGTGCCTGGACGTGATCCATGGGACAACCCGGGTGCGCGACAGGCATCGCCCGGCCGAGGGTTTTATACACCGGTGAAGAACGGTAGCAGCCACTTGTGATCCGCGTGTGTTTAAGCCGGGCGACATTTCCTTCCTTTATGAGGGTGCTCCATGTCCACGATGGCAGATGCGCTTTTCGATGACCGAAACGGTACGGTGATCGCCATCGAGGTATCGCCCGGTTCAAAATCAGTACTCTTTCCTGCGGGATACAACGAGTGGCGAAAGGCGATCGGTTGCCGGGTTACGGCTCCTGCGGTGGATGGGAAGGCAAACAAAGCGGTGATCGCACTTATCAGCGCCACTCTCGGCGTGTCGGCTTCGGCTGTTTCTATTGTTTCCGGCCTCACTTCATCCCAGAAGAGGGTGCATATTGCCGGTGTCACCAGGGCACAGCTTGTCGGGCAGTTGTGTGCAGGAAAAGGACCAGAATAAGCCGTATTATCCCTGTAGGATACAAACGGGCACGAGAAAAGGACTGTTTTTCCTTATAGTCGTTTGAGTAAAGGCCTGAACACGAACCTACCCTTTAAGTAATTCCACACGTTATATATATTTTATACCTATGATCAGGCATTTCATCCATCGCATGATACATGGGGGTGCATTTACGTGTATTCACCGGATACTACCAAGTACCTTATTCACATCAGCCTCAACGCAGAGGGGGTGGTCGAGAAACCTGATGTAGTCGGTGCCATATTCGGGCAGACTGAAGGGTTACTCGGCGAAGACCTTGACCTGCGGGATCTCCAGAGGACCGGACGGGTCGGCAGGATCGACGTCCAGATTGTAAGCAAGAAAGGCGAAACAACAGGAGAGATACTGATCTCCACCTCCCTTGATAGGGCAGAGACGGCAATTCTCGCCGCATCACTTGAGACTATCGACCGCGTGGGGCCCTGCGTCGCACACGTGGCAGTGAACACGATCGAGGACATCCGGGTCAGCAAGCGGAAGAAGATCGTTGAACGTGCAAAAGAGATCCTCATTGAACGGTTCGATGACGGGACGATAGACAGTGACGAGCTCCTTGACGATGTCCGCCAGACAATAAGGGTCGAGAAGGTCGGGACGATCGGCGATGAAAAACTACCGGCCGGCCCCAACGTCCTTGAGTCGGATGCAATCATTATTGTCGAGGGCCGGGCGGATGTTATCAACCTCCTGCGGTACGGCATCAAGAATGCCGTGGCCGTGGAAGGGACCAACATCCCCAAATCGGTGGTCGATCTCTGCGAGAAGAAAACCACGACCGCATTCTTTGACGGGGACCGGGGCGGCGAACTGATCCTGCGGGAACTCCTGCAGGTAGCAGACATTGATTACGTCGCATTCTCTCCCCGGGGAAAGAGCGTCGAGGACATGACCAAGAAAGAGGTCATCAAGACGCTGCGGAACAAGGTGCCGGTCGAGTACGTCCGCGACCAGTACTTCGAGGATTCAGCTGAACTCCCGTCAGACCTGTCCCGACCGCCACGTTTGGCACCAGCTCCTGTCGAAGGGGATCGCAGCGACGCGGCAGGCCGGTCTGGCCCGGGACAAAAGAGAACAAAAGAGAGCGTGCCCAAAGTCCCGGTGACGATCCGTGATCATATGGAGGACGTGAAAGGAAGGAACGTGGCCCGGTTCCTGAACGAGGACATGGCGGTAATCAAAGAGATCCGTTCAGAAGAGGTGGAAAAAGCCATGGAGACGCTGGATGGCCCGGCGGCAGGACTCGTCGTCGACCGTGCTGTCGATCAGAAACTGCTCGACCGGCTTGTCTGGAAAGGGCTTGAATATGTCGCTGCAAAAGATTTCAAGGGAATTATAAAAAGACCGTTAAACATCCGGTTGATGAAAATGAGCTCGTAAAACCGGGCTCACACAAATTTATTTAAGCAAGTTAGGTCCCATGTAACACTTTGGAGTGGCAATATGCACAAGGAAGAACTTATCACCCTTCACAAGATACTCTACGAGGTCAAGGACTATTTTGAAGAAGCCAACCCGGATCTGAAGTTTTCCCAGTATAATGCCCTGAAGATCACCCCTTCCCAGCTGCACAAGAGCAAACTTGAGCACAAGTATGCCATCTTCGTCTTGGGAAACGAGATTGCAAATGCGATGAAAGATGTCGATTATACCTCATCATCGCGAATCTCGGCACGCATGAAGGACCTGGCGGAAAAGACGCTTAAGGAAATGGAATATACCTGAATTTTTCTTTGCTATCTTTAACTATTCTTATTATGCAGTGATGGATGATTGGTGGTTTTTTAGTCTTCCTGCCGTACAGGCTCTGCTGCACCGGACATGTTTAAACTGCTCTTTTAAGATCGGATATGTGTTGCAAAGGAACTCCGCGAAGAGGACATAACGCTAAATCCAAGCAGATGTATCAATCGTTCATGCGTTACTATCCTGATCCGGAACAGTGCCTCGATATTGGTGACGTTAACCGTGCCGTTGAGGCCGCATTTGCTGATCACGGCAACGGTCTCGTTCAGATGCCCCCAAAGCTGTACGTGACCCTGCCGACCGGTGATTTTCGGACAATGCCGGCGTACCTGCCATCTCTCAATATCGCCGGAGTGAAGATCGTTAACGTCCACCCGGATAACCCGAATATGGGACTCCCGACCGTCATGGCGCTGACCGTAATCCTCGACACTGAAACCGGCCAACCGACCGCTATCCTGAACGCGACCCGGCTCACGGACATGCGGACAGGTGCTGCCGGGGCTGTCGCCGCGAAATATCTTGCACCAAAAAAGGAGTGCGTGCTCGGGGTCATCGGCACCGGTCGCCAGGCAGAAGCGCAGGTTCGGGCTACCGCACGGGAACTCACACTCACCGGCGTCCGGGTCTGGAGCCGGAATCCTGCCCATGCCGAGGCATTTGCTGCACGGTGTAATCCGCTGGATGCAAAAAGCGTATCTCTTGAACACGCCTGCGACTGCGACGTGCTCGTCACCACAACGCCGTCCCGCATCCCCATCGTGAAGAGCGAATGGATACATGCGGGCACGCACATCAACGCGATAGGTGCCGATGCACCGGGGAAGGAGGAACTCGATCCAGATATTCTGCACAGGGCCCGGGTCTTCGTGGACGATCCGACGCAGGCGTTTCATTCAGGGGAAATAAACGTGCCCATCGGCAAGGGACTCTACCAGCCGTGGATGATCGCCGGCACACTTGGTGAGGTCGTGATCGGCAGACGAAAGCGTGAACATCCGGATGAGATCACCATCTTTGACTCTACAGGCCTTGCAATCCAGGATCTTGCCATCGCATCGATCGCAATAGGACAGTCAACCGGAATGGAACTGCCGTTTTTATGAGGATTCACTCTTTCCTAAAAAAAGATAAAAATTACTGTTTCTCTTGTGCGTATTTCTTCCAGACCTGCTCACGGTAGACCGGGCCGCTGTTGTAGGTACAGAACGGGATAAGTTTGCCATCCGGTGTTGCATAGTGGATACAGCATCGCTGGACACGCTCGATATCGTAGTTGTAGCGATCCATGAAATGCATCGTGCCGATGAAGAGTGCATTCCAGTGGAACTCCCGCAGCGCATCGAAATTCTGGCCGATCAGCGTCTTTCCGATCAGTTTCCAGAAATCAGCCGTGTTCCCCTTCTCACCTTTTTTGAACGATGCATGGAGTTCCTTGACGCCTTCAAGCAGCGTCGCATACTTGTTGAGGGTGCCGCCTTTCTTGAGCTTATCGGACATCTGTTCGATCGCCGCAAAAAGACTCTCGACATCGACCATCCGGGTAACCGGTGTCATCCCGTCCTTGGTGACAAAGGCATAGGTTGCCGCCCCGCAGTGCTCGTGGGCGGTGAAACGCACCTGCGGCCGGCCGGTATAGGCCTCCACCAGATCGGAAAACGGCAGCACGCAGGGGACCGGGTAAAAGTCACTCTTCTTTAATATCCCCCCGGTCTGGGTTTCTATATCACCGATAAGTTCGGGGATGGTGATCCGTTCCCGCTCAAGATCCTCGTCCTTTGCCGCACCGGTGAATGCGACGGGCTGGAAGTTTACACCCCGTACGATAGAGATATGATCAGCGGCAAATTTCAGGATCTGGCCAACCTCCTGATCATTTCTACCCTTGATAATGGTCGGCACGAGCACCACGCCAACCCCTGCCTTATTCAGGTTCTCCAGTGCCTTCAGGTCGATTTTTAAATTGGGGTTTGTCGTCGGGGTGACCCCGTCGAAATGGAGATAGACCGTTGAGAGCCCGGCATCCTTGAGCTGCTGGGCAAGAACAGGGTTATTTGCCAGTTTCACACCGTTTGTTGCGATCTGGACCTGAGGGAAGCCCAGTTCTTTTGCCTTTTTGACGATCTCAACAAGGTCGTCCCGCATGGTCGGCTCACCACCGGAGAACTGCACGGCGGGTGTCGGTACGGGTTTCTCGTTCCTGAGCACCTGCATCATGCTGACGATCTCGTCAAAACTTGGTTCGTACACAAACCCGCAGGCACGGGCATTGGCAAAACAGAAATCGCAATCGAGATTGCACCGGTTGGTCAGGTCGATATTTGCAAGGAGCGTTCCTGAATGGTGGTTACTGCACAGACCACAGGCGGTAGGACAGGTATCAGAGGTCACCGGATTCTGAGGGTTGGTCACACCGCGACCGATTGCATCATAGTGAGCAAACCGGTGGTACATCTCCGGGTCGGACCAGTAGACGTGCCTGAACAGGCCATGTTCCGGGCATGTCCGCACGATCCAGATCTTCCCCTCTTCTTCTACAATCTCCGCTTCCAGGACTGAACCACAGACTGGGCAAAGGCTGCGTGTTTTTTTAATCATCATATTATATCCACCCGATGCAGCAATGACAGTATATTCTGGCTTTTTTAGAGTAACCTTAATCTTTTTGTCTGCTCTTTATTACAGGTATTGGAGTGCTACATTATTAGTTCTGAGTCATTCATAATACCATTGCTTACTACACTGCTCGCCGCATTCTGGATTATGGTGCCAGCCTATGTCCCTAATCCCGTTGCAGCACTCTGCGGCGGTGGGACACCGATCGATTTTAACAAAAACTATTCTGACGGCCGCAGGCTCCTTGGTGACGGTAAGACCTACCGGGGTCTCGCATGCGGGGTGCTCGCTGGCATCGCTGTCGGGGCACTGCAGATCTGGCTTGCCGGTACCTATGGCTGGACATTCCTGCCGCAGCACACAGCAGCCTCGATTGTCCTCCTCTCGCTCGGGGCACTCCTTGGGGATATGGGAAAGAGCTTCTTCAAGCGACGGCTTGGGAAAAACCGGGGAGACGCATGGCCAATCGCCGACCAGTACGACCTCGTGGTCGGTGCCTTTGTCCTGATGCTTGTCTTTGACCCGGCGTGGCTTCTCTCGAACATCACACTGCCCATCCTCATCGTCATCCTGATCCTGACTCCTGTCCTCCACCGTGCGGTCAATATTATCGGGTACCTGTGCGGCGTCAAGAAGGAACCCTGGTGAACAACCATGAATGCACTTGCAGATCTCCTTATCCGGCACAAGGCTATCGAGTTCGGTGACTTTACCCTTGCTTCCGGTGCAAAGAGCCGGTACTATGTCGATGTGAAAACCGCAGTAACGCATCCGGAATTTCTCGCTGCAATAGCACAGGAAATCGTGAAGAGATATGAATTCGATGTGGTAGCTGGTGTTGCTGTCGGGGGAGTGCCTCTGGCAGTTGCAACGGCACTTGCCGCACAAAAACCCTTTGCGATCATACGGGCCGAAGAGAAAGACCATGGCAAGAAGTCCCTGATCATCGGGGATGTGAAAGGAAAGGATATCCTCCTTGTTGAGGATGTGACCACATCAGGGGGATCGGCCCTCTACGGGATCTCTGCGCTGCGGAATGCAGGCGCACGGGCTGACCGCGTCGTCACCGTGGTCGATCGTGAGCAGGGCGCGGAGGCTATGTTAAAAGAGCAGGCCATCGCACTCTACCCCCTTGTCCGGGTCAGCGAGATTCTCTGACACGTATCTTCCCTTAAGCGTAAACCATTTTTAACAAAAGAACCCATGTGATCGATGATGAAGATCCTCGTTGTTGGTGGTGGCGGTCGGGAACATGCCATAGCCGTTGCCCTGTCCCGCAACAGCGAGACCGAGATCTATTCGGTAATGGCAAGGAAGAACCCCGGCATTGCCCGCATTGCAAAGAAAGTCTGCATTTCAAAAGAGACGGATCTCACCCGGATTATAACGTTCGCCAAAGAGGCCGGGGTCACTCATGCGTTCATCGGACCTGAAGCCCCGCTTGAAGCCGGCGTGGTTGACCACCTTTCCGCTGAAGGTGTAGCGTGTGTCGGCCCGACAAAAGCGGCGGCCCGTATCGAGACCGACAAGGCATTCTGCCGGGATTTAATGACGCACCATCACATTGGCGGTAACCCGGCCTACCGGGTTTTCCACGACGTGACGGAAGCAATCGCGTTTGTGAAGGACCATGACGGGGATCTGGCAATCAAGCCGATCGGTCTCACTGGCGGGAAAGGTGTCCGAATCATGGGGGAGCAGGTGGATCTTGCCGGTGCCATCGACTACATCCACCAGATCAAAGGGGACGTCGTTCTCGAAGAACGCCTCATTGGCGAGGAGTTCACCCTCCAGGCATTTGTCGACGGGTTCCATCTCATCCCAATGCCGCTCGTGCAGGATCATAAAAGAGCATTTGATGGAGATACCGGCCCCAACACCGGGGGTATGGGGTCGTACACAATGCCGGATCACATGCTCCCCTTTGTGAGCAGGAAGGATCACACGGCTGCGCTCTCCATCATGGCCTCCGTCGTCGCCGCGATGGCAAAAGACGGGATCCCGTATAAAGGCATCCTGTATGGCCAGTTCATGAATACGACCGAGGGGCCCAAAGTGATAGAGTTCAACGCCAGGTTCGGGGATCCTGAAGCAATGAATGTGCTCACGCTTCTCTCCTCCGATCTCTGCGATGCGGTTACCGGGATCACCGAAGGAACCCTCTCCGCATCGAAGATCTCCTTTGAGCACGCGGCAACTGTCTGCAAGTACCTTGTGCCCGAGGGTTATCCTGCGGCCCCAAAGGTTGGCAGACCGCTAGACCTGGGGAAAACCGGTGACGCGATCCTCTATTATGCAAACGTTGAAGAGCGGGCCGGACGACTCTTTACCCTCACATCCCGGACGCTTGCATTTGTG
>Ga0209099_1004698_pt1 | contig 10206 bp, 9 predicted proteins | sample AD_JPNHW2_MetaG_FD_184430 | JGI IMG/M metagenome (GOLD analysis project Ga0209099, IMG submission 184430) | Active sludge microbial communities of municipal wastewater-treating anaerobic digesters from Japan - AD_JPNHW2_MetaG (SPAdes) (version 2) | ecosystem: Engineered > Bioreactor > Anaerobic >...
ATTAGTATCCAACCAGTAGATGCCTCCTCCATTATCACCGGCACGGTTTGCTGTTAGCTGGCTATTCTCTACGGTCAGCGTTTCTCCAGTACTTGAGTGCGTTTGGGCATAAATTGCACCGCCGTCGTTAGTAGCCTTGTTGCCTGATAAGGTGCTACCCGTGATTGCCAAGGTGCTATAGTAATCGTAAATTCCGCCACCATAGGCGGCAGTAATGGATCCTATAGCAGCATTATTAGCGATTTTGCTATTAGTGATTGTACTAGTTGTTCCTTCAGTGTAAATTCCGCCTCCATAAGCACCATAGCCAGACACCTGCATCTCCTCACTATAACTAGCGGTGTTGTATACGATTTCACTGCCATCGATCGTAGAGGTGCCCCAGTAATCGTAAACTCCGCCGCCTTTGCCAGCCAAATTATGGTCTATCTGGCAATTATCTAAATCCATCACCCCATAGTAATTATCCACGCCGCCACCGTAACCGTCGATGGCAGTATTGTGGTGTATCCTGCTATCCGTTAAGGTTGCAGTCACGCCGCCAGTTCCCCAATAATCATAATTTTCAACGCCACCGCCATACGTCCCTGCGATGTTATCATGGATATTGCTGTTCGATACTGTCAGTACACCACCTAAGTTTTCGATTCCGCCGCCATAATCGCCCGCGTGATTATTGTTAATATCACAATTGATCACAGTCAGAGTGCCTCGGTCGTTCAATATGCCGCCGCCCACATAATAACCTTCACTGGTGGGGTTGTATGTATCGTAATCTGCATCACCGTTTTTGATGGTCATACCTTGAAGGGTTACTGTTTTGTCCTGATATATAGTAAAGACTCGTCCATTCCCAACACGATCTCCATCTGTGTCACCACTGACTTTGGTGGCCTTTGGTCCCATTCCGATCAGTTGCAGCGACTTGTCGACATCTACGTTCTCGTAGTAGGTCTTCCTCAAAAGTTGAACTATAGATGCAGTATTATCTGTTGAAGCGGCTATCGCGTCTTGAATAGTACCTGTAGCAACAACGGTTGTGGCTTCATCTGTTGCGAATCCTTCTACCGTACCACTGGCCGTAATACCTCCGTTTATGTTCTTCGTGTTTTTACTTTCGGCTGGCACAAGAACCAGTAATAACATTATGCAAATCAATTGCACCATCCATTTCTTTCTCGTAATTCAATTCCTCCTCTATCGATATAGTGCCTTTTTCATTAATAAACATGATGTATGTTTTGAGAACTTGTGGGGAGTGCAGCGCAGCTGATCATGCCCCCAACCAGCTGATGAAAGGAAAAGAGGAGCCAAGAATCCATGAACAAGAATGGAAACTTGATTGAAAAAGTATGGGTGGGTTGGTTAGAATTTGCGAATAAGGATGTTAAAAAGATTGAAGCACAAAGAAGCTCTTATGAGAAAAATAGGTCGTGTATATCTATAACTGAGGTTCCTTCACTCGTCAGCACATCCCAGTATTACTTCTGGGCCACAAGCATATTATTCTCTGTTGCTTCTGTTGTGTGCTTAAGGCGGAGGGAGCGCACATACCTTAATACGTCTCAAATTCTTCCAAAATCCCTTCGCCTCATCCATCAGGACTAATGTCCTGGCTCCGCCAAGTGCCCAAATTTCGACTTTCTACCCTTCCATGGTAGTTTTATCAATCAAGAAAAATTAAGGGCATTTAAATCGATTGTACGGCCTCGGGCTAAAAAGCTGATCAAACCATTATATTAATGATACCATCTCTCCGGATATCCTGATCCTGCCTTCCCTGGCCAGCTCTCCCAGGATCAGGTTCAAGTCTGCTAGCTTCATCCCGGTGCATCTTCTCAATCTTCTCCGCTCCATCTTGCCGCCGCTGTTGGCGAGAATCCAAAGGATACGGTCCCTGGGAGACTGTGACATGGCAATCTTTATCACATAATCTTATTATAGTCGATTATTTCCAGCACTACAGTCCAATCTGAATGGTTGGGTGGCGATCCGATGCGACCATTGTTTTATCTCCCTCCTTACCCGGGTCGCCTTTCCTCCTTCATTTCTAGAATTATCATTCTATCATCGTGAATTCCTGCTTGGGCAAATCCACAGGCTCTATGACGGCTATGGCATGCTTGAATATCAAGAGCTGCCCCTTCGCGGTCTGTATGAGGATCTCATAGGGATTGTAGCCCTCCACTTTGCCGGTTACTGGCTGGCCTCCAGAGACCAGCCGGATAGTGACCTTCTTGCCCTTGAGCTTGGGGATGAATCCATTGATCAATGGCTTTCCTTTCTTGACTGTGGTCTCTCCGTCCATGATTATTTTTTCCTCCAAAAATGCCACCATCCTTTTTTCTTGGCCTCTTCCTGGCTTGGTGGCAGGGATAGCTGGCTGATGGACTGAGTTAATTGCGCTACGTGACTCTTGAAATAGGCAATATCGTCATCTCTTACCTTCAGCGCACTTTGAAGGCCATCAGATCTTGTGGTCGCTACAGCCAGTTCTTCTCTTAGCGTAGCGAGTTGATCTGTCTCGGATTGCCTCTTGAGCAAGTCGTCCTTAAGGTGCTGGTTTGTGGCCTGAGCCTCCTCAAGCTGCTTCTTTAGCTTGGTGATCTCGTTTTTGTAGCCCTTTAGCTCTTCCCAACGCTCAGTGGCTTCTGATAAGGATTGGTTATATCTTAACTTCAATTGGTCCAATTCATTCTTGAGATCGGTCGCCTGATCGATTTGGAGTTTGAGTTGAGTCACCTCGGAGTCAACCGATTCTATAATTTTATCCTTCTCTACTACCTGGTTCATTGCCTGGTTCAATTCTATTGTTATCGATTCTATAATTTTTTCTTTCTCCGCTATCTGGTTCATTAATTTATTCTCTAATTTTGCCATGCTCTGGCGTGATTGGTTCAATTCTGAATCTCGTTGGTTCAGATCTGATTCACATTGGTGCAGTCTTGATTCGCATTGATCCAGTTCTGAACCAGTTTGGTGCAGAGATGATTCAATAGCATCCGCGATATAGCCAGAACGTGAGAGCCGCTTTTTCCGGGCGTTTGAATCAACTTGGTTCAAGATTGAATCATCAAGCGTAACCGAAAATCTAGGCATGTGTGAACCATAATGGTTCACAAGAAAATAGCTTTTTTGGTGTCCTATCAGGGCGGGTTGCATTCCCTTAACGCTTCGCCGGTCCACAAAATGACAGGCTCTTGCAATTGGCATCTCATTCTAGGACGGATTGCAACGCAAAACCGGGTACTGCACCTATGCAGGAACCGTTAGACGATCGCCGCCTGTGGCGTCATCACAACTTCGCCGTCCCACGCACCAGGACCGCCTTGCCCCTTATACCAGGTGATCAATCCTCTTTCTTCCAGACCATTAAGAGCCCGATAGAAGCTTACATAAAATGTGCTTGTATAGCACCACATTGACCCGTATGCAGGATCAGAAAGGTCAATAAATACGTCCCGGCCCTGTGACCGCAAACTATTACCCAAGTTGAACATTAGTGTTTTTGTTCTGGCTTTCCCGCCTTCGGCGTCCAGGGCGGAGATTATCGCCCGTTGCATTGAACCTAATCCACGAGACATAAGTGTTTACTCACTGTGCGTAGTTGGTATTTATAGTTAAGTGTTTACTCATAACGAGTTAACACTTAAAACCGTTCTATGGCATTCTCCTTAATTCCAGCCAAAATGTCATAGATCAAATCTTGCCAGCATCGAAAACTATATATCTCGGCAATTGACGTATAGTATATTGGCGAAAGTCGATGGCTATCCTTCCCTCCTACATCCTATTGACTTTCCCTCCCTCCTTCTTATTCTTCACGAAGCCCAAGAGAAGCCGCCTTCGCTCCTGAGAATGGCTCAAAAACAGTTCTATGTCATTATCAAAAATTCTAGCAAAAATGCCGTAGAACCAACTTCATCATGTATTTTAGCTTGTAGGCCATGTACTAGATTTAGTGACACTTTCCACAAACCGCAATCAGTAAAGCTTATACTCGTTCGATATAATCGGATTTCTGAAAAGTCATCAGAAAACGGGATTTCATTCTTACATACTATGAAATAGCCGTGTTTCCAAACGATTTATTCAGCAAAATGAAATAAAAATAGCAATAGACACATGAGCCACAAAAACGCATATATGCTAAATTGGTGCAAAATCGCTATGCTCTGGCATTGACATTAATTCACACATTATTATCAATATAAACCTAGCTCGACAAGTTCTATGGTGCGCTCCGCGGTTTCAAGCATAGTGGTTTTGGAAGAAAAAAGAAAAGAGCGAACAGACCGAATTTATTTCGGTTAACTTGGCTTCTTCTGATTTCCTTATATGCGGGGATGAGGTTTCATTCTCCCCTGTCTCGCTTACGCATACCCTTTGCATTTATCCCATTGTTCTGAGTACTCTCTCTCTTTTTCGACGTATTCGGGGCCAACTCCAGGCCCAAGCCTTAACTTAGGGGTTGACGGGAGATAAAATATCCAAATTTTGGACCGCGTAGTTAGAAAATAGCTATCATCAGACAAGGTGATTTCAGACATGCCTCAATAAATGTATAAATTATCTCCCGTCAACGACTTAGTCCTTGAAAGGATATAATCTATACATTATATAATTATATACATTAATATATATCCTCACAAAGTAGTGATTTTCTGTGCGCTGCGGAACCTATTTTGAGCAAATTATTTTGCGACAATCCCTTAACTGCTAATGGGCTTTTTGCCGTCCATGCGTATGATAATGTAAGCAACTCATTGGAGTGAACCCCTCCGAGTGGACAATGAGTTAAGCAACATCAACTCATGGAGGGGAGTATATGAAAAAGACGAGGCGGCGTTACGACCGAGCATTCAAGATATCAGTAGTAACTGAACTTGAGAGTGGCAAACCTCTTGCTCAGATCGCCCGCGAGCATAGCATCCATCCGGCCTTGCCCTCTCGGTGGAGAGAAGAGTTGGCCGAGAATCCCGAAAAAGCGTTCAGCGGTAATGGAAACCAGTACAAGGACCAGGCAAGGATTGCAGAACTTGAAAGACTGCTCGGCCAGGCTCATGCCGAGATCGAGCTTTTAAAAAAAGCCTTTGCCATGACTCAGAAGAAGGTCCGAGAGGAGAGAATAAAACCGACGCTGAGGGACGGTACATGACTATCCAGGATGCCCAATCAGGCGGCCTTCAGTTGCCAATATCTCAATCCTGTCAATCACTCGAAGTGAGTCGCAGCGGCTACTACAAATGGCGAATACAGCCAGAAATAGCCCCCAATGACTCGGAAGATTTGGATCTGAAGAACCAGATTCAAGAGATAGCTATGGAATTTACTGGCTACGGTTACAGGAGGATGACTGCAGAACTCCAAAACCGCGGCTTTGAGGTTAACCGAAAGTGCGTTCTAAGACTAATGCGACAAGAAAATCTTCTGTGTAGGAAGAAGAGATTCAAGCCAGTAACAACCGATTCCAGTCATGGATTGCCTATATATCCAAACCTTCTGAAGGGAGCCAGGATAACTGGGCTGAACCAGGTTTGGGCCTCAGATATCACATACGTTCAGTTGCAGCTTGAATACATCTATCTCGGGTGATCCTGGATCTCTGCAGCAGAAGAGTGCATTGGCTTAGGAATATGGGAAGCCAGCTGACCATGAATGCTTTCCTTGATGACAGACTATGGCTCGTCATCTGCAGCCTCCATGCGATTATTTTCCATCAAATCTGCGAAGTCTTATGCATCCCATTCACTAAATAATTCGATTGAGATGTATGAATGATTTTGTGAGCATATAATCGGAATTGGCTTCAACTGTCTGAAAGATTCAAAATCTATTTATTCATCATATTCATATGATTATGTTAAAAAAATCCATTATACGATCGGAATTTTCAGGTCGCAGTCTTTTTTAATGAGCGGCTTGAGCGAAAATGGGGGGAGACAATTGAGTATAATGTGGAATATTGTGATAGTAGTTTGCATAATTGCTGCAATTCAAACCCTTGGGCAGGCCACACTTTCTGATGAGGACCGGTCGTTCCCGCTGCCTGAATCAATTTATACAACTGCTTGTGACAGCCCTTCTCTGGACAGGGATTTGGATGGGCTTAAGGATAGCTTTGAAAACGCCCTAGCCGATGCCTGGCGTCCCTATTTCATCTACGATCAGAATGAGAACGACAGGAGCAGCAACATAAAGGACGATAGCTTGCTGAGCTGGGAGCCTAGAGTTATATTTCAAGTTCGCCCCATCGGTAGCTGGGACTGGCCCCGGCGCATCGTCATCAAGTGGGGTTTTCTTTACCGCCTTGATGGTGGCTTCAGAGAATCGTGGATCTGCAAAGACTGGCACTATGGCGATACTCAGAGCGGCTCTTATGAACTGACCAGCTGGGATGGTAAAAACTGGAATCTGGATTCACTGCGACTGTGGACCGATGTCCCTTTTACCTATGCCAATGATCCGCGAATCCAATGGACTGCTGTCCGCAGCACCTACTGGGACGAGATGCCAGCACGACCATCGCCCAAGATTCACGCTTCTGCGGGCAAGCATCACCAATATATGACCGCAGAAAGCTGCGAAGGCGATCATGATTGTGATGACGACTGCGACGGAGGAGCACAGCGCCTGGCCGACCTTACGCCACTCGGGTATTTTACAAATGTTGGTGAGCCCGATAATCACCCTAGTGATGAAAGCGAAAATTCACCCTTTGTAACGGATCTTGGGCCGTTGGGTTATCCTGGTGAGTATGTCTGGTATTCGTCGTATAAATGCCAGTGTTCAGGAGCGATTGCAGGTCAAAAAGATTCTCGAGATTGTTTTACAGGAGGTTTAGGAAGTAATTGGAAGGCATCTACGGGAGTAGTTAGTTCTTGCACTATACCTAGCCCTGTTTACAGTCTCTTCTCACATGATCCATTGACCCTTAATCCGGATAGAGGCTGTGTATCGTGCTCAAAGGGCGGGCAGGTTGTCTCCCGTGGCGAAGAACAACTTGATGTTTTTTGGCGGGGCAGAGATAACCACCTGAAGCACATATGGTATCCCTATAATGGTGATTGGTCATGGGAGCAAGACCTAGGGGGAGATCTTCAGTCACAACCGGTAGCTATCTCCTGGGGCGAGGGACGGCTTGATGTCTTCTGGCGAGGCAGCGACGATCATCTCAAGCATTTATGGTATCCCTATAATGGTGATTGGTCATGGGAACAGGACCTAGGGGGCGACATGGCCTCTGATCCAGAGGTAGTCTCCTGGGGCGAAGGACGCTTAGATGTCTTCTGGCTAGGCAAAGATAACCACCTAAAGCACATATGGTACCCGTATAATGATGACTGGTCGTGGGAGCAGGATCTAGGAGGAGATCTGGCCTCATACCCTGTCGCTATCTCCCGTGGCGAAGAACAGCTTGATGTCTTTTGGCGGGGCAGAGATAACCACCTAAAGCACATATGGTACCCGTATAATGATGACTGGTCGTGGGAGCAGGATCTAGGGGGAGATCTGGTCTCCATGCCAGATGCTATCTCCTGGGGCGAGGGACGGCTTGATGTCTTCTGGCGAGGCAGCGACGATCATCTCAAGCATCTATGGTATCCCTATGGAGAGGACTGGTCATGGGAGCAGGATTTAGGGGGCGATCTAAGCTCTAGTCCAAAGGTCATCTCCAGGGGCTTAGGACGCCTTGACGTCTTCTGGAGGGGCAAAGATGCGCATATTAAGCATCTATGGTTCCCCTACGACGAGGATTGGTCATGGGAGCAGGACCTAGGAGGAGATCTGAATCCTGGGCCAGAAGAGCCGGAACTCTTTGATCTTCGCTCGGAGCCCATGCCTATCTCTTGGGGTGGAGACCGACTTGATATTTTCTGGCGGGGAAATAATAGTCACCTCAAACACCTGTGGTATCCCTATGGAGAAGATTGGTCATGGGAGCAGGATCTGGGAGGGGATCTGTCGCCGTTACATTAGATCCCTAGTGACGGTTATCAATAGGAACAAAATATCTGGGCGGACATCCCGGGTGCCGCCCTTTTATTTACCCGTTTATTTACTCTGATTTCCAGTTTTTCCTTCGGTTATAGTCGATGGTTGGTGCGTAGGGAACGTAAAACATATTTTGAGTTGAGACTTCGGGCGGGACAATCATGTATATGCTCGCATAAGAGCTTGTACCGCGAATGGCCAGATATGCTAAATAGAGTGAAACGGCGGCGGCGCACCCCGCAGCAAGCTGACGGGGCATCCGAGGCGCCGCCGCATGAAAGCGGAACCAGGTAATTCTGATCTAAACCTAAGTTGAACACGTATGCACTTATCCCCGATGCAAGCATCGGGGTATTGCTTTAAAAATCAATCCACAATATGCAGATGCTTGGATCGGAAAAGCCTTAGCTCTCCAGTCACTCGGTCACACTGCAGAGGCTGATGCAGCATTCGCCAAAGCTAAGGAGCTGGGATATGAGGGCTGATCCCAGCTCCATCAGCGCAAGCTTTACGGGCCGACAGATCGAGATTGTGGAGGGGGACGTGACTTTGGACAAACTCAGGCGATTCCATCTAGCTATCACGTCAAAACATACCGATCTTGAACTATGTCCATGTGCTAGAGATGAGACCCCAGCATATCGATCAAATTTCTGATTTTATGTGAAGTCAGAAATTTCTCCCCTAGTCTACGAGCTTTTGCGGGCTGATAGAAGAGGAGATGAGGATTGTAGAGGGAACGTGAGCCAAAGCATCCATTCGGGGCGATCATATCAATCATTCTTTAGGCACAATAGATCGCATTATTCTCAATACTCGTTTGTGGTTAACCATATAGCCACGATTCCTTAACTCTTTTGTGACCCGACGATATCCATATTCAGGGAATTTCAGAACTATCTTTTGAATCTGGTCCTTAAGATCGATATCCGGACCAATCGCTGATGGCACGGGTGCCGGTCGTTTTTTCCATTTATAGTAACCACTCCGACTTGCTCTATGAAGATGGCAGGCTTTGCGTATCGAAAGCTGAGGATCTTTAAATAAAGCATCCTGGATTCTCGTAAAGATCTGCCCAGTACCCTTTTTGCTTTTCCCTCCCAAAGGATCATTATACGGATAGAGCTGTCCCAAGATTATTTCTTGTTCGGAGATTCCCTCATCCTCTTTGTACTTCTTCCCATTTCCACGGAACGCTTTTTCAGGATTTTCTGCCGATTCATCTCTCCATCGGGATGGAAGACTCGGATGAATCCCCTGCTCGCGGGCAATCTGGACAGGAGGCTTGCCGCCCTCAAGCTCAGCTACTACTGATAACTTGAATTCTCGGTCGTATCGCCACCTTGTCTTCTTCATTGTACATCCTACCAAGCCGATGTTGCTTAAATCATTGTCTACTCTGATTGGGTTCATTCATTACCTAATGAAGGCGATTGAATACCGGTAATAATAATATCTATGCATCATGGAGTAGAAGTTGTGGCAGACGTACTACCTGACATGGGTGATTGAAGTAGGATGGTAGAGGCCAACAAACATATCTTCGCTAAAGAAGATTGGTTCGATAAAGGAGTAGTCCTCTATGACCAGACTAGATCCCAAGTATGCCTGGAGCAACAAAGGCGTTGCTCTATTTAGCCAGGGCAAATACGATGAGGCCATCAAATGTTACGATGAAGCTATCAGGCTAGATCCCAAACTTGCAGAGACCTGGTGCAACAAAGGCGCCGCTCTCACTAACCAGGGCAATTATGACGAAGCCGTCAAAGCGTGTGATGAGGCCATCAGACTCGATCCCAAGAGTGCCATTGCCTGGGACATCAAAGGTATTGCTATCTGGAATCGGGGTAACTCTGCCGACGCCATCAATGCTTTCAACGAGGCCATCAGGCTAGATCCCGACAATTCCGAGTTCTGGCACCACAAGGGCATTGTTCTCAAAGCTCTTGGACGGACCACCGAAGCGGATGCTTGCCTTTGCCAAAGCAGAAGAAGAGCTACGAGGGTATAGCGAATATGGTTCAGCCTTTCCCACATTTTTCGGAAGGCGAAAATCGTGCCTTACTAAGTAGGCAGAAGTGGCCGCTGGGATGGAAGACCTGGGCAGGTCTGGAGTAGAACTCCCCCGACGGCCACTTTCCGGCATCCATTTTCCCGGTGTTCACCAGGTAGATATTTTGTCCTTATCTTCTATACCCCAGCTTTTTGGCC
>Ga0209099_1004699_pt1 | contig 10206 bp, 9 predicted proteins | sample AD_JPNHW2_MetaG_FD_184430 | JGI IMG/M metagenome (GOLD analysis project Ga0209099, IMG submission 184430) | Active sludge microbial communities of municipal wastewater-treating anaerobic digesters from Japan - AD_JPNHW2_MetaG (SPAdes) (version 2) | ecosystem: Engineered > Bioreactor > Anaerobic >...
CAGGAAGGCCACAGACGGTACACATTTGAGAACTCATTTGGTGGCAGTTACCTCCGCAATATATCAACGATAAAGCCGATTATGCTATTAAAATCTGATGGTGTGTTTCAGGCACGAGATCGACCTCCCCGCCGAATTTCATTCATCTTTCGATATATTATTTCTGTCAGGAATATCAGCAGAGCGATGAGCAGCAGGATATCTCTTCGGGAGATCCGCTCCTGCAAAGTTCTCTGGCTGACGCGGCTGGCTTCAACCACAAGCTTCTCTCTGGCATCACCCTCGCTGAAGACCTTTCCTCCATTGGCCATGATCATTCTGGAAAGATCCGGATTAACGCCTATGTCTCGATACTCCAGCGGGTAGTTGACCGCCAGGCCGTAATTGCCGATGTAGTAGATGCCTGAGCTATTGGGAACGAATGTGGCTACATATCGGTTATCTCCCACCTTTTCCACATCCGCTTCCGGAAAGCTGGGTCGCGCAGGGCTGTTTATTGTGACGGATAGGGGCGTTCCCATCCATCCGTCGTCTGCTTCGATGCGGTCTTCCTGGGGTCGCGGATCGCCTACCGCCCAATTGAGGGTGGCCGAGATCAGCTGCGAACTTTTGCTGGAATACAGATTGCCTGCCCAGGCACTGCCGTCATCGACCGTCAGCGCCGCCACCCTGCCCAGACCGTAGCGCCATACCGTCAACACTGGTTTTCCGTCAGGCAGAGCCGCCAGACGCTGGGCACCGGCGCGGGGAGTGACATCATTAAAGCCGGTAACTGTTGCATTCAGGTCCAGATCGGCTGTGATGTAGTGGTTCTTGTTGACCACGCCTACCGTGTATCCGGATTGGCTGCTCTCCTCGGGGGCAGTCTTTTCAGGCGGCTGTTGCATCGTGGTCGTAAGTGAATCGGGATAGACGAAAGCGGAGAAGTCCGATCCGGTCTGGGCGGCTATATAATCGAATCTGCCTGTAGCTCCGGGGAAGGCCTGAACCTGTACCAGTCGAGCGGTCACATTCATCTGGCGCAATAGGTCTATGGAGCGGTCCACCACTTCCGGATAGTTGTAAAGGTTTCCGTCTGACAGGACCATCAGTTCGCCCTGGCCGCCGCTGACGTTGAGCATGTCCCAGGCCAGTTGCAGGCCGTTATCCAGATAGCTGTTCTCGGTGCCGGTGGGTGCGAGGCTCATTATCCTCTCTCGGAGAACGGTCTCCCCTCGGCGGAGGGGGATCGGGTCCTGCACATCATAAGCTTTGGTTCCGAATACTATCAGGCCCACCTTATAGTCCTGGAAGTGGGGTGACTTGAGCAGCTCCAGCGCCAGAGATTTCTCATAATCGAGCAGAGGCGTCCCGTCTGCGGTGCGCGTGGTGAGAAGGGAGAAGGAGATGTCCATCACGAAGATGAGCGTTTTTCCGCCCTCGAAGATGCTGGGCATGGAACGGACCGGCAGGATCTCCTCAATGCTGCTGTTGCGGTAATTGCCATTCTCATAGGAATCCTCGCCTCCGACCACCACCAACCCGCCTCCTTCGCGCACATAGCTTTTCAGCTCATCGAGATGGGTGCTGTATTTGATATCGTCTAGCACCACCGCCTTGTAGCCATCAAGCCCATCCGGAAGATTGGAGACCAGCGTCAGCTTGTAGAGATCGTTCAGCTCAGTCGCCAGGGGCGAGTTGCTGTTGGAGACGAGCAGAACCTGTGGTTTGGGGACGACGTAGACCGATTTCTGGTAGTTATCGTTTATCGGCTGACCGTCAGGGGCGATTGCCACCCGGATGATGTGATTTCCTGTCTCCAGGAAGGAATGGGAGATCTTGATGGAGGCGCTGTTGTTGGCGACTATCGTATCACTGTAGATCAGCCTGTCATCCGCGAAGACTGAGATCGGTCCCTGGTAGCCCCGGGCGGAGCGCACCAGCACCTTGAAGGGGTAATCCCCGGCCAGAACCGCAGTATTCGTCCCGGAGATCTCAACTCCCGCGTCGTCCCTCTGTGGGGCTAGCGATATGGCAAACGTCGTGGTGTTGGAGGCGCGGGCCAGTGCCAGGGCGTCTTCCAGAGATCGGCCGGAATTGCTGTTGCCGTCCGAGACCAGGAGAAGGGAGCTGCCCGGCAGGGAGTACTGCACAATCTTGTCTCCCAGGGGCGTTGCATCTCCTGAGAAGGTGCGCAGGGGAGCGTCTACATATTTCTCTATCCTTGATGCCACAAGCGGGTCGAAGATGCCCATTGAGCCAGTCTGGTCGTCCAGAATGGTAATGCTCGGCTTTTGCGAGGTGACGGTATGTAGCTCGACAAAGTAAGGGTTGGCGGCAGCCGCTATGATCAGGCAGAAGACCAGAAGCCTTGAAAAGGCAAAGAGCTTGCCTTGGGGCCTTCTAGAAATCAGGACTGCGCCTAATAGCAGCGCCAGGGGAATCGCCCAGAGAAGCTGCGGCGCGTCAAAGTAGAGGTCCTGGATCCAAATCATGTCTCTCGCCTCCTCTTCATTACCACCAGCTCCAGAAGAATGAGAAGGGCGGCAAAGGCTATCACCCAGAGAGAGAGGTCCTTTTCGACTATTGTCTCCCGGCTGGTGGATGTAAACTGTCCTGCAAGAGCTCCACCCTTTCTCGCCAGGGAGGACTCTCTGGGATCATACATATTTGCAGCCACAGCTTTTCCCTGGTAGCGGTAGATTCCCACCTCGTCAAGCAGCAGGGTGCTGGCGGATAGAGTTGTAGAGGGCGTCTGGATCTGGCTGGCATCTCCGAGGCGAATCATCTCGCCGGTCTTTTTATTGGCATCTGCTAAATCCGGGACTCCCGTGATCCAGTCCACCATCTGATACCAGAAGATGGGATACTCGGGCCGGAGGTAGAAGTCGGAATCCATCTCCAGGCCGTCGTAGACCACCATTCCTTTTCCCAGACGCCAGTAGGAGAGGATTGGCTGGCCGTTGGCCTCAACAAGGGTCGTGGAGCCCTTTCTGGATACCGCTTGAGGATACCGGAAGACTCCGATCTCATCAAAGTGCACCCCCTTAGCGAAGACCTCGCTTCTCACCCAGAGGCTTGCCGGGCCGGGTTGCTCTCCGGTCACGCGGACGGGCAGGTACTCAGGGCTCTCCAGGTCCGAGGCGATGAATATCACCTTGCCGCCATCTATGTAGCGATTTAGCTTGCCGTTTAAAGTGGCATTTCTGGCCACGACCACCAGATCAAAGCCGCTCAGCTCGCCTGAGGTCATCACTGCGACATTGGGCAGGGCGCGAAGAGCGGCCAGAGCCGGTCCCTCTTCGCCCTGGTAGAGGACCCTCTTTGAAGCCAGGTTGGGAACATAGAGGTAGGCATGGTTGTCCCAGGATACGGCATCGTCCTGGTCCAGGGAGATCTCATTCACTCCCGGGTAAGCAGTAAACGAGAGATAACTGTCTGCACCGGAATCCATCTGCAGCGTGCGGCCCGCAGTGGTGCCGTCCGGGCTTTTAATGGTGACCGGGACGGTTCTCGCCGGGCCGTAGTTATGCACCATAGCAGTGTGGTTGACATATCCCGGTCCGGGCACATCCCAGGCATCCACCAGGGCAACGTTGTCTCCACTTTGATAGCAGTCGGCAAAGACGATGCTCACCTTTCCGTCTGCCTGGAGGAGTTTGCGGGTGGCATCCGGGTCGTCACCAGTCCAACTTATAAAATCCGAGACCACTAGCATGTTTCCCCCGTCTCCTGCCAGCAAGCTGGAGGCGAGGGTCATAGCGCTGGATAGGTCGGCGGAGACCGCTTTTGGCTTAAGGGTGCGCAATGCGTCCCGGGCTTGCTCGGGACTGCCCTCGGTGAGGATGGTCTGGGGCATGCTCTCCGCCAGGACGATGCTGATCTTCTGGTACCTGTCCAGGTAAGGCTCGATGAGCCGCATAGCGCCGGAGCTGGCCTGCATGCTGGCCGAGCCGTCCAGGACCACTGCCAGGTGGCTGCTCGCGGGCCCCTCTTCCGTAGTGTAGGGGCCGGCAGCGGCAACCGAGAAAGAGAGGAGGACCATAAGCTGAACCCAGAAGAGGGGGTCATTGATCAGGCGGCTGAGCACCGCGGAGCGTTCCGCCTCGCCTTCTCGCAAAAATTGCGTGGCTGAAAAGCGAATCTCCCTGGGCTGGGGACGGATGAGGTATATGATTATCAGGGGAACTATGGAGAGGAGCCCCAATAGGGCCATAGGATTGCGGAAGGGCATTTGATTAGACGTTTGGTCAAAGATATATGAAAAGGTTTGCGCAGACCATAAATATAATTGATGCCACAAAGCTGTATCATATCTTTCCCAAACTGAGGTTCTGGTTATGGTCAGCGCCATGGAGATCTATATGCTTTTGCCCAAGACCAACTGCAAGAAATGCGGGCTACCTACCTGCATGGCCTTTGCCGTGGGCCTCTTGGGCCGGCAGAAGAAGGTTGACGAGTGCACTCCCTTAATTGAGGAGAAGAAGTACGAGGCCAAGCTGAAGAAGCTTCGAGAGGTGATGGCGCCCCTCGAGAATGCCTCGGAGACCGGCCTGATCATACACCCTGAGAAGTGTTTCGGCTGCGGCAACTGCGTTGTCGCCTGCCCGGTCAATGTGGCTGCGGAGCCGACGCGCACCGCGGTGGGACTCGGCCCGGAGGGCGATAAGGTGATTCTGCGGGTGGAAGACGGGGTAGTGGTGGCCAACAACCTGAAAGAATGCAGACGCTTTGGGCCGGGCGGAACTCAATGCAATGCCTGCACTGCGACCTGTCCGAGCAAGGCCATAGAGTTCGTTTAGGTGAAGGAGAGGGTGAAAAGCAAATGGCAATATGCACGGGATGCTCGCTTCTCTGCGAGGATATTGTAGCGAGCTTTGAGAACGGTTCTCTCAAGCATGCAAAGAACCTCTGCCGCAGGGGGCACGGCCACTTCCAGGCGGCTTTAACAGAGAGGACGCGGCCCTTGATCGATGGTGAGCAGGTGGCAGTCGACAAAGCAATCGAGCGGGCGGCGGAGATTCTGAAGAGCGCCAAAAGGCCGCTTCTCTATGGCTGGTCGCACTGCACGCAGCAGGCGCAGTTCGCGGGAATGGCGCTGGCTGAGAAGCTGGGCACGACGGCAGAGGTGACCCTTGACGGTGCTTCTTCCTTCTGCGAGGGCATTTTGATGGAGCGGATTTTGGCTGGCAAGATTTCTACCTGCACTCTGGATGATGTGAGAAACTATGCCGATACCAGCATCTTCTGGGGGTCGGACCCATCCAGCAGCCATCCCCGCCATCTCTCCCGCTTTTCCTATTACCCGCGGGGTGAGAAGAGGCAGAGAAGCTACGAGGAGGAGAGGACCTGCATTGCAGTGGACGTGCGAAGGTCCCCCACAGCTCAGCTGTGCAGCAACTACTACTTCCGGCTACAGTCTGGCGGAGACGCCCAGTTCATGGAGGCGGTCCTGGCGGTACTGGACGGAAAGATTCCGAAAGTAGCTGACAAGAAGAAGATGATTGAGCTTGCCACTATTCTCAAGAAGACTGAGTGGGGAGCGATCTTTCCCGGTCCGGGCCTGATCTATTCTCTGCAAGATAAGATGGATCTCTTCGAGCAGCTCCTAGCCCGGCTCAATGAAATCACCTCCTTCAAGGTCGTGCCAATGCTGGCAGACTGCAATGCGCGCGGCTTTAATGAGTTATTGTTCGAGAAGACCGGGCACGCCGGTAGCGTCTCCATTCAGGGCGGCTCGGCAGCCTACAGCGCTGAGCACAGCGTGCTCGCTGCCGCAAAGAAATGCGATGCGGTGTTGGCAGTGGGCTCGGACCCGCTAGCCGATTTGCCGATCGGCACCGCCCGCGCTCTGGCGCGCCAGCCGATCATTGCCATCGATCCCAGGCGGTCTCTGACCACGGATGCGGCGAAGGTTGTCATTCCTTCTGCTCTAACTGGTCTTGAGGCAGGGGGAACGGCGGTGCGCATGGACGGGGTGAAGATAAACTTCGAGCCCATCATGAAGTCGGAGCTGCTCACCGATGAGCAGATTCTGGTCCGCATCATGGAGGCGATTTAAATGGCAGAGATTGAGGTCGCTCTAGTCGCCGTGCGCGACATATTCCAGGATGAGGCGGGAAGAAAGAGCCTGTTTTCCGAGGAGTACAGGATTCTGAGCGCCCTGATCACTCTAGACAAGCAGGACATGGCCGGCCTGGCAGTCAAGGACGGAGATAAGCTTCTGGTGAAGAGCGAGGCCGGGAGCATAGTAGTGGCCGCCAGGGCCTCGAAAGATGATGCTAAGGAGGCTCATCCGGGCCTGGCATTTATGTGCATCAGCCCCTGGTACAGCCAGCTTGTCCCGGATGACGGATGCGAACGCATCAGCGTCGAGGCGACGCTCGCCCCAACGACCGCATCAGTAACTGCGATAGCCGAGATTCAGGCGCGGATGAAGAGCTGATGGGGGAAGATGATGAAGATGACGAAGACCAGGACGATTAAGGATCTTATCTCGATCTCCGATTTATCAAAAGAGAAAATACTGCGGCTGCTGGAGAGTGCTGAGGCCTTTCGGGCGAGGAGGGGCGGGCATGGCGGGCCCTTGCAGGGCAAGAGCCTGGCTATGATCTTCGAGAAGCCATCCACCCGCACAAGAGTTTCTTTGGAGGTGGCGGCGGCGGAGCTGGGCGGCCATCCCATTTATCTCTCGGCAAGCGAGCTGCAACTGGGAAGAGGCGAGACCATCGCAGACACGGCGCGGGTGCTATCTCGATATGTGCATGGCATCACCGCCCGGGTATACTCACACAATACCGTTCTTCAGCTGGCCAGGCACGCCAGCGTTCCGGTGGTCAATGCTCTCTCTGACTGGGAGCACCCCTTGCAGATCCTGGCGGACCTGCAGACCATCAAGCAGCGTTTCGGAGAGCTGGAGGGTCTGAGCCTCGCCTGGATAGGGGACGGAAACAATGTCTGCAATTCCCTCATTTTAGCGGCGGCCATTTTGGGAATGCAGATCAGCGTGGCTTCCCCTGAAGGCTACCAGCCTAAGGAGCAGATACTGGCCCAGGCCAGGGAGCTGGGCGGCAGTCCCCTGGTTGTCCTCGAGCCTGAGGTGGCGGCAAATGACGCTGATGTGCTGGTCACCGACACCTGGGTTTCCATGGGAGACGAGGCGGAAGAGGCGGAGCGGCTGAGGGTCTTCGGCAGGTATCAGGTGAATAGTGCGCTCATGCATCAGGCTGCGCCGCAGGCGATAGCTCTTCATTGTCTTCCTGCCCACCGGGGCCAGGAGATCACTGATGAGGTTATGGACGGGCCTCAGTCTGCGGTCTTTGATGAGGCCGAGAACCGTATGCACACCAGCAAGGCGGTCATGGCCTGGCTGATGGGAGATAGCTCTCTGGATTGAACAGAGATTGAGCATCGCATCGATTCTTTGCGGGGGAGCCGGATGAATGCAGAAAGGCCAAGCGGAGGCGGCGGAATGGCGGGAGAAGAGATTGCCGCAAGAGTGAAGGCGGACCTCTCGTTTCTGCTGGATCCCCTGTGGCGGGAGCAGATCCTGGGGGTGCTCCTCTACGGCTCTCAGGCCACTGGAGAAGCCGGGCCGAGAAGCGACATCGACCTGTGCATTGTCGCGCCCAGGGTGTCCGATCATTCTCTGCTCTGGAGGAGGTTTGTCTCTCACCTCAGAGACAGTCGGTATGATGTGCGCATCTTTGAGCTCTTGCCTCTCTTTCTCAAGGCGGCGGTGATTGAGCAGGGAATTGTGGTCTACTGCGAGGATGAGCCTGAGCTTTACGAGTACTTCTATCCGTTCCGGCGCGACTGGCAGGATCAGAAGCACCGGCAGGAGATGACGGCGGAGGAGGCAAGAGGGCTCTTCCGGTCCGCCGGGCGGAGGGCCGCAGGGAGGATCGCAAAGTTCTAGTAGAGCATAGCACTTTTATCTGCTGCCGCCCCATTAGCTGGGGCTGAGAGCGCGCGGGGGTTGCCAAGTGGTTAAAGGCGCAGGGCTTAGGACCCTGTCACGAAGGTGTTCGCGGGTTCGACTCCCGTCCTCCGCATAATTCCGCAATATGGTACCGATTTGCATTTTTTCAGATTTATCTAAACCTTAACACCCATCGTGCAGGGAATACATTTTTGCAATAATCGCAATTCATTGTGCAATTTAAAACAATAAAATTATATAGATATAGTTCCATACATGGGGTCACGGAGCAGTGGGCCAGGGAGTGGCTTGAAGGGGAGCGCGCCAATGGTGCAAAATGCTTGGAGATAAAGAATCGAGGTTCAAAGCATTACGTCTACGAATCAACGACTCATTGGGATAATGTTCTAAAGAAACGGGTGAAGACCTCAAAGTACAAAGGAAAGCTTGATCCGGAACAAGGCTTCATAGAGTCCAAAGGCATGAATGGATTTGATATGGGGCCGATTCGAAATGTCACGGAATATGGAAACGCCATGCTTTTTCGCGTAGCGATGGAAGACCTCAAGCCGCTCTTGATGGATTCGTTTCCAGATAACTGGGAGGCAATATATGCCCTATCTATGGTACGGATCTGCGGCAATGTCCCGCTCAAGCGAAGCAAAGTGCTATGGGAAAAGCTCTACAACCCAGACGCAATCTCACCGAATATGAATCCGGGTGCCGTTTCCAAATTATTGCGCACTGTCGGTATCGATCGCGAGGCGCAAGATCTCGTATTCCAAGGAATTCTTGATCATAGTAAGCAGCTCATTTATGACTTGAGTACCATGTTCTCGCGTTCAATTAATATCCAGCAAGCTGAAAAGGGCTATAATAAAGATAAAATTCATTTACCTCAGATTAATTTAGCGCTTCTTTGCAGCGCTGATACTGGTTTTCCAACGATGATAAAGTCGGTTCCAGGCAGTGTCAGAGACATATCAACTCTCGTCAACACCATTAAAGAGATAAATATCGAAGGGAAGACATTAGTCGTCGATCGTGGTTTCTTCTCCGATGATATGATGAAGACATTATCTGAAGAGAATATCGATTTTGTTCTTCCGACGAGGAGGAATAGTCAATACTACGATGTCAGGATCCATCTAACTGAGCATTTTCGTTATCATAAGAGGCTTATAGAATGCGGAAAACGGAAGGTTGGCGATATAATCGTCTACAAGTTCGAAGATCTCGACCTAAAACTTGAGGAGACTAAGACACTTTATGAAAGGCTGGATAAAGGCAAAATCGATAAGAATGAGCTTCGAGAGAAGCTGAAAAATGCAGGAACAATACTGATCTTGTCCAGCAAAGATCTGCCGGAACAAGAGATATACGAACTCTATAAGAAACGAGAGCGTGTAGAGAAATTATTTGATACATATAAAAATGTCTTGGATGCAGACAGGTTATATCTTCAAGATGATGAAAGCGTTTTTGGTCATGTGTTCATTTCCTTCCTCTCACTTTACGCCTATAGCAAACTCGAGGCTATGCTGAAAAAAGCAGGACTCAATAATAAAATGTCTCCGATAGATCTGTTGTTGCAGTATAGCAAGGTCTTTCATTTAGAAATAGGTGATCAAGGATTGATTTCAGAGATTCCCAAGAAATTGAGAGATCTCGAAAAAATGCTAGGAACTAATGTATTCCCTACGGAGTGAGGGTTAAGGTTCTAAAATTCCTCAAGATAATTCAAAGGTATTCATATTGCAAGTGGACATTAAATTGCCAAATTTACAAGGCGTTTGGGTCTATCGATGCGATAGATAAGGTATTATCGCAGAGATCATTAGATTGTATGAATCTGCTCGCTCATATGGCTCAGCTTCTATCTGGTCCATCGCTTCAAGCTGCATCACCAGATTCAAAAACCAGGTCAGTAGCTTCTTTATTCCGTCTTCTTGATCGACAAGGTAATCTTCTATGAGATCTATTAGAATCATGGTCCTGTTTCCTCCTGTTTCCCAAAGACAATGTAGGATTCAGGGCCTATAACCTAAACTCCGTCTCTTGCAGTAACCATTTTTAAGAGCAGCCTTATCGCGTCCGTCTTTAACCAAAGGGTTTATATACTACCATGGTTATTGCTCTTAGCTATGTCTTACATTGTCAAACAGAAAATCCGGGGTCGAACCTACGCATATGAGGCCGAAAATTATTGGGACCCTGAAAAGAAACAGTCCCGCCAGAAGAGACGCTATCTGGGCGTCTGGGATGAGTCCACAGGCCAGATCCTCCCCAAAACCTCGGAACGAGAT
>Ga0209099_1004701_pt1 | contig 10206 bp, 7 predicted proteins | sample AD_JPNHW2_MetaG_FD_184430 | JGI IMG/M metagenome (GOLD analysis project Ga0209099, IMG submission 184430) | Active sludge microbial communities of municipal wastewater-treating anaerobic digesters from Japan - AD_JPNHW2_MetaG (SPAdes) (version 2) | ecosystem: Engineered > Bioreactor > Anaerobic >...
CTTGGTGCCTGGTGCTTGATGGGCATTGAGCATGTAGCAATTCCATTCCCGATATCGGGATCAGACTCTAAAAGTCCTTACATCTTCTGCTGAAATACGCAAATGTTAAAATGCTCAAATGTTAAAATGCTCAAATATTAAATGAGTGGTTTTCCCCAATTTTCAATCCCGATATCGGGATCAATTGTCCATTGTCCATTGTCCATTGTCCATTTCTTTTTCATAACCGTTAACTTACTACCTTTGCAGTCAATAATTGAAGCATTACCGTGAAGAAGCTGAATGTGCTAATATTCCGTTCGTATGCAGGGCCTGCTGTAGCAACCTTTTTCATATCGGTATTTGTGCTTCTGATGCAATTCCTGTGGCGGTATGTGGACGACCTGGTAGGCAAAGGCCTTGAGTGGCCCATCATCGCCAAACTTCTTTATTATGCTTCGTTCACTTTTGTACCAATGGCTTTGCCGTTGAGTATCCTGCTGGCTTCTCTTATGACTTTCGGGAACCTAGGTGAACGTTATGAACTCGTTGCCATCAAAGCCGCCGGTATTTCACTGCGCAAGGTTATGATGCCGCTCATTTTCCTGTCGGTCGTTCTGACTGCTGGAGCATTTTTCTACTCAAATACTGTTTTCCCATACGCCAATCTGAAATTCAGGACGACACTATACGACGTCAGGCAGAAAAAACTTGCACTGAATATCCGTGAGGGAATATTCTATTCGGGCATCGAAGGTTATGTGATGAAGATCGGAAAAAAAGCGCCTGACGGTGTTGGTATTTATGATGTGGTGATTTATGACCACACCGATTTCATGGGGAACAACAAATTTACCATAGCTGATTCGGGTCGCATGGAGCAGAACGCCAACGGCGATTACCTGATTATCACATTATTCAACGGGTGGAATTATGAAGAGATGCAGGGCCGCGACAGCGAAATAAAAAAACCGTTCCAACGGACACTCTTCAGCGAACAGGTAATAAAATTCGACCTCACACAATTCAGGCTATCAAGAACCAATGAGGAATTTTTCAGGAACAACTTCCTGATGCTCAGCAATAAACAACTGTCTGATGCCAGTGATTCCATCAGTGGTGACCTGCTCGCACGCCGCAAGGATTTCAGAATAGCGTTGCTTAATTATTATGAATACCTGCGCACATCGCAGCTTCTGGATAGTAATAGCAAAGCGCTGCTCCCACCCAAATCGGGTGATCTCCTGGCCGGTAAAAACAACCGCGACAAAAGCATGATTGTAGGAGCAGCGCTTGGTATTGCACGCAACGTAAAGCAATCGTTTGAGTTTAATAAACAGGCAATCAGGGATAAGGCTACCCTTAAGGCAAGATACGATATTGAGTGGCACCGCAAATTTACGCTTTCAATTGCCTGCCTGGCTTTATTCCTGATAGGGGCACCTTTGGGAGCAATTATCCGTAAGGGAGGCCTGGGTTTGCCTTTGGTAGTTTCGGTACTGCTCTTTGTTGTGTACCATGTAATTTCGTTTACAGGGGAAAAAGCGGTGAAAAGCGGTGTAATGTCGGCCTGGAAAGGCATGTGGATATCCACTATCATTTTTCTGCCGATAGGTATCTGGCTTAGTTACAAGGCTGCTAATGATTCTCCGCTGATGGAATCCGACAGTTACAAACGATTTATTACCAATATGTTGGGATTCTTTAAAAAGAAGAGAACGAATAATAATGAAGAAACCGGCGAATAGCCGGATTTAATTATTATCTTTGAGATACTGGCTTTGCGACTTATTTAACTAACCTCCGGTTTTCTATTTATAATGAAAATACTGCTGCTCTGCAATAAATCACCCTGGCCGCCTGCCGAGGGAGGTCCTATTGCCATGTATGCCATGATTACCGGTTTGATAAAGGCCGGGCATACCGTGAAGGTGATCGCGGCAAATACAAGCAAATACCGGGTTAACCCGGCATCAGTACCTGAAGCATTTCAAAAACAAACCGGCATCGAATTCGTTGATATCGACCTCAGGATCAAGGTCAAAGATGCCCTTATTAATTTCCTTTCAGGGCAATCGTATCATGTTACACGCTTCCGCACAGCTGCATTTGAAAAGAAACTTATCGAAGTTCTTACCACCAGTGAATTTGATATTATCCAGGCCGAAATGCTTTACATGACGGTTTACAACGATATTATCAGGAAATACAGCAAAGCACGGTTCGTCCTCCGTTCACACAATATCGAACATCTTATCTGGCAAAGGATTGCGATCAATACCCGCAACCCCGTCAAGCGATATTACCTTAAGCATCTCTTTCTTACCCTGAAAAACTACGAACTGGAAATGCTTCAGAAACTGGACGGTATTGTTGCCATCACTCCGACGGATGCTGCATTTTTAAAAAAACACTCAGGCTATACGCCGGTGATTTCGATACCATTCGGGATTGAACTTGACAAATACAAGACCTCTGTAAGCCAGCCTGCCGAAACCGACCTTTTTCATATTGGTTCCATGAACTGGTACCCGAATGAGGAAGGTATTCTATGGTTTCTGTCCAAAGTGTGGCCATTGATTACCCAGGAAATGCCGTCGCTGAAGTTCTACCTCGCCGGGCGCGAGATGCCCGACTGGCTCAGGAACCTGAACTCGAGGAATGTGGAAATTGTCGGTGAAGTGCCTGACGCACTTGAATTTATGAATAAACATGCCGTTATGGTGGTTCCATTATTTTCGGGCAGCGGAATACGTATCAAGATCATTGAAGCAATGGCCGCCGGCAGGGCAGTGATTTCAACCGAAATAGGTGCTGAAGGCATACGGGTCACCCAGGGAGAAGATATTCTCATTGCCAACACGGCAGATGATTTTATTGAAATGATCAGAAAGGTTCAGGAAAACGGGTTACGACAGAAGATCGGTGACAATGCCCGCAAACTTGTACTGGATCAGCACGACAATGCCCTGCTGATGAGCCATCTGACCGAATTTTACCAGAAATTGTTACAATCCGGCCTTAAGAGAAAAGACAATTGACAGATACTGACAATATATTTTAATCAACCTCTTTTCATTACATTATTCTTTTAAACGATCACTCCCATCGTTAGCATCTGTTTCTTTTTTCATTTCAAAACCGTTTCGTACCTTTGCAATTATTGAGTGCAGCAACCAAGCCAGCATCGAAACCTGCTAATAATGAGGATATTATTTCTGTTATCACGTGTTCCTTATCCTATCGAAAAAGGGGATAAGCTGCGTGCGTACCACCATCTGCAATATCTTTCAAAAAAGCATGAAATTATCCTGGTGGCACTGAACAGGGGCCGTGCCGATGAGAGGTCAGTCGCAAAAATCAAAGAATTTTGCAGCCAGGTGCATGTTATACAATTCGGTTACATCCAGATCATCCTAAACCTGGTCAGAGCATTTTTTACCGGCAAACCGCTGCAGGTAGGCTACTTTTACAATTACCGCGGCCAAAAGAAGATTGACCGGCTGATTGCCGAATACAAGCCTCAGCATATTTTCTGCCAGTTACTGCGTGTTTCGGAGTATGTACGCCATGCTAAAATACCTAAAACTCTTGATTACCAGGATGTATTCTCAACCGGGATGAAACGCCGGGCCGAAACATCCCCGTGGTGGCTCAAGCCTCTGTTCCTGCTTGAATACAGAAGGCTGCTGAGGTATGAACATGCTGTCTTCAATGATTTCGACAACAAAACCATTATTTCGGCTCCTGACCGTGACCTAATCCCGCATCCCGCTAACCGCCAGATTATTGTAGTACCAAACGGGGTTGATCACGGCTATTTTAAACCGGTTGTCAGAGAAAAGACATTTGACGTTGTTTTCACCGGAAATATGGGTTATCCGCCAAACGTGAATGCTGCTGAATATCTGGTAAGCGAAATCATCCCTATTGTCAGAAATAAAATTCCGGGAGTTACCGTGATGCTTGCCGGTGCAACTCCACACCAGCGTGTGCAGGCCCTGGCAAACGAAAGGATCAGAGTCACCGGATGGGTTGAAGATATCAGGGAGAGTTATGCGGCCTCAAAAATCTTCATCGCACCTATGCGCATAGGTACAGGTTTGCAAAACAAACTGTTGGAAGCTATGTCGATGGGATTGCCATGTATTACATCGGTACTGGCCAACCAGGCTCTGGGAGCAGCCGAAAACCGCGAAATACTGGTTGGTAGAAGCCCCGAAGAGTTTGCCAATCATATCATCAGGCTGCTGACCGACCAGGAATTTGCCCTTGGTATTTCAGAAGCCGGAAAAACCTATGTTGACAAAACCTATGACTGGGAAAACTCAACAATGGTCATTGAAAAAATAATTACCGGCAAGCAAAAACAATAATACTGGCAGGACATTTCTGAGATTGATTACATCCAACAATAAAACACTTTAGAATCCACAAATGAGCGACGATAAAAAGATCATATTTTCAATGGTAGGCGTTGGGAAGATTTTCCCTCCCAACAAGCAGGTTCTCAAGGATATATACCTGTCATTTTTCTATGGCGCCAAAATAGGCATCATCGGCCTGAATGGTTCCGGTAAATCAAGCCTGCTCAATATAATTGCCGGTGTCGACAAATCATTTCTTGGAGAAGTTGTGTTTTCACCCGGATATTCTGTCGGTTTGCTGGAACAGGAACCAAAGCTTGATGAGACCAAAACTGTCAGGCAGATTGTGGAGGAAGGTGTGCAGGAAGTTGTGGATTTGCTTAAGGAATATGAAGAAGTGAACAACAAATTCATGGAGCCAATGTCGGATGACGAGATGAATAAGCTCATCGAGCGGCAGGGCCATCTCACCGAATTGCTCGACCATCATGACGCCTGGGAACTTGATACCAAGCTTGAACGGGCCATGGATGCTCTCCGTTGCCCTGAAGCTGACACGCTTATCAGCGTATGCTCAGGTGGCGAGCGCCGCCGTGTGGCCCTCTGCCGCTTGCTGTTGCAGGCACCTGACATTCTCCTGCTCGACGAGCCTACCAACCACCTGGATGCCGAAAGTGTGGAATGGCTCGAAGTTCACCTGAAACAATACAAAGGCACCGTAATTGCCGTAACCCACGACCGCTATTTCCTTGATAATGTTGCAGGCTGGATTCTGGAACTTGACCGCGGAGAAGGTATTCCATGGAAAGGCAACTACTCATCGTGGCTGGAGCAAAAAACCAAACGCCTCGAAATGGAGGAGAAAACCGAGAGCAAGCGCCGCAAAACGCTTGAACATGAGCTGGAATGGGTGCGTATGGCTCCCAAAGCGCGTCATGCCAAGGGTAAAGCCCGTTTGAATGCCTACGAAAAGATGCTTGATGAAGATGTGAAACAAAAAGAAGAAAGACTTGAGATATTCATCCCTAATGGCCCCCGGCTCGGAAGCAATGTAATTGAAGCCCAGGGTGTTTCAAAAGCATTTGGCGATAAAATCCTGTTCGAGGACCTTAACTTTGCCCTTCCTCCGGGTGGCATTGTTGGAGTTATTGGCCCCAATGGTGCCGGTAAAACCACCCTCTTCCGCCTTATCATGGGACTGGAGAAACCCGACAAAGGAGAATTCAAGGTGGGTGAAACCGTGAAGGTCGGCTATATTGACCAGGCACATACTGACATTGACCCCGAAAAGAGCGTTTGGGAAGTGATCAGCGAAGGAAATGAGCAGCTACAGATGGGCGGAAGGCTTATCAACAGCCGTGCCTATGTATCGCGCTTCAATTTCGGCGGCGCCGACCAGGGGAAGAAAACTGCCGTGCTGTCGGGAGGTGAACGTAACCGCCTGCACCTGGCGCTCACACTCAAATCGGAAGCCAATGTGCTGCTTCTCGATGAGCCTACCAACGACATTGATGTGAATACCCTGCGTGCACTGGAAGAAGGACTTGAAGATTTTGCCGGGTGTGCCGTCATTATTTCGCACGACCGCTGGTTCCTCGACAGGGTAGCAACACATATCCTTGCGTTTGAAGGCAACTCACAGGTTTATTATTTTGAAGGCGGGTACACCGAATATGAAGAAAACCGTCGTAAACGCCTTGGTGACGAAGGCCCGAAAAGAATACGCTACAAAAAGCTCACCGCATGATCAATTGAACATAACCAATAACCGAATGATAAAGATCACTGATACACTGCTTGATGAGGTCATTGTAAAGGCAAAGGAATCACCGCGTCATCGAATGAATTATAACTTCCACCCTGAACTCAGCGACCCTGTTCAGCGCCTGCTCAACGCACTGGAACCCTGGACTTACATCCGTCCGCATAAACACACTACCAAAGAAGAAGCTTTTATTCTGCTTAGAGGCACTGTGCTCGCTGTTACTTTCAACGACGACGGAAGTATCCGTGACCATGCTGTATTAAACAGAAATTCAGGAACTTTGGGGGTGGAATTCGAAGAAAACACCTTTCACATGCTCACCTCGCTCGAAAGCGGTTCGGTAGTTTACGAAATCAAAGAAGGCCCGTTTGTTCCTCATACCGAAGGCTCCTCGGCGCCATGGGCACCGCAGGAAAGTACCGCTGACAGCAAGTCATTCCTTCAATCGGTATTCGACCGGCTGGGGATTGTGCTTGAGGATAGTTAATAGTTAATAGTTAATGGTTAATCGTATTGCTTAAGTTCAACCATGATTCGGGAATATAGTCATATCATTACTTAATTGAAAGTTAGGGATTTAATCCTGCAATTCAGTTCTACCTCAACATGAAACATTAAACTTCAGACTTCAAACTTCATCATGTCCGCTCCTCCTTCGATACCCAAAGGCACCCGCGATTTCACCCCTGTTGAAATGGCCCGCCGTAATTACATCTTCGATACGATCCGCAGCGTTTTCATGCTTTACGGGTACCAGCCTATCGAAACCCCGGCAATGGAAAACCTTACCACGCTCATGGGAAAATATGGTGAAGAAGGTGACAAACTGCTGTTTAAAGTTCTCAATTCAGGAGATTTTCTTGCCGGTACCGACGAAAAGTCGCTTATAGCGAGAGATTCAAATAAACTACTGAAGCATGTCAGTGAAAAAGGCCTGCGTTACGATCTTACCGTACCTTTTGCCAGGTTTGTTGTTCAGCATCGCAATGAAATTGTTTTCCCGTTCAAGCGCTACCAGATCCAGCCAGTGTGGCGGGCTGACCGTCCTCAGAAAGGCCGTTACCGCGAATTCTACCAGTGCGATGTGGATGTTGTCGGCAGCAACTCACTGATTTATGAAGCAGAGATGGCCCGTATAGCCGAAGATATTTTTCAAAGGCTTGGCATCTCAGTGATAATCAAGCTTAACAACCGTAAAATACTAGCAGGAATAGCCGAAGTAATCGGGGAAGCCGGCAGAATCACCGACATAACAGTTGCCATTGATAAACTTGAAAAAATCGGTCTGGCCGCTGTAAATGACGAACTCAGTCAGAAAGGCCTCTCAGATGAGGCTGTAACCAACATGCAGCCGATCCTTAAACTCCAGGGCAACAATCAGCAAAAACTAGAAAAGCTTTCAGTAATCCTTGAGCATTCCGAAACCGGTTTAAGAGGCATTGAAGAGATGAGAACCGTTTTCAGCTACCTGGAGGCTTTGAAACTGTCAGCCGAAGTACAGCTCGATCTCACACTGGCAAGAGGCCTCAATTATTATACTGGAGCAATCATCGAAATAAAAGCCCGTGATGTGCAGATGGGTAGCATCAGCGGCGGCGGACGCTACGATGACCTTACCGGGATTTTCGGTATGCCGGATGTATCGGGTGTAGGGATCTCGTTCGGCGCCGACCGCATTTACGACGTAATGAACGAGTTGTCTCTTTTCCCCGAATCAACCGCACATTCTACCAAAGTGATGATCGCAAATTTTGGCGGCGAAGCAGAATTGGCCGGGTTGTCGTTCCTTCACAGGCTTCAGAAAGCGCAGATTTCCTCGGAAATGTTTCCTGAACCTGCCAAAATGAAAAAACAGTTTGCCTATGCCGATCAGAAAAAAATCCCTTTCATCGTGATCATCGGCAGCGAAGAACTTTCATCCGGACTTTACCAAATAAAAAATATGGTCACAGGCGATCAGCAGAAATATTCGCCTGCCGAAATTGTAGCTAAACTGCTGGGACTAAATATTTAAACTTCATTCAAATACTATTCGAACAGTGTTTAACTGGAATCTGAAATTCAAGATACAAATTAACAGGACGGCACTTTAGGTCGTAACCCTGAAGATTCCTGCATAATTATGCGGGAAAGATGTCAATTTACCTGTATTTAATTATTTGAAAATCAACCAGTAAAACATGAGTTTAATCATTGATTCAAACCCTCTGACATTTGATCAGCTCGAAAACATAGTTTCGGGCAACTCACCTGTCACGCTCAGCGAGCAAGCCGCAGCCAGGATACGTCACTGCCGCGATTATCTCGACAATAAAATAGCCGGCCAGTCAGATCCTGTATATGGAATTACGACAGGTTTCGGTTCATTGTGTAACCGGAGTATCAACACGCAGGATCTGTCGCAGTTGCAAACCAACCTTGTGGTTTCACATGCCTGCGGCCTTGGTGATCCCGTGAGCGACGAAATAGTCCGTCTCATGCTGGTGCTTAAGGCTTTCGGGCTGGCCAGGGGTAACTCGGGAGTGCAGGTTGCAACAGTTCAGCGGCTCATCGATCTGTACAACAACAATGCACTGCCCATAGTGCGCGAATTGGGTTCTTTAGGCGCCTCCGGCGATTTGGCGCCCCTGGCCCACCTGGTACTTCCTTTGCTTGGATTGGGCGAAATGAGATATCACAACAAGTTCACAACAGCTTCCGAAGTAAACCGGGAACTTGGCTTCTCCCCCATTGTGCTGCAATCAAAGGAAGGCCTCGCACTGCTCAACGGCACACAGTTCATGAGTGCGCACGGTGTTTATGTGATGCTGAAGGCAAGAAGACTGCAGTTTGTAGCTGATGTTATCGGTGCCATTGCCATAGAAGCCTACAACGGCCGGATTGATCCTTTTGCAGAAGAAATACAGGCAATAAGGCCTCACAAAGGACAGGCTGAAACGGCGCACAACATCAGAAAAATTCTTGAGGGTAGCCGTCATATCACCAAAGAAGGGAAAGCAGTTCAGGACCCTTATTCATTCCGCTGTATCCCGCAGGTGCACGGTGCAGTAAAAGATACCATAGAGTATGCCGGAAATGTTATTCTCACCGAAATTAACTCGGTGACCGACAACCCGACCATTTTCCCTGAGGAGGACAAAATCCTCTCAGGAGGAAATTTTCATGGTGAACCACTGGCTTTTGTTCTTGATTTTGCGGCTATTGCGCTTGCTGAACTTGGTAACATTGCCGAACGCCGCGTTTACAGGCTTATTTCGGGCCAGCGAGGATTGCCGGAGTTCCTGGTGGCTCATCCCGGCCTCAATTCAGGGTTTATGATCCCGCAATATGCTGCGGCTTCGGTGGTTAGCCAAAACAAACAGCTATGCACTCCTGCATCGGTAGATTCAATCACTTCGAGTAACGAGCAGGAGGACCATGTGAGCATGGGTGCCAACGCTGCTACAAAAGCGGTTAAGGTGGTCAACAATCTGGAGAAAATTCTTGCCATCGAAATGATGACTGCATGCCAGGCCCTGGAGTTCAGGGGGATAAACGACACGTCTCCATATATTCAGAAAGTCATCAGCGATTACAGGAAGTCTGTCCCATTCATCCATGAAGATGCACTGATGTATGAGCTGATTGATAAATCGCTTGAATTTATAAGGAATTACCGTTTCGAGGCGGTTTCCTAACCCGATTTCACATAGGAATGATCAAGTGACTGAATACAGATTAACCCGAAAAAAATAATTGGCAGGATCAGGCTTCACAGGTAATTTTTCTTGATATTTGCCACAACTGTTCACCGGCTAACAAACAAATTTATGACACTGGTAATTAAAGGAAGCGGCCTCACCATTGAAGATGTGGTGAATGTTGCCCGCCACAATCAGAAAGTTGAGCTTCATCCTGATGCCGTGAAACGCATCAATGCCTGCCGTGCAATGCTCGAAAGAAAAATAGAAGCACATGAAATTATGTATGGTATCAACACAGGCATTGGTGAATTCTCGGAAGTTGTGCTTAACGATGACCAGGTGAAGGATTTCCAGAAATACCTTGTTTATAATCATGCCGCCGGAATCGGTGAGGCTATGCCCCTGGAATGGG
>Ga0209099_1004702_pt1 | contig 10203 bp, 12 predicted proteins | sample AD_JPNHW2_MetaG_FD_184430 | JGI IMG/M metagenome (GOLD analysis project Ga0209099, IMG submission 184430) | Active sludge microbial communities of municipal wastewater-treating anaerobic digesters from Japan - AD_JPNHW2_MetaG (SPAdes) (version 2) | ecosystem: Engineered > Bioreactor > Anaerobic...
AGGATAATAGAAGGTGAAATCATTCAATTCAGGATACTCAACTACTCATTCAGGGTACATGGTGAATCATATCTGCTTGAGATTGGGAAAAGTACTGAGAGCATTAAAGCGACAGAAGAGACGACAAAAAAAGTGATCCTGGTCTTCCTGTTATTATTTATATGTATCACCATTGCCTCTGACTTATTATATACGCGTCACCTGTTACGACCTCTTAATTTTATAATCAGGAAACTCAAATCCACATCCTCTCCTGATGCTTTTGACAAGAAGGCTGTTAAAACAACCACCGCTGACTTTGCCACTCTTGATGCAACATTAAATGAGTTAATGGGAAAGATCAGCGAATCATTCCGCAGGGAGAAAGACATCACGGTTAATATATCCCATGAGCTGCTGACCCCTGTTTCAATTTTAAGGAGTAAACTTGAGAATATACTGCTAAACGGAAATCCGGATGAAAATGTACAGGAAAAGATAGAAGAGAGCCTGGCCACGCTCACACGGCTTACATCCCTGGTGAACTCCCTTTTGCTGATTGCAAGGATAGAAAGCAGTCAATATTTAAAAGAAGAAACATTCACCGCATCAGAAATATTAAATGAGGTTTGCGATGAGATATTGCCTGTAGCTGAAAACAAAAGTATAGCCATAAGGAGAGATCTCTCGACTGATTTCACAATTGAAAGGGCAAACAGGGCGTTGATATTTTCAATGTTCTTCAATATAATCAACAACTCAGTGAAAAACACATCCCCGGAGGGAGAGATATCTGTACTTACCACCCGGGAAGGAAATAATTACAGGGCCACTATTTCTGACAACGGCAAAGGAATGAGCAAAGAAAAGCTGGAGACTCTGTTTTTACGTTTCAGAAGCAGGCAGATTGATGATGCTGACAGTACAGGTATTGGACTGGCTATTGCAAAATCAATAGCCGATTTTCACAATATTCATATCGATGTTAAATCCGAAGCAGGAAAAGGCACGGAATTTTCTTTTACTTTTTTCAAAAATTCATGATTTTTTCATGTTCACGGGGATAGTTTTGATTCATCAAACAAGGTCAAACCTTTAAAAACAAAAAAGATGAAAAAACAAATTATTCTTGCAGCAGCAGCACTTATGATAAGTGCAGGTGTAATGGCTCAGACCACACCACAGACAAAGAACGCCCCGGTTAAACAGGCAACAACACAGACAACTTCCTCACAGGCATCTCCTGTTGCTCAGGCAAAAGCGCCAGAGAAATCAAGTGCAAAGAAGTCTCCGGTTTCGAAGAAGAAAACAGCTCCGATGGTAAAGAAAACCGAGGTAAAGAACGAAGTAAAGAAATAACTTTTTCATGGTAAATTAATTTCAGAGTGCAGGAGAGCCCTCCCTTTACAGGAGGGCTCTCCTTGTTTTTCCCTTTCCAGGGAAGCTTCACTTAAAAACTGCTATTATTAATGTAATACCACAGATGGATTAATCTCAGTATTTTTTACTACGTTTATTTCAGTTTGACGTAAAAGAGATGAGTCCGCTACTTTTATTTATCATTATTCTCTGCTATTTCTCGCTTTTAATGGTGATTTCTCACTTTGCGTCGAGACGTGTACACGATACAACGTTTTTTGACGGAGACAGGGCATCGCCATGGTTTCTTGTTGCATTCGGGATGATAGGCTCGGGTATCTCGGCAGTTTCACTTGTTTCAATACCTGGCAATGTGGGGAATAATAATCTTTACTATTTCCAGTTTATTCTTGGTTCGATCGTCGGTTATCTTTTTATTGCATTTGTACTTACACCCATTTATTATCGTCTTAAGCTGGTCTCTATTTATACCTATCTCAAATTCAGGTTCGGTAATATCTCTTATAAGACAGGCTCTCTTTTCTTTCTTGTATCTCAGTCTTTCGGGGCTGCTCTCCGTCTGCTGTTATCAATAAAGATTTTACAGTATGCGTTTTTTGATGCGCTGCATATCCCCTACTTTATAACCATTATTGTTGTACTTGTTCTTATCTGGCTTTATACAAACAAATCCGGAATAAAAACAATAGTCTGGACCGATGCACTTCAGTCGCTTTTCCTGATAACCGTTATTGTAATCTCAATACTTACAATAAAACGTTCGTTAAATCTCTCGGCATATGAAATTTCGCAGGCTGTCTTTCACCATCCATACGCGAAATTGTTCGACTGGGATTTTCAATCAGGATCAAATTTCTTCAAGCAGTTTATATCCGGATTGCTTATAACAGTTGCACTGGTTGGTCTTGATCAGAGTATGATGCAGAAAACCCTGACAATAAAAAAGGCCAGGGATGCAAGGAATAATGTATTGACTTTCAGTTTTTTCATTGCATTAGCCCAGTCAATGTTCCTGGTCCTTGGCATACTCATCTATATGTATGCTGAAAAAAACGGGATCAGTCTTGCAAAACAGAATGGACAATTCATTAACACCGATGGGTTATATCCACTGCTTACGCTTAATTATTTCGGCAGGATAGGGACTGTTGCCTTTCTTATTGGGGTGATAGCTTCAACATTTGCAAGCATCGATTCCTGCATTGCCGCCCTCACAACTTCGTTCAGCTACGACTTTATGAACATTGAGGAAAAACCTCATGAAGAAAAGAAGAAAATAAAGACAAAAGTTCTCATCGGAGTAAACATCGTCATGTTTCTGATTGTCATGTCGTTCTGGAATAGCCAGGGAGCAATAATCAACACCATCTTCAAAATTGCCGGTTACACCTATGGCCCGTTGCTTGGATTATATATGACAGGCTTGTTCACCAGGATAAAATTCCACGAAAAATGGGTGCCGGCAGCATGTGTTTCCTCTGCATTAATGACATGGCTGTTAAATGTTGGATTTATAAGACTGCTGAATTTCGATTTCGGTTTTATGAATATTTTTGTCAATGCATTTCTGACAATTGTGTTCCTTTATATAATCAAAAAGAAAAACTAATCTGACAGCCGGCAAAACAGATATTATCCTCACATCAGATACTGCACATTACAAAGAGTGCGCTCTGATGATGTCAGAGACTGACCCCTGGATAACTTTAGGCATGGATCTTAACCAGTGTCTTGAGGCGTTTGAAGGTGCCGGCAAAGAGGTGTATGTCATAAAAGAAAGTGAAGATATTGCAGGATTTGTTATTCTTCAGATACATGGGACATTTTCAGGGTATATCCAGACCATTTGCATAAGTGAAAGCTACCGTGGAAGAGGGCTTGGGAAAATGTTGCTTCAATTCTGTGAAGAGAGGGTTCACCGTTTTTCACCAAATCTTTTTATATGTGTCTCTTCATTTAATAAAGGGGCGATGAGACTGTATTTAAACTTCGGATTTAAACTGGTCGGAGAACTTAATGATTTTGTAAAGGAGGGTTTCACGGAGCTTCTGCTTCGTAAAACCATAGGTCCCAGAGCAGGGTACAAAGCCAGATAAATTGAACTGACATGTGTAAGAAAATAATTTTTACAGGACTCATTTTGTTACTATCCCTCCTCCTTGCAAAATGCCAGTGGCATGCTGCCGGGTGTAAGAACACAGAACTGATTAACAATATAGACAGCATCCTGCAAAGTCAGGTTGATCTCGATAAAATACCCGGAGCAGTAATACTTGTAAAAAAGGAGGGCCAGGTTATCTGCGAGAAGGCGTATGGTTATGCTCAAAAGTATGATTATGCTCACAACCTCCTCCCCGTTCCCGGGAAGATGACAACAGATCACCTTTTCGATATTGCCTCACTGACAAAGGTGATTGGCACTACCACTTCAGTCATGCTGCTTGCTGACAGGGGATTAATAAATGTTGAAGACCCTGTTTGCAAATATGTCAAAGCGTTCTGTGCACCCGATAAGAAAAACATTACTATTCGCAACCTGCTCACCCATACTGCAGGTTTATATGAGTGGTATCCGCTTTATTACCGTGCGTCAAACAGCCAGGAATGCTACAGGGTAATAGAAGATCTTCCCCTGGCGTTCCCTGTAGGGGAACAAAGGCACTACAGTGATCTGGGCTTTGACCTGCTGGGTGAGATAATTGAATTGGTCTCTGGCATGCCGCTGGAAAAATTCATGAAAGAAAATATTTTCGGGCCACTTAGCATGAAAAATACATGTTTTAACCCTCTGAAAAACATGGATAACGCAAGAATAGCAGCAACCTCGGCAGGTAATCCATATGAAAAAAGGATGGTCTACGATCCGGCTCTGGGCTTCAGCTTCAAAGAGATCAGCCCTGAACAGTGGAATGGCTGGCGAACATATATACTTAAAGGAGAAGTGAATGACGGAAATGCCTGGTATGCCAATGGTGGGGTTTCCGGTGCTGCCGGACTCTTTTCGACTGCTGATGACATTCAGAAAATTGTAGATATGTTGATGAATAATGGCATGGCAGGTTCTGAACCATTTATCTCACCGGAAACAGTCAGATTATTTCTGACAAAAGATAAATACAACAATGGATTAGGGTGGATGATGGATCCCTCCAATTCGTTCATGAAAAACACTCCTGATGGTTCATTTGGTCATACCGGGTTTACCGGAACAAGTATTACCGTTATACCAGTCGACAGAATATCGATTATTCTTTTAATTAACCGTCAGAACATCGGTCTGCTGCAAAATGGTGAATATTACAATACAAATCCTGTGAGATTGCAGATACTCAATGCTGTACTAAAGTATCTGAAGGCGGATCCCAGATAGAAACCATTATCCTTTACATCACTTATTTATCTGGAAATATTGTAAAGCCGCACCCTGTCTGAGAATTATTGTTATATTTAAAAGTATTAAATATTCATTTTACATGGCGATCAGAACGATGGTTCTCCTTCTTATTGTGTTAGGGTTTTCACAAGGGTTGGGGTTTTCACAGGCAGGCAACACAATAAATCTGGAGGAGATCTCTCAGCGGAAGGTGAGGCAGTATATAGTGTCAAGGTCAATTGATCAGATGCAGGACTTCTCAGAGATACAGGCAAGCTGGAAAGAAGATGACTGCGATTCAGATTACAGATTCGTAGAAAGAACATTTTATCTTAACTACAAGTTAAAGGATGTCTGGGAGTTCTACAGGCATATAAACCTTGCCCAGATATGGAAAAGACATTCAGTCAGGTTCGGGTTGATGATTTCCAAACGATCTAACGCTGTAGCTTACGGAGATGATTTACAGGTTCCTGAGATTGACACGGGACAGGTTTACTTTTTTGATATAAGAGTCCTGAAAGGGCTGTTCAACATACCGGCCGCATTTGAAATCACAAACATTGATCCTTTGAAGGAGCTGGTGGAATTCAGCTACCTGGATGGCAACAAATCATTGGGCAAACAGACAATTCAATTTTTTGATAATGGAAAAGAGGGGACAAAAATAGTCCATCGCAGTTATTTTAAAAGCAAATCTGCATTTCGCGACGCAATGCTCTATCCTCCCTTTCATACTAAATTCATCAAACAGTTTCACAGGAGCATTAAGGAGCTCATAAGCAGGGCCCCCGGTGTTATACCGGAGATGAACTAAGTTCTGACTGACCGCTTCACTGATATTTGGACAAATACCAATATTATTATGTAAATTTAATGTCCTGATTTTTTGGATTTGTTTCCAATAATAAGATTGATGTTAAATAATTAAAACCATAGACGATGAAACCAGCTGGTTCTTTTATAACAGGCTTACTTGCCGGGGCTGCAATTGGTGGCATTATTGCTTTATTGTATGCACCAAAAAGCGGAAAAGAGACTCGCCAGGATTTAAAACGCAAACTGGAAGATCTTGAGAAGGAATTTGAGACTCTGAAGGACAAAGCCTCACACAAGACCGACAACATTAAAAAAGACATTGCCGACAGGCTCGCTGATCTTCAGAGAGAGATTGAGCATCTTTCAGGTTCAATATGATAAAAAGCTGAGCAACATGCTTGACGAAATCAACAAAGTAAAGGATGATATACGGGATTATATCGAGGTAAAGTTTGACCTTCTCAGGCTTCAGATAGCCGAAAACCTGTCAGGTATCTTAAGTAAAACAGCAACCCTGGTCATTCTGGGATACCTGCTGTTCTTCATACTGTTGTTTCTTTCTCTGGCAGCCGGTTTTTATTGTGCAACACTGCTGGGATCAAATGAAGCCGGGTTCTTATGTGTGGCCGGTTTTTACGGATTGGTCCTGATTCTTTTCCTTCTGTTGAAGAAGAAGATAGTTGAAAAACCAATTATCAAGGCTATTGTCAGGCTCCTTTTCCCAAAAACCGGAGATAATGAAAAATAACCATAAATATTCTGAAATATCTTCATTTGAAGATTTCAAGGCTGAAAAAGAACGCCTCAGGATGAAAAGCCGGATTATTGAGACAAAAATGGAGCTTTCATTCCTTGAGGTAAAAAGGATATTTTCCATTTCAAATCTTCTTTTCTCAATTGCCAGGGAAATTGCCTTGCCAAAGATTTCTGATCTGTTAAGCTCATTAATAAAGAAAACCGAAAAAACCGGTTCGGAAGAATCAGGGGAAAATCAATAATCCATTTTTTATCACCCGTCAGGTTTCTGCAACAGTTACTGGCTGTTATTGCATTTTCTCACAAAAAAATAAAATAGAAACAGAGCATAATATTTCATAAATTTGACTGCTGATAAGAACCCGGGTATGAAAAAGTTTGCTGGACTTTTGTTTCTGGTTGCTTTAAGTTTCCCGTTTGCAGAGCTCTCCGGTCAGATTAAGGTAGAAAGTCAGATCGACATTGGTGATAACGAATTGTCTGATGGACTATATTTTCTTAATTCTGACTTTGGACATTATGAACAAAAATACTGGTTTGCCGAGACCGGGTTACAGTTTGGCCTGCATCAGCCACAAAATGTTTTCCTTAACTCATGGTATTTAACTTCAGGTGCAAAGGTGCCGGCAGGCAAATACATAATTATTGTCGGGCTTGAATATGACTGGACAGCCTTCGCCCCTGACTTACGTGAAGTGAACTGGATATTGTTTACCGGCACTTCATTCAATCACTGGGAGCTTACCCTGGGCAGCAACCGGAGAGTATATCGTCTAAGCAATAAGGCTGCCCGGGAAGAGGCAAACAAAGAGTTCAAAGACTCGTTTATTGAAGAATGGAACTTCATGTATTCTGCCGGTTACAGGCTGAAGCCCCGTGAAAACAAATGGAATATAATGTTTACCGTGACTGACTTCGACCGCTTCCTGATACAACAGGAAAGCAATCCCATGATCAATGCACGGTTCGATTACAGGATTAATGAATCCCTGAATCTTTATTCTGAATTATGGTATAAGAGCTCGGGGCTCCTTAATATTAAGGTTGACTACTTTGGGACATTCATACGGATCGGGGCAATATGGCAACTATAATCAAATTCGGGAGGGCTTTTTCAATAATAGCCGTACTTTTCTGCGTCTCGTGCGAGGATGTTGATTTCACCGGCTTTTTTTACAACAACAATCCGGTAAATGACCGGGTAAAAGAATCACTTGAATGGAACAAATCCAGTCCTGAACAATCTATCACCATTCCCGGCAATGATTATACTCTTCTTGTAGCAGGAGACTCACATGTCGGGGGTACAGTTAATCTCAACACCTTCTTAACGCAGGCAAATACTACGGGAGCATCCGGGATTGTAATCGCAGGCGACCTGACTACGGGCCATAAAGAAGATTATGATGTCTTTAAGCATGAAATAGATACAAAAAACAGTCTGCCGGCATTTTTTGTTGTTGGCAACCACGATCTCTTTTTTGATGGGTGGAATGCATATTTTGACTACTTTGGTTCATCAACATACTCGTTTAAAGTCAATACAGCCAATGCAACAGACCTGTTCATCTGTCTCGATACAGGCAGCGGCACTCTTGGATCTGAACAGCTTGAATGGGTGACAAACCTGCTGGAAAACGAAAGAAAGAATGTCAGGTACTGTATTGTGATTACCCATGTTAATTTTATAAGGGAACATCGGACCAGCAGCACAAACCTTTTGGTGGAAGAGATCCGGGCTATACTTGACCTATGCTACAGGCATTCTATTGATCTGGTAATAACCGGACACGATCATAACCGGTCAGAGCAGTTTTTTAACAGGACTCATTTCCTGACACTCGATGCTCTTGAGGATGACTTTGATAATGCGAGTTATTTATCTTTACAGGTAAAGGAGAGTGGCCTGGTAACCACCTTTGTAGGACTATGAAACAGACTATTCTTATCAGGTTATTGTTTTTAACATTTAACCGTTAGGGTAAAAATACTTTGTCCTGTATAATATCTGAATTTGAAGATAAATTGAAACCATAAACCGGGATGTCAGGAATTAGTCAATCGGAATTTGATCAGATTTTTTTGGATTGGTATATCCCGGTAAGAAATTCAGTTTATTATAAAACCGGAGATATGCAGACAGCAGAGGACATAACCCAGGAAACCTTTCTCAAAGTATGGGAGAAGAGGAACCTGATAAATGTCGGGACAGTCGGCCCATTGCTCTTTAAGATCTCCAAAAACCTTTTTCTTAACACTATTGATCACTCAAAAGTGGCACTAAAATTCATTACTGACTATCAACCCACCCAATATTCAGACGCTCCGGATTATGTACTGGAAATGAATGATTTCGACGTCAGGTTGCAGGAGGCAATTGCTGCACTTGATGAAAAGAACCGAACAGTATTTCTGATGAACAGAATTGATGATCTGACTTATAATCAGATTGCCGAGAATCTGGGGTTGTCTGTTAAAGCCATTGAAAAACGAATGACCAAAGCAATGGCGTTTTTAAAGGATCGGTTAAACGTAAAAATTTAGAATAATTGAATTATGAAGGAGAAACTGACTAATCAATATTCTGATTACCTCGAATTTAAAAACATGGATCCGGATGAGAAGATAATGTCAAGATCATCCCGAATGGAAGTGGTTGGGGGTAAAACGAGGGAAGAAGCACTTGAAGAATTCAAGAAGAGGATTTCTGAAAACAGGCCTCTGATCTCTATGGAGGTTAAGGATAACAGGAACAGAATGATAAGGTGGGTATCATCTGTTGCAGCAGGAATCCTTCTTCTTTTTGGATTATGGCAATTATGGGCCACCTATTCTGAAACAAAAATAGCTTCTATCAAAGGAGCACATACACAATATGTTCTGCCGGATGGGTCAGAGGTGCAACTGAATGCAGAAAGCAGCCTCTCTTTTAAGAAGAGCAGGTTCACCAGAGAAAGGGTACTTACTTTTGATGGTGAAGGATTCTTCAATGTCAAAAAAGGCGGATCATTTATTATTACAACATCAAAAGGCGATGTAAAAGTTCTTGGAACATCATTCAATGTCTTTTCCCGTGATGACATTTTCAAAGTAACCTGCTCTACAGGGAAGGTAATGGTTGCAGCAGAGGGGCAGTCAGTTATAATAGAACCGGGAGAAAGCGCCGAGCTGACAGACAGAGCTCTTAAAAGCTTTCGTGATGAAAGATTCCGGTATATTACCGGATGGATTAACGGCGAATTTTATTTTGAAAACACACCTTTGAACCTGGTCTTTAATGAGATTTCACGCCAATTCAATGTAAGATTTATAGGTAAAGAACGGAAAAATGAATATTTTACAGGTAGTTTTACAAACAAGGATCTCAGAACTGCATTGGATATAGTTTGTATACCTATGAACCTGGAGTATGAAATTGACAAGAAGGGAGAAATATCAATCAGCAACAGGAAGTAAAAGGGCCATAGTCTATGTCATACTGATATTTTTTTTGTTTGGTTCAGATCTTTCTGCCCAGACATACAGGCTAACGTTCAACAGTGTGCCTCTTTCTGACGCCCTGGTACAGGTATCCGGGCAACTGGGTCTGAAGGTCGCTTTTGACTCCAAAAAACTAGGCTCTATAATCATCACTAAAGAGGTTTCGGGCGAGACTCCCGAAGAAGTTATCTCAAGCCTTCTCCGAAACACAGGTTTTGAGTTCAGGATCAAATATGACAGGTATCTTATAACCGAGAAGGGGAAAGAGGAGGAGAACACCGGGTACCAGCTTATGGGTTGTGTATCCGACAGATCGACTGAAGAGCATCTTCCTTACGCTACAGTTATTTTGTACAACAAAAATCTCTTTGCTTCTGCCTCTGAAAACGGTTCGTTCTGTTTCAGGAATATAGATA
>Ga0209099_1004706_pt1 | contig 10197 bp, 8 predicted proteins | sample AD_JPNHW2_MetaG_FD_184430 | JGI IMG/M metagenome (GOLD analysis project Ga0209099, IMG submission 184430) | Active sludge microbial communities of municipal wastewater-treating anaerobic digesters from Japan - AD_JPNHW2_MetaG (SPAdes) (version 2) | ecosystem: Engineered > Bioreactor > Anaerobic >...
TGATCATGGCGCCGCTGAAGCGTCTGACCGATGTTAATGCCCCGATCCAACGTGGGCTGGCGGCCGCCGAGAGCGTCTTTTCGCTGATCGACGAGGATGCGGAGCCGGATAGCGGCAAGGAAGACCTCGGCCGCGCCCAGGGTCTGGTCGAATTCGACGGCGTGACCTTCACCTACCCAGGCGCCGAGCGCCCGGCGCTGGAAAATGTCTCGCTGACCCTGCGCCCCGGCGAATGCGTCGCGCTGGTCGGTCCATCGGGCAGCGGCAAGACGACGGCAGCCAATCTGCTACCGCGTTTCTATGCCCTCGATTCCGGCGAAATCCGCGTCGATGGCCATGCGCTGCCCAACATCCGCCTGAACAGCCTGCGCGACAACATCGCGCTGGTCAGCCAGGATGTCGTGCTGTTCAACGACACCATCGGCGCCAACATCGCCTACGGCGGCAAGCGCGATGCGACCCTCGACGAAATCCGCGCCGCGGCCAAGGCGGCGCACGCGCTGGAATTCATCGAGGCCCTGCCTGAAGGCCTGAACACCATGATCGGCGAAAACGGCGTCAAGCTGTCCGGCGGCCAGCGCCAGCGCCTGGCCATCGCCCGCGCCATCCTGAAGAACGCACCGATCCTGATTCTTGACGAAGCCACCTCGGCCCTCGATACCGAATCCGAACGCCATGTGCAGGCCGCACTCGACGAGCTGATGAAGGGGCGCAGCACGCTGGTCATCGCCCACCGCCTGTCGACCATCGAACGTGCCGACCGCATCATCGCGCTGGCCCACGGCCACAAGCAGGAAGAGGGTTCGCACGCCGAACTGCTCGCCCACGACGGCCTGTACGCCCGCCTGTACCGCATGCAGAAGGCGGAAGAGGTCGCCGTCTGATGCGTATCTTGCACACCGAGTCGTCCAAAGGTTGGGGCGGCCAGGAAAACCGCACGCTGAACGAACTGGTCACCATGCGTGATCGGGGGCACACACTGGCCGTGGTTGGCCGGCCCGGGGCGCGCATCCTTGATCGGGCGAAAGAGGCCGGGTTCGACACCTTCGTCGTCGACATGCGCGGCGCCATCGATGTGCCGGCGATCATCCGCCTGCGCAGCGTCATGAAGCGCTTCAATGCCGATATCGTCAATACGCACAGCGGCCGCGACACGCAGCTGGCCGGCATGGCGGCGCGCACGATGGCCAATCGCCCGCGCATTGTTCGCACCCGCCACCTGGCGCTGCCGATCACGTCGAAATTCACCTACAGCGTGCTGCCCGACCATGTCGTGACGGTCAGCAAGTACGTCGAGAACTACCTGGTCGAGGCCGGCGTGGCGCGCGAGGGCATTACCACCATCCCGACTGGCGTCGATTTCTCGCGCTACGACCGTTCCGCCGTGCAGGGCAATCTGCGCGAGGAACTGGGCCTGCCGGCCGATACGCTGCTGATCGGTACGGTCGCCATCCTGCGCGCCAAGAAGGGCCATGCCGACATCCTCGATGCGGCGCCGGAAGTGCTGGCGCGCTTCCCGAACGCCCATTTCGTCTTTGCCGGCGACGGCCCACAGACTGACAACCTGAAGGCACGCATTGCCGCCGACGGACTGGAAGGACGCATCCATCTGCTCGGCCTGCGCCGCGACGTGACCAACGTGCTCGCCTCGCTCGACCTCTTCGTGTTGCCGACGCATCAGGAAGCATTGGGCACCGCCTTCATCGAGGCCGGCGCCATGGGCCTGCCGGCCGTGGCCTCCAACGTGGATGGCGTGCCGGAAGTGATCCTCGACGGCAAGACCGGCTATCTGGTGCCGGCCCACGATGGCAAGGCGCTGATTGAACCGATCAGCCGCCTGCTCGCCGACCCCGTGCTACGCCAGTCGATGGGCGCCAATGCCACCGAATTCGTGCGCCGCAAGTTTGCCCGCGAAGTCATGGCGCAGGGCATGGAGCAGCTGTATCAGCGCCTGCTGGAGGCGAAATGAGTCTCGGGCAGCCGCTGCCCGTGCTGATGTACCACCACATCAGCCCGAAACCCGGGCTGGTGACCTGCTCGCCGGGCAATTTCCGGGCGCACATGCAATGGCTGGCCGAAAATGGCTGGAAAACCCTGTCCACCGATGACTTCGCCCAGGCTCTGGCCAGTGGCGACGTGCCGAAAAAAAGCGTGCTGGTCACTTTCGACGACGGCTATCTCGACAACTGGGTCTACGCCCACCCGGTGCTCAAGGAATTCGGCCAGCGCGCCACGCTGTTCCTGATCACTGGCTGGATGGGCGAGGGCGATGTTCGGCCACATGCGGGCCAGCCCGGCGTGCCGGATGTGCCGACGCACGGCCAGGCGATGGCCGCAGCCGCCGAAGGCAAGCTGGATGCTGCCTTCCTGCGCTGGTCGGAGGTCGAGGCCATGCGCGATGCGGGGACCTTCGATTTTCACTCGCACACCCATACCCACACCCGATGGGACCGGAAGATCGCCGATCAGGCCGAGCGCGACCAGGCGCTGGCCGATGATCTGGCCGCCTCGCGCGCCGCGCTGGCAGCTCGGCTAGGCGTGGACAGCCCGCACCTTTGCTGGCCGCAGGGTTACTACGACGCCGCCTACCAGCGTGTGGCGCGGGCTGCCGGTTTCACCCACCTGTACACCACCGAGCACGGTGTCGTGCGTCGCGAGGTCGATCCGGGGCGCATCCCGCGCCTGGTCATCAAGGACAAGCCGGCCAAATGGTTCGGTGGACGCATGGGCCTTTATGGTCGGCCGCTGTTGTCTGCCCTCTATCTCGGCCTGAAGTCTGGCGGGAAAGGCAGCTGATGCGTCTGCGCCTGCGCGAACCGCTGCTTTACCGCTGGCTGCGCCTGAAGCGGGCACTCGACCGCCGGCCGCGTCCGGCCAGCGAACTCGGCACACCGGCCATTCGCCGCATCCTGGCTATTTCATGCACAGCGCTGGGCGACACCTTGCTGTCTACGCCCGGGCTGCGGGCGCTGCGCGAGACCTATCCGCAGGCGCACATTACGCTGCTCGTGCATCCGTCGCTGCAGCAGCTGTTCACCGGCCTGAGCGATGTTGATGAGCTGATCCCCTACGACGGAAAATGGCGGGGCTTCCGCCGCGTCGCCAGCCTGCTCAAGGGTTTCGACCTGGCAGTCATCCTGCACGGCAACGAGCCGCAGGCGACGCCGCTGGCCTACCTGTCAGGCGCCCGCCACATCTTCAAATTGCCCAACAACAACCGCTGGAACTTCCTGCTCAGCAACCATGAGCCGGTGTTTGGCTGGGATGATCTCGGGCATGGCATCGACCAGCGACTGGCGGTCGCCAAACTGGCTGGCGCCATCGGTGAATTTGATCGCCGCATGACCGTGCCGGCCCATGTCGAAGGAAGGGCGGCGCTGGACAAGGCGCTGGCCGAGCGTGGCTGGCAGGACGCGACCATCGTCGCCTTCCAGCCCGGTGCCTCGACGATGAGCCGGCGCTGGCCGCGCTCACGCTTCATTGCAGCGGCGGCCGAGACGGTCAAGGCTCGGCCGGATTTGCGTTTTGTGGTGACCGGTTCGCCGGCCGAAGCCGCGCTGTGCCAGGAGGTCGCCGCCGGTATCGAAGCCGCCGCACCGCTTGCCGGCGGAACGCGGGCCTGGGCCTCGGCCGGTCAGTTGCCGCTGATCGCCTTGCCCGACCTGCTGCGTCGTGCCAGCCTCCTGGTCACCGGCGACACCGGGCCGATGCATCTGGCGGTGACGGTCGATACGCCGGTCGTCGCGCTGTTCGCGGTGTCCGATCCGGCGCGTTCCGGCCCCGGTTACGACCTCGACAAGCATGTGATCATCCGCAAGTGGCGGACCTGCGACCCCTGCTTCTCGAAGAACTGCCCCTACGCCGAGCCGATCTGCATGGACAACATCGCGGTCGACGAAGTCGTGGCCGCGGTCGACACCATTTTGAGCCGGGATAAAGCATGAGCACGCCCAAACGCATCCTGCTGCTCGACACCGGCAACGAATGGGGCGGCGGCACCAACAGCATGTTCGAACTGCTCAAGCGCATCGACCGGTTGCGCTTCGACGTGACCTGCTGCTTCTACAAGGACTACAAGAAGGGCCGGAGCGGCCGCTTGCTGTCCGAGGAACTGGCCGATATCGGCATTCCGCTGATCGTGCTGCCCAGCCGCCAGCAACCGCTGTGGGCCAAGCTGGCCAAGGAAGTGGCGCGCGGCCTGCTGTCATGGTCCGGCCGCCTGAAGAAGCGGGCGGTGCTGGCCATCGAGATGCAGTGGCGGATCAAGCCGCGCGTCGCAGCGCTGAAGCTGCTGCTCGAAGAGGGTCGCTACGACCTGCTGTACATGAACAACCAGCCGTCGTCGAACCTGGAAGGCTATCTCGCCGCCGAGGCAGCTGCCCTGCCGGTCGTGCAGCACTGCCGTATCGAGCCGACCCTGCAGGCCAACGAGGCCGCCGTGGTCAATCGCACCGCGACGCGCATCATCTGCGTGTCGCAAGGCGTGGCCGATGTACTGGCTGCCCAGCATGTGGCCGAGAACCGCTTGCGTGTGGTCTACAACGCCATCGACAGCCGCATCCCGCTGCCGGCGCCGGTCGAACTGCCGCCTACGACGAAAGAACTGGTGATCGGCACGGTCGGCCAGCTGACGGCGCGCAAGGGCGTGCTGCACCTGCTGCAGGCGGTGGCCAACCTGAAGGCCGACGGATTGCCGGTGACCTGCCTGATCCTCGGCGAAGGGCCGCAGCGCGCCGAACTGGAAAGCGCCGTGGCCCGTCTCGGCCTGCTCGACCAGGTCAGTTTCGTCGGCTTCCAGTCGCTGCCCCTGGCCTGGGTACAGGTGATGGACGTCTGCGTGCTGTGTTCGAGCAAGGAGGGCCTGCCGCGTGTCGTGCTCGAAGCCATGCTGGCCAGCAAGCCGGTGGTCGGCTCAGACGTGACCGGCACCCGCGAACTGGTTGTCCATGAGGAAACCGGCCTGCTCTATGCTTACGGCGATGTCGCGGCATTGACTGCTTCGCTGCGCCGCCTGCTGTCCGACGGCGAATTGCGCCGCAGCATGGGCGAGGCTGGCCGCCAGCGCGTGGCCGAGCGCTATTCGATCGAGGCCTACGTGGCCGGCGTCATGCAGGTGCTCGACGAGGCGGTGCAGTGATCTACCTGCTGCTGACCTGGCTGGTCGCGCCGCTGCTGTGGCTGCGGGCAGCGCTTCGCGGAAGCCGCCGCACGAACCGCATCCTGGTCATCCAGACGGCAAAGATCGGCGATTTCGTCGCCACGACGCCGGTTTTCCGGGCTTTGCGCACGCGCTTGCCGGGCATCGAGATCGTCGCCTTGCTCAATCCGGTCAATGCGCCGCTGGCCGAGAGGCTGGATTGCATTGACCGCATCGTGGCCCTGCCCAAGCACGGCTTCAAGGGCTGGGCCGGCAAGCGCTGGCTGCTCTGTCTGCTGGTCGAAGGCTACGATGGGGTGCTGATCCTCAGCCCCAACCTGACCAACCTGCTGGTACCGTTCTGGGCCTGCGTTCCGAAGCGGGTATCGGTCCTCGCTGACCGCCGGCAAGGCAGCGCCCGCCTGGCCAGGCCCTTCCTGACCCATGGCGAGCCCCACCGCTCGGGACAGTTGTTCCGCGAAACGGCCTTGCGTGCCCTGGCCGGTCTCGGCATCGATGTGGACGCCGCCCTGCTCGCACTGCCCAACGAAATTGCCGGTGCGGAGAGTGGCAATGTTCGGCTCGCTGCCCTGTCGCCGCAACTGCGCGGCCCGCTGGTCGGTTTTGGGCTAGGCGCCGGCAACCGCATGAAGGCGCTCGATACGGTACAAATCGAAGCGCTGGCAGGCCAGATTGTCAGCCGTACCGCGGCGACGCTGGTCCTGATCGGCACCGATGCCGACCGGGCGGCGGCGGAAGCACTGTGCGCCCGCCTGCCGGCTGGCCGTGCCGTCGATACCACTGGCCAATGGGCGCTTGCCGAGTTGCCGGTGCTGCTCGGCGCGCTCGACTGCTTCGTCGGCGTCGACTCCGGCGCCACCTACATGGCCGACGCGCTGGGCGTGCCGGTCGTCGATTTCATGGGTCCGGCCGATGCCGACGACCAGCGGCCGATCGGTCGCCAGGCGGTCGTGATCCGCAGCGCCGAACCTTGCGCCCCCTGTTCGCACGCCTTCGATGCGCCCTATGCCTGCCATCTGGGCACCCGGGCGTGCATTGCCAAGATGCCGATTGCCGCTGTTGTCCAGGCCGTCGAGGCGATCCTGGCTTCCCAAAATTCCGTTGCCGAGTATCGACAATGAAACTTGCTGTTTTCAAGGACTATGGCGTCGGGCGCTATTTCGCCCAGCTCTTCGATTCGATTCCGGACACCACCTTCTTCCTGTCCGAAAGGAACAAGTCCGGCCTCAACATCACGCCGCACCGGGTGCATCTGCTGACCAAGAAACAGCAGTTGCGCGACTACCTGAAGTCGCCGCTCAAGGCCTGGCGACGTCTGCAGGAAAACGACAACGACAAGAAGCGCGATTTTTTCTACCAGGAAGTCGAACGCTCGGCTGCCGGCGGCGAATTTGATGTCGCGCTGACTGGCTCCGACCGTTCGCTGCATACCCTGGCCTCGCTGAAAGCCAAGGGCCACCCATTCAAGCTGGTGTACTGGATTCCCTTCACCATCCCCTTCGTCGATATGTTTGATCCGCGTTCGCTGGCCATCCGCCAGGCCGCCTTTCCGCATGTGGATCTGTTCGTCGCGATCACCGACACCTGCCGCCACGTGCTGTTGCTCGAAGGCATTCCCGAGGAAAAGATCGTCCACGTCTATCCGGGTGTCGATACCGAAGTCTTCCAGCCACGCCCGCAACCGAAGCAAGATGACGTTTTCCGCATCCTGTTCGTCGGCAAGCTGGTCAGTTGGAAGGGCTGCTACACCTTGCTCTATGCGGCCAAGGAACTGCTGCCGGAAATCCCCAATCTAGAGCTGACCTTCGTTGGTCAGGGCGCCCAGCGCCAGGGGCTGGAGCAGGCGGCTGAACTCCTCGGCATCAAGAACCGGGTGAAATTCACCGGGTTTCTGAAATACGACGCCCTGCCCGACATCTATGCCCAATCCGACGCCTTCGTGCTGCCCGCCTTGCCGGCGATCAACCTGGCCGAACAGTTCGGTTTCGTCGTTGCCGAGGCGATGGCCTGTGGCCTGCCGACGGTAGTGTCGCGGGTCGGCGGCTTGCCCGAAGTGGTCGGGGAACGCGACGAACTGATTTTCACGCCGGGCGATTTTCACGAACTGGCCGCCCGGCTGCGGGCTATCCATGGCTCGCGGGAACTGGCGGCCGAACTGGGGCTGCATTGTCTGACCCATGCGCGCGCCCACTACGATGCGTACAAGAACGGACTGGCGCTGAAGGCGGTGCTGGAAAAAATGGAGCAGGGAGCATGAGCGAGGTAGTGGACATGGCCCCGGGGAAGACGGACCGGCTGGGCCAGGCGGCCTTGGGCCTGTGGTTTGGTTTGCTGTTCATCCAGCCTTTCGAGAAGTTTGTCGCGATCAAGTATCTGTTGATGGTTGGTTTGCTCGCCCTGGCCATCCCGCTCGCCATGCGTGCCGAAATCCGCCAGCGCTTGCGTATCCCCAACATGGTGCTCGGCCTGGCGCTGGCTATTGTCATCTGGTGTGTCGCGGCGTCGGCTGCCAGTCCCTATGCGGCCGACAGCCTGCACGCCCTGATAAGGGACCTCTTGCTGCAGGTCGAGTTGCTGCTGGTTGGATGCTTGCTCGTGCGCAATGCGCAGCAGGCCAGATCAGCCTTGTGGGTGATCATCGCCGGATTCGCTGCAGTCAGTGTGCTGTCCAGTTTTGAAGTGGGTTCCTACCTGATGGAACACTCGTTGAGCGAGGGGCAGATTCCGCGCTCCCATCGCTCTTACTGGGGGGGGTATGCGACCATGGCCAGTTTTTGCCTGCCGCTGATCATCGCCTTTACCGTATCGACCGCAGCCAGTCTGCAGCAGCGCTTGTTGTTGGGAGCCCTGCTGATTCTCGGTGTCGTGCTGACCGGTTTATACGGTTCGCGTAGTCCGTTGCTGGTCGTCAGCCTGTCGGTGATCGTGCTCTTCGGCTTGCTGCGTGCCTGGAAGGCTCTCGCCGCCGTCTTTTTGGTGATTGCCCTGGGGGCAGGGTGGGTCGCCTCGCAGAGCAATCTCGGTTATCTCGAAAAATATCGCTCGCTGGCAAAGGGCAATACCTATGTCACCAATGAGGGGCTGAGCTTCCGTTTTGACGTCTGGTCTGGTGTTGCCGAGCTGATCGAAGCGCGGCCGCTGCTCGGTTACGGTTATGGCTGGAAGAAACTGGCCTGGGCTATCAACGATGGTGGCTATGCCGAACGCTGGAAGGCCAGCGATCCCGGCAAAACGGCCTATTTCCTCGGCGAGGCGGGACAGGCCAGCTATGGCAAGGTCAATCCCCACAACTATTTCCTGCAGGTGGCGTTCGAAATTGGCGTTCCCGGGCTGTTGCTGGTTCTGGCTTTCTGGCTGGCCGTGTTCTGGCTCGGGATGAAGGGGCTGCTTCGGGGTAGTCTCGAGAATCAACGCCTGCGGGCGATAATCCTGACTACGTTGCTGGCCTATCTGCTTTGTAACGTGGCCAATGGCTTCTGGGTCGGAGGGCTGGCCAATATGGCGTGGGCTTTGGTCGGTATCCTGGTCGGGCTGGCGCTGAACGAACAATCCGCCGCTGCCGGGGAGGGGAAATGAACATTCTGGTCATTCGTCGCGACAATATCGGCGACCTGGTGTGTACTACCCCGATGCTCGCCGCGCTGCGCAAGGCCATGCCTGATGCCTGGATCGGCGTGCTGGTCAATCAATACAACGTTGCGGTGATGCGCGGCAATCCGGATGTCGACGCCGTTTTCGCCTACCGCAAGGCCAAGCATCGCGGTCCAGGCGAGAGCAAGTTGGCGATCTGGCTGGAGACGGCGGGTTTGCTGTGGAAGCTGCGCCGCAAGGGTGTAGACGTGGCTATCGTCGCGTCGCCCGGCGGTGATCGTTACGCGCGCCTGGTTGGTGCTCGCCGGATCATTGCCGACAAGCCGGGAGCGCCTTTCCATGAGGTCGAAGCGGTCGGCAAGCTACTGGCGCCACTGGGTATCCAGCCGGAGCTGGGGCCGTTGCAACTGACGCCGCTTCCCGAGGTGGTCGCTGCCATGCGTCCGAAACTGGCCGAACTGGCCGGGCGGAAGATCTGGGCCATCCACCTCAGTGCCCGTGAGAAGAGTCGGCGCTGGCCGGCAGAGAAGTACATCGAATTGATCGAACGCCTGGCCTCACCGGAACGCGGTTTTGCCCTGTTCTGGTCTCCGGGTCCGGCCGACCATCCGGCGCATCCCGGCGACGACGAGAAGGCAGCGCAGGTGCTGGCCGCCTGTCGCGACAAGGGGGCCGTGCCGGTGGTGACCGAACGGCTGGAAGAACTGATCGCCGCGCTGTCCCTGTGCGAAGGTTTCGTCGGCGCGGACGGTGGTGCAATGCATCTCGCGGCCGCGCTCAACCTGAAGACTGTCGCGCTGTTCGAAAATTCGGAAGCCAAGCGTACCCGTTGGTATCCATGGGGTGCCAAGCATGTATTGTTGCAGCCGACGACCTTCGCAGTGGCCGATATTACGGTCGATCAGGTAGAGGCAGCGGTTCGGGAGTTGGAAGGCGCCTAGTGCGCCGCCTCCCAGTTTGCCCCCACCCCCACTTCCACAACCAGTGGTACAGCGAGTTCAGCCACCTGACTCATCAGCTTCGGCAGTTGGGTGCGCACCGCCATCAGTTCGCCGTCGGGTATTTCGAGCAGCAGTTCGTCATGCACCTGCAGCACCAGCTTTGATTGCATGCCGGTTTTTTCCAGCCAGTTCTGCACGGCAATCATCGCCAGCTTGATCAGGTCGGCGGCGGTGCCCTGCATCGGTGCGTTGATCGCGGCGCGTTCTGCCGCCTGGCGGCGGTTGCCGTTGCTGGAGCGGATTTCCGGCAGCCAGAGGCGGCGGCCGAAGACGGTTTCGACGTAGCCGTGCTGGCGCACCGTATTGCGCGCTTCTTCCATATAGCGTGCAACACCCGGGTAGCGCGTGAAGTAGCGGTCGATATAGGTCTGCGCCGCGCTGCGTTCCAGTCCGAGCTGGCGGGCCAGGCCGAAAGCGCTCATGCCGTAGATCAGTCCGAAATTGATG
>Ga0209099_1004707_pt1 | contig 10196 bp, 6 predicted proteins | sample AD_JPNHW2_MetaG_FD_184430 | JGI IMG/M metagenome (GOLD analysis project Ga0209099, IMG submission 184430) | Active sludge microbial communities of municipal wastewater-treating anaerobic digesters from Japan - AD_JPNHW2_MetaG (SPAdes) (version 2) | ecosystem: Engineered > Bioreactor > Anaerobic >...
TCACCATAGCAGAATACAACGGCCTGATGGAACTCGAAGACCTCGAACTGGATTTATTCCACCAGGGAAAAGTGGCTTCCTGCTCCCGGATAGGATTACATTTGCAGGAAGCGGTAATTGCTTCAGGACGCTGGAAAAAGTGGCTGCTGCCGGGTGAAGAAACAACTGACTTTGCCAGCCTCAACGAAAAGCGCCGGCAGTGGCTCATCGGCACAGGATGCCGCTACATATGGCAAACCGACAGCGTGATAGCCTCAAGGGCAAAACTCTATGAAAACCTGTTAAACAACGGGATTCCTGCTGAAGATCTGGTGCTGTCGGCCATCGAACATGCCATGGACCGCTATTTTGCCGCTTTCAACCTGCGAAACCTTAACGACCTGCTCTGACATAGACATGAAACCTCTGGATATAATCGTTACCGGTGAACTCAACGTTGATATTATCCTCAACAATATCAACGGTTTTCCTGAAATGGGAAAAGAGATACTTGCCGGTAACCTCGACATGACACTGGGTAGTTCATCGGCTATATTTGCCGGTAACCTAAGTTCGCTGGGCAGTAAGGTTGCTTTTATCGGCAAGATCGGTCGCGACGGGTTCTCGTCAACCGTGCTTGAAAGCTTACAAAAACTGGGTGTCGACACGTCTCATATTATTCGCTCCGCCGAATTCAACACGGGAGCGACAATCGTTCTCAATTACGGAAACGACCGTGCCATGGTTACATACCCAGGCGCTATGGAAGACCTCAAAGCTGCCGATATCGACCTCAGCTTTCTCAGCACTGCACGCCACCTTCACTTTTCATCAGTATTCCTGCAACCGGGTATAAGGCCTTCGCTACCCTGGCTTTTCGCACAAGCAAAGTCCATGGGGCTCACAACCTCCCTCGACCCGCAATGGGATCCTGAAGAAAAATGGGAAATCAACGCTGCTCAGCTATTCCCCCACCTTGATGTCTTTATGCCCAATAAGGCTGAGTTCCTCAACATTACCGGTGCTGACACAATTGAGAAGGGAATTGAAAAAATCAGACTCATTGCTCCAAAGCTTATCCTGGTCATCAAGGATGGAACCAACGGCGCTTATGCATGGAATGGCAGCAGGTTGCTACACCAGCCTTCGTTCCTCAACGAAAACCCGGTGGATTGTATCGGTGCCGGTGATAGTTTCAATGCGGGCTTTATCAGGAAATTCACCTCAGGTGCCTCGCTTGAAGAATGCCTTGAATACGGATCCATAACCGGTGCTGTTTCAACCACTTGTGCAGGCGGAACCGGGGCTTTCACCGATATGAAAAAAGCAGGGGAAGTTGCCCAAAAGCTTTTCAACAAAACACTCTGAACCGGCGAATTATGAAACTCCAGGAAAAACTAAATCAATATCAGCAAAGCGGGCGGGCAATACTGGCGGCCAATTTCTACAATTATGAGACACTGGCAGGTATTCTGAGAGCAGCTAAAGCTGAAAACGAGCCTGTAATCCTGCAGCTTTCTGAAAGCTCAATCAATTACCTTGGACTTGAGATAGCTGCGAAACTTGCCCGTGCAGGATTGTCGCAGTTCGGGGCAGAAGGATGGCTTCACCTCGACCATGGCGCTACGCCGGAGCTTGCCAAACGATGCCTTGATGCCGGCTTCGACAGTGTGATGATTGATGGCAGTGAAAAGCCTTTTGAAAAAAATATTGAAATGACCCGGCAGGTGGTTGAAATGGCAAAGTCATACAATGCCAATGTTGAAGCTGAACTCGGCTTCATCGCCAAGCTGGGCCAGGAGCATGATACCGATGGTTTTACAAAAGCTGAACAAGCCCGTGAATTTGTAGAACAAACCGGGGTAAACGCACTGGCCGTTGCCATTGGTTCAGCCCACGGGTTCTACAAACAGGAGCCAAAGCTCGACCTGGCCAGGCTGGCCCAAATACGGCAGAGCACACCGATTTCACTTGTGCTTCATGGCGCATCAGGCATCCCCGATGAAATGCTCAGGAGCGCCATCAAAGGTGGAATCGTTAAAGTAAACCTTGCCACCGAATCGAAGAATGCTTTCATGAAGGAACTAAAAACCATTCTCTTTTCGAGCAACGAAATAGACCTGCGAAAAACATTCCCGCCGGCAATTGATGCCGTGAAAGGAATTATCACGAAAAAAATCCGGCTGGTAAGCATGAAATAACCTGTTAATAATGAAGAAAATAACGCTCTTACTCTCGTGTACTGTGATGTTGATCGGCACAGCCCTGGCTCAAACCGGGGACGCCGGCCAACTGCTGCTGAGCAATTTCAGGCCTGTCTCTATCTATAAAATACCCGTCAATATCCCTGAGAAAGCCAGATTCCCGCTTATCGACATGCATTCGCATCCATACGCTGCCAGCATTGCCGATCTTGATAAATGGGTGAAAACGATGGACAGGATGGGAATCAGGAAAACCGTTATCCTCACAATGGCTACCGGCGCAGAATTTGATTCGCTGGTAGATGTTTATGGCAAATATCCCGGCCGTTTTGAGCTTTGGTGCGGGTTTGATTATACCGGTTACGACAAACCGGGATTCGGCCCTGCAGCCGTGAAAGAGCTGGAACGCTGCTATAAAAAAGGCGCCAAAGGAGTAGGTGAACTCGGCGATAAAGGCGATGGCGAACTATACTCAAAACCGGTGCCCGGTAACGGTATGCACCTCGACGACCCCCGCATGAAACCCCTGCTGCAGAAGTGTGCCGAACTGCATATGCCCATTAATGTTCATATTGCCGAACCATACTGGATGTACCTGCCTGCCGACAGTACCAACGACGGACTTATGAATGCCGCTACCTGGAAAGTTACAGCCAAACCCGGCAAACTAGATCACGACCAGTTAATCCAAACACTCGAAAATGCCGTCCGCGATAACCCCGGCAACATTTTTATCGCCTGTCACTTTGCCAACTGTGAGCACGACCTTTCAAGGCCGGGAGCATTGCTTGATAAATATCCCAACCTGTACCTGGACATTGCAGCCCGCTACGCCGAAACGGCCAATATTCCGCGTTACATGGCTAAGTTTTATGAAAAATACCAGGACAGACTGTTATACGGCACCGATATGGGCATGGATGAACATATATACAGGGTGACTTTCAGGGTACTTGAAACAGCCGACGAACATTTCTACGAATCGCAGCTTTTCGGCTACCATTGGGCATTGAATGGTTTCAACCTGCCTGACGGGATTTTGAAGAAACTCTATTTCGAAAATGCTCAAAAAATCCAGCGGTATGAAAATAAACAGTAAGCATCTGTTCGTCGTCCCCGCGACAGCGTTGGTCATGTTCCTTGCAGTATCCTGTTCGGGAACCAGAAGATCCGTGGAAAGCGGAGACCTGAAACTGGAGGTAAATGACCAGATGCATACCAAAGTTACCGGCAACAAGGGCAACAAACCGCTCATGAACGGGTTCCAGGCATCAGAATATGTGGTGACCGGTAGCGATACCCTGCGTGATTTTATGCTCGAAAAGACTTTCACAGGCAAAACAGACGATTTAGCAGGCAAGGGAAAACTCATAACCTTTTCTGGTACCGCCACGTTCAACGATATCAAACTCACAAAGGTGCTTTCGGTAAATACATACGAAAACCTGCCGGGCTGGGCTTTTACCGAAGTGGCTTATATCAACGGAAGTAACAAAGATGTTGTGATAAATGCCTGGGGAAACAATAACTACCGCATCCTGAGCAACAACGATGTCCCAGAGTTCTGGTCATTCCAGGCAAGTTCCACCGGGATGCGCAAAAGCTGGGTGCTGCCGGTAGATTCCGGATTTTACCAGAAGAACTACCTTGGCATGAACGATCCTGATTACGGTGGCGGTATTCCTGTGCTCGATCTTTGGCGTAAAGACGGAGGAATAGCCATAGGGCATACCTCGCTGGTTCCCGAAACGGTTTCATTGCCGGTGAAGATGATGAAAGACAAATCCTGTGCACAAATCGGGGTCAATGAGGAATTGCCTGCAGCCGTAACCCTGCATCCCGGCGACACGCTCAAAACCCTGCCTACTTTCGTAACCGTGCATAGCGGCGATTACTTCAACACACTGAAAGACTTTAGCGCTTTTATGCAGAAAAAGGGAATTGTTCTGCCGCCTTCAGAACCTCTCGCTTATGAACCGATGTGGTGCGCCTGGGGATATATGCGTGGTTTCACGGTGGATGAAATCATCGGCACATTGCCCAAAGTAAAGGAACTCGGTTTCACCTGGGTAACAGTGGATGATGGCTACCAGCAAGCCGAAGGTGACTGGGAACCCAACCCGAAGAAATTTCCTGCCGGCGATACCGATATGAAGAAACTTGTGGATGCCATTCACAAAGCCGGTTTCAAAGCGCAACTCTGGTGGGCGCCCCTGGCTGTTGATCCCGGAACAAAACTCCTGGCGCAACACCCTGATCTGATTCTTAAAAACGTTGACGGCAGCCCTCAGGTGATCAGTTGGTGGGACAGTTACTATATGTCGCCGGCTTACCAGCCTGTTCTCGATCATACCAAAGCCATGGTGGAGATGTTCATGGGCCGGTGGGGTTATGATGGCCTCAAACTCGACGGCCAGCACCTCAACGCCTGCCCTCCCGATTTCAACCCCGATCATAACCTTCAAAATCCATACGACGCTCCGAAACAGATGCCGGGAGTTTTCAAAACCATCTATGAAACGGCCAGGAGCATCAAGCCTGGCGCCCTCATACAGCTTTGCCCCTGCGGAGACGCCATGTCGTTTTACAACATTCCGTTTACCAACCAGTTTGTAGCCTCCGATCCGGTCGGAAGCACCCAGGTGCGTTCAAAAGGTAAAACATACAAGGCCATAGCTCCCAACACGGCTTATTTCGGTGATCACGTGGAACTGAGCGACGGACGCGTTGATTTTGCCAGTACCATTGGTGTGGGCGGCGTGCCGGGAACTAAGTTCACCTGGCCGGCTGATAATCCAAGCTCTTCAGAGAAAAACCTGCTCAAACCCGAAAGAGAAAGCGAATGGGCTAAATGGATCAGGATTTACAAAGCCCACATGCTCTCTAAAGGAGAATACATGGGAGGCCTTTACGATATTGGGTACGATATTCCCGAAACCCATGTCATCAGGAAAAATGACACACTATTCTTTGCTTTCTATGCAAAAGAGTGGAAAGGAAATATTACACTCAGGGGACTTGAAAAAGACAATTACGAGGTGACGGACTATGTTAACCGGCAGGTAAGTGCAAAAGTGAAGAAAGAAAATCCCGTGATCAATGTTACTTTCGAAAAATACCTTCTGCTGATGGCCTATCCGGCACAAGGCAAACAATAAGCGAACAACTGTCAATAACAATAACATAACTAACCAAAATCCATCATTTATGAGAAAACTAACCATTCTGCTTGTGTTTTTCCTAATAGGAGGAATACAGGTTGTGCTTGCGCAGAAAACAATAACGGGCAAGGTTGTGCAGGAAGATGGAAGCGGCATTCCCGGTGCAACGGTTGTTGTATCGGGAACAAGCACCGGGACAACTACTGACGTTTCGGGTAACTATTCCATCAAAGTGCCTGCCGATGCCAAAACGCTGAAATTCTCCTATATCGGCATGAAGCCGGTAGAAATGGAGATTGGCCTGAAAAAGGTCATCGATGTCACCCTGATAGCTGATATCACTTCTCTTGATGAAGTTGTGGTTGTGGGGTATGGTACTCAGAAAAAAAGAGACCTCACTGGCGCTATCACTTCCGTAAAATCGGATGATCTCATCGTATCGTCGAATGCCGATATAGGCCATGCCCTTAAAGGCAAAGCCGCCGGCCTCATGATCCGTGAAAACAGTGCCCAGCCCGGTGGCGGTCTCGATATCCTGATCCGCGGCGCCGGTTCACAACTTGCCAGCAATGCACCACTCATCGTGGTTGACGGCTTTCCTGTTACCGAGCTTAAACAGCCCGAAAGCAGCGAAATACGTTATGTTCCGGGAACACAAAGTGTGTTGAACACTTTCAACCCCAATGACATTGAATCCATCGAGGTGCTGAAAGACGCCAGCGCCACCGCCATCTATGGTTCAAGGGCTGCTCACGGCGTTATCCTTATTACAACTAAAAGAGGTAAGGAAGGCCGTCCTCTCGTGCAATACTCAACATCGTATGCATACCAGAAATACCAGAACTCCTTTGACGTACTGCCTTTGAACGAATGGATGCAGGTGCGTAATGAAGCCGCCTGGGAACAATGGATATTTGAAAATAATGTGGCTCCCTGGGGTACAAAAACGATTGAAGAAGCAAAGGAAAATCCTGTTAACGGCGATTATCATAAACTTTACACCCAGAATGCCATCGACAATGTAGGACGTGGCACCGACTGGCTTTCACTGGTAACCCGCGAAGGCAGTATAGCTCAGCATAATGTTACGATAACCGGCGGAACAAAATCCACAAAGTATCTTCTCTCGGGAAACTATTACGACTATAAAGGAATCATTGCCAATGCTGACTTTAAGCGCTACTCGGTGAGGGCTAATCTCGACCAGGAAGTGAACAAATATATCAAAGTGGGATTAAACATTGCCACCAGCCGCATCAACAATACCAACAGCAGCCTTGGCAGCGACCGTTGGGAAAACTCCGGTTTGATACGCGCTGCATTACAGCAGGGTCCACATATCAAGGCTATCGATGAAAACGGAAATTATCCCCTCAACCCTCAATTATCGCTTCAGCCTAATCCTTACTCATTACTTACCATTTCCGACATAGGCCGTATTGAGCGCACAACCATCAATTCTTATGTTGACATTACCCCGGTGAAAGACTGGTGGTTAAACTAAAAGCCGGCATTGACCGTGGTATGACAGGCCGCTGGACATATCTGCCCCATACCACCCTATGGGGAAACATGGAAAATGGTAAAGCAAACATTACCACCGAGGACAAAAATTCTTACCTCATTGAAGGAACTGTAAATTATTCGTTCAACATCAGTGGCAGTCATAAATTTAATGTACTGGCCGGCGTATCGGAAGAAAAATTCATCGACAGGTACAATGAAGAAGGAAATACAGGCTTCCTCACCGATGCCTTCCTGTGGAATAATCTCAATGCAGGTACGGGAACAAAGACTGTAAAATCAGGAGGCGCCGACAACCTGATGGCTTCTTATTTCGGAAGACTCAATTATAACTTCAAAGACAGGTACCTGGTTACCATGACACTGCGTACAGATGGTGCCAGCGTATTTGCCCGCAATAACAAATGGGCAACATTCCCCTCGGTTGCCCTTGGATGGAATGTAGCTGAAGAGTCGTTTTTCAGCGGTGCCAAAGATGTTGTATCGCAACTCAAACTAAGGTTAAGCTACGGCCAGACCGGTAACGCAGACATAGGCAACAACGCTTTTGCTGCCTACGGAGCTTATCCGGCTTATCTCACTGGCGATGAAGCAAAACATATCGGCGTTTCACTATCAAGACTTGAGAACCCTGACCTAAAATGGGAAACCACTACCGAAGCCAACTTTGGTCTCGATTTCAGCGTTTTCAACGATAAGATTAGCGGATCGTTCGAGTTGTTTAACCGCGTTATTTCAGACCTGCTTTTCTTAAAACCCATCAACTCCTATCACGATGTTAATTATGTAATGGCCAATGTAGGTGAAACACAGAGTAGAGGGTTTGAACTTACCATCACATCCAATAATATAACCCGTGGGGATTTCCAATGGAAAACAATGTTTTCGTTCTCTAGTTACAACGACAGGTGGCGGAAACGTGCTGATGACTGGAAACCTCGTGTTTTCGAAAACGTGGATGATCCTGTTCGTGCGATTCATGAATATATTTCAGATGGAATAATGCAAATTGGCGACGTAGTTCCTGCTCAGCCATTACTACAACCAGGTCAGATAAAAATAAAGGATATCAACGGTTATGAGAGGGATGAAAACGGCAACCCTGTGGTGGACGAAAACGGCCATTTCCTCACAACAGGGTCTCCTGATGGAATCATTGACGAAACTGATAAAGTGCTTTTAGGCACTTCCGATCCGAAATTGATTGCCGGTATGTCCAATATGCTTACCTACAAAAACTTCAGCCTTAATTTCGACTTCAACGGCATGTTCGGCAGGCAATTGGTTGACCCGAATTACACGGAATACGGAGTAAGTGCCGAAGGTATTTATACTTACGGATACAATGCCTTACGGACAGTTAAAGATCGCTGGACTCCGAGCAATCCATCAACTACGCATCCTTCATCCTACTATGGATGGTCTGATCAGGGAGCAGGTGATTTCTTCTACCAGAATGCCTGGTTTATCAGGCTGCAGAACATTTCGCTGGGATACAAACTTCCTTCCAACTGGTTTGGCAAAGTATTGCAGGAAGCAAGATTTCATGTGGATGCCCAGAATCTTTTCGTAATCACCCCCTATACCGGTGTTGACCCCGAAACCGATTCCTACACGGCCGCTTATCCTAACGTGAGAACAATCACCATTGGCCTTAATGTTAACTTTTAACCTGTAAATTGTAAAGCCATGAAAATGAAAAAGATATTATTTTTCCTGATGATTGTGATGCTCTTCGGAAGTTGTACCAAGGATTTGAATCCTGTGGATTATTCCGATATTAATCCGAGCATCTTCCCTCAATCGGAAGCCGACGTTGAAGCGATGGTTTATGCCTGTTACTACCCGTTAAGAGGTTCATGGTGGGATGGCATTAACAGCACTTCCGAACGCGGAATCATGTTTGTACTGGATGCTACTACCGAAATTCTCTCGGGCAAATTCAGCGTTCAGCAATATGGGCATTTGCTGAATTATGGTCCTGAAGACGAAGATGTTACCTATTTTTATGATGGAAACGCATCTACTCCCGGGTCAGGATTCTATAACAAGATCAGCCGTATGACGCTGGCTATCAGCCTTATAGAAGAATCGAAAGTAAGCGATGAAATAAAGAAGAAAGCCATTGCTGAAATCCGCTGTGCACGTGGTATGCTGGCCTATAACCTGTTCGATATGTTTGGGCCTATTGTTATCGCCCCGCTTGAAGTGCTGCAAAAACCTATGGTTGAAAAACCCCTGGCCAGGCTTTCAAACGAAGAGATGGTAAAATTTATCGAAGACGACCTCAATGCAGCCGCAGCCGATCTGCCTTTGCCCGGTGAAACCGAATATGGAAGATTCGATAAAGGTGTTGCCAAAATGCTCCTCATCCGTCTGTATCTGCACGAAAAACAATGGGATAAAGTACTGTCAACCTGTAACGATATTCAGGGTTACAACTACTATTCGCTTGTTCCTGACTATGTTGGTATGTGGGACCTTAATGGTGCACAGAACTGCCCCGAAGTGATTTGGGCCATCCCCTGCAACTATGAAGGAACCAGTGAAAACCAGTGGCAGCTTATGGCGCTCCCCTCAAATTATGCACCCATGGGCGGATGGGCTACAGTGCAAAGCACATGGCATTTTTATGACAGCTTTGAAGAAAATGATGTGAGAAAAACCATGCTCATTGCTGAATATACCGGCACCGACGGAAATGTTTATAACCGCTCCAATCCAGGCGACAATATAGATCTTGGCCCGATTCCGTTAAAAATTAACCCTGATGATCAGCGCTCCACATCGCTTTCAACGGTTGACATCATCATATACCGTTATGCCGACGTGATTCTTTCAAAAGCCGAAGCCATTGCCAACCTAAGCGGGCCTAACCAGGAAGCCATGGATTTGGTTAACCAGATCCGTCACAGAGCCGGTATTCCTGACAAGAAACTGGCAGACTACAGCACGCTTGACAAATTCAATGACCTGATATTGCTCGAACGCAGCCACGAATACTGGTGCGAAAACGGCCAATACCGCGCCGACCTCATCAGGCATGGAAAATTTGTTTCACGCTGCATTGAACAGACTGGTTCGCCGTATGCAACCGATAACAAGGTGGTGTTCCCGTTCTCGAGAAGAGCTGTCAGCGAAGGTAAAGGATTATTCATTCAGAATCCCGGATACAATTAGCAGATAACCGGGAAGCAGCATATCCGGTTGAATTTCGCTGCTTCCCGGGCTTCTCCCGATTTGAGATTTACATACACAGCAGAATAAGACACAATAATATTGATGACCAGACACTTCAGCACGGCATTGTATTTAATAGTGGCTCTTG
>Ga0209099_1004708_pt1 | contig 10195 bp, 6 predicted proteins | sample AD_JPNHW2_MetaG_FD_184430 | JGI IMG/M metagenome (GOLD analysis project Ga0209099, IMG submission 184430) | Active sludge microbial communities of municipal wastewater-treating anaerobic digesters from Japan - AD_JPNHW2_MetaG (SPAdes) (version 2) | ecosystem: Engineered > Bioreactor > Anaerobic >...
AGAAGGTGGCCGCCGCGGTCGCGGACAAGGTCAAGAACGCCATGTCCTGGGACTTCACGTCGGGCTGATCGCGCCAAGGCCCGTCGCAGGCGCGTAGCGGGCGCGGCCGACCGGCCCGCTTTCCACGCGCGGCACATGGCGGCGGGGCCGACCTGGCCCCCCACCGCAAGGCAGTCCATGAATGCGAAGGCCGTCCCTCACGGGACGGCCTTCCTTTTTGCCCAGGCGGCGCCGGAGCGGCGCCGCTTTTCGTCAGGCCTTCGCGGCCTTCCTGCGCTCGATCTCCGCCTGGGCCACGGCCGTGATCGACAGCGGCACCTGGTAGGGCGAGCAGGAGACATAGTCGAGGCCCGCCTCCATGCAGAAGCGGATGTTGTCCGGGTTCGCGCCATGCTCTCCGCAGAGGCCCGTCACGAGGGTCGGCCTCGTGAGCTTGCCCCGCCTCTCGGCGGTCTGCACGAGATCCTTGACCTGGGGCGACAGGACGGAGAAGGGGTTGCCCTCGATGAGGTCGTAGAGCGAATAGTCGGGCATGAAGGAGTTGAAGTCGTCCCGGCTGATGCCGAGGGTCGTCTGCGAGAGGTCGTTCGTGCCGTAGGAGAAGAACTCGCTGTAGCGGGCGAGGTCCCCGGCGCCGACGGCCGCCGCGGGCAGCTCGACCATGGTTCCGATCTTGTAGGGAACGGCCTTGGCCCCGAGCTCCTTGCGCACTTCCTCCTCGATCTCGACGAGGCCGCGGTAGTGCTTGCCCTCGATGTTCTTGCCGAAGACGATGAGCTTGAGCTCGGCCGCGTTCATTACGATGGGGATCATGACCTCGGGCCTGACGTCCACCTTCTCCTTCTGGAGCTTGTAGACGGCCTCGAAGATGGCCCTGACCTGCATCTCGTAGATCTCGGGGAAGGAGACGGCGATGCGGCAGCCCCGGTGGCCGAGCATCGGGTTGAACTCCTCGTTGGAGTCGATCCTGGCCTGGATCTCGGCCTTGGAGAGCTTCTTCGCCGTCTTGCGCGCGCCGAGGTACTCCACGAGGCTGTCCATCTCCGCGTTGTTGTGGGGGAGGAACTCGTGGAGGGGCGCGTCGAGGAGGCGGATGGTCACTTCCTTGCCTTCCATGACCTTGAAGATGCCGTAGAAGTCGTCGCGCTGCATGGGCTTGAGCTTGTCCAGCGCCTTCACGCGCTCTTCCTTCGTGTCCGAGAGGATCATCTCGCGGATGACGTTGATGCGCTTCTCGTTGAAGAACATGTGCTCGGTGCGGACGAGGCCGATGCCCTCGGCGCCGAAGAGGAGGGCCAGGGCGGCGTCGCGCGGGTTGTCCGCGTTCGTGCGCACGTGGAAGTGGCCCATCTCTGCCTTCGCCATGGCGATGAAGTCGAGGAGGCCCGAGTCCTTGGGGTCCGGCTCGATGAGGTCGGCCTTGCCGAGCCAGATCTGGGGCTCGCCGTAGTAGGGGACGTTGATGGTGATGTAGTCGCCCTCGTTGATGGAGACGTCGCCTATCGTGGCCTTCTTGCCGCGGATCCTCATCTCGGGCTTGACCATCGAGACCTTGCCGTACTGGCGGGCGACGACGGAGGCGTGGGCGGAGAAGCCTCCCTCGCAGGAGAGGACGCCCGTGGCCACCTCGATGGCCTTCACGTCCTCGGCGAAGGTGGCGGGCATCACGAGGATGAGGCGCTTGTCCTCGCCCTTCTGCTGGGCGGTCCTGAAGGCCTCGATGAGGGCCTCGGTGCTGAAGTAGGCCCGGCCGATGGCCGCTCCGGGCGCTCCCGCGATGCCGCCCGAGACTCCGGGCAGCTTCTTCACGCTCGAGAGGTTCACCACCGGGTGGAGGATCTCGTTGAGCCTCCCGGGGGCTATCGACTGCACGACGAACTCGTTCGTGACGACCTTGCGTCCATTGAGGTCGAGGAGGAGCTTGAGGTCGGCCTGGGTGGACTTGGACACGACCTGGCGCTGCTCGATGAGCCAGAGCTTCTTGTTCTCGACCGTGAAGCGGATCTGGCGAATCTCGATGTGCTTGTCCTCGAGCTTGCGCGCGATCTTCTCGAGCTCCTTGAGGTAGGCGGGATCGATCGAGTTGATGTCCTTGCCGGTCGCGCCGATCTCGTTGAAACGCTCCTGGTAAAACTCTCCCTGGAGCCTGCGCTCGCCCGTGACGATGTCGCGGGTATAGAAGGCGCCGGAGGCCGAGCCCTTGCCGTAGTTGCCATAGACCATGGGCTGGACGAGGATGGCGGTGTCGCCGGCATCCTGCTCGTCGAGCTCGATGAGGCGCGATACGCGCTTGATGGCGATGTCGAACTGGCCCATGGCCTTCGCGAAGAAGCCCTCCGGGAAGAGGGGCGCGAACTCGTCCATCAGGGCGGGAGCGGCCTTGGGGGCCTTGTCGGCCGCCAGGGACTTGACCACCTGCTTCTCGACCTCGCGAAGCCTCTCGAGGTCCTTGGGCCTCTTCTCGAGCTCCGCGAGGCGGATCTCGACGGCCAGCATGCCGCGCACGAGGAAGAGGACCTCGTGGGCCGCGAAGTTGTCGCCGACCCACGAGGCGAAGCCCGCGACCGTGTCCTTCGCGAGGCCGAAGTTGTGGAGGGTCGGATAGTTGGAGATAGCCAGGTTCGGCGAAACGACGATCTTGAAAAGGAGGGGATTCTTCTCTCCTCCCACCTGCTTGCCGACGAGCTCCTCTACCTTCCGGAGCTCGGCCTTCGCGAGCTCCAGGGGCTTGTCCTTGTGGAGGGTCGAGGCGATGTCCGCGTCAAAAATGAAGCCAGGCAGGATGGGCAGGGCGAGGTCGGCGAATTCCATCGCCTGCCGTCCGCGCTGCCCGAGCTTTTCCATGTCGCAAACCTTCTTCGCGGTCTCGTTCTGGCTGAAGAAGTGTATGTTGTCCTTCATGATTCTTCCCTTCTCCCGAGCGATAGCGGCTCAAAAGAGCGGCAGGACGGCATTGACGGGGCCCCGGAGGAAGGCCTCGAACATGGGGCTCGCGCCCTGCGCGAGGTAGCGCTGCAGCTTGGCGACATCCTTGATGTCCTCGCCGGCCACGGCGAACTGGATGGTCGAGCCGTGCTTGACCTTGCCCCACTTGAAGAGGGCGTTGAGGTTCGTTATGCGCTCTCCATCGTAGTACACGAGGACCTCGAGGTCGGGATTCTTGAGGTTGTAGCTCGCGATGACCCGTTTCCATGCCTCGACGTTGCCGTTGTGGAAGAGCTCGTTCGTGACGACCACCGAATACATCGGCGTCATGCGCGAACCGGGCTTGACCGCCCTCTCGGCCTGCACGGCCGGCTTGAGCTCCGGTTCGGGGGCAGGAGCGGGGGCGGCGGCCTTCGCGGCTCCGGCCTTCGCCGCCGCCTTCACCTTGGCGGCCGCGGCCCTGGGCGCCGCCGGCGCCTTGGCCTTCTTTTCCGGCATGGGCGCTTCCTTGGCTGCCTTGGGAGCCTTGTAGGCGCAGTCTCCCTTGAGGACGGCCGGCTTGACCTTGGGCTTCCTCCCCGAAAAAAGGTCGATGACGGCGGATGCCGCGTCCTCGAGGATGTCCGGATCGCCTTCCTTGCTGAAGCGGCCGGCCCAGACGACAAGGAGCTCGGAACGCGTCAGCCGGTCGATCTTCGCGACGCTGGCGGGATTCTTCGGGTTGATGGCGACGGGGCCGAGATCGGGGTGGTGGTAGACTGCGACGAGGTCGACGCCGTTCCAGCCCTTCGTCTCCGCCGGTATGGCCGAAAGGTCCTGGGCCACCTGGAAGAGGTTGGATGAAACCGCCTTGTAGCGGTACTTGGATCCGAGGACCATGGAGACGACGGGAAGGAGGTCCTCCTTCGCCAGGCTCTTGTCCTCCATGAGCCCTTCGATGACGTCGGCGAGGTTATCCTTCGCCGCAACGTCCTCGATCGCCCTGATCACCGTCTTGATGTGCCGGACGGACGCGTTGAAATTCTCACGGTCGGCCAGGCCTTCGAAATGACTTGTGAGGCTCCGCATTTGCGACGACTCCTCCTATTGTTAAAAACAAGGCCGTCCGGACCGCGATGGTCGGACGGCCTTTCATACAGTCTAGTGTACCGCATGATCCGTGCGCGCGAAAGGATCGCGCGCACGAATTCCCTGCCCGGTTCCCTCAGGGCTTCCGGGCATCACGATTCCTAGACCTCCCTGATACCGTCCTCTCTGCGTCCGCGCGACTTGCCCTTCTTGCCGGCGTCGACGACGCCCTTCTTGGCGGGCGCGGCGCGGCGGGGGGCCGCCTTGGGCGCGGGCTCGGAGACGGGCTCGGCGAGAACGGGGGCGGGCTCGGCGTTGAGCATGGAGAGGTAATCCGCTCCGGGCGCGCCATGCTTCGGACCCTGCTCCTCGATGGGGGCGAAGGACTGGGCGATGTCCTCGCGGACCGTGGAGCGGCGGCGGCTGAAGGCCGCGAAGGCCGCGTCCTGGAAGCCCTTGGACACGCCGTGGAGGAACTCGTTGAGCACGTTGGCCATGCCGTCCAGGGTGGCCTTCTTCCTCTTGATGGAGCAGATGTCCACGTCGAGGAGGATGCCGGGCTGGATGTGGTAGGGGTTGATCATGTAGTCGAACTTGTCGAATTCCTTGTCGAGGAAGGCAAGGCGCTCCTCCATGACGCGGCGCTCGATCGGGTACTGGTAGTTGTACATCGACTTGAGCTTGTCGCCCATGAGGATGATCCGGTTGCGGATCTTGTCCTTCTCGAAGAGGTAGGTGCGGTTCATCTTCTCGACGTCGGTCTCTGCCGGCTTCACGAAGGAGATCTCGTCCCAGACCTTCTCGATGTCCTCGTAGGCGGGCTCGTTGGTCTTGGCCTTGATCTTGTTGCGGATCTTGCCCTTGTAGATCTTCGCGAGGTCGTCGAAGTCGGTGATGCGCTTGAGGAACTTGGAGTCCTCGTACTTCATCTGGAGGACGTCCCAGAGGTGCTGGACCTCGGTCTCGAAGCTCTTGAGCTGGACGTCGTAGGCCTTGCGCTCCTCGATGAGCTGGGCGTTGTCGTAGTACTGGAGGCGGATCTGGTAGCGCTCGTCCGGGAGGTGGGCGGCATCGGTGTCCTCGTACTCGCGGATGATGAGCTCGCGGGCGTTCTTGAGGTTCTCGATGTACTGGTAGCCCATCTTGGAGGTGTCGAGGATCGAGGTGATCGAGTTGACGGCGGTGTTGTAGCCGCGGTTGCGGATGTTCTCGATGTCGACGATCTTCTTGAGGTTCTCGCGGATGTTGAGCTGGTCGAAGGTCGAGGGATCGATCTCGGCGCGGAGGTTGGAGATGCGCTCCTGGAGCTCCTTGGCCACGATGGTGTAGCGCTTGGACTTCGGATTCTCGGCGTCGTCGTCGGTGAAGTCCTTAACGCGGTTCATCTTCTCGAAGATGATCTCGGTGTCGGAGAGCTCTTCCTTGCCGGCGTCGATGAGCCTGTCCTTGAGCTTGTCGATCTCCTTGTCGATCTGGTCGATGATGTGCTTGGAGATCAGGTCCTTGATGAGGTACTCGACGGTGACCTGGTAGTGGAAGATGGGGCTGATGAGCTCGGAGTCGAGGATGTTGACGGAGAGCTTCACGTCAGCGACGGTCTTCGGCTTGTAGATGTTGTCCTTGAAGGAGCACTTCACGACGGAATAGGCGTTCTCGCCGCGGATGAAGGCGCCGACGTCGGTCTTCTGGCGGAGGAGGCTGTTCGTGAGGTTCTCGAGGTCGTTGATGCCGCGCTGGATGTGGCCCTGGAGGTGGCCGAACATGTTGACGACCGACTTCTCGATCTCGCCCGTGTTGAACTTGTCCGCGCCGCCGACCTGGTCGAGGAGCTCGCTGATCTCCTTCGGGGTGTAGCGCGCCAGGCCCTTCATCTCTTCCTTGTCGATGAAGTTCCTGACCTTCTTCACCATCTCGTCCTCGGTGGTGACCATGTAGCGGTTGAACATGTTCTGGTAGTTCTGGTTGAAATAGTTGTAGAGCTTTTCCTTCATGCCGCCCATGACATCGAGGCGCTCGAGGACTTCCTTGGGAAGCCTGGCGTTGATGTGGTGAAGGACTTTATTGGTCTCCTCCTCGAGGAGCTGGTTGACTTCCCTCTGCTGATCGCGGCCTTCCTGGGCCAGAGAATTCCTCGAACCGACGGCACTCGGCTTCTCGGGGTGGAATACATTAGGACTCTTCGGCAGATCTATCGCGCCCATACGATCTCCTTTTCCGGGTATCGATTTCTTACGTTATAGTATCGAGAGGCCCGGAAACTTGTAAAGGTCGAAATGAAAAAAAGAGGGGGGCTTTTCGCCTTAATATAGAAGAAACTCGACCGAATCGCCCAGGAGGACATAAAGCAAGCCCGTGGAAGGCCGGCCGGGAAAAACTGCACTTGCGCGGAAGCCCGACTGCGCTACATTATAGGTTGACCGAACGCCTTGACAGCATGACTTCCGGAAAGGATTCGCGATATGCGCCGATGCTCCCTGATAGCGGCCATCGTCCTTTGTGCGGGCCTCGCGGCACCGCTTGCCGGCGCGTCCCAGGAAAGCCGGACCTCCAACATCGACATCGTCCTCCTCGTGGACAAGTCGCTGTCCATGGTGGACGCCGAGGCGGCCGTCAAGTCGTATATCGCGGGCGAGGTGATCGGCCCCATCGTCATGCCCGGTGACCGCCTCATCATCGAGACCTTCTACGGCAAGATAGACCGCCTCTACGCCGGCACCATACGGTCCGAGGACGACAAGGCCGCCATCGTGCGCAGCCTCAACACGGTGAGCCCGAACGGCCGCTTCACGGACATCGGCGAGGCCTTGGACAGGGCGTCCCTCGACCTGGCCGAGCTCGGGCAGCCGGAACGTCCAAAGTACGTCCTCCTCCTCACCGACGAGAGGCAGGAGGCCCCGGCCGGGACCAAGTACTACGCGCCCGACTACAAGCTCGTCCATCCCGCCCTCCAGTACGTCCGCAGGGTCGACATGGGGTCCTTCCGCGCCATCACGGTCGGCTACGACGTGGGCGCAAGGATAGACCAGACGATGCCCGGCGTCATGCGGCTCCTCACCGACCTCCCTCCCCGCAAGGCCTCGGACTTCCCCGACCTGCCCGCGGAAACGGATCCAGGCCTCGGGGGCGCGGCCTCCCCCGCAGGCGGCGGGGCGGCCGGCGCCAGCCAGGCCGGCGCTTCCGGCAGGGCCGCGGCCGCGCTGTCTCCCCTCGCCCTGGCAGGCGGGATCATCCTCCTCCTCGCGATCCTTGCGGTCGTGGCGATCCGGATAGTACAATCGAAAAACAAGCGAAGAAAGGACGCGCCGGGCGCATGACCCTCGACGAAGCGGCCTTGTTCCTCAAGGCCAACGATGAGTACATAATCGTCTCGCATGACGGACCGGACGCGGACGGCCTCGGCGCCGCCTATGCGCTGGCCCTCCTCCTCAGGGCCTCGGGCAAGAAGGCCTGGCCCGTCGTATCGGAGCGCCTCGGCGGGAAATTCGCCTTCATCGACCAGCAGGGCATCTTCATCGACATGGATTCTCCCGAGGACCTGCCCGTCGAGGTCGAGAACGCGGCCTTCATAGTCGTGGACACCCATGACATCGGCTATCTCGGCGCCAAGATCGAACCCCTCGTGAGCCAGGCCTCGAGGCTCCTCGTCCTGGACCACCACGAGCCCAAGACCGCCCCGCAGCCTTCCTTCTGCCTCGATCCGACCGCCTCAAGCACCTGCGAGCTCGCCTTCGTGCTTTCGCAGAAGCTCGGGGTCGCCCTCCCCGTGGACGCCTGCGAGGCCATCTTCGCGGGGGTCGTCTACGACACGGGCTCCTTCGCCTACCCCAAGACCAGCGAGCGGACCTTCGCCTGCGCCCTTGACCTCGTGCGCGCGGGCGTCCAGCCCTACGTGATCCACCGCAAGATGTACGAGTCGTCCCAGGTGGGCGTCCTCCTCCTCCAGAAGCTTGTCCTCTCCACCCTCGAGCTCGTCTCGGACAACCGCATCGCCATCCAGACCCTGAGGCGCTCGGCCCTCGAGGAATCGGGAGCGGCCTACGAGGACGCCGAGGAGCTCATCAACACGCCCTTGCAGGGCGGCACCATCGAGGTCTCCGTCTTCTTCAAGGAGACGCTGGAAGGCAAGCTCCGCTGCTCCCTCCGCTCCAAGGGCAAGGTCAATGTCGCGCACATCGCGCAGAATTTCGGCGGAGGCGGCCACAAGACGGCGTCCGGCTTCACCTGCAACCGCCCCCTTGAAGCCATGAAAGCCGCCGTGCTAGAAACCATCATCAAGGCCCTCGGGACCTGACCCTGCCTCCTCCGGCCGGCGCGAACGCGGACCGGGCGGACAGGCGTTCCGGTGCCGGGCCTCCCCCGAAGGTCCCATGAAGAAGCTCGTCCAGGCACTTTTCATCATTTTCAGCGCCCTCGCCCTAGGCGTGGCGGTCTATTACTTCGTCCAGAACAGGTCGAAGGCCGCCGAGGCCAACAAGCCCCTCGCCATGCGCAAGCTCGTCCTGGGCGAGGAAGGGGCGGCCGGCGACCCTGGCGTGGGACGGACGGAGCTCGAGCAGGCCCTGAACCGGATCGCGGCCCTCCCCAACGAGGTCATCCTCGACACGCAGAGCGTCAACCTCGACCAGGACGAGGGCGACGAGCAGATCCTCACCGTAAGAAAGACCGACAACACGGGGGACCGCCTCTCGATCGTCGTCGCGGACTACGTCCCCCAGCGCAAGGGCTGGGTAAGGGCCTGGGAGGGCAGCACCCTCGCGACGAAGCTGACGACCTTCCAGGTCCTGACCGAGGACCTCATCGGCGACCACAACCTCGACATCGTGTGCATGGGCATGGACGACAGCAACTCGGCGACCATCACCGTCTTCAGGCGCGTCGAGGGCCCCGATTCCGAGCTGCTCTCCTTCACTCCGATCTGCTCGATCTCCGCCGACTCGATCATGATAAGCCGCCTGGAGCGCACCGAGGGCTACCAGCTCGGCCAGACCAACGGCACGAGCTGGCCCATCGAGGCCTATCGGCACGAGGGAGATTCCGCGAACCTCCTCGACCAGGTGAAGACGACCTACACCTGGGACTTCCGGCGTTCCACCTACGTCGAATCGGGAAGCGAGCTCATCCCGGGAGCCCAGGTGGAGAGGGAGGCCGCCGCGCGCGTCCTGACGGGCAGGGAAGCCGACTTCGAGGCCTTCCTCGAGGGCGCCTGGTACGAATCGGGCAAGGCCGCGAGCGATCCCTCGGCGCGCATCATAGTCTTCGACAAGTCGGCGGGGTCGATCATCTTCTACTCGCCGGACAACCAGGAGGACTTCGAGTGGAACGAGTCCCACTCGACCCACTACGGCCTCTATGTCGGCTGCCAGAACGAATCCGTCTCGAACCTGCGTCGCCTCATGGACATCGAGCTCACCGGCGCGAACAGCATCAGCGTGAGGGTCTTCGAGGACATCAACGTGAAGATCGACTCCCAGGGCAGCTGGGACGGCACCTACGTGAAGTTCTCCCACCAGGCCGCGGTGGACAGGTCCCTTGCCCAGGGACCGGGCTTCAAGCTCTCGGGCAGCTACCGCGGCTCGGACGGGTCTGTCCTCGGTTTCGAGGGGCAGCGCTTCACCCTTCAGACGGGAGAGAAGACCCGCAAGGGGGGCTACGTCCTCTACAGCCTCGGCGGGGAGAGCGTGCTCCAGCTATCCGTCCTCTCCGACTCGGGCCTCGTCACCGAGCGCCTCGTCTACAGGGTCAGGTATTCGGAGGCGAAGGCCGGCAAGTCGACGATCCGCCATCTCCAGCTCTCGCCGGCGCGGGTCTCGATAGACGGCCTCGAGCTCCTCGAGGAGCCCGAGCTTTCCCTCGACCAGCGAAGCGGTTCCTAGAACAGGGGATAGGCCTCGTAGCCCGCATCCTTCAGCCTGAGGAGGATGCTGTCGGCCTCTCCTTCCACGATCACCGCGACAAGCTCCCTTCCGCCCACGACCCGCTTCTCCGCCCTGGCGGAGAAGCCTTTTTTCGCCAGCTCGGCGACGAGGAGGTCGGCATTGTGCGGATCCGAGAAGATCCCGATCTGGTAGCGGGCCACGGAGGCCTGGCCTGGGGCGGGCGCAGCTGCGCTCGTCGAGGCAGGCGCCGGGGTCGCAGGAGGCTGAGGCTGCGGCGCCGCGGCGGGGGCCGCGGGGGCCGCGGGGACCGCTGTCGCAGCGGCGGC
>Ga0209099_1004709_pt1 | contig 10193 bp, 11 predicted proteins | sample AD_JPNHW2_MetaG_FD_184430 | JGI IMG/M metagenome (GOLD analysis project Ga0209099, IMG submission 184430) | Active sludge microbial communities of municipal wastewater-treating anaerobic digesters from Japan - AD_JPNHW2_MetaG (SPAdes) (version 2) | ecosystem: Engineered > Bioreactor > Anaerobic...
ACGAGCTTGACTGATCTCTTCCTGAGTTGAATCATCCACATAAGCCAAATTATTTTGGATTAACCATTCAGCCCATTGATATAATTGTTCGAAATAATCGGAAGCATAAAACTCAGCTGCCCACTGGAATCCTAACCATTGAATATCCTCTTTGATAGAGTCTACATATTCAACATCCTCTTTTGTTGGATTGGTATCATCCAAACGAAGATTACATTTGCCATTATACTTCTGAGCTAACCCAAAATTCAAACAGATTGATTTAGCGTGGCCAATGTGCAGGTAACCATTAGGTTCCGGAGGAAAACGGGTGTGAACTTTTGAACCGTTCTTACCATTTTTTAGATCCTCTTCGATAATTTCTTCAATAAAATTCATAACTTTAGCTTTATAAAAAACAAGCTACAAAAATACGAAAAAAAGTCCAAAGTCCAAAGTCCAAAGTCTAAAGTCAATTATAAATCATCTAAGGTAAATTTTAAAAAAATAACGGATAAATTTCCACATTATAATTCAAAACTGAATAAATATGAAAATAAAAAGATACTTTATATTGTATATTCATGACTTTAGACATTTGACTTGAGACATTAGACAATTTTTTGTAAATTTGCGAAAAATTACATTTTATGAAAGGTATTGTTTTAGCCGGAGGATCCGGAACCCGCTTACATCCTATTACGTTGGCTATGAGTAAACAACTGATGCCCATCTACGATAAACCGATGATCTATTATCCTATTTCAACTTTGATGCAAGCAGGGATTAATGAGATCCTCATTATCTCAACTCCTCATGACTTACCCCATTTTGAAAGACTATTAGGGGATGGCTCCAGATTAGGTTGTCGATTTGAATATGTTGTGCAACATATTCCTAATGGATTAGCACAAGCTTTTGTATTGGGAGCTGATTTTATTGGAGGCGATAAAGCTTCCCTCATTTTAGGAGATAATATCTTTTATGGGGCTGATTTTGAAGAAAATTTGGTAAACAACAACAACCCTGAAGGTGGTATTGTATTCGCTTATCACGTTTCAGATCCTGAACGTTATGGTGTTGTTGAGTTTGATAAAGAGATGAATGCTGTTTCTATAGAGGAGAAACCAACACAACCCAAATCAAATTATGCGGTTCCGGGTTTATATTTTTATGATAATTCTGTGGTGGATATTGCAAAAAATATTCAACCCAGCAATCGTGGTGAATATGAGATTACGGATGTGAACAGATATTATTTAGAACAAAAGAGATTGAAAGTTTCTAAAATGGCAAGGGGAACAGCCTGGTTAGACACAGGAACCTTTAAATCATTGATTGATGCAACACAGTTCGTTCAGGTGATTGAAGAGCGTCAGGGGCAAAAAATCGGGTGTATCGAAGAGGTGGCCTTTAAGATGGGATTTATAAATGCCGGACAACTGGTAGAGATTGCGCAACCGTTATTGAAAAGCGGGTATGGTCAGTATCTGATCAATCTATTAAAATAAAAAAAGGCCGGATTAACCGGCCTTTTTCATTATTTCCCATTGAAAATTTGTTCCAGTGCTTGATCTAAAGCTTCTCCACGAAGATTTTTAGCAATAATTTTTCCATCTTTTCCAATTAAGAAAGTAGCAGGAATACTTCTGACTCCGTATATTTGAGCTGCTTGTGATTGCCAATAGAGTAAATCACTCACATGATTAACCCATACTAAACCATCTTGTTTGATAGCATTTACCCACGCTGCTTTGTCTTTATCCAAAGAAACACTGAAAATTTCAAATCCTTTTTCGTGATATTTATTATAAGCTTTTACCACATTAGGGTTTTCCATTCTACAAGGACGACACCAGGAAGCCCAGAAATCAATTAAAACCACTTTACCTTTTAAATCAGAAAGTTTTAGAGTTTTGCCTTCAGGATTTTGAAAAGCAAGTTCAGGCGCTTTTTGACCAATGGTTGGGCCGGCTGATGGTGCTTGTTGAGCAAAAGAAAAACTAAATAATGCGCTTAGCAATGTTACCAAAAATAATTTTTTCATAGTTTTTATCATATTAGATTTAGGTTTAAATTCTTTTAAGCATTAATTTCACTTATGAAATCAAGATTGCAAAAATACAATAAATCTTAAAACGAATTGATCTCAATAAGAACTATTGATAGTTTCTATATTGTTCAATAATAGTCTCTTATATACCAAAGAATTTTTGTAAATTTGCACTTCGATTAAAAAGGGTAAAACAGAGCTGTTTTACAGATAAAAAAATCGTTTTAATATATTGATTAAAAAATACTTAACATTTAAAAAATACAATTATGGCATTCAATTTAAGAAACAGAAATTTCCTAAAATTATTGGATTTCACACCCGCTGAGATCAAGTATTTACTTCAACTTTCAGCTGATTTAAAAGCTGCTAAATATGCAGGTACTGAACAACCTACATTGAAAGGGAAAAACATTGTTTTACTTTTCGAGAAAGATTCAACTCGTACACGTTGTGCATTTGAAGTAGCTGCTTTAGATCAAGGTGCGCATGTAACTTATTTAGGACCTGCAGGTTCTCAAATGGGAAAGAAAGAATCTATGAAAGATACTGCTCGCGTTTTAGGTAGAATGTACGATGGTATTGAATATAGAGGTTATGCGCAAGAGATTGTTGAAACTTTAGGTGCTTATGCTGGTGTTCCTGTTTGGAACGGTTTAACTACTGAGTTTCACCCAACACAAATTTTAGCAGACTTTTTAACTATGATGGAACATAGTGATAAACCATTACACCAAGTTTCATTTGCATACTTAGGAGATGCTAAAAACAATATGGGTAACAGTTTAATGGTTGGTGCTGCAAAAATGGGTATGGATTTCCGTGCAGTAGCTCCAAAACAATGCTGGCCAGAAGAAGAATTAGTGGCTAAATGTAGAGAAATTGCAAAACAAACCGGTGCTAAAATCACTTTAACTGAGACTGTTGAAGAGGGTGTTAAAGGGGTAGATTTCTTATATACAGACGTTTGGGTATCAATGGGAGAACCAGCTTCAGTATGGGAAGAAAGAATCAAATTATTAACTCCATACCAAATCAATATGAATGTAGTGAAAGCTACTCAAAATCCAAATGTAAAATTCATGCACTGCTTACCAGCGTTCCACAACTTAGAAACTGAAGTGGGTCGTGATATTCATGCTAAATTCGGATTAGAAGCAATGGAAGTTACTGAAGATGTGTTCGAATCACCTATGTCAATCGTTTTTGACGAAGCTGAAAACCGTTTACATACTATTAAAGCGGTAATGGTTGCAACTTTAGGAAAATAGGCGAAGGGCGAAAGGCTAAAGGCAAATTGGGGCAGGATTTAGGAATGGATTTTGCCCTTTTTTTTGTGTAAAATATTTTTAAAGTTTTCGGAATAAACTGTTTTTCATAACAGTTTATATTTTTACAATCTTTTTAACAAAACGCTCACTTTGCGTTTTTTGGATTTCCAAAAAATATACTCCATGGGGTAAATTTGAAAGATCTATAGTCGAAGTACCTGGAGTAACCTCAAATTTTTGAATTTTTGTACCCAAAACAGTATAAAGTTCAATAGTATAATGATCAGTAAATGTGGTGTTTATATTTACCATTCCTTCTGTAGGGTTTGGATAACAATTGAATACAATATTGTCTGACTGTGGCATACCAACATGATCGAAAAGGGCTTCACAATCCTCAACAGCCACAGTGTAAAGAGAAACCGATTCATCTTCAAAACATCTGAATTGAAGTATTGGAAATTCGACTTCATACGGAAGCGAATCACATTGATATTCAGAAGGGAATAGGGTTTGTAAATCGTCAATTCCGGTACTGATACACCCTATTCTTTCTACATATTTTCCTTTTAAACCAACCAAAGAGTTTGGAGTTGGCCTTAAATTAATGTATCGAAATGAGATTCCATTAATCAACAAAGTTCCTGTTTCCGTCACTTCAACACTTGAAGTATCATTACAATAACCATTTTCATTGGTAGTCGAAACAATCCATCTGTCACCAACTGATGCCCCGAAATTATATAATACAAAAAATTGATTATCCCGATAATAAAAAACGGTATCTCCGGAGGTATAAGTATAGTTTGACCCATAATGTGTTTCACCCGAATAATGGAGGATTCCATTAATATCATAATAAAAATCCATAGTAAATTTTATTATCTTTTGGCAAGGTTTATTCAGAATTATAGTATCTTTTTCATATATATATAAAACATATCCTCCTTTTGATAAACTGGAATAATCGTAATGCCAGACAGCACCTAAGTTTACCCAAACTTGTGCATTAGTAGCTAATGACATTAAAAAGAAACTAAGTAAAATTATAAATTTTCTCATGGTGTTTTGCTTTTATATTGATGATGCAAATATATAAAAAATAACAAATACAATATTTTATATTATATTTGCAAATAAAATACACTATAAAAAGGTTACACTATTGATATATCTCTATGTGCTCTTTAAAATTCAATCTTTAAAATATCATCGTCATGAATAAATCAGGAAAGAGCAAGCAGGAACTCATTCGTGAGAATCAGGAATTAAAAGAAGAAATCAGTTCATTAAAGAAAATAAACGAAAAAAATGAACTTATTTTTCAAAATCAAGATTTTATTGCAAAAAAGAGCAGTGAGCATGCATTAGAAGAAAGCGTCAAAGAATATAAAAATTTAATCGAGATTTCCCCAATTGCAATGTGTATTATTAAAGATTGGCACACCATCTATTTTAATCCGGCAGCTATTCATCTTTTTGGAGCAGAATCTGAACAAGAAATTGTAGGGAAACACATTTTGGAACTTGTTCATCCAGATTTTCATGAACTTATAAATGAAAACTCCAAATATCTTGCTGAAAATGGGTATGTAAATATGCAAGAGCAAAGATACTTTAAGTTAGATGGAACCATTTTGGATGTTGAAACGCAAGCAAAATCGATTCGATTTAACGATACAAATGCTACTTTGGTCGTCATAAAAGATATTACAGATCGTAAAAAAGCTGAAATAGCATTAAAAGAGAGTGAAGAACGTTTTAAAGCCCTACATAATGCATCTTTTGGAGGAATTGTTATTCATGACAAAGGAAAAATTCTTGAATGTAATAAAGGCCTTTCTGAAATCACTGGATACAGTTATGAAGAACTTATAGGAATGGATGGATTATTGCTCATTGATATAAGTACAAGAGAAATGGTCCTTAAGAATATTTTAACTGGGTATGAAAAGTCATACGAAGCAATGGGTGTTAGGAAGAATGGGGAGGTCTATCCTGTTCGTTTAGAAGCAAGAAATGTTCCCTACAAGGGGAAAAATGTAAGAACAGTTGAATTTCGAGATATTACAGAAATTAAAGCTGCTGAGCAGGAACTTATTGTAGCAAAACTACATGCCGAAGAGAGTGATCGTTTAAAATCAGCCTTTCTGGCAAATATGAGTCATAAGATTAGAACACCCATGAATGGAATTTTAGGTTTTGCAGAATTACTCAAAGAACCTAATCTTACTGAAAATGAATTACAAAAATATATTCGAATCATTGAAAAAAGTGGTATTCGAATGTTAAATATTATCAATGATATTGTTGATATTTCAAAAATTGAAGCAGGATTAATGAAACTTAATATCACTGAAACCAATATTAATGAACAAATTGAATATATTTATACTTTTTTTAAACCTGAGATAGAATCGAAAGGATTAACTTTATTCAAATTCACTCCATTATCTAATCAAAAAGCAGTTTTAAACACTGACCGTGAAAAAGTATATGCCATTCTAACCAATCTAGTTAAAAACAGTGTAAAATATACTGAAAAAGGATCTATTGAGTTTGGATATGAGATAATTGAAACCATTGGAGATTCGAGTTATTTCCAATTTTTTGTTAAAGATACCGGAATTGGAATCTCTCCGGATCGAACACAGGCAATCTTTGAAAGATTTATTCAAGCTGATATTTCAGATACAAAAGCTAATCAGGGAGCTGGATTAGGATTATCAATTACAAAGGCATATGTTGAAATGTTGGGCGGTAACATTTGGGTAGAGAGTACACTAGGATTAGGATCAACTTTTTATTTTACACTACCATATCAGTCAGATTTTAAAAGCAAAAAAAATATAAGCAAATTAGAATCTTCCGTTTTGAAGTCTATTGATTTTAAATTAAAAATTCTAATTGTTGAAGATGATGAAGTATCTGAACTTTTATTAAGTGAAACAGTCAAACTTTTCAGTAGAGAGATCATCAGAGCCAGAACCGGTGCTGAGGCTATTGAAGCATGTAAAAAAGATCTTGATATTGATTTAATTTTAATGGATATAAGATTACCTGAATTAGGAGGATATGAAGCAACACGAAAAATCAGGGAATTTAACAAAAAAGTATTTATTGTGGCACAAACGGCATTTGGATTATCCGGATCTCGTGAAAAGGCTATTGAAGCCGGATGTAATGCATATATTTCAAAACCTATAAACAAAGAAGAATTGATGTGTATTCTGTTTGATCATTTCAAAAAATAATTATGATACAGCTATTTTAACCTGATTAATCATTCATAACTGGCACTTTATCTTTTGTTGTTAATTTATATAAATGTTTACAATAAAAATTTGCAATTTATATAATGATCAATTATTTTTGTTGCATTAAACATAAAGTTTTAAATGTAACACTCATTATTATTTAAATTATTCAAAGTTATGAAAATCAATTATTTTATTATGTTAAGTTTAATTTTCTTGTTATTATCCTGTGATGATAATACTACAGATCCAATACCGGATCCTGATCCTGTAACCTCTTTATATCGAATGGGTGCTGGTGTAACTGACATTGAGGGGAACACTTACAAAACTATTATTATTAAAGTTGGCTCAACCAGTAAAACAGTTATTGAGCAAGAATGGATGATGCAGAATTTAAAAACGAAGAAGTATGCTGACGGATCTAGTATTGATACACAATCATATGTATTTTGTAATGAAGACCCAACAACTTTAGATTCTTTAGGATTATTATATACATGGGATGCTTTCACACATGGGACTGCACAGGGAGCGTGTCCTAATGGATGGCATGTACCAACATTAGAGGAGTATAGAACCTTATTTACCGGTTTGGGAGGTGATTCAATTGCAGGGATGAAGATGAAATCTGTCAATTCAACTTATTGGAATAGTACTACATTAAACAGTAATGCAAGTGGTTTTAACGCACACGGTGGTGGTTGGTCAAGTATGGGAATGGTAGCACATTATTTAAATGCAACAATGTTTTGGAGTGCTACAGAGAATGGTGAAAGTGCAAGAATCATACAACTCAATTCACAAACCAAGTATGCCATTCATCAGTACGACTGTAGCAAGGATGTAATGAATAGCTGCAGATGTATTAAGGATTAAATGTAAATTTAATTACAAGAACTTGAACCTTGTGCCTTGTGCCTTAGGCAACAACAAAAAACCCTGTAATTTTCATTACAGGGTTTTCAACATTTAAACCAAGTATTATTTAATTATCCATTAAATACTTTATCAAGAGATATACCACGTACTTGTGCTACAGCGTAAGCGTCTCTCATTTGAGAAAGCGCGTGAACAGTTGCTTTAACTACGGAGTGTGGGTTTGATGATCCTTTAGATTTTGCCAACACGTTGTGGATACCTACTGTTTCAAGAACTGCACGCATTGCACCGCCGGCGATAATACCGGTACCGGGAGCAGCTGGTTTCATGAAAACTAAAGAGCCACTATATCTACCTTCTTGAGCGTGAGGAATAGTTCCTTTAAGGATTGATACACGGATTAAGTTTTTCTTAGCGTCATCGATTCCTTTAGCGATAGCTGCAGAAACTTCTTTTGCTTTACCTAAACCGAAACCAACGATTCCATTTTCATTACCAACGACAACGATAGCTGAGAAGCTAAAAGTACGTCCCCCTTTGGTAACTTTAGTCACTCTATTAACTGCAACTAACCTATCTTTTAGTTCGATATCTGTTGCTTTAATTCTTTTTAAACTTTTATTTGACATAAACTCTCCTTATTAGAACATTAAACCACCTTCTCTAGCAGCATCTGCTAAAGATTTAACTCTACCATGATATAAATAACCGTTACGGTCGAAAACCACTGCGGTAACACCTACTTCGATTGCTTTTTGAGCAAGAAGTCTTCCAACTAGAGCAGATTTTTCGATTTTTGTAATTTTTTGGTCATTGATTTCAGCGATTCTAGATGAAGCGGAAACTAAAGTTACACCGGCAGCATCATCAATAATTTGAGCATAGATATCGCGATTACTTCTGTAAACGGACAATCTTGGACGTTCTGGAGCTCCGTGAGCATGTTTACGGACTCTCATTTTAATCCTATTTCTTCTAAATTCTTTCTTATTATAAGCCATTTCCTAAAATTTACAATGTTATTTTTCTGCTGATTTACCGGCTTTCTTTCTAACGATTTCTCCAACGAATCTGATACCTTTTCCTTTGTAAGGTTCTGGTTTTCTATAAGATCTGATCTTATTAGCGATTTGTCCGATTAATTGTTTATCGATACCTTTTAAAATGATAATTGGGTTTTTCCCTTTTTCAGTGATAGTTTCAACGGTCACTTCAGGGCAAAGTTCAAAAATGATGTTGTGTGAGTAACCAAGAGCAAGTTCCAAGATATTACCTGGTTTTGCTTCAGCTTTATAACCAACACCTACAACTTCTTGTTTAATTTCGAAACCTTCAGTTACCCCTTTAATCATATTAGCTATTAAAGCTCTATAAAGGCCGTGCATAGCTTTATGACGTTTTTGTTCAGTTGGTCTTGTAAGAGTTAAGTGACCATCTTCGATAGTGTAAGTAATATCTCCGTCAACATGTTGACTTAGTTGACCTTTAGGACCTTTAACGGTAACAATATTACTTTTTTCGTCTCTTGTAATCTCCACGCCTTTAGGCAGTGTGATTGGTAATTTTCCTATTCTTGACATATCTATTTTCTCCTATTAACTGATGTAACAAATAATTTCGCCACCCACATTTTGTTGTCTAGCTTCTTTATTGGTCATCATTCCATGAGAAGTAGAAACGATAGCAATACCAAGGCCATTAAGAACAGAAGGCATATCATCAGCGCCTACGTATTTACGTAAACCGGGTTTACTGATACGTTTAAGTTGGTTAATAGCACTTTGTTTAGTAACAGGGTGATATTTTAGAGCTATTTTAATGATTCCTGGGTTAGTATCGTCAACAAATTTATAGTTAAGGATATACCCTTGATCGAATAAAATTTTCGTGATCTCTTTTTTTATTTTAGAGGTAGGGATCTCTACCACTTTATGATTTGCCGCAATTGCGTTGCGCATTCGGGTCAAATAATCTGAAATTGGATCTGTATTCATAACTTCGTCTTTCTAATTTAATGTTACCAACTTGCTTTTTTTACTCCGGGAATTAATCCGGCCAAAGCCATTTCTCTGAAGTTAATCCGAGAAATACCGAATTGGCGAATGTATCCTTTTGGACGACCTGTTAGCATACAACGATTGTGCATTCTAATTGGGTTTGAATTGGGTGGCAATTTTTGCAATGCAATAATCGCAGCTTGTTTAGCTTCGTAATCATCACTGCTGATGATTTTCTTCAACTCAGCACGTTTGGTTGCATGTTTAGCTACCATTTTTGCTCTTTTAATTTCTCTTGCTTTTAACGATTCTTTTGCCATGTTTTATTTCTGATTTTTAAATGGTAATCCAAATTGTTTTAATAATGCCAAGCACTCTTTATCATTATGTGCAGTGGTAACGAAAGTAATATCCATACCGTTGATTTTAGAAACTTTGTCAAGGTCGATTTCAGGGAAGATAATTTGTTCAGGAACCCCTAAAGTATAATTACCTCTACCGTCGAAACCTTTATCACTGATTCCTTTAAAATCGCGGATACGTGGGATAGAAACAGAAACTAAACGGTCTAAGAATTCGTACATTTTGTCACCTCTTAAAGTAACACGAACACCGATAGGCATACCGCGTCTTAATTTGAAGTTTGAAATATCTTTTTTAGATTTGGTAGGGACAGCTTTTTGACCTGAAATAAGGGTCATTTCTTGAATACCTACATCTACTAATTTTTTATCAGCGATACCAAATTTACCGA
>Ga0209099_1004710_pt1 | contig 10191 bp, 17 predicted proteins | sample AD_JPNHW2_MetaG_FD_184430 | JGI IMG/M metagenome (GOLD analysis project Ga0209099, IMG submission 184430) | Active sludge microbial communities of municipal wastewater-treating anaerobic digesters from Japan - AD_JPNHW2_MetaG (SPAdes) (version 2) | ecosystem: Engineered > Bioreactor > Anaerobic...
ATCTCTGATTCCTGGGATAAATTTTCTATCTCACTGAGCTATGGTAAGGCATGGATAGAGAAGTTTTTGCTAAATAGAGGTTATAGATTGTTTTGCTGAGGACTATAATTAAACTAATGAGGTGAAAAAAATATGGCCATGACTCAGGAATTCCTATTCGAGCAGATAAAAGACAGCCTGGAAGTATTAAAGGACAAGCAGCTCTCTGATTTGGTAAAGATAATAAGAGAGATTCAGGTGGAAAGAGAAGATGAGAAGGTAATCGCAGCAGCAGAGGGCAGATAATATGATTCTATTCAAGCCGGAACACATAGGCCCGATCTTGGCCGGCAGAAAAACAGAGACCCGCAGGATTTGGTCACGCTGGAGGGCAAACGTGAGGAGCAAACACCTAGCAAAGACAAAGCTACTTTCAAAGGAATATTTTGCAAGGCTCTACATTGTCGATAGGTGGGAAGAGAGGCTAGGGGATATTTCAGAGGAAGACGCAAACGCGGAAGGCTATTCCTCAAGGGAGGAGTACCTGGCAAAGTTCGCTGAGATAAATGCAAAGAGGATCAAGAAGCTCGGTCTTCCAATTGAAGATATCAAAGTCAAGGTAATCAAATTCGTGGTGCTTGATGCACTTAACAAGGCCATTCCAGGAGAGGAGAAGGACGTGATTGCCTGAATTTCACCGATACACAGGTTATAGCATTGATTAGAGCCTATCCGGGCCTTAATTTGTATCAGATCACAAAAAAGGCAAATGAGGAGATGGGAAGATGGCCATGGACTATCGGAAAAGTCCAGAAGGCAGTGCAGCGCCTGAAAAAGGACGGAAAGGTTAGCACAAGACTGGTGGTCAATGGAGGCCGAGCATGCCAGCAAGTCTTTGCGACAGTCTAAAAAAGGATAATATTAGCAAATCCCAGACATATACTATTGAGGAGTACACCGAGGATGAACTCAAAATCCTCGGAAAAGACAAGGCCTTCAAGAATATCCTCAATGGCGGCAAGCTCAAAGGGCCACTTAAAATTAAGCTTCAGGTAGCTGAAAGGAATGGCCGTCTAATATACAACGGCAGACCTTACAGCCGTTCATGCTGGTCATGGAGACCTCCGAAAGTAATCCGCCTCCAGGGAAGGTCAGCAAAAGAACTCAGTGATCCGATAAACAACAGACCAGAAATAAGCATCTATACAAATAATGGCAAAATCATAAGGCTGGATCGCTGCCCCTGTGGCGGAGAACTGCTTATGGATCATAATTATAATTTATATTGCGTGGATTGTAGTATAATATACGAATAATAAACCCTGTGAAGCCTAAGACGCCAAGGGGTAGCTGGCACGATGATCCTGGAATACAACCAGGTGAGGGAAAAGCCAGCTTATAATAGAAGCCGGCCTGGCCCCAGCAGGGCGGGTAAAGAAGCGTGTGCCCAGGGCTCAGCCCTCGGTCGGCTTAAAATTTGCAGGTCACGTTTCCCTCCTGGCAGCAATGCCAAAAGAGGGCTCCCTGTCACTTTGTGACCGGCCTGGCCGGGCTAAACTTTTGATTCACTCCCGAATTTCCCTTGCTACACACCCGGCCCGCCGTTCTTGTTATTTTAGGTTTTCCGGAAGAGTTCGGAATATTCCGGAATTCCGGAAGATTTCCGAAAAGGCAGAAAATCATGTTCGAATCGATAGCAGAGTACATACCAGAAATTGAAGAGCGACTAAACCGAAAACATAGCCCGGCAAGGATAGCACGGGATCTGGGCCTGGCAAAGACGACCATCTATGACTACAAACGGCTATGCTTCAATGTCAAGAATGCCGCAGCAGAAGAATGGTCAGAGGAGCAAAAAAAGGGCCATGAGGAGAGGCTGGCAGCCGGCAAGGCAAAGATCATAGATTCCCTGGAACTCCTGAACAAGGCCAAAGCCAGGGCTGAGTTCCTTGTGGGCCTGGAGCTGGGCAGCCCCTACAAGCTCGCTGACGGGGAAGAGAAGGCCCTCTCCCTGGGATCGGCAGCACTGTACTGGCGGCAAGGCCAGCAGATGACATGCGAGATAATCAAGGCAGAACTTGAGCTATCCGGAGATGACGCAGAGACCCGCAAGGCCGAGGCCCTGGAGTCCTGGGCTGATACCAGGCTGGCAATACTTGGGGCAGTAGATGACGATCCGGAAGCGAAAGAAAAGCTCATCGCCGCTCTGGAGCAGAGACGACGACCTCCTTTACGCCCTGGACCCGGTAATCTGGGCGAGGGAGGTCCTGGGCTTTCATCCGGACGGCTGGCAGCAGGACCTCCTCCGGAGCAGACAGAATAAGATAATCCTGAACTGCAGCAGACAGAGCGGCAAGTCAACCACCACCGCCGCCCTGGGTCTGCATGAGTGCATATATCGCCGCCCGACTGTGGGCCTCTGCGTGGCCCCAGGCATCAGGCAGTCCGGCGAACTCATGCAGAAGTTTGACGAGTTTCGAAGTGCTGTCGAGCTTCCTTCTGATTATCTGGATGAGGACACCAAATTATCGGTGAAGTTCAAAAACAAAAACCGCTTCATGGCCCTGCCCGGATCGGAGAAGACCATAAGAGGAATCTCGGCCGTAACCCTCCTCCTGGAGGATGAGGCAAGCCGGGTCCTGGACGTGCTCTATAAGTCAGTCCGGCCCATGCTCGCCGTCTCACAAGGGAGGCATATACTGATGTCTACGCCCTTTGGCAAGCGTGGGCACTTCTGGGAGATCTGGGACAGAAGGCGCAGAGGAGTATCATCAAACGGAAAATGGCAGTGGTTCCTCGTATCTGCAGATGATTGTCCAAGGATCACAAAGGAGTTCCTGGAGGATGAAAAGGAAGAGCATGGAGAACAATGGTATCTCCAGGAATATTTTAACGCATTTGTGGACGAAGAGACGCAGATATTTACCAGGAATAGCATAATGCAGGCTATGGATAACGATATTGCAGTGATCGAGATTTGAATGACATTCATAATATCGCTGGATCCGGCAAAACTGCGGGATTGGAGCGCCATATCAGCGATCGATATGCATTATGTCAAAGAAAAGAGACGCTTCGAGTACGACCTGATCGCGATGAATCGCAAACAGGGCCTTCCTTATGATCATCCGACCGAGCCATCAATAGCATCCTGGGCTCTCGCAGTATACCGGAATCAAAAATTTTGGGATAAAAAGCATCCTCCGCATTTCCTCATAGACGCTACTGGAGTAGGGGTAGCAGTAAGAGACATCCTGGTCGCCAAAGGAATAAAATTGATAGCAGTCACAATCACACCAGGAAACAGCATCACTCGCCTGGGAAGGAAGATCAACATCTCCAAGGCGAGGATGATAGGAAAGTTCCTTGGGGCATTCGATTCAGGAAAGCTGCATGTCAACCCTTCTATGCCTATCTGGCCGAAGCTCGAAAAAGAGATGCTCGGTTTCAGGGCAGAGCTGAATGCCCAGGGGAACACGAAATTCGAGGCTGAAGAAGGAGAGAATGACGACATGCTCATGAGCCTGGCGCAGGGGATCTGGTACGGCGAGGAGATTCTAAGGGGTGGAAGGCTGTGATTTGCCTATTCTGCGGTCAGAAAATCGGCAGGGAGTTCCCGGTGCCTATCAGAGAATTATCTATGACACCAATTGTGCCTTACATCAAAGGTGTCACAGAAAACAAGCTCGGCCTCACCGTTCTCACGGATCGCATGTGCTGTCAGGATTGCTACCAGAAGATCCTGCAGAATGAATTCAAGATCATAGAGGAAGCAGGAAGGATGCCTGAAGATGCTAACTGACCTGGCATTCATAGGAGAGGGCAAGACCTGGCCGCCCAAAGACGACGACGAGGCAGCCAGGCTGGCAGAACATGCCATCATGAGACAGATTTACAACGGCCTGCATGACAGGATATTCCCCAAATATGCCGCCTATCTGGCAGACTCTAACAAGGACGGAAAGAAGCAGGCAATAATTCTGGACTGGCCGGAGATGGCCACCTCTTCTTACATCAATCTCCTCATCGGAGAGGAGCCTGAAATCAGGGCTCCAAGAGAGGACCTCCCTGAGAGGCCGGACGAGGAGGTTTTCATAGACGCCAGCCGCTACGGCCACGGGCTATATGAGGTCTCGGACGACGGCATTCCGGCAATCAATCCGGAGAATGTGTATCTTGTAGTACATCCCGGGAACATACGGATAATAACCGCCTACGTAATTTTCAATAAGTTCAAGGAGCAGGACAGGGAGTATATTAAGTTCACAATCCACACCAGGGGCCAGATTCAGCACCAGGTCTATGAGCTCTACAACGGAAAACTGAAAGGGCCAATTGAGTTATCGAGATTCTGGACTTTTGCAGGGCTGAAGGTGGATGAAATCGGCGTCCAGAAGACAGGCGTGGACGATTTTCTCATTGTGCACGTCCAAAACAAGCTCTCAAGCGAGAGGTACTATGGCAGGTCCGACTACAAGCCATCGATCATATCTCTGGTAGAGTCTCTGGAGAGAAGTTTTGCCCAGAGGGATGAAGTTCTGGCAAAGTTCACGTCACCTACGCCCGTCATTCCGGAGAGCGCCACGATATTCAATCATGCAACTTCAGAGTGGGTTTACACGCCGGGCCAGCCGATTTTTACCCAGCCGGGAGACCTAACACCTTCTTTAATGGTCTGGCAGGCGGAGCTTGGCTCTGTGGAGAGGTCGATAGATCAGAAGATGGACCAGCTCCTGCAGATGTTGCAGTTATCGAAGGTCCTGCTGGCAGGCAAAGACGCAGGCACGGCGGAGAGCGGCACAGCCTTGCGCATTCGCCTGATACCGACGCTGGCCAAAGTGGGGAGATTCGCCAGGGCAGCAGAGAAGGCAATACCAAAGGTCCTGCAACTATGGTCACAGCTCCACGGGCCTGCAATGGACCTCAAGGATATTCAGATCATTTTCCAGGACGGAATACCTGAGGACCAGCTTGAGATGGCCAGGACGGTGCAGCTCTGGGACAGCATGAAAGCCGTCTCTTTAGAGCGGAAACTGGAGCTGCAGGGCCTGAAAGAAGGCTCAGACGCCTTCGACAAGGAACTTGAGAGGCTCAGAGGTGCGCAAAAAATGATTGAACCTGCACAGCCGATAATCTCTCTTCAGCCGCAGGTTAGCAATGGCTGAATATTCCAGAGCTGAGGCCGAGAGGCTGGTGAGATTTTGCAGGGATGCAGAGACTGCTATTTCTGCAGAACTCATAGATCTGATGGAGAGGTCGCAAAGAGGGGAGATTATAGGTCCACAAGATGTCGCTGTGGTAAAGATCGACCAGATTCTCCAGGAATTTTTAGAAGGCTGCAGACAGTGGGTAGAGCAAGCAATATCAGCAAGCTATCTTGCCGGGGTCCAAAATATCCGAAGAGAGGATGAGAAACCAATCAGCGCTCTGCATGAAAAGGCAGCAAATGCGATTGCAGCGAGCACTTTCTCAAGGCTGTTAGATGTCTACAAAACAATGAGACGATGGGCAGACAACAAAATAACAGATCTCAATCTCAAGAATATTCAGAATCAGATAGCAGAAGAGGCAGCAGCAAGGAAGCAGAGAGAATGGGAGAAGTAATTGCCTTCCGGGATAAGTCCGGGAAAGAATGGGGGCTGTCGAGCTATGCAGAGATATTAGCCAATCAGGCAACAGTTCAGGCCTACAGGCAAGGGGAGGTAAATGAAATCCTGGAAGAAGGCGGAGCATTCGGGCGGATATCAGACGGGCAGTCCAATAAGACCTGCGAAATTTGTAAGAAATGGGCAGGAAAGATAGTAAGCCTGTCAGATCATACGAAAGGAGCGATACCTTCAATTGATGATGCAGTTTCAGAAGGGCTCTTTCATATAAATTGCATTCATACTGTAAATATTGTAAGCATAGAAGAAGCAATAAAAGAGGCATTGAACCAATAATAATCATCAATAGCAAGTTGACGCCGGACTGGATCGGCGGGAGATACTTTTATGGCAGAACAACCACCAGCCGCGGGCACGCCTCCCGCGAATACACCAGCAGGCGGGCAGGAACAAAAACCACCAGCACAAAACGAGTTCATTATGAATCAAGAACAGTTCAATGCTCGGTGGGGTGCGAAGCATGGAGAAATTGAAAAAGAGCTTGGGATGTCAATTGACGATGCTAAAGCCTTCATCAAGGCCAACAGGAAGCCTCCAGCAAACAAAGCAGAGAAGCTGGAAGGGGCTGATCTGAGGATGGCCAAGATGGAAGCTCTGATGTTTGCCAAGGTTCCGAGCGAAAAGATACCTGGGCTTATTTCGAGGGTCCAGGGGTCCAACAAGACAGAGATTGAGGCGGATATTTCGCAGATGATCACGGACGGCTTTATCACTCTTCAAGCTGCGCCGCCTTTGCAGCAACAACAGAGCCAGCCTCCGAACGCTGCCCAGGGCGCGGGCAATCCTGGCGTGCCTGGCACACCTGGAAAGAAGACCTGGAAGCGTTCCGAAATCAAGAACATGAGTCGTGAGGATCATCTCAAAAATAAGGATGAGATCTTTGCGGCAATGCGAGAAAATCGAATTACTGAGGACTGATGGATGATAGACAACTTTATACCGGAATTTTGGGCGAGCATCGTTTTGGAGGCCGCCCAGAAAGCAATGGTTTACGCTCAGCCGGGCATAATCAACAGGAATTACGAGGGCGAATTTGCGACGGCCGGCGACACCGTACACATAATCGGCGTGGGTGATGTGACAATTGTGGATACTGTCGATGGCTCTGACCAGGCGGAAGGCGATGAGATGATTGATGCGGACACCCTCCTCACCATCAGCCAGGATAAGACCTTCAGGTTCCTGGTCTACGACAAACAGACGAAGCTGGCCGCTGGCAATATTCTCAGCCCATATATGAGGCGCGCTGCCTACCGGATCAAGGACGCCACGGACCAGTATGTTGCCGGCCTGTATGTAGATGCCTCAAAGGCGAACCTCATAGGGACTGATGCCTCCCCCAAGGTGCCCAATACCACGGTTGGAGATGCGCAGAACGTCTTCAATCTCATCGAGGACTGCTCTGTATTGCTATCCAACAACAATGTTCCAACCGATGGCAGGTTCATGATTGTGCCTCCCTGGTTCACGGGCCTCATAGTGAAAGACTACCACCGTGAGGGTGCATCAGCTCCCGGAGCATCTGAGCAAGCTCAACTGACTGGCAGGGTAGCGCACATTGCAGGCTTTGACATCCTGGAGAGCAACAACGTTCCGAACACTTCTCTGACCAAGTTCAAGATCCTGTTCGGAAACAGTGAAGCGATAACCTTTGCAGATGACATTTCAGGCATCGAGTCAATGAGGCATCAAAAGAGATGGGCTGATATCGTGCGTGGCCGCCATGTCTATGGCGCAAAAGTTGTGTATCCGGACAATCTGGGAGTGCTGACAGCCAATTCGAGCTAGATAGATGAGGTCAGAAATATGGCGAGAACCGCAATACCTGGAAACAATTTGACGGGCGCTTTTGCTGCCCGTCAGGCTCCAACAACGCTGGATAAGCCCAATGGCCATTCCTATGGCCCCGCAGATGGAAATAAGCTTGCTTTGCTCTTCCATCTGTCTGCGGCTACAGCAGGCGATACGATCACGCTGAAGGCAGGTGTGAACCCGCCCGCACTGAGGGCAGGAATTGGCGATCTTGTCTATACCTGTGCAGGGGGAGCTGCAGAAGTGGTCATTGCCCCGATAGAGAATGCCAGGTTCAAGCAATCTGATGGCAAGTTCTACATAGACCTGGCAGGATCGACGATAGCAGGTACTGTAGAAGCATACGTACATAGCTGAGTCATAAAGAGAGGTCTGCTAATCATTTTTTATAAATTTTAGGAATAATAAATGACGACATTGGACGCCTATGTGACATTGGAAGAGCTAACCGCCTATTTTTCAGGTGATGACAGGGCCGCGGCTTTTCTCGCCCTTACAGATCTGCAAAAGACTTCTTACCTGAACCGGGCCACAAAAGCAATAGATTCGGTACCTGTCAGAGGCACCAAGTACGATCTGAACATCACTGATGGAGTCCCTGACCAGGCCAGAGCCTTTCCGAGGATAATTGATGGCGAAATCCTGGATTATAACCGAACAGCGGAAACTGCTCTTGTCCCACCGGATGTCAAATATGCTTGCATGGAGGAAGCCCTGGCAATTCAGCAGTATGAGACGGGTGGCAGAAAGCAGCTCCAGGATCAGGGGGTGCAATCTTTTACGATTGGAGGGAAGCTGTCGGAGACATTTATGCAAGGCGCGGGAAATCGGACTGTACAAAGCGCAGCAGCCAGGAGGCTCCTGCGCAAGTACATGGGATCGATGGTCAGGTAGAGGCTCCGGTGAGGGACTTATTTAATTTTCGGGTCTGGAGGACGCATGCAGGAAAGACTGGCGAGCGAAATAGACTGCAAGGAAAACAGAGACATAACCCTGGGGATGATAATTGAGCGGATAGATCAATTGATTGAATCAAATACAAATGAACATAAAATAATTACTGAACGATTAACAGAAAATGAGAAGAATGTAGTCATTTTGAAGTTCTCTCGGTGTTTATATTCATGGCTTGATAATAAAGGCATCGTCAAATGGGCAGCGGCTGCATGTTCTGTGGCGATTATCGATTTTTTTGTGAGGCATTATTCATAGGAGGATATTCATTTGAGCTTATTGGATGCATACACAGACTCGATGGGCGAATCTGTAACCTGGCGGCGCAAAATAGGCGTGGATGAAAACGTGGATCCTGTCTATTCAGACTCAATTATCACTGTTTTATGGTATGATGAGGTCAGGTCATTTCAAACTGAAGAAGGAAGAGCGTTGCAGCAGGTCGCCTATATTCTGACCTCTGACCAGGTAGAGAAGGATGACCTGATCACTCGTGGCGGCTACTCCTGGCCTGTCATTGGCCTTGGCAAAGATCCGAGCATGGGGCCGGAACAGATGAGGAAGGCATACTTAGGGCAATCAATGATCTGAGCTGAGGAGACGATGACCGGCTACACGCCACTTGATAATTTGCTGGCCGCCTTAACCGGCAATTCGGCGCTCATGGCAATGGTTGCCTCCAATATCTTCAAAAATAAGGCCATCTCAGCCAGCGCAGTAGACCTCAATGGGGATCCTGCAAAAAGCCAGATCTCATGTGAGCTGTCGGACCTCTCCGGCCAGATTCTTTCTGCAGATCAAATTTTTGTCGTGGATATCAGGACCAGGAAAGAAACCGGGGGAGATGGAGGGGCAGAGTATTGCGCCCTGATTGCCGATGCAGTGCGGGCTATCCTGGACGATGGATTTGCCGGGGCGACTGTAACGAAGATCCACGGCGTGGTCGCATGGGATGCAATTCTGAAGGGATACAGGTGCAGGCTGGAGGTGACAAGCCACATCAAGGGCAGCTTTTCCCTGTCTCTCGCGCCCAATCAGGCCAGCCCCCAGGCAGCCGGCAGCGAGATAGTCCTCACCGCGATTGCCTCGCCGAACCTGGGCCTTGAGTACCGTTTCCTCCTCAACGGGCCAGGCACGGGCAATGTTATGCGGGATCTGTCCGACTGGCAGCCACGAAATAGCTTTGTCTGGCGCACAACTGCGGCTGATGTGGGCAGCTCGACCATTTATGTAGAGATCCGGGGAGGATTGAATCGGGGTGAAGCCGATCAATCGACATCAATAAGCTACACAATCACTGAAGCCAGCAATGCAGCCCCAGAAATTACGAGTCTCACGCCCTCTCTCGCATCACCCCAGCCTCCGGGCCTGGAGATCGAGCTGATCTGCACAGCAACGGACGCCGAAGGCGACGAGCTATTTTACAGGTTCTGTCATCAGCCACCAGGGGCCTCCTACTGGAAGGATCTGACGGGCTGGCAGAGCCAAAACTGGATCGTCTGGAGGCCCACCCTGGCCGACAGCGGGACAAATAGCCTTAAAGTGCTGGTGATTGACGCAAAGCATGCCGAAAAGGGCGGCTATGACGCAGTAGCCACCATCAGCTACACCATAGAGCCCTGAATTATGCCGACTGATCTAACTTTTGTGGCCAGCAATCCGGATGGGTCCACTGTGACCCTCCGGCCCACTGAGTACCGGGCCGACTGGCCGCATATGGGCCATCAGAGGCTTTCTTTCCAGTGCTTTGGCGGGCAGGGGATTGATGAGAGGGCCACCA
>Ga0209099_1004711_pt1 | contig 10191 bp, 8 predicted proteins | sample AD_JPNHW2_MetaG_FD_184430 | JGI IMG/M metagenome (GOLD analysis project Ga0209099, IMG submission 184430) | Active sludge microbial communities of municipal wastewater-treating anaerobic digesters from Japan - AD_JPNHW2_MetaG (SPAdes) (version 2) | ecosystem: Engineered > Bioreactor > Anaerobic >...
TTGAGTATGGGCCTGCTTCCGGGAAAAGATATCGAAATTCTTTCTGTTCGAAAAAAAGGCCCGGTTATAGTCAAAATTAATGATACCAGAATTGTTATTGGTAACGGTATGGCTTCAAAAATTTTAATTTCTCCGGTTTTGTCCTGAATAATGACAGCCTTTAAGAAGTAGTAAACTATGCATCATCCAACCATAGCAATAACAGGAAATCCTAACTGCGGTAAAACTACCATTTTCAATGCACTGACCGGAAGTAATCAGAAAATAGGCAACTGGCCTGGCGTTACAGTTGAAAAAATTGAAGGGGTAATGAATTACAACGGGAGTGAATTCAGAATAGTTGATCTCCCCGGTATATACTCCCTCTCCGCGTTTTCAGAAGATGAAAGAGTTTCAAGAGATTATTTATTATCAAGAGAAGCGGATCTTGTTATTAATATTCTCGATGCGGCAAATATCGAACGGAACCTCTACCTGACCACTCAGCTGATTGAACTTAAAATACCGATGATTATAATTCTTAACAGAATGGATATGGCTGAAAAGCAGAATAAAATAATTGATACATCAATACTCTCCGCACAGCTGGGATGCTGCGTAATCGAATCGACCGCTATCCATAAAAATAATACAGTAATGCTGAAAAACAGGCTTTCCGGATTAATTGGAAAAGTTAAAGATACATCACGAAAAGTTGAATACCCGAATGAGATTGAAGAGATCGTCAGGTTATGGAGTGATAAACTGAAAGATCTTTCCCGTGAGATTAAGGCTGATGAACGGTGGATATCTCTCAAACTGCTTGAGAAGGACCCTCTCATTAAAGAAATGGTACTGAGCAGAACATCCCTCACAGAGGATGAGATTAACTTAAGGATTTCTAATGTTGAAACTCTGCTCCATGAATCGGCGGATATTCTGGTCGCTGACTACAGGTATGGTTTCATTCAGGGAGTAGTCCGGAAGGTTGTAGTTAAAAAATCAGACAGAAAAGAGATTACAGATATTATTGATAGAATTGTTTTAAACAGAATAGTTGCAGTTCCTGTTTTTCTTGCAACAATGTATTTTGTTTTCTGGATTACTCTCTTTATCGGCGGTGCACTGATTGAGTTTTTTGATACAGTTTCAGGAGCTCTTTTTGTAGACGGGACAAGAAATATTCTTGTTTATTTTAATGCTCCCGCCTGGCTGATAACTGTAATTGCAAATGGTGCAGGTGCCGGGATACAGGCTGTATCGTCTTTTATCCCGATAATTTTTTCCATGTTCTTTATGCTGGCCATTCTTGAAGACTCGGGATATATGGCAAGAGCTGCATTTGTTATGGACAGGATTATGAGAGTTATAGGCCTTCCGGGAAAATCTTTTGTTCCTCTGATGATCGGTTTCGGCTGCTCAGTCCCGGCTGTAATGGCCGCGAGAACTCTTGAAGAGAAAAAGGACAGAATCATAACTGTTTTCATAACACCATTTATGACATGCGGCGCAAGGCTTTCGGTATATGTCCTTTTTACAGCTGCTTTTTTTCAGAATAATTCAGGCATAATTGTTCTTTCTCTATACATGGCTGGAATAATATTAGCCGTGTTAACCGGAATTTTAATGAAAAAAACAATATTCCCCGGAGAGCCTTCCTTCTTTGTAATGGAGCTTCCGATATATAATTTGCCCAGGTTTAAACATATTATTCTACACACCTGGATCAGGCTTAAACTTTTTCTTTTCAGTGCGGGTAAAGTTATAGTAGGTGCTGTCATGATTTTATCTTTTTTTAATTCACTTGGTGTTGATGGTACATTTGAGAATCAGAATACCGAGAAGTCAATGCTTACAAATCTTGGCAAATCGATTACTCCGGTTTTCGGGCCTATGGGGATAACAGGTGAAAACTGGCCCGCTTCGGTCGCTATTTTTTCCGGGCCTTTTGCTAAAGAGGCAATTGTCGGCACGCTTAATTCCCTTTATACCCAGATAGATGAATCTGCAAATGCGGGAGTGGGGAGAGAGAGTATCGGGAATAAAATCAAAGCCGGATTTTCGTCGGTTCCGGTAAATCTGAAAAAATCATTCAGGGGGCTTGGAGATCCGCTGGGAATTGACAATACCGAGGTTGTCCAGCAGTCAGAATATAATAAGAGCGGAATGTTTGATAAAATGAGGGGAAATTTCGGCAATAGTTTCAGCGCGTATGCTTATCTGCTGTTTATTTTGATATATTTTCCATGTATTGCAACCGTAAGTGCCGTATATAGGGAATCAGGGCTTTTTATTGCCTCTGCACAGGTAATTTATATGACTTTACTGGCCTGGATTGTTTCGGTACTGTTTTTTCAGCTTTTTTCCGGGCATTCACTTTTCTGGGCAGCTGTTTCACTTTTAATTCTCTCATTAATTGTGCTTGTCTTTTTTATTACGGGTAAAATAATCAGAAAAAAAAGTCTGGAATAGAAATTAATATCAGCAGAGTTTGATGACGGTGCGGTTATTAATGCTTATTTTATCAGAAAATGAAAGATGGTTTTTTTCACGCGGAATGAGTAATTTTGCAGCTCAGAAAGCGTGTGTTGAAAAATAGCTGGATCAGGTACACCAGCTCATTGAGCGAAGCCGAAATGAGCAGTTTATGTTATAATAATAAAAAAATCAAGTCCCGGTATAAAATGTATGAATAATGAAAATAAGTCAGCTTTGAACTTTGGTAATCTGATAGTACTTGGATTGAGTCATAAGACTGCTCCGGTTGAGACGCGGGAACTGTTTTCACTTCCGCAGTCACAGCTTTCAGCGTTTTATGAGAGATTATCTGAAGCAGGAGTTGAGGAATCAGTTTATGTTTCAACGTGCAACAGAGTTGAAATATACATGACAGCTGAGGATAGCGAATCAGCAGTTGAAACGATAAAGAGACTTATGGAGTATTATACTAAACTTCCTCATGAGCAGTTTATGAGCTCTGTCTATTCAAGATACGGGCTTGACGCGGTGAAACATCTTCTCTCGGTTGCCTCCTCACTTGACTCAATGGTTATAGGTGAAAATGAGATTACAGGGCAGATGAAGGAATCTTACAGAAAAGCCGTGGAGTGCGGTACAACAGGTACTATTCTGAACAGGCTTTTCCACAGGGCATTTACCACATCAAAAAGAGTACACAGCGAAACAGAAATTTCCAGAAATCCGCTCTCAATAGCATCAATAGCAGTTGAGCAGGCAAAACATATTTTTTCTGATTTATCTTCAAGAAGCGCACTCCTCATCGGGGCCGGTGAGATGGGTGAGCTTATACTCAAATATCTGGTGAAGGAGAATCTTCACAAAATAATCCTGGCAAACAGAACAACAGAAAATGCCGAGCGGATATGCCGTGATATAGATTATAAAGCTGAGATTATAAACATAAATAAAATCGATCAGGCGCTGGCTGATGTTGATATTGTAATCACTTCTGTAACTGCTCCTCACCATGTTATTACATCTGCTGATATTAAAAATATAATGTTTGAAAGAGGGAGCAAACCTATTTTTCTTATAGATATTGCAGTTCCCAGGAATATTGATCCTTCCGTTACTGAAACCGAAAATGTTTATCTCTACAATGTTGATAATCTGAAAGATATTGCAGAAAACAATATGAGGGGAAGAATGCAGGAACTTGAAAAAGCAAATTCAATTATACAGGAGGATGTCGAAGAATTTGTTAACTGGTATGATGAACTCTCCATTACTCCGACTATTACAGTAATAAAAAATAAGTTTAATGAAATAAGAGATAATGAACTTAACAAATACAGAAACAGAAAAATGAAACATTTATCCGAAGAGGATTTCAAACTTGTTGAAGAGATTACATGCCAGATAATGAACAAGACTCTTCACAATCCGATTATTAACCTGAAAAAACAGAGAAGTTCCTGTGAAGAACCTGAATCAGATGAGTCATTGAAAAAGCACACAAAATTTCTGGAGGACCTTTTTACTAAATGATGAATAAAAATACTCCCAGGCTTATATTCTGGGAACTTACTAAAAGCTGCAATTTAAAATGCGCGCACTGCCGTGCAGAGGCTGAAGATAATAATTATACAGGTGAACTCGGGCTTGATCAGATAAAAGGGATTCTTGATAATATATCTTCAAACTACTCTCCGATACTTGTTCTTACAGGTGGAGAGCCGTTATACAGAAAAGATATATTTGAAATCGCACAGTACGCAACAGGAAAAGGTTTGAGGACAGCTCTTGCTACAAACGGGACACTGATTGATAAAGCGGCTGCGGAGAAAATAAAAAATGCGGGTATAGCCAGAGTAAGTATATCGATAGATGGAATCAATGCTGAAATGCATGACAGCTTCCGCGGCGTTGCCGGCGCTTTTGACGGCGCACTGAATGGTGCAAGGCTGCTCAGGGATGCCGGAGTTGAGTTCCAGTTTAATACTACGATTACAAAGAGAAATGTTGATCAGATAGATGAAATACTCGCTCTTGCGCTGAGAGAAAAGGCATCGGCACTTCATATATTTATGCTTGTACCTGTGGGCTGCGGAATTGAAATTGCTGAGAGCGACATGATCTCTGACGCGAAATATGAAGAGGTTCTTCACTGGTTCTACGACAGGTCCCGTGAAGTGAATATAGAATTTAAAGCTACATGTGCTCCCCACTACTACAGAATAATAAGGCAGAGGGCGAAGGAAGAGGGCCGTACACTCTCTTTCGAGACAGACGGTATGGCCGCAATGACAAGAGGCTGCCTTGCCGGAACAGGTGTCTGCTTTATCTCTCACAGGGGAGAGGTCCAGCCCTGCGGCTATCTTCCGGTTTCAGCGGGGAATGTTCTTGAAACTCCATTCAATGAGATATGGGAGAAGTCAGAGGTTTTTCTGACGCTGAGAGATTTTAAAACACTTAAAGGTAAATGCGGAATCTGCGAGTATAAGGGTGTGTGCGGAGGATGCCGTGCCAGGGCTCATTATGCCAGCAACGATTTTCTGGAAGAGGAACCTTATTGCCTGTATGAACCGGTAAAAAGGTAGCTCTATGGAATTCACTGATAACGAGGCGCTGGTTCTTAACAGGGTGCAGAAGGGTATTCCCGGAGTTAGTGAACCTTTTCTTGCAATAGCTGAGGAGATCGGACTTTCTGAAAATGAAGTACTTGAAACAGTATTACGCCTGAAGGAAAATAAAGTTATACGGAATATATCGGGAATTTTCGAAGGGAAAAAACTCGGATACTATCTGAGTCTTGTGGCATTTGAAGTACCTGCAGATAAAACAGATTCAGCTGCTGCGGTAATAAGCTCGCACCCTGGAGTAAGCCATAACTACCTGAGAAATCATAGATATAACATATGGTTTACTCTTGCTGAAGAAAACGAGGATGAGTTTTACAAAACCGTTGCTATACTGGCATCAAAATCCGGGGCTCTCGATTCTCTGGTTCTGATAAACGAAAAGCTTTTGAAAATCGGTGTGTTTTTAAATATAGGTGATAGCGAAGAGAGCAGTGAAGTAACTCCTGCGCGCGGGTCTGAACAGCCGGCATACGGGAAACTCGATGAGACAGCAAAAGAAGCGGTTCTTCTTCTGCAGAATGACCTCCCGGTAGAGAGGAGCCCTTTTAAAAAGATTGCCGGGAGCGGCAAATATATTCATGGAGAGAAACAGCTTCTTTCTTACTTTTCAGATTTCAGTGCTTCGGGGATTATGAGAAGATACGCCGCGGTTCTTAAGCACCGTAGCGCCGGGTATACTGCAAATGCAATGACGGCCTGGAAGACAACAGATCATACGCCAATGGAATTATTTATAAATGAGAAATCAATATCTCATTTATATTTAAGAACTGTTTTCCCGGGGAGATGGGAGCATCCTCTTTTTGCGATGATTCATGCGAAATCAAATGACGAGCTTCAGAATATTATAAACAGGCTTTCAGAAAAAAGCGGAATAAAAGATTATCTTTCACTCTCTTCACTTAAGGAGTTTAAGAAAAAAAGAGTAAGGTATTTTTCAGAAGAATTTAATGAATGGAAAAGGATAAATCATGATTGATATAGGCAAATTATACTGCGGCGGATCATCAACCGGCGACGGACTCAGATACGGAAAAGAATCCGGGCCTGACTGCCACGGAAACTCTCCTCACAAGGTACAGAAACTTGCGAGCGACAGGAGACCGATTGTTGTATGGAACACAACCCGTACATGCAATCTCCATTGTGTCCACTGCTACACCGATTCTGATAACTTAAAGTATGAAGGAGAGCTCTCCACTGAAGAAGCGTTTAAGCTGATTGACGAGCTTTCAGATTTCGGAATTCCGTCACTCCTGTTTTCCGGCGGAGAACCGTTTATGCGGAAAGATCTTTTTACTTTACTCGAATACGCTGCAAAGAAAAATGTCCGCCCTGTAATCTCAACAAACGGCACATTGATCGACAGGGAGACGGCACAGAGAGTTAAGGACTCAGGTGTTGTTTATGTAGGGATCAGCCTTGACGGGCTTGAAGAAATAAATGATAAGTTCCGCGGCGTAGAGGGCGCTTTCACAAGAACAATGAAAGGTTTTGACAACTGCAGAGCTGTCAACCAGAGGGTCGGGCTGAGGCTAACTCTTACAGAGAGAAACTACCTCGATCTTCACGGAATATTTAATTTTATCGAAAAAGAACAGATCAACAGGGCGTGTTTTTATCACCTCGTATACTCAGGGAGAGGGAGCGCGATTTCAAAAGATGATCTTACTCATACCGAATCACGAAACGCGATGGATATAATTCTGGAGAGGACAAAGGATTATTTCGACAGAAAACTTGATATAAACATACTGACGGTTGATAACCATGTTGATGGTGTTTATACATATCTCAAAATGAAAGAGAAGAATATGCCTGAGGCAGAGGATGTCTACTCTCTGCTGAAGTGGAACGGCGGTGCTGCTAATTCATCAGGAGTAGGTATTGGTAATATAGATTTTTTCGGAAATGTGCATCCTGACCAGTTCTGGCAGGATTACAGTTTCGGGAACATTCGCGAAAGAAATTTTGGCGACATATGGATGGATGAATCTGATCCGATTATGCGCGGTTTAAAACATAAAGCTGAACATATCAAAGGAAGATGCAGGCTTTGTAAATATAAAGAAATCTGTACCGGTTCAATGAGAGTCCGCGGTTACAGAATCTATAATGACCCATGGGCACCGGACCCTGCGTGTTATCTCTCGGACGAAGAGATAGGACTTGATAAAGATAAGTTAGAGTATCTTAAAGGCCATGGAGAGGAGTTTCCTATGCCCGCAGAGATTAACCGCTGATGAAACTCTATCCGATAATGGTGAATATGAACAGTAAACCTGCTGTTATAATTGGCGGAGGGGAGGTCGCTGCGCGTAAAGTTTCGGATCTGCTTGAAGCCGGCGCGATGCTGAAGGTTATATCGCCGGAATTTAACGATGAGATAATTAAAGCTGCAGGTCTGTATAGCGACAAGGTTGTTTTACTTAAAAGAAAATATGAGAAGAATGATCTTAATGGCGCGTTCCTTGTTTTCTCTGCAACAAACGATTCAGCAGTGAATGCCGATGTTTTCCGTGAAGCTGAAGATCTCGGTATTCTTATAAATGCAGTCGATGACCCTCCAAACTGTTCATTTTATGTGCCTTCCTTTGTTCGGAAGGGAGATTTTCTTTTTGCTCTCTCAACAGGCGGAGCTTCTCCTGCTATGGCGGCGCGGCTGAGGCGTGAGATTGAAAAACATATCCCGGAAGATATAGACCTGGTTCTTGAAAAGCTTAAAAAAGCAAGAGCTCTTCTTAAAGAAGAAGAATGTTTTTCATGCATGGAATCTTCAGATAGAGGAAAAATCCTGAAAAAAATTGTTAGTGATGATAAACTTCTCGAATCTATAAATTCGTGCAGTGATGACGATATGATAGATTTTCTGTTTGATGTAAAAGACTCGTGTGATTAAAATTATTTTTTTTCAGGTTTTCCCATCTCATTAACACTCTGTACTACAAATAAAGCAGCGGCAAAAGCAAAGCAAACTCCAAAAATAAAAACATAACCCTCGCCGAGCCGTGTGATAATTATACCGGATATAAGAGGCCCTATAGTCTGGCCCAGGCGGAGAACAGATGAGTTGATAGACATGAACGCTCCTCTGTATTCATCCGGTGCAAGGATTGAAATCTGTGTCTGGATGTTCGGTATAAGTATACCGTTAGCAAACCCGTAAATAAAAACCGGTATTATAAAAAGAAAAATTACCGGCATAAAATAAGCAATAGAAAGCGCCGCGGGATATATGAGAAATGCAGACACAAGAAGTTTTTTAAACGAGAATATTCCGGCTAACCGTCCAAGATTAAACGACCCGATGATTGAACCAATTGATGATGACGACATTGCCAGCCCGATGATCAGTGGTGAAGCATGAAAATGGTTCTTCATATAGAAAGGGAAAAAGGCGAGAAGTATTCCATAGAGCAGGATAAATGCAGCTAAAGTTACTATGTATAGAGAAAGTATCTCTTTCTTTTTTATAAGTTTAAATGAATGTTTCAGGTAGTCTCCTATTTTTCCGTTTTTGACAGGCTCCTTATAATCAAGACTGAATATTACAAGAAGGGATACGGGAAAAGCCAGAGCCGCGAGAAAGAAAGGATAATGCCATCCGAGCATGGCGATAGCACCGCCGATGGACGGATAAAGCATAGTTCCTACACTGAGAACTGAACTGTTGTATCCCATTGCGGTCACCCGCTCTTTACCGGGAAAGATATCTCCTATGATTGTCTGATTTAATGAACCGAGAGATGCGGCACCCGCACCCTGAAAAAATCTCAGGACCAGAAGAAGCGAGAAACTTTTAGTAAATCCGGCTGCAGTACCGCATATGCCGAAAAGAAGAAGTGCAGGTACAAGAACATTTTTTCTTCCGAATCTGTCAGCAGCTATTCCTAAAAAAGGGGAAAGAATTATACCCGGCATGGTAAACACTACAATAAGGAGACTGGCCCGGTCTGCTGTAATGGAGAGGGCCTCGGCGATTTTAGGAAGTACCGGCGCAATACAGGAAACCTCCATAACTGAAATCAGGGTAATACAGAATATTATCTGAAGATGTTTATTAAAAAAAAGTGGTTTGGTTTTCATTTAATCCTGCTTAAAATAAATTCTGCTGTTTTTTCTCCAAGCAGTATATGGTTTTCTGAATCAAGGTGTGAGCCGTCAAGGATACTCCCTTTGACATATTCGGAAGCATTAAAAAAAAGACAATTTTTTTTTAATGAGAGCTGCCTGTATGCTTCAGGTAACCCTTTCAGTTTGTTGATCTGAAGTTCGAAAAACTGTATCCCTTCAATTCCCGTATTAAATTCAGGCGGTGCCATAATTATGATTTCAGGAATTTTAAACCCGCAGGTTATATGGCTGTTTCTGATAATATTGATTATTTTTTCAATACCATTGGAAATTTCGACAAGAGAAGATTCTTCGGAGATAAAAACATCATTCAGCCCCAGGCTTATGATGGCAATATCAAGAGGTATGTAATTGTTTACTTCAGAACTTATCCACTCAATACCGTTAGCCGTTTTATTTACAGGAGAAAGGTTTAGTACAGTTCTGCCGTTTAATCCGTCTTCTATAATTGTATAATCTTCACCAAGTCGTGAAGCCATAACCATGGGCCATCTGGTTTTATCGTCATATCTCGAACTGTCTGCGGGGCTGCATCCCCATGTATTCGAATCGCCGTAGCAGAGAATTTTTTTCATAATCATCCTGTTTTAAAATTGTAATTGAAAAAAGTTTATGGGAAAGTAATTTAGTATTATGAATCAGTAATCAATTAAAAATGATAAACAGTTTCCCTACCTCATTCAGCGGCGGAGGTATAAAAATTTTTGGTTGCAAAAAGATTATTGGATAAATACTAATTATAAATAAAATGTCAACAGGATTTAACCATGATCAGTGTGATAAAAATTCTGAAATTGTTAAAGATAATGCATTATTGAGTTTTACAATACTCTCTGGCAATATCAGAATTTTTATAAAAAGGTCCTGTTAAAACAATGGAATCCTCAACTTAATTATATGCGCAGATTCCTTTAAATACCCGCGGGGTGCTGGAATGGAATTATTTTTTACTAATAGTATTGATGCAGTAATGCAG
>Ga0209099_1004715_pt1 | contig 10187 bp, 5 predicted proteins | sample AD_JPNHW2_MetaG_FD_184430 | JGI IMG/M metagenome (GOLD analysis project Ga0209099, IMG submission 184430) | Active sludge microbial communities of municipal wastewater-treating anaerobic digesters from Japan - AD_JPNHW2_MetaG (SPAdes) (version 2) | ecosystem: Engineered > Bioreactor > Anaerobic >...
CGCCCTTGTATTTCCAATCCTGTTCAGTCGTAAAGTCAAAAACCTTTTCTATAAAACTATCCTTGGTCAAATGCTCAATCATTTCGTTCTCCTTAAATATATAATAAATATAATATATATAGTAGTCAATATAGGTGTGACACCTCTTACGCGGTGCGACACATGGTGCTCCAGCGGTTCTCTCTATCCTATTATTTCCCGCAAAAAGAAAGAATCAGTGTATACTGAAATTATAATCGTCGGAGGCGCCTAGATGCAAACTACTCAAAATCAAAGTGAAAAACTAGCCCTTGGTCATCCCATCCGGATTACGCTCGATATGGACGAGCTCCCACCGGATCCTGTTTTTGAACAGGGCATACGGCGAGCGCCAAAGCGCATTGCTACAATGACGTTGGCGCAGGAACGCCTGGCCCTTAAGAATGCGCTGCGGTATATTCCGTCCAAGTGGCACGCTGCACTTGCGCCCGAATTCCTCAACGAATTGCGAACGCGCGGCAGAATCTACGGTTACCGGTTTAGACCCCAGGGCAAAATCAAGGGTATGCCGATCGATACCTACAAGAGCAACTGCATCGAGGGCAAGGCGATTCGCGTCATGATCGACAACAACCTGGATTTCGATGTGGCGCTCTATCCTTATGAGCTCGTTACGTATGGCGAGACAGGCCAGGTGTGCCAAAACTGGATGCAGTATCGCCTTATCTGCAAGTATCTTGAGGTCCTGGACGAGAATTACACGCTCGTGATGGAGTCTGGCCATCCGGTCGGGCTTTTTGCAAGCAATCCGAGCTCGCCCCGCGTCATTATAACGAACGGGCTCATGGTGGGCATGTATGACAATCAAGCCGACTTTAACCTGGCGGCCGCGCTCGGCGTTGCGAACTATGGTCAAATGACGGCAGGCGGATGGATGTATATTGGGCCGCAGGGCATCGTGCACGGGACCTTCAACACCCTGATGAACGCCGGGCGTCTCAAACTGGGCATTCCGCACGACAAAAACCTTGCAGGGCGCCTTTTTGTATCCTCTGGTCTGGGAGGCATGTCCGGCGCTCAGGGCAAGGCTGCAATCATCGCGGGCGCAGCGTCGGTTGTGGCGGAAGTGGATTATTCCCGAATCGAGACGAGGCTAAAACAGGGCTGGGTTTCCTGCGTCACGGATTCCATGGAATCGGCGTTTGAACAGGCCCTCGCAGCGCAAAAGAATAAGCAGCCGATCGCGGTGGCGTACCACGGCAATATCGTCGACCTCTTGGAGTACGCTGAACGCAATGACATCCATATCGACCTTTTGTCTGACCAGACGAGTTGCCATGCCGCGTACGAGGGTGGCTACTGTCCAGTGGGAATAAGTTACGAAGAGCGCACAAGGCTTCTTTATGAAGATATCGAGCAGTTCAAAAAACTTGTCGACATATCGCTGCGACGCCATTACGAGGTCATCCGCAAACTCACCGGGCGCGGTACCTACTTCTTTGACTACGGCAACTCCTTCCTCAAAGCCGTGTTCGATGCGGGGGTCCGCGAAATTGCGCGCAATGGTGTGGATGAGAAAGACGGTTTTCTATTCCCTAGCTATGTAGAGGACATCCTGGGGCCGGAGCTATTTGACTATGGATACGGGCCTTTCCGTTGGGTATGCCTCTCTGGCAAGCACGAGGACCTGATCAAGACAGACAAGGCCGCCATGGACTGCATCGATCCCAACCGGCGCGGGCAGGACAGAGATAACTGGCTCTGGATCCGCGATGCCGAAAAAAATCAGCTCGTCGTGGGTACCCAGGCGCGAATTCTGTACCAGGACGCGGAAGGGCGAACCAAAATCGCCCTGCGGTTTAACGAAATGGTGCGAAAGGGCGAGATTGGCCCTGTGATGATGGGTCGAGATCACCACGACACCGCCGGGGCCGACAGTCCGTTCCGCGAGACGAGCAACGTAAAAGACGGGTCCAACATGATGGCCGATATGGCGACGCAGTGCTTTGCGGGCAACGCGGCACGGGGCATGTCGTACGTTACGCTGCACAATGGCGGTGGCGTGGGAGTGGGCAAGGCGATAAACGGCGGCTTTGGGCTCGTTCTGGACGGCTCGGAGCGGGTGGACGCGATTATACGCAAGGCCATGCCATGGGACGTCATGGGCGGTGTTGCGCGAAGGTCCTGGGCCCGCAATCCTCACTCCATGGAAGTCTGTACCGAGTTCAACGAAAAGCACCCGGAATTGGGGACGATTACGATGCCCTGGCTCGTCGATGAGGGTTTATTGGACCAGGTGGTCAACAACGAGGCGGTCAACAAGAAGTAAGCGGCGGGAGGCTGCGTCAGGTCGCCGCAGGGCACAACCGCGCAGGACACAACTGTGCGACGCGGGCGCGCAACTCTGAGAGTTCTGCGGCGATGGCCTGCAGATTGCCGGAATTCTCGGGGCGGCCTAACACGGCGACCATCTCTTTCTCGTTCCTGAAGGTCGCCTTGCGGAAGGGGTTGTCCCAATCCTTGGTCCTGGACTTGAAGAGTTCGCGTTCAACTTTCTCCGACAGCGCCGCAAGGTCCTGAAGCGCAGTTGCAAGGGCGTTTTCCCCACTTTGCCCACAGCCCGTGGCAGTCGAGGTGTCAAGGCCTGAATCCAGAAGGTCCGGATCCGATTTTTGAAGGTCCGGATAAAGAAGCCCGAGGATAAGCCACGCGTAGTTGAAGCGATCCGCGCCGTAGATGTCAGAAAGCCTCGTGTAGTCTTTATGAAGGGCGGTCCAGGACGGATAGGCGTTTTCCCTTGTTTTGTCCAGGATGTCTGCAACGCGGGTGTCTGCCGCAAGGAGGCCACCAAGGTTTTCCCAATGTGTGGACAAAGTGATGGGAGAGCCCTGGCGAACTGCGGCGGCTATGATGTTGTATAACTCTTTATAGGATAAATTGTTGCCACGTGATTTGCCAGCTTGAGCAAGGCCGTCAGTTTTAGCATGGCTGTCAGTCTTGGCGGGGCCGTCAGTTGCCACAAAATCGAGAATGCTCCGGCAGGAAAACCAAAGCAGCATCTCGCGGTACGCCTTCCAGGCTCGGCAGGGTTTATGTACAACGCAGGGCCTGGAGGAATTCTCTATCCCGGAGATGCGTACTTCCATCGGCAAAGGGTCACGGAGGTTTTGCAGGATGTAGCGTCCCAAGTCCTGCAATGCCTTGGCTAAAACGCTTTCTGAGCTTTGTTCGGCATGGACAACGTCTTCGGCATGGACAACATGTTCGGCATGTGCAAGAAATGGCTGGCCTGCGTCGCCCAAGTCTATTTTGGCGCGGGCTGCAGAATCCAGGTTGAGGAAGGCTCGACCCGTCCAAAATTCCAGAATCTCCATACCTTTAAGAATTTCTTCTGCAGTGTCCGGTGCAAAAGGCGAATACTCGAACCCAATTGTCTTGTTGAACCTGTTGTCGCGCGCCTTGAACTTGGATTCGTTGCGCATGAGGGCGTACAGATTGTTGGTCCACCAGTAGGCTGGAACCAGAACCAGGCAGTCGCGCCTGTAGTCGTTGTCCACGAGGCAGAACGGGAAAGGTATGTCGAGCTCATAGCGGTAGTCGCCTTTTGAAAGCAGGCAGAACGAGGCAAAACGCGAAGAGTGCTTGACCGAGGTACAAAGCCCCGGCCAGAAGCCTCGACCCGCCTCGATTTCTCCGTCGGGAGCACGCGAATTGTGGTTGGAGCCCACCGTAGCGCCAGCTGCCATATTCGATTGGCCCTTAATGAGACAGGCAATGAGGAAGCTCGTGTTGTGGTGCTGCTCGTGTGCTGGAAAGATGAGATTATTGAGGATTTCGCAGCAGGAAACCGTCGAGTTCTCGCCCAGCACCGAATGGATGAGCCTCGCGCCATACTTGAGAGACGAGTTGTCTCCCATGACAAAGCGGACAGCTTTGCAGCCGTAGAATATTTTGCAGCCAAAACCGATTATGCCATTGACCAGTTCCACCCCCTCGCCAATCTGCGTCCTCGCGTCGTCGCGGGAGTTCACCGTCAAATTTTTAAGCTTATTGGTTCCCTTGATGTAGGCGCTCTCCCCGACCGCCACGTCCTTGATAATGCGGTTGGACTTGAGCACGGAGGCCTTGCCGATGACGCCGTAGCGCCCGCGACGACGCTCGAACATGGCGTCGGTCATGCGTTCAAAGGCTGACATGAGCGCTTCGTCGTCCCGATATTTTGCCCAAAGATAGGCGTCCGCACAGTTCATGCCGTTGAACGGTCGGATGCTACGGCCGCCCGCCTCGTTCATCACATCGACGGTGATACGGACGTCGGGGCTTTCACCTTCCATAACGAGGCCGTTGCCGAATTTGGCGTGGTTGGAGACGTGGATCTCGGAGTTGTCGAGCAAGATACAATTGTCGCCCACGATGTAGTGGGCGAGGTATGAGCAGTTGCTGATGGCGCAATTGTCGCCTATGTCGCAGGATATGATATGCGAATTGTTGATGCCTGCGAACATTTGAAGGTCGTGGTGTTCGAGCGAGACCTTTTCGAGTTTGCCTACGCGGATAAGGCCTGCGAAAAAATTGTTGCTCAATAATTCGGGGTTGAAGGGATCGGTAACATAGAAATCCTTCCAGTCGTCGGAGGTGTTGTGGTTGCGGATAAGCACTTCGAGCTCTGCGGCGCTCAAGTGTCTGAGCGTATCGGGAGACTTGCCTTGTTCGGCAAACTGAATGTTTCTAATGCGATATTCGTCTTCGCCGGGCTTCAGAAACTCAGGTGGAATAAACCCAAAACCCACGCCATCATCTGTGTCAATATGAATGTCATTCATGCTGTTCACCATAGAACAAAGTATCTGCCATTTTGCGTGCGGATGCTACCCCCTTGACCAAAAGGTGGGGTTTTCGACATCGTACAGCTATGGATTATGCCCAGCCGTCTGTGATCGAGTCCCTGCTTAGCGATTCGGAACGCAAAGCGCCTGAGCTCTTCCACGCCCTTGTGGCGTCAGAAGGACAGGAACGGGAATCTTGTGCAATCGCGCTTGCGGACGTGCTTGGCAACCCCGGAGAGTTCGCCTTCTACTTCAATTGCACCGAAGATCAGCGGCTTATCCGTTCGTTCCACCTTCTGCGCGTGTTCAGCGAGAATGTCGAGCTTTTGGTGCACCGCACCTGGGTCAACGAGGCCGATGAAAAGCCCAAGGAAATGCTTCTTGAAGACGTCAGTATCTTCATCCAGGACTATCGCGACGGCAAGATGGCGTTTGCCTTTAGACGTTTTGTGAACATAGCCAAAGCGGTGCCTTCGCTGCTCTTTGGTTCAGCAGGGCGTGCCCCGGACTTTCTGGAATATGCTTTCCGCATCGACCCAAAGTTTGGCCTTTTTTTCTGGTATGTCGGAGAATTGGACAAACAACTGCGTCAGAACGAGGGACTCAAAAATGTCGAGGAGCTTTACAAGATCGAGACGCTCCTTGGCGCATATATTCTGTCCTGTTTCTAATTTCTAAGCTCAAATCTCTTCAGCTAACTTTAGCTAAATCGACATTTATTCATTTATTCATTATTGCAGAACAACTTAAATAAAATGATCTCAACCCTCGTGCTGCGTCGATGCTGTGACTGATGGGCGCCATTTCGACTCAATGTTGAACGCTTACATAGAGGCCTCCTTTGGGCGAGTACGCGGTGAGTCCTACGATGGCGCCTGTGCTCAAGACAAAATTCCCCACAGGGATCCTGATGCCACCCTTAATGGTCGCATCCCAGAAGGATCGAGGGCCCTGCGTAAATGCCAGATTCCCTTTTGAACTCGACTCAAAACCTTGCGAAGTCGCGAGCGACGAAGCAGCTGACGAATCTCCAATCGCATAGCGGAATGTCTGGTCAATGCTCGCATAGGTACAGAGGCTTCCGGTGAGGGCGTATTCCAAGGTGAGTCGGGATTTAAGCGAGATGGTGGCCAGTTTGATTCCGGTGCTGTGTGAGAGGACAGATTCAAAAGGTTCAGCAATATCAGCAATACTGGAATGGGATGCTCGATCTGCGAGTTCCAGCCCCAGACCGAATTTCGATGTAAATAACGTGGGGCTCGCAAGCCTAGAAGCGTAATAACCTAGATATGGAGAAAATGCCCAACCGCCGATAGTATTCTTTGCATCAAAACACGCCCAGATTCCATGTCCTTCGGATGTCCAATAGAGGGCGCCAAGGGCAAATTCGGGCTGTAAGGGCAAGGCCTTGCACGCGATGTCGAACGACGCTCCAAGTGGAGTCTCAATATCAAACGACAATTGTGGATTGAGGGGGAAAAAACGGGCAGATACGAGGCTCGTAAGAATGCCGGGCACAGTTTGAGACTCCGACTCAGAAGGAAGAGCTTCGAGGTTCATGCTGAGGCGGTAACGCAGATTGGTGTTGGCAAAGGGGCCGGATTTTTGAAGTGCCGGGCCAGTGGTGGGCACTGACACAGGGATACTTGTCTTGAGTAAGGCGTTGCGATTCTTGATAAAAGCGATTGCCGCCTCGATATTGGTGGGCGCGATGGTGTCTGAATCTACTATCCCATTTGAAGTTGCTGTCCTTTTTGAAGTTTCTGTCAGCGGTGGTATCGTCATAAAGGGCGCCCGCAGGAAGGGCAGCGGAACGAGGAAGTAGCCTGACATTCTTCGCTCGAGTTCAGGGTAGGAGAGGGAGGTAAGGCCATCGGCTGGGTCAGCCACGTAAATTTGGTCAGCATCCGCGCCAAGGGCAAGAGCAAAGTGTTGGACTGGGTGCTCATAGTGAATAATGAGAGGAGTGCCACGTTCCAGGAGCGGCAGAATGGTGTTGCTCAAACTGCCTTTCAGTGTGGCCGACGGCACATTGAAATCGGCAAGGATTGCAGAGATTTGGGCAAGGCTGAGGCGCTCGGGTACGTTTGCGCCATCCACAGGCCCATAGCGGGCAAGAAGAAGGGCTTCGTCTACAGCCAGGTTCGAGTAAGGGGCTGTGGCAGGGTATGCGGCACTCCGCTGGGCGCCTTCCCCGGGGGCAAGGGCCACATCACATCCGGCGAGCCGTAGAGCAGCCGCGCAGACCGCGTAGCCGCAGGAGGTGGGAAGGGCCTGGCGCGGGACAATTTGGTACTGGAGAGACTCGGCGGTCTGCGCGGCGGGCGCTGGTCCTGCCGCAAGCAGAGAGAACACCAGGGCGCAGAGAAGGCAAAACAGCATGCAACCTCCCGTTGGGGCTCAGGCTCAAGGCATGTATGCCGTAAGAAGCCCCCTACGGAGGTAACGTTCGCCGTCACGCGCTGTGATTCAAATCTACGCTGACCTCTAGCGCTCTTTTTTGGGCTCGAAGTGGCTGAACTCCATGCTAAACGACGCCCTGCCCTGCGAGACTGAGCGCAGACTCGTGGTAAAGCCGAACATATTTACAAGCGGCGCCTCGACATGTACCACCTCAGCAGTGGCTTTCGTCTCGGAACCGTGGATTATTCCACCATTCTGTGAAACAAGACTCATAACCTCGCCAACAAATTCTTTTGGCGTAAAGATATCAACCTTCATGATCGGTTCGAGCAACACTGGCGAGGCTGCCCTGCATGCTTCGTCGTAGGCCATGTTGGCACAGGCTTCAAACGCAAAAGGCGTCGAGGTGAGCTCGTTGTACTCAAGGTCGGTGAGTGTGATTCCAATGTCTACAGCAGGGTAACCGAATTGAATGCCACTCTCGAACGCCGAGTTAATTCCGTGTTCGATTGCATCGAAAATCTCGTCTGGTACCTGAGGCGCGCGCACTGCTTTTCGATACACATTGCCTGTACCACGTGGCAACGGAGAGGCAACAATGGTGAGTTTGGCCGTATTCTCCTTGCCCGCAATGAGGCGTCTATACTCTTCTGTGTGGGTCACTTCCTTGGTAATGGATTCCCGATAGGTGACCTGTGGGTTGCCGACACGCGCCTGCACCTTAAAGTCCTTGATTATGCGCGTCACGAGAACATCCAGGTGAAGTTCGCCCATTCCTGAAATAATCAGTTGGCCCGTTTCTTCATTTTCTTTTGTCTGAAACGTTGGATCCTCGCGCGAGAGAATATCGAGCGTCTCTTTTAGTTTTTCACGATCCGACAAGGTTTTAGGTTCGATTGAAACCGAGATGACCGGCTCTGGGAAGTGCATCTTTTCGAGCAATACCGGCCAGCCCTCTGTACCAATGGTGTCGCCCGTCTGGGCAAGCTTCATGCCCACAATTACCCCGATATCGCCGGCGCTGAGTGAGTCCACTGGTTCGCTCTTATTGGCGTGCATACGCAAGAGCCGCGTTATGCGCTCGCGCTTCTTTTTCGAAACATTATACACGGTCGAAGCATTGTGAATTGAGCCTGAGTACATACGGACATAGCACAAAGGCCCAGCTTCTCTATCCCATTGTACCTTAAAAACAAGCCCGAGCGGGTAACCTGTGGGCTTACAGGGCACTTCGATCTCTTCTTCCTTCTTTGGATTGAACGCCTTGGCAGGAGCAACCTCGTCCGGAGCTGGCAGATAATCGACCACCGCATCGAGTAATGGCTGCACCCCCATATTCCGCCGCGAAGCGCCGCACAGCGTCGGCACCAACTTTTGCGCGATGCACGCCTTGCGCAGCTCTGAGGCAATCAATTCGTGCGGAATGTCCTGCCCTTCCAGGTAGCGCTGTGTGATCTGGTCTGAAAAGGTCGCAAGGGCGTCGATGAGCGCTTCGCGGCGGGCTTTAGCCTCCTCCAATCGTTCCGGCGCTACAGGGCTGCGGGTCATCTCCTGACCATCCTCGTTCCACCGAATTTCCTCCATGGAAAGAAGGTCTATGACGCCTTCAAATCCGCCCTGTTTGCCTATCGGATAGTTGATTGCCACAGGGTTGGCTGCGAGTTTTGCGCGCATATCATCCAGGACAGCATCAAAATCGGCCCCAAGCCTGTCCATTTTGTTTACGTAAGCTATGCGTGGCACATTGTACCGGTTTGCCTGGTGCCAGACCGTCTCGGATTGTGGCTCAACGCCGCTCACTGCGCAAAAAACTGCAATCGCTCCATCCAGAACCCGCAGGGAGCGCTCCACCTCCGCGGTAAAGTCCACATGTCCGGGCGTGTCGATGATGTTGATCTGGTAGCCGCGCCAAAAGGTGGTGGTGGCTGCGCTCTGAATGGTTATTCCCCGCTCTTGTTCCTGTTCCATCCAGTCCATGGTGGCTTCGCCATCGTCGACTTCGCCTATCTTATATGTTTTGCCCGAGTAAAACAGCATACGTTCAGTTGTCGTTGTCTTTCCGGCGTCTATGTGCGCCATAATTCCGATATTGCGTGTCGTGCGAAGGTCCATCATTTGCTCCAGTGTAAAGTAACGAATGACAATATATACAGAAAACGCTTCCATTTGCAACTGTTGGCAAGCTTCTGGCCAGCACCCTCTGGCTTGCCATCTTGAAACAGAAGGTCATTAGCATCTATAAAGTTAGTGTGAAAAGTGTTGAATTACTCGCCCCTGCCGGTTCGGTAGAGGCTCTGTCCGCCGCTTTTGGCGAAGGTGCCGATGCGGTTTACCTCGGGTTGCGCTCTTTTAATGCTCGAATGCGCTCCACGAATTTTGCCTTTAATCAGCTGGAGGCTGCACTCAAAGTCGCCCATGATCAGGGCAAGAAGATATTCGTTACGGTTAACACCGTTTTTGAGGATCGAGAAGCCGACAGGCTCTATCAGCTTCTTCAATATTTGGATCGGGTCAAGCCGGACGGCATCATAGTCCAGGATCTGGGCGTCGCCAAAATGGCGCGGGAAAACTTTCCGCACTTGGCCTTACACGCCTCAACTCAGATGAACGTCGCCTCCGCAAAAGGGTGCAATTTCTTGTCCAGGCTCGGCTTTAAGCGGGTGGTGTTGGCCCGTGAGCTTTCTCTGGACGAAATTCGCTCGGTATGCCAGAACACCTCGATGGAGCTTGAGGTTTTTGTGCACGGCGCGCTCTGCGTCAGCGCCTCGGGGCTCTGCCTTTTTTCTTCATACCTTGGTGGAAAAAGCGCTAATCGTGGCGCCTGCACGCAGGCCTGCCGCCGCCTTTACGATTCTGATACAGGCAAGGGCTTCTATTTTTCGCCCGATGACCTGCAACTGATCGACTATATTCCTGATCTGATCGAGGCCGGGGTCTACTCCTTTAAGATCGAAGGGCGAATGAAGTCGGCGGAGTATG
>Ga0209099_1004716_pt1 | contig 10185 bp, 5 predicted proteins | sample AD_JPNHW2_MetaG_FD_184430 | JGI IMG/M metagenome (GOLD analysis project Ga0209099, IMG submission 184430) | Active sludge microbial communities of municipal wastewater-treating anaerobic digesters from Japan - AD_JPNHW2_MetaG (SPAdes) (version 2) | ecosystem: Engineered > Bioreactor > Anaerobic >...
CCTGCACTGCGGTTTCTGGAATTTCGCCGACGAAGCGTACCTTGCCTTTCACCCGGAAGTTAAAGATTCCTGGGTTTATCAGACCGAAAACATGATCCGCAACGAACGCGAATGGTTCCGGTTTATGGTCAACAAGGCGCGCCTGGAAAAACGAACGCTCGAAGAGATGATCCATGGCGATGCCCGGTACGTTGTGAACAGCGATCCCGCGAAATTTCCGTCCCGGTGCTACCAGGATTCCATTTACCAGATTGCCGGATTGATTACCAACAGCGCCGACTGGTACGAATCGGTAAAGAAAAAGGCTGCGGAGCGTAATATCCCGGTCGATTCTATGGTGATGATCGACGCCAGGTACACCCATGATACCTGGAAAAAGGCCAGATAACGCAGCCGGTCAGCAATCCGCGCAGATCCCGGGCAGGCTTTCGGAAAACCGGACCAGTGATACGTCGGCTGATTGGGTTGGTGAAAAATCGCAAATTCATACGCCTTGCCTATCTGGATCTAAGTGATTTTACGAAGGCAAAATCACCGGGATTAAGTATAAATCCGGTATTAAAAGCGGAGAACATCGAATCGGCGGCCAAAAGGGTACAACGCAAAAATCAAAAAATCTCCTTCCTGTCAAGGAAGATGCTCTGAACCAACAGTGAATTTTACTACTTTTGTTATACCGAATCGAAACGGGTTTGAAAATAGTGAAAGGTGTTTCTTTCGGCAACACTTCGTTTTAATGAAAAGGCAGCGTAAATCGGGGATCCGGATTCATTGCCTCAAAATTTTTTAATAAAATCCATTCATGAACAGATTTTCTGCACTGTTGATCTCTTTGCTGCTACCGGCCTTCCTGTATGCACAGGATCTGCCATATCAGAAAGGGCTTGAGCCTGCCTCACTCACGCCCGATGAGCTGTTCGTACTCTCAAATGTGCCGCCACTCGAGGTTCCTGCATTATACCTCGGCGCCGATGCCCCCCTGTTGCCGGTGAGCATCGACAATTCGACCCAGCCCTATTTCAGATCGATTACACAGCAATCGGGCTATGAATGCGGGCAATCGGCCGGGATCTGTTTCAACTTTACCTATGAGATCGACCGGTTGCGCGGAATACCGGCGAACGTCGGCGCCAACCAATATCCCTCTCATTTTACCTGGGATTTTCTGAACAATGCCAACAACTACCAGGGAGCCAGCTTTTTCGACTCCTGGGAGATCGTCAGGGCATGCGGAAACATGAATGTTACGGATTATGGCGGCGGACTGAACACCGGAGGATATACCCGATGGATTTCGGGATATGACAAGTATTACAACGGGATGGCCAACCGGATCAACTCGGTGAAGTCGATCCGGGTCGATTCGCCCGAAGGTTTGCAAACCCTGAAATACTGGCTGGTCGAGCACCTCGAAGGCGCTGCGGTGGGCGGTGTCGCCAATTTTTACGGTCAGTTCTTCGGCACGCCTTCGACCACATTGCCGGCAGGGACGCCGGAGGCCGGTAAATACGTTCAGACCAACTGGGGTGGAAGTCCTTCGCATGCCTGGACCATTTGCGGGTACAACGATTCGATACGTTACGATTTCAACGGCGACGGTCAGTATACCAACAACATCGACATCAACAACGACGGGGTAGTCAACATGAAGGACTGGGAAAAAGGGGGACTGAAGTTTGCCAATGGCTATTCCGGAACCGGTTGGAGCAATTCGGGTTTCTGCTATACCATGTACAAAAACCTGGCCGACAATATCGGCTATGGAGGAATATGGAATCACTCGGCATATGTTCTCGATGTGAAATACACCTGCAATCCGCAACTTACCATGAAGGTCACCCTCAAGCATACCTCGCGGAACAAACTGAAGGTGACGGCCGGGATCAGCACAGATCTTTCGGCCACTCAGCCTGCATACATTCTGGAGTTTCCGATATTCGCCTTCCAGGGAGGCGATCTGTATATGCAGGGGGGAACTACAGAGGCCGATAAAACCATTGAATTCGGGCTGGATTTGGCTCCATTGCTGCAATATGTGACCAGTTCCGTCCCCGTCCGCTACTTTCTCCAGGTTCAGGAAAAAGATCCTTCGGGAGTGGCTTCCGGAGAGATTGTCAACTGGTCGGTGATCGACTATACCGGAGGTACTCCCGTGATCACCAACTACCCCACAAACAATATTGCGATCCAGAACAATACTACTACCCGCCTTGCTTTGAATTATAACCTGGTGATCAGTAAGCCGGTGATCACCACGGGATCACTTCCTGCAGCACAACTTTACCAGCCTTACAGCACCACGTTGCAGGCTGCCAACGGCACCCCTCCCTATAAATGGGATGCGAGGCTTGATTATCCCGAATCGACCCAGGGAGCCACACTCCCCATTGCCACCGCACAACAACTTACACTCACCAACAACAACACGGGCTACGCCATCAAGGCCCTCGATTTTTCATTTCCCTTTTACAAAAAAACAGTCCAAAAACTGTATATCTATGCCGATGGCTATATCGTCTTCGATGACCAACCCTACACCTACCCTTATCTGATCGACAAGATGCTGCTTTTCAGGCAAACCCCGATCCTCGCCCCTTTTATGGCCGATCTGGCCATTTACCCCTCAAGCAGCCAGGGGGTTTGGTACGAAGGCAATGCCAATTATGCCATCGTTCGTTGGAAAGCCTCCATCAATAACATGCCGGGAAGCACCGATCTGAACTTTGCAGTTAAACTTTATCCGAACGGGGTTATCGAGTATTATTACGGCACCATGAACTTTCCTGGTGGCACTACCTGGACCGGGGGTTTGTCGTCGGGTGATAATAAAAATTATCAGTTCTCTTCACTGAACGGGGCCCCGACTGTCACGGCCAACACCCTCGACAAATTTGCAAGTTGCAGCTATCCGCCCGAAATGACGATCTCAGAGGACGGGCATTTCTCAGGAACCCCCATCCATTCGTATCAGAACCTGCCTATCAAATTCATGGTCACGGATAACAACAATATCACTTCAACCAAAACCATGATATTCAGCTCTTTCGGTTTACTGGTCTCCCAATCGGTTACCTCCGGAGGCGACAGTCTGATTGAATTCGGAGAGACCGCGAAGATGTCGTTGACTGTAAACAATATAGGTACCGTCACCATGAACAACCTCATCTTCACCATCCGTGAAAACGATCCCTATATTACCATCACCGACAGTTCAGCGACTATTCCGCAGATCAACGGCGGACAGAATATCACGCTGAACAATGCCTTCACTTTTACCGTCGCCCCTGATATACCCGATAACCATGAATTCAGCATCCTTATGAAGATGCAGTCGTTGGAACAGACCTTTCAACGTCCGCTTCCGATGAAAGCCCATGCCCCTGTGTTCCAGGTCACATCAACCGAATTGAGGGATGGAGATAATGGCATGCCCGATCCGGGCGAAAGCGCCGACCTTCTGGTAACTTATAAAAATGCGGGGAGCGCAAAAGTTTCGGATGTCGCGGTTACCCTGAACTCCGTCGATACCGTCCTTAATCTGACCATAAATACGGGATCCATCGACCTGCTTCAGCCGGATTCCTCCCGAACACTGACCTTTCACCTCAAAGCAGGACCAACGGCTTCTTTTGAACATCTTTACCCGATCGCCGCACACCTCACAGCCAACAACAATTTTAGTGTTGACGACACCCTCTATCTCTTCTCGGGAACGATCGTAGAGGATTTTGAAACCGGGGATCTTCTGAAGTTTCCCTGGTTTGGCACCGGCCAATGGCCCTGGTACATGGAACCCGCTGTGAAATATGAGGGATGGTACAGTACACGGTCGGGATACATCACCGAAAATGCTGAAAGCATTTTGAATCTTACCGCCCGGGTTCTGGCTCCCGGAACCATCAGTTTTTACCGCTATATCTCCTGCGAACAGGATCCCAGCGGGAACAAGAATTACGATTACCTTACCTTCACCATCGATGGTTATGAGCTGGGAAGGTGGGACGGAATCGAACCCTGGACCCTCGAAAGTTATCCTGTTTCACCGGGATTACATACTTTTGCGTGGACCTATCACAAAGATTATTCACAAACCGCGGGATGGGACTGTGCACTGCTCGATTTTATAAAGCTTCCCGTCATCGAAGGACTGATCCCGCATATTGCGGTTCAACCTGCCTTCCTCGAAAAGTCTGTTGCCACAGGCCAAAGCATTTCCGATAACCTCTCCGTTTCGAACGCAGGTGGCGGGATCATCCATTATTCGGTGATCGTTCTTGATACAGGTACGGTAAAGAAAAATATGCTTCCCGACAACCTTACCGGCTCATGGGCAGGGTGCGACCACCCGGACTTCACACCCGGCCAGACGTTTAACTGGATTTGCTCGGTCAGGAACCTGAGCGCTGATAACGAGTATATCAACCATGTCAGATTTGATTTTCCTCCCGGGATCGAGGTCACAGGCGCTACCAACTTTTCGGGTGGTTCGCTGGGTGAGCTGACCTTTCAGGGGATCATCGGGAACGGAACCTCCCTGGCCTGGCACGGGGAAACCACTTCAGGAAGAGGCGTTCTGAAGCCGGGCGAGACGGCATACGCTACCGTGACGGGTGTCATCGATCCCTCATTCCAAAATAATGCATTTATTGTGTACCAGTTGCAGGGCGACAGCATGGGCGGAGCACCCCACACGACAACGGGTTATTTTAAAGTAGAAAACCTGGGATTGGGAAATAATTGGCTTGTACTCAATCCCGTGACAGGAAGCGTGCTGCACGGCGAAACCGATGAAGTGGAGGTGACCATGAATGCGGCAGGAATGGCGCCAAACCATTCATACAACTGCATGATCGTTGCCCGCGACTTATACAACAACAGCGTGACGGTGCCTGTCACGATGCATGTTACCTTCCCGGTATCCGTCGATGGTAAAGATCTGACGGCGAATACCAGGCTCCTGGGCAATCAACCCAATCCATTTTCTGGAGAAACCCGGATCAGATACCTGTCGGACAAGCCGCAGGAGATCCTTTTTGAGATCCGGTCGATGGAAGGAACACTCCTTCGTTCCTGGTCGGTACAAAACAGCGCCACCGGTGAGAATTACCTGGTCTGGGATGGGAATAATGATGCCGGCAACAGGGTTTTACCCGGCGTTTATGTTTGTCTGATGAAGACCGCCGACCGGCAGGAAGCAATCAAGATGATCGTGATCCGTTAATATCTGATTAATGACTAAAAAAAACAGAAGGATCACCCTCGTTGTCGTATTGCTAGCCTTAACAGCTATTGCGGTTCCTGTCGGACTGAAGTTTTTTCCCTTTACAAAGGTGGTCAGAATGCCCTCCGCCCCGGAACAGGAATATTCCGCCCAGGGTAAAGTACGCACTCTTCCCCCCAATGCTTACAGTTACGATTTTGAGGTAGCTCCCGGGAAATCCGTGCCGGGTGGCTTTTACAAGGGACTGGCCCATTCGGGTCAATATTCGGTGAAGGCATTCGGACAGAACAGCTTCAGTAATGCGATGGAGCGAACTGCGGAAGAAATCGGCATCGAAAACCTGAAAAGTGTTGCCATCAGCGCATGGATATACGTTTTTCCGACCCGGAAAGAGGTTAAAGGCAGCCTGGTTTTTACTGCGTCGAACGAACTGGGCGTCAACGTTTGCTGGAAGGGCATCGGGATCCGTGAACCCGAGGTGCCAAAAGGAACATGGTTCAAGGTTTCGGGACAATTCGATCTCACGTCGATCACCTTTAAGCCGGGCTACAAGGTTCAGATCTATTTCTGGAATACGAGCAGTACCGACATTCTGGTTGATGATTATTATGCCGTCTTCGGAGGCGCCCCGGAACGCAGAGGCGATTCGGCACGCGTGGATCTGACCCGGGGAAGGTTCACACCGCAATTCAACCACCCGCCCTTCCCCGTGACCTTCCTCAAAAAGGAAGAACCAGAAATAAAACTGAACCCTGCCGATCTGAACCCTGCTGACCTGACGGTTGCAGGCGATCTCTTCAATACCGGTGACGACGGACTTTTTTCCATCAGTTCAGCCGGTAAGGTTGCTGCTTTTATCTATTGCCGCGATTCCCGGACGTTTAAAAAGGTACCGGTTTCCAACCCGACGGCAACAACATCCTGCGGCAGGGTCAAAAAACTGCATATTCTGAAGTCAGCACACAACCAGCCCGACCGGATCGTTTTTGAATCGGAGAAAGGGTGGCTGCTGGGTGAGCTGAAACAGGTCAGGCAACCCTGCCAGCAAAACACAACCTTGCAGACCAGCCTGGTTATTCTCTCAAAATTGGATCAGGCTGTCAGCACGCTGGTATGTGGCAACTTTACAGGCAGTGATAACCCGGAGATCCTGATTGTTTCGGCCGGAGGGGAATGGCAGCTATTATCGGCTGTAACAGGCCCCGGCAATGTGATGACCTGGAAACCGGTTAACAAATCCCAACAGAATCCGGTCAAGCTCTGGGATCCTGCTGAAGCCCGCTCCACCCTGACCGGCGGGAGGTTTTTACCAAGGATCGGTCATGATGTCGTTCTTACCGTTTCCCGCCCCCTGAATGGTTCCGTTCCCGTTTATTCGATCCTTGATTTTGATCCGCTGACTCAACGATGGAATTCATTAGGTCCCCGGAAACATGAGCGCTTCGGATTGACCATGGGCCACGATACCCTGAAACCCGACGACCGGTTTTTCGTTCTGAAATCCGGATCCGGATACAGGGTGTTACGGTATAACCGCGACTGGCGGTTTGATCTGAAGGAGATCCGTTTTTCCGACACCGCTTTTACCATCATCTCATCGCTCGATTTCAGGGGATACGATAAAGGGATGAATCCGAAATTCTATGAGAAACTAAACTTGATCCCGCTGAATTCGGGCAATCCCGGCCATCCGGCATTCCTGGTAAACGGATCGGTGGCCCGGGAACGGCATTATGAATCCATCCTGCCCGATTTCATCCATTTGTATTCGTTAGAACCGGATGAAAAGCGATGAGCAGAAGCGTTTTTGAGACTTTGATAATCCCTGACCACAATGCCTGAAAAAAGAAACAGATCTATAAAAAATTACAATTTAATCGTTTTCCTGGCCTTCCTGTTTTTCCCATGGTTCCTGTTATCCTGTGGTCAGGGTGCAAAGTCACCGGAGGTTGCAAGCGAACAGTTCGTCGTAAAAAATTTCAATCCCATTACCAACTGGAAATCCGGCGCAACCCTGTCGCTCGACTATTCCGGGGCCATCTCCGGCGGGTTCGTGGTTCCTACGCCGAACCAGACAGAAGAGGGATATTTCAGGCTGGAATTCAGCATCAGGAATACCGGGACCGCACCGCGAAAATTCATGTACAAAATATTTTACCAGAACGAATCGTATAAATTCCCCGAGCGCGATCCGGCCGACAGCTTGCGCCAGCATCCCCAGGCCTGGGAAAACTTTTACGGGAGCTGGGAAGAACAGGACGCGACCTTTGCTGAAACAGAGATGATCCCGGCCGACGGTGATTTTCACCAGGTGACCTCAAAATTCAGAATCGTGGGCAACCCCCGGAATGAACCGCGTTACTTTGCCGATGGCCATAACGACCGGTTCAAGCGTAACCTGAGGGTGGGAGCGTACAGCTTTATGTTGGTGGTTACCATTCCCGAAAATGTGCAAAATAAGATCATCCCGATAACCGTTCAGCAGATTGGCACACCTTCACCCGAGGGCTTTGTCAATCCCTATTTTTATTTTCTGTATGGACCGGGAGCCTCCCTGCCAAACACCATTATCCAGAAATTTCCACAGACTTTAAAAGTGGTGGCAAACCCCGACCCCGGAGCCGGGATCTATGTCAATCCATCAGCCTATTCAAAAGAGGAGGCCGAAAAGGGGAAAACCCCATGTTGCGGTCAGGATTCATCCTGGTACCGCAATGCAGCTTTCGAACAATTTGTTCATTATGTGGATCCGTCGACAAAACTCAACAACATTCCGGTCATTACCGATATCATGAATGATCCTTACACACGGATGGATTATAACTGGAACCGCAGGTTTTACCGAAAAGAAGAACTCATTGCCACCACGGCGCTGGTTGCTGAAATACCTTGTCAGACGGTTGTTTCTGATCCCGTGAACCATAAAATCATCATCCGGAATCCGAAATCCGAATTCGGGAAGTGGCAAAAACAAAATGTAGGTGTGATCACCAGGCATGGGATGACTTTTGGTAAATGGACCGTAAAATGTAAGTTGACCGAGTTACTCAACAAGCATGGGATGTGGAACGGGCTGACCAATGCCATCTGGCTGATCACCCAGTCGCAGGCCGATTGGAACCTGCGCCGCGACTGCAGCAACGGCGGTTATATGGCCAACTACTATGGAGGACAGCAAGACCAGCGGGTGAAGAATGTGGGATATTCGGAGATCGATTTCGAGATTCTGAAAACCGTTCCCTATTGTCCATCCTGGGTGCTTCCCCCGGTTTATAACCATGGAATTGATGATCAGAATAACGTTCAGAACTGGAATGTGCCCTTTCCAGAGGAGGTGACAGCCGACGACGGCAGAATCATGGTTTCGTGTACCAATTGGGATATGGCCTGCTGGCAACCCGCCCACTTCAGCGATGGTTGTTATCCCGTTCGTTATGATAGCATGACCTATTGGGCACACCGCTGGGATAAGAATTACCGCGCATTGACCCAGAAAACCCCGGAACCCGACGATGAACTCTTTGCCGCACCGTACTATTATTTCCAGATCGACTGGCAGCCCGATAAGATCATCTGGCGCATCGGACCGGAAAAGGAAAAATTGCGTGTGGTAGGGTACATGGATGAATCGATAACTTCCATCCCGAATAACCAGATGTTGCTGATCATTACGCAGGAATTCCATAATACGAAATGGTGGATCGGTTCCGCTTATTCGCAGGATAATATTCCCTTCCCGGGCGCCGACTACGTAGGAGAGATCTTTGAGGTCACGATTGAGTAGCCAGCTGAGTTTGCCGAAGACAATCACAAACCAAAAGAAACCAAAACAAATACTAATTGATGAAAGGATATATGTATATTCTGGAATGTTCCAATTGCACCTATTATACAGGCAGTACAATCAATTTGGAAAATAGGATAGCCCAACACCAAAATGGTGAAGGTTCGTACTATACAAAAAGACATTTACCTGTAAAATTGGTCTATTTTGAGGAATTTCAAAGAATAGAAGATGCTTTTTATCGTGAAAAACAAGTACAAGGATGGAGTAGGAAGAAAAAAAGAGCACTGGTAAATGGTCGCTTCGACAGGCTCAGCGACCTTTCAAAGAATTACTCACAGTTTCCGGGAATTGCGGATTCGGACATTGAGCCTGTCGAAATGTCCGAACGGATTAAAAAGGTTGAATATTTGCAAAGAAAGATGTAAAATTTATAACTTTATCCGGCCAAATGGATCGGGTAAAGATTGCAGAATCCCATGAGACCAGGCAGGCAGTCCACGTCGATCATCGATGAGAAAAAATCAGGCATCTAAAATATCGCACCTGCTATCGGACTTTGCCGGTTTCAACCTGTTTGCCGTGATCATTCTGCTGTCAGGCAGAGTATTGCAGTACTTTTACCTGGGCGCCGCACACACCCTTCCGGCACATGCAAAAATCCTCGAACTTCAGGGATTCGTGCAGGATGCATGGGTCTGGTTAATAGTGGGTTTCCTTTTACTAATACCTTTTCTGATATTAGCCTACCTGCGGAGATGGATCGGGTTGACCTTTCTTGCCCTCTCCTTTCTGATCTATGTTGCGGCGGAATGGGTGCTGTTCCAGCATTTCATCATTACACTTGTACCCCTTGACCAGGTGATCTTTTCCTATTCCTGGAATGAAATGATCCTGATCGTCCGAAGTTCGGCCGGGATTAGTTTCAGTACCTGGTTCCCGCTGCTGGTTATGGTCGCACTCTGGGCCTGTACCATCGCCCTGACCGTGAAAATTAAGATCCCCCCGTTCATCGTGGTATTGTTCTATGTCGTCGCGATGATCGCCATTCCGTTGGGGTACAAGTTTGAGCTGAAGGAATCCGGGTTTACCAACCGTTTTGAGTACCATGTTACCCTCAATAAAAGTTACTGGTTTCTGGATCATACCCTTAAGTATAAATTTAAATCAAAAGCGGACA
>Ga0209099_1004718_pt1 | contig 10182 bp, 5 predicted proteins | sample AD_JPNHW2_MetaG_FD_184430 | JGI IMG/M metagenome (GOLD analysis project Ga0209099, IMG submission 184430) | Active sludge microbial communities of municipal wastewater-treating anaerobic digesters from Japan - AD_JPNHW2_MetaG (SPAdes) (version 2) | ecosystem: Engineered > Bioreactor > Anaerobic >...
ATATTTTTTTCGTAGAGAATGCCTGTTGAATTTCACAGCCGGTTTCCCCAGTGCAATTACAGCGTGAATTCTGTTCTTCTCATATATATCAAGTTCTTCTTTTATATCGGAACTGCGGTTTAAAGCTTCAACAGCAAAACCGATAAGGCATGTACCCAGATTCATATAATGTGCAAGCATGCATATATTATATGACGCGTAGGTCGCATCCTCAATTGGAGTACTCCCGTCCATCGGGCCATGGACTATTATCACACAGGGAGCTCCATGAAATAGCCGGTCCACTCCTATGTCAGATTCTTTAATTGCGAGCTCAACAGTATCATAATGGTCTTTATAATAATTGATCAGTGCCTTACCCATGAATGGTATAGACAGGTATCTTATAAATTTATTATTTGCCAGTTTATTTATACGCTGGAAAAATCCTTTAATCCTCACTGCGAATTCCCACACTTTTTCTCTTCCGTTTATTATTGTGAACTCCCACTCCTGGCAGTTACTTCCGGAAGGTGCGGTCACTGCAAATTCTATAAGATCACGCAGGATGTCATCGTCAATATCTTCGTTCTTAAATTTTCTTATACTTCTTCTGGACCTGAACGCATTGACAAGAGTTTCCGGAGAGATGTTGGATGAACCAAGAATTTTTTCTTTATATTTAAAAGTTTCAAACTCAATACTTTCAAGTTCCTGAGCGAACCCTACCGCGCCGGATTCGCAGACCGCATAGCAGTGAGAACAGAGCATACATTCATTATCATTGATTTTTGCTTTCTTTTTTTCCAGATAAAGGACCTGTTTCGGACAGACATCAACGCATCTGCCGCATCCCGTACATTTAACTGTGTCAATAACCGGAACCATGTTCATAATGATGACCTTAATTTTTATTTGTTTATTTTTTTCAAGCCAGTCCCCGGACTCAATTATACCTGAACCGGTATATTCATCCGGGTTTTCACCCAAGTAAACATAACCGCCAATACCGGAAATACTTTTAACAGTTTGCACCGAATATAAATTATCTTTACTATATTCACCTGAATATCCTTCAAGTATACTTACCTGTTTCAAAATATATTCATCTATTGAATATATTTCAACAATAATAACAGCTTCATTGCCGGATTCAAATATCATCGGGTAACCACTAAAATCAAGCATAATAAAACCTTTAAGGCTATCTGTTACTTTAAATTCAGGATTTTTTAAATATGAATAACTACGCTCATTTTTTTAATGTTCCATAAACAAAAAAGCGTATCCATTTTGTAATTCCACGGATTATGCGTGTAATAGCAGTCACCAGATTAAATTCAGCTATCTTTTTACACAAGAACTGTATGAACTTATAATTTTCCCAGCTGTAATTTCCACGCTTTGTTATTTCGGCTCTCTTTTAATTCGCAGGATGAGGTGTCCGTGTTTAAAAATTAAAATTATTCAACTGCAATTGATACTATGTGAAATTCCCCGGTGCAGCTTCATAAAAATAACAGGCTGTAGTTCTCATCTTACCTTTTTGTCCCTATAAAAATTTACATTACTGCAAAAAATGTAAATTCAATTAGAAATAATATTGACACAATTTAAGCATCAGATAGGTTGACACTCGTTCCAGTGCGGGGCGTGGCTCAGTCCGGTAGAGCGCGTGGTTTGGGACCATGAGATCGGAGGTTCGAATCCTCTCGCCCCGAATTGTAGCAACAACTACAATGTTTTACAAGCTCCAGATGCGCCCGTAGCTCAGCTGGATAGAGCAACGCCCTTCTAAGGCGTGGGTCATAAGTTCGAATCTTATCGGGCGTGCATAAACAAAACTTTACATGGTGACCGTAGTTCAATGGTAGAGCCCTGGATTGTGGTTCCAGTTGTTGCGGGTTCGAGCCCCGTCGGTCACCCATAAAAATCCTGATTACTATATCAGGATTTTTTTATATACCGGTAACATAAATATTCATTTTATTCTACCCCGCAACCCTATATCGAACACGGCCTCTCAGTACACTTTCAGATAAATTTTGTAAATTATTACATTTTTATTTTAATATTACACTACAAAAATTTGACTTACGCTTTTCTAATGTTATATTTATAATATATAAAACTAGAATGGAGGCGGTGATATGAAAGGTGAACTTAATCAGATTGAATCCCAGATTTTAAAAGTTTTCAAACATAATAATAAAAATACTGATGATAGTCTCGATACCAAAAAAGTCCTCGATGATTCTCTAAAAGCTTTATCAGACAATTTTGATGTAATATTGAATTCACTGGCAGATAAGGGTTTTATACTCAAATCCGGAAATAAATTAATACTTACCGATAAAGGGGATGAGTATTTATATAGAAGTAAACTTTATAGTGACTACTGATCATCATCTGTAAAATTTCATTTGAGCAGAATAATCGGCAGGGAATTTAATTATTTTTAACATTAATTTCTCTGCCGATTTTGCTTATTCTAATTCTAGTCAAAACATCAAACTTGTTGACATTTCTAAAGCTAGCCCCATATATTGAATCTTTATCTGCCATAACAATAATGATATGCAGTTGTCACTACATTGTTTTTAATTCAATCCTGCATAGAGGAGTTAACAGCACTATGAATATGTCTGAACCAAATATAAAGACTGCCGGCTCTTTAAAGAAAGAATCCTTTATAACATCAATCGTATATAATCTTGCAGGTGTAATTACTGTTTTACTGATTCTTACAAGCACTCTTATTGGATACCCTTTTCTATTGATTGCCTCTCTAATCAAATTACTGCCGTTTAAACCAATACAGAAAATCTGCACGAAAATACTTATAATTATCGCAACAGGATGGATTCACAATAATACTTTAATCTGCAGGAAGATGCTTGGTATCAGAATAAAGATCAGCGGAGAAGTTAATCTTCCTATGAAAGAATGGTATCTGGTAATATCAAACCATCAGTCATGGAGTGACATTGTAGTTCTGCAGATGGTCTTCAACAAAAAAATTCCTCTTCTTAAATTTTTCTTAAAAAAAGAGCTGATATGGATACCGCTGCTGGGAGTCGCGTGGTGGGCGCTTGATTTTCCGTTTATGAAAAGATTTAAATCTGATTTCCTGGCGAAAAACCCTCATCTCAGAGGGAAGGATATGGAGATCACAAAAAAAGCCTGCGAAAAATTCAGTTTTACTCCCGTCTCAATTATGAATTTTGTTGAAGGTACAAGATTTACCGCTGAAAAGCATAAAAGACAGAAGTCGCCATTTAAAAATCTTCTTAAACCGAAAGCCGGCGGAACAGGTTTTGTTTTTACAGCCATGGGCCATCAGCTGCACAGCATTTTAAATGTTACTATTAAGTATCCTCAGCATGATCTGAATTTCTGGAATTTTCTTTGCGGAAGAATTAATGAAGTCGACGTTTTTATAGAAAAGATTCCTGTTACGGATGACCTGATCGGGGATTATATTTCCGATCCCGATTATCAGGGAAGATTTCAGAAATGGCTTAATGGCCTATGGATACAAAAAGACAAAGTCTTGGGCGAGATGTAGTTTTACTAACTTTCCGGTGCAGCATTTATCTTTTGAAGGCATCCCGGCGGTTAACTTTTCCACGACAAATGCTGATATTGTATATTTGTATAAAACGTGATATTTGAACAAATATTATATAATAATCTGATCAATATCCGGATACTTTAAGTTCATGAACTACATCCTGTATAAATTCCGCCGCATCAAAACAGTTCTCCCCTGAGAGAAAATGCATCCCGACAATATCGGCATGAGTAACAAGAGGTTTACCATCACAGCTCGCAATACCGCGGAAATTTCCCCATTTGGCAGATGAGACCGACACAAGGCCATCATTGGCTCCCTCTTTCTCTGCAATTATTTTATACATCGCTTTCCAGAAAGGATTAAAAAAATTCCCGTCTATTGCGCAGGCATAACTCTGGTAATAAACTGATTCAGAATTTATTACTGTTTTATTAAATTGTTTCATCCTGGCGGTAGTAAGTTCAATACCGGCATTAAGACTTTCCGGATTTGTATCTCCGATAATTTTTGCATACAAATCGAGTACAACTCCCAGCAGCTGTTTATCTGCGGCATGCCTGATTATAAAATCCGCCATTGTACTTCCCTGGTGCGGTGTCGCAAGTGTAGTCAAAGATGCGACTTTATCTTCCATCCCTAGCATGGAAATCATATAACGCGCTTCAAGTCCACCTCTTGAATGTGCAATAATATTTACCTTATCACTTCCGGTAATTTTCAGGATTTCCTCCACTCTCACCCTTAACTGCTCTGCATTGGACTTAATAGTTCCGTATGCCTGCTGTTTACCGGTAAAAACTTTAGCCCCTTTCTTTTCAAGAGATGATGGTATTTTCCCCCAATATTTTATAAAAAAAGTTTCATCCCTGAATGCAACCCCGTGGACCAGGAGAACGGGATACCTGGCGGCACAGTAATCACTACCGCTTCTGCATGTTGAAACGCAGCCGGATGCGGACAGGAGAAAAAAAACAAACACTATAAAATGTATTTTCCAGCCGGGATTTAAATTTTTCATAAAAGAAATACCTTCACCTTATTGATTTAACAGCGTTAATATAATAGTCTTTTACATCTCCATACGTGGGCTGATATTTACTATACAATATATTATAGATGATAAATTTATTGTTGACTAATTACGTTTTTTAATATATATTTAAAAAAAAATTCACTTTTGCCGGTGAAAATATCACTTGTTTATTATTCTATACATAATGTTCATTAGTATTCCTGTTTATAAAACCATACAATAATCAGGTAATGTATGCTATTAAAAATATTATTGTGGATCAATATTTCTTTTTTTATACTCCATGAAATGGATGCGATAAAAACACGCGAATGGAAAATGATGATTTTCATCAACAGGCTGAACGATAAAACAGGTCACCTGGTTTTTACATCATCCCATTTTTTTCTTTTCATTATTATTTTTTATCTGATGGATCAATATTTCATGGTACTTTTTTTTGCTGTTTCTATTTTACTTATCATACACCAATTTATGCATATAATATTCAGAAGACATGCTGAAAATAGAATGAATAATGCATTTTCTCAGATTATAATTTTTATGATGTTTGCAAACTCATGCCTCAGTCTTATTATATATGCAATGAAATTTTAAAAAGCGATACTGTCTTAATACCAAAATTATGTTGACACAATTATGTTGACACATAAAGTACCAAATTTCACTCATAAGAAATATATAAAGAGGATACTCGAATGGGGCTAAAAAACTATATTAACAATTCTAAAATTTCAACAAAACTGTCGGCTTTAGCTATATTTGTTATTCTGACATTTCTAGTCATATCATCAGTCAGCATGATGATTGTCATTAAACGTGTTTTAGGCAATTATATCAATGAGGAAGTAAAGGCAAAGTCTGAAGTTCTTGCCCAGAATGTCGATTTGATGGAACGGAAATCATTTGCCGCAGCGGAATGGTTCGGTTCATCCGCGAGGCTGATTAATGCGTTAAAATCCGGGAATAGAACATCTGCAATAGAAACCGGAAAACAAGCCATGGAATCAATGGGCTTCGACTACCTGCTAATAACAGATAATGAAGGTAAAGTATTCATAAGAGCACATAGTCCCGAGAAATTCGGTGATAATATAAGGAATCAGGTTGGAATTAAAAAAGCGCTTCAGGGTGAAAGAAACGTCGGAATTGAACAGGGTGAAGTCGTAAAGTTTTCTATCAGAGCCTGTGAGCCCATTAAAGACGGCAATAAAATTATAGGTGTAGTTTCTATTGGTTATATTTTAAGCAGCAACAGTTTTGCCGATGAACAGAAAAGAATTCTCGGCTGTGATATTACAGTTTTTTTTAACGATGAAAGAATCGCGACATCACTCATCCTTGACGGGAAAAGACTTACCGGAACCAGAATGGAGCATCCTGATATACTTGATACCGTTTTTAAACAGGGAAAAAATTATTACGGAAATGCTACTATACTTAAACGGTTATACCACACAGCATATCTCCCTCTAACGGATGTTAATAATAAAGTTTCGGGAATGCTTTTTATAGGTAAAGATGCCGGTGTTATTGGAAATCTGATTTTTAAACTTTTTGTTTATCAGAACGCCATTCTGGCAGCGATGGGAATCTTTTTTATAATAATGTTTTACTCATTCATAAAACGTATCCTGATAATACGGCTTAATCTCGTAACTGCAAAATTACGGGATATTGCCGAAGGAGAGGGAGACCTTACCGTTACTCTTGAATCCGGATTCGATGATGAACTTGGCGACCTTGCTAAAAATTTCAATAAGTTTGTAAAAAAAATACACGATGTAATCGCTGACATTAAACATATCTCTGACGAGTTATCAGGAATGTCGAAACAGCTGTCTTCAACAACTATATTATTCTCGGATAATGCACAAAACCAGGCATCTTCAGTGGAAGAAGTAAACGCAACAACCGAGGAACTTTCCGCCGGAATGGAATTCATTTCAGACAATACCAAAATTCAGCATGAGAATCTGTCTCTAATGGTTGAGAAAATGACTGAACTTTCCACTCTTATAAATAATATGGGAACAAAAGTCTCCGAGTCGCATATACTTGCCAACTCCATGTCAGAGGATGCGAGAAAAGGTGAAGTTTCAATCAGCACCATGAATACAAGCATGAATATGATTAATGAAAGCTCATCAAAGGTAAGTAATATTATTGAGATAATAAATGACATATCGGATAAAATCAATCTGCTGTCACTGAATGCGGCTATCGAATCAGCAAGAGCAGGTGAAGCCGGGAGAGGTTTTGCCGTTGTCGCAGATGAGATATCAAAGCTTGCAGATGAAACCGCGGGAAGCATCAAAGAGATAGATAAACTGATCAAGTTAAACAATTCGGAAATAATTAAGGGCCTTGAAATATCCGATGGAACAAACAGAATAATAGGCAACATCATAAAGGGTGTTGAATCAGTTACATTGATGATGAATTCACTTACAGGTTTTATGCAGAATCAGCTTGATGCAAAAGACAGGATGAACTCTGTTGCTGAAATTGTAAAATCTAAAACTGACGAAATTAAAAACGCAACATCTGAGCATCTGATATCTACAGAAGAAATAGTAAAGGCAACATCCACAATAAATGAGATGACACAGGCAATTGCAGCCGGTGCAGAGGAGATGGCATCCATGTCTGAAGAAATCTCGGGCATGGCTGACACCCTAAAAAACAGGGTTGATTTTTTCAAAGTATAAATACTATAGTTCCGGTTCGGCTCAGCCAGGATTAAATAACGGTTCCCGGCGGAGCCGAAAGGCCTGTTTTAAATAATTCTTCATTCCGGGTTTGCCCCTTCATACTGCAAATACCGGGATCTCTTTATAAAACAAAATTCCGGCTTTTCGATTGCTTTTTCAATACTCATACCGAAAAAATAAATCCGGTTTGACAAATGTATATTTCCCCGACAACTTATCTGTAATTATTGATTCCAGTAATTACATGAGGTTTTATGACAGGAAAAATCACACAGTATCTGATAATATTTACTATAATCATAACCACAACAGATCTATTCGCGCAGCAGAATCCTTCCGGTATTAACTGGAAAAGTATTGACACGGGAACTTACGAGATAATTTTCCCTGAAGAGATAACTCCGCTCGGACAGAGAGTTGCCAACCTCATGGTGCATTACGAAAAATACAACTACTCAAGCATTAAAACGGAACCGCGGAGAATTCCGATTGTCCTGATCAACCAGTATGCCGATCCTAACGGATTTGTCTCATTTGCACCTTTCTACTCACACTGGTTTACCACACCTTCGTCATTTGATTCCATTGAATGGTTTAAAGGGCTTTCAATTCATGAAGGCCGGCATATGGTGCAGCTGAATAAACTCAAAGATGGCCCAGGGAAAGGTGCATGGAAGCTTCTGTTCGGTGAAGCCGGTACAGCTGTTTTTTCAATTGTCTATGTTCCTGCATGGTTTTTCGAGGGTGATTCCGTTGTGATGGAAACATCACTCACAAAAGGAGGGCGCGGCCGTTCCCCGTATTTTGATTTATGGCATAGAGGGCTTGAACTGTCAGGCAGCAGGGAAACATATTATGAATCATTCCTGGGGTCGTACGATTCACTCTCCCCCTACTCCGATCATTACAGGCTGGGATATATTCTCTGCTCATATATCCGTAAGCATTACGGTAAAGATGTCTGGGATAGAGTCCTTTCTGAAACAGGACGTTATTTTTTATTCTATACCTTCGACAGATCGCTTGAAATTGAAACCGGGAAAACGATCATTGAGCTGTATACCGGGGCTTTGAATGAGTACCGCGATTTATGGAAAGAACAGCAGTCCGGACTCAGAATTACTGATGCAGATATTATTACTCCTGAACAGAAAAAAGTATGGGACAGTTATCTTTTCCCTTCAGTTAATGAACAGGGCAAACTTACCGCTGTGAGATTTACGGGGAGTAAAAAACTCTCACTGGTTAAATTTAACGAAAATAATGATGCTGAAAATATCAGGCAGATCCCTTTTGAAGTAGCATCCACGTTTCTCATGAATGAACGGATTTTAACAACAGGCGGTAATTTTGCGTTATGGCGGGAAGCAGTTCCTGATCCCAGATGGGGCTACAGAAGTTATTCTGACCTGAAGCTGCTTGATATCAACACAGGCAGAACCAGATTTATAACAGATAAAAAAAAGTATATCGCGTCAGCTATCTCCAGCGACGGTAAAATCGCCGCAGGTATTGAATACAGTACAGATCTTAAATATTATCTTTCTGTGATAGATACAGAAACAGAAAACGAAACTTTAAAAGAGGAAATAAAAGATAAAGGATATCTTTTTGATCCGGCCATATCTCCCGATGGAAAAGAAATTGCTTTCGCCGCTCTATCGGATAATGGTTACGCAATACTTCTCTTTAATATTGAAACAAAAAAAATCACTGCATTGATAGACTACACAAACGATGAACGTTTAAGAGCTCCTGTCTTTTTTGAAAAATATATAATTTACGGTTCTGATTATTCCGGAATTGATAACATTTACGCGGTGGATGTTAAAACAAAAAAAAGGTTCCAGATTACCTCAAGGTCTCTCGGCGCATATTTCCCTTCGGTAAGAAATAATAATCTTTATTTTAATGACTATTCAGTTTACGGTTACCAGGCTGCTTCAATGAAACTGGACCAGAAACATTGGATACCGGTCGAAAAAACCGACCGGCGGGTCATAAACTATATTGAACCTGTCGCAGAACAGGAACTTGCGGACGGCAATAATAACATTGATATTATACCGGACAACGTATACAAAGTTAAAAATTATTATCCGGTTCTTAATAGTTTTAATCCTTACGGCTGGATACCATTCTTTGATTCAACATCTACAGACTTTTCGTTCACACTTTTATCCAGAGATGTTCTCCAGACAACTGATATGATGTTTTCATATATCCATAATTTTAATGAAAAGAAAGATGCCGGGAAGGCCTATATTATTTATAGCGGCCTATACCCGGTCTTCACCCTTGAAGGAGGATACGGCGGAAGAGCTGTGTATCTCCCGGATGAGTCAACAGGCGAAGAAAAGGTGTATATGACATGGAATGAAGCAATAGGTTCGGGGAGAGTTTCCCTGCCGCTCAATTTTTCAAGAGGTATACATTCCACACTTCTGAATTTAGGGTCAGAAACCGGTTATATAAAAATTTCCGATAAAAGCCGGAATGATTATTCAATTTACGATAAAATGAATTATGACGGCGAGCTTCATTACATGGAATATTTTCTGTCATTCAGTCATCTTATTCAGGGAGCTCAGGATTCCGTTACTCCGGGGACTGGCGAGACACTTAACATATCATATTTCAATACTCCGTACAATGGAGATTACCGCGGGAGCCTGTTTTCTGCCGAACTTGCGCTCTATCTGCCGGGAGTGACTGATATACAGGGAATAAAAATTTCAGGTGCGTACGAAAAGATCAGTTATCAGACATATATATTCCCGCAGCAGTTTCTTTTCCCGAGAGGATATGATTCCATAAGGAATGAACAGTTATATAAAGGAACAGTTGACTACGCATTCCCGATTATCAATTTTTCTGCA
>Ga0209099_1004721_pt1 | contig 10179 bp, 3 predicted proteins | sample AD_JPNHW2_MetaG_FD_184430 | JGI IMG/M metagenome (GOLD analysis project Ga0209099, IMG submission 184430) | Active sludge microbial communities of municipal wastewater-treating anaerobic digesters from Japan - AD_JPNHW2_MetaG (SPAdes) (version 2) | ecosystem: Engineered > Bioreactor > Anaerobic >...
ATGCCGGAATAGCCTCCTTCACTGCAGGACAAGCATTTGTGATTGTCAGCATCCCATTTAGTGCCGTTGGGGGTGGCTTTAAACATGCAGCAGAAAATATGTATCGTGATTTTACTCTAGGAAAAAGCTATACCTCAATTCAACCTAAACTTAATTTTGGTCTCACTCAGAATGGAGTTGGAATAAGTTTGAAGTTTTAATTTTGTCGGCAGTCGATGGTCGGCATTGACAGTTTTTTTAAACCCTTAACCCCTTAAACCTAAATATCGTATTTTCAATACTATAGACTAGAGACCATCAACTATTGACATTTAAACCTTAAACATAAAAATCGGTGTGTTATTGGAGAGTGCTGGAGAGGAAATCGCGGATATAAATATGTCGGATTCCTTCGTAGGTGTTTTCGAAGGAATGATCGCCGGAAACTACTATTTTGGGGTAATTGTCTTTAATTTTTAATAAATTTCCAAATATTCTTTTATCTTTTGATTATATCCTTCTTTTTTTGCAGTTTTATGTTTTCATTACGATTAAAATAATTTGCAAATCATCTGTTCATTTTGATTATAATGAAAATAAATGAAAAATATAATTCGTTTATTATTAGAGCATTTTTTGGAGCACTAAGTTAAACGAAGTTAATAAAAGTTACACAAAGAAAAAACTTCATATACGCTAGACCGTTGATAACCCATTTCTCGTGTGTTTGAATATTATGACAATGATCTTAAATATTTATGTTTTATATCATTATTGTCAGGACAAACCTGACAATAATACTATGAATAGTAATTATTTTTTGTTTTTGATCTTTAATATTCAAAAAAAAATTGTATCATTGCATTTCATTTTTTATTAAAAATTTTTAAATGAAAAATAAATATATATCAACAAAATCAAATGAACTATTATCCTATTTCAATGAACAAAAAAGGAGTTGTTTTGACTATACTTTGGCGTACAAAGCACTGCCAGATTCTAAATCAAGTGCTGTAAGGGAGTTGCTAAGTGATATGACAAAGAGAAATTTATTGATGCGATTGAAAGAGGGTATTTACTATATTATACCATACGAAAGCAATGCAGAAACATTTATGCCAGAATGGCATTTGATAGCTGAGTATCTGGTTCATGATGCAAAACATTACATTGGCTACTACTCTGCTTTGCAAGTACATAATCTTATTACACAGCCTTCAATGAAAGAACAAATTGTTGTATCAAAACAAATTCGACCAGTAGAAATAAAAATAAAAGGAGTCCCTTTTCAATTTATCTTTCACAATGAAAAACATTTTTTTGGTACAAAGAAAATGTGGGTAGATCATTTTAATAAAGTGCAATGTTCTGATTTAGAAAAAACTTTTATTGATTGTTTGTTTAAACCGGATTATTCAGGGGGTATTGTAGAAGTAGCAAGAGCAATTTATATTTCAAAAGATAAGATTAATTTTGATAAATTGCTTGAATATGCTAAAAAGTTTGATTCACAGGCAGTGATAAAACGTTTAGGTTATCTTATCGAAATATTAGAAATCAAAACAGAAATTATTCCAGAATTGCTAAAAATGAAAACAACATCTTATGTTGTTCTAGATACTGAATTGCCGAAATCAGGAAAGCGAAACAGTAGATGGAGTATTCAACAAAATTTAGATATTGAAACTATTAAATCTGCCCTTTACACATGATAAAACCGGGAGAAATTCAACAAAAAGCATATGCTATTAAAGTTCGTGACCAACAGATAGAAAAGGATTATATTCTTTCTTGGATACTGCTAGGCATTTCCAAGCATGAGGGTCTTTCTAAAACTATTATTTTTAAGGGAGGAACCGTTTTAAAAAAAGCATATTTTGAGGATTATCGTTTTTCAGAAGACTTGGATTTTACAATGTTAGATAATAATATATCTAACGATCAAATTTTTTTATGGTTCAATGAAGTTTTTGAATTTATAAAAGAAGACGCCAATATTCCAATTGAAATCATTGACAATAATGAGCACGAAGATGGAGGGATCAACTTTTATATAAGTTACATTGGTCCACTTGGAGGACAGGGGAGCAACAAACGAGTAAAAGTTGATATATCACGAAGTGAAAAAATGGTTTTTGCTCCAATTTTAAACAATGTTTTTATTTCCTATAGTGATTTGGAGGAACACCAACTATTATGTTATCCATTAGAAGAAGTACTGCTTGAAAAAATGCGTTCAGTAATGCAACGAATGCAAGCAAGAGATTTTTACGACATCTGGTATTTACTTGAAATTCAGAGTATGGATGTGGATTTTTATATCAATGAATTTGAAATCAAATGCAAGTGCAAGAATATACTTTACACAGATTTTTTAAAAAAATTGGAAGAAAGATTACCACAATATAAAGGGAGGTGGATTAGTTCTATGAGAGAGCAAATTACTTTCTTACCAGACTTTGAACAGGTAAAAAGAGAAGTACTACGTCATATCAAAAAAATAAAGTTTTAGTTATCGATGCGACGGTGGTATGAAAAGGACGAAGGACAAAAGACTAAGGACTACGGACTACCGACCACAGACTTTCAAATTGCGAAATACTAGCCAATTAGCATTACTATTCACTATTAACTATTAACTATTAACTACAAAACCGCAGGTTTTTCGCGTTAGGGATTGGAAGGGCGCGAAGCGGTACGAGCTGGAACGAGTGCCGCGATGAATGATCCGATTCGGGATGAACGATCTTAAGCGAAGTGCAGCGAAGTACGGGAGCGAAGCGGACCCCTGGAAAGCCCGACGGCAGCAGGGCGGGCTTGTGGGGCGGGTGGTGCCGGAACGCCCTGATTAATGTGCTAATGTGCTAATTAGGGGAAAGGGACAAGGATCGGGGAATTCATTCGTTTTTATTCGCGCATTCGCGGCAAAATTACTGAAAAATGAAGTGATATTCTTTTCTCTGAATTTTTAATCAGAGTAAAATGTTAAAAAAACTTAAATAAATTGTGTTGGACTGAAAATTTAAGATATAGTTTATATTTTTGTCTTTGAGAATGTGAGCGTTAGGTTCAAGTACACTATCCCCAATTTTATAAGATTAAATGAGGGAATTCCAAAAAAAAGATGATGAAATTATTAATTAATAAATGTAGTCGGTCATATTAAAAACCCGTATGAGAGTAAGATAAACTAAAATAAAAAAATGAAAAACCTGATAAAAAAGTTAGTAATCACGATCATTATATTATCAAATATAATCATAGTTGATGCTCAATGGATTCCTCAAACAAGTGGAACAACCAATATATTTGAAGATGTTTATTTCCCAAGTACAAATATCGGTTATATTGTAGGATATAATGGAACAATCAGAAAAACCACTGATGGTGGGACTACCTGGGTTGCACAAACAAGTGGAATAACTAATTCAATATCAAGTGTTACTTTTATTAACGATACGATCGGTTATTTTGCCGGATCTAGTGGAGAAATATATAAAACTATCAATGGGGGAACGACATGGAGTTCACAAACGAGTGGAACAACCGAGTTACTTCTTTGTATTTATTTTTTAAATTCGGAAACCGGTTTTGTATGTGGGAGTAATGGACTGATTTTGAAAACAATCAATGGTGGAACGACCTGGGTCGCTCAAACGAGTGGCGCAACAGTTACCCTTTTTGATATTTTTTTTACAAATGATTCAACTGGTTTTATTACTACTATGTCTGGCACCATATTAAAAACTACGAATGGGGGAATAAGTTGGGTTTCACAAAACAGTGGAGTTTCTGACGCATTGGTTTCTATTCAATTTACAAATGAAAATACCGGATATGCTCTTGCACGACATGGAAAAATATTAAAAACGAATAATGGTGGAATAGACTGGTTCGTTCAATATAATTACACATTGACTAATTATCCTAATTTATTTTCACTCTTTTTTGCTGATGACACTACAGGATATGTGGTTGAGGGTCATTCTGTCTTAAAAACAGAAAATGGGGGTACAACCTGGAATATTCAGTCCGTTGATAGTTATTATGCAGTCTTTTCAGTTTTTTTTACTAATAAAGACACCGGTATTGTATGTGGGTCTTATGGAAAAATTTTTAAAACTATTAATGGTGGATGGTGTACACGATTACCTGGAGCACCTAGCGGGAGCCGTTTTGTATGCAATCCTTCCGGTAGTTATAATTATACAACAAGTGGTGCTCCTTATGCAACTTCCTATTCCTGGTCCATCACACCAACTGAAGCCGGGACCATTTCGGGAACAGGAACAACAGCCAGTGTAATCTGGAGTTCTATCTATTCAGGAAATGCTACCATTAAAGTTCAGGGTGTTAGAAGCGGATGTACTGGGGAATACTCTTCTACTACCGTTTTAGTAAGTAATACTCCATTAAGTTCATTTAGCTTATCATTACCCGGAAATGGGTTATGGGTTACTACCACTCCTTTATTTCAATGGAACTCATCTACCGGTGCTCTCTATTATTCTTTATATGTAGATGGGGTATTAAAAAAAGACAGTATTAGCGGACTTTCATACCAAATACCTGTTAATGAAGCAATAAATAATGGTATGCATACCTGGTATATTGTAGCCAATAATGGGTGTACAATGCCATCTAATGAAATCAGGAGTTTTTTAATTGATTATAATTTACCTTCTTCATTTAATCTTTTGACACCCCCTAATGATTCCTGGACATCAGACACCACTCCTACTTTTAGCTGGGCTCCTTCCATTGATGCTCAAAGTGGTGTAGCTTATTATCAGTTATGGATTGATGGGGTTTTAATAAATGACTCCATTTTAAGTACTTCTATTGAGTCAGACACCGCACTTACGAACGGTCCTCACACATGGGAAGTAAAAGCAATTGACCATGCCGGAAATGTCAGAAATTCCAACCAGATTTTTACGATAAAAGTGGACAATAAACCTCCCGGAAATGGGTCGACAACTTGTTTATATTTTGATGGAACAGGAACTTCTGTTTCTGTCCCAGATCATCAAAGCTTACATTTATCACCAAATTATACAATAGAAGCCTGGATCAATTTTCAAGGAAGCGTTTCGGGAAGTCCGATGATTATCTCAAAACAACAATCCGATCAATCTACAGGTGATTACAAGGTTTATCTAACCTATTTCGGTACAGGAAATAAACTTGGATTCGCAGGAAATGGTGGTATTTATGCTCTTTCAGACACTTCCTTATATCAAAATATATGGTATCATATTGCTTTCGTTTACACTGGATCACAAATAAAAATTTATATTAATGGCCTTTTAGACACCATTCGATCTGTTAACGGTGTTCATACTCCCTCAACCACAAATATAACATTTGGCAGAAAAGGGGGCGAAAATAATGATCTAAATAAATACAAGGGATATCTTGATGAGGTAAGGTTTTGGAATGTTGCGCGTACACAAACACAAATTTATGATAATAAGGATGTTGTTATTAGTGGTAATACTCCCGGCCTTGTTGGATATTGGCGATTTAATGAAGGTGTTTCAGACTCTCTGACTTATGATATTAGTAATAATAACAATGGAACCCTGAATGGTCCCTTATATCAAAATTCAACGCTTGAAGCATCTGCAAATCACTGCGCTTTAGTTTATCCATCCCATAAGGAATATATCAAAACACAAAATCCTACTTTTATTTGGAACACTGTATATGATACAGGTATTGGTTTTGTTAAATATCAGTTGTGGTTGGATGGGATTTTAGTACAAGATCATATAAACGATACCACGTGGACATTGTTAAATCCACTTTCTTACGGAGAACATACCTGGTCTGTTCAATGTTATGATTCTCTAAACAATATACAGCCTGGTTATCAACGTACGTTTTATATTGACTATGCTTCTCCCAATCCATTTAATTTGACATCTCCGTTAAATAATGAAGTGGTCATGTTTCCAACACCCAACTTTTCATGGCAACCGACTAGTGATAGTATAGGTGGATGTGGTTTGAGAAAATATCAATTATGTATTAATGGGGAAGTGAATCGAGATAGTATTTCCATAAATACTACAACAGTATCTCCTTCCACAATTTTACAACAAGGCGTTTATTCCTGGTTTATAAAAGCATACGACAATGTCGGAAATGTCAGACAATCCACAGAAACGCGAACTTTCTATATTGATTGGGAAGCACCAACCTCTTTTGAATTAATAGCACCAACAGATACCCAAACATTACTGACCTCTTCACCTACTTTTAATTGGCACTCTTCTTCGGATAGTGGTAGTGGATTGAGTCATTATGAAATTACGATTTCAGGGTATCAACCTATAGTTGTTTTACCCACTGATACTTCACATCATTTGACTTTTCATCTCCCCAATGGAAACTATTCCTGGTTCGTAAGAGCTTATGATATGTCCGGTTCTTTTAGTAGTTCCAATATTAATTCGTTTACTATTAATGTACCTCTCCCTGAACAACCAGCTGTACCAAACGGGCTTAATGCATTGTGCAGAGGTTCTCAAACAACTACATATACGACAATAGGCGCAAATTATGCAGACCAATATGTTTGGGAACTTACTCCAGATACTGCAGGTACAATAACTGGTACAGGTTTAACAAGTATTGTTACTTGGAACGAAACATTTTCCGGAACTGCACAAATTACTGTTACCGGACAGAATTATGTAGGATTAAGTATAGAGTCATTGCCATTTACTGTCACTTTGAATGATATAACCTTACCTAATCTCGTTTCGGAATCTTCAAATATTTGTTTAGGACAACCAACCGATACCATGATCTTAACCAATTATTCAGGATCCATTTTAAAGTGGCAAAAAAGATTCAATAGTGGAATTTGGTATGATATCAATGACACAAATTCAACCTTTTTTGAAATCCCGGATTCGACAGGACTATACCAATATAGAGCTGTTTTACAAAATGATATATGCCCATTTTTAAATTCAGAGATTGCATCTGTTTCTGTTGGTGAAATCCCAGCTAATGCTGAAATAATTTCAGGAAACGAAACAGTTTGTCAGGGAGAAAGCTCAATAGTCTATTCAATTCCAGCCATTTCAAATGCGCTGTCATACTTATGGACTTTACCAACCGGAGCTACGGGAACAAGTAGTACTAATTCCATCACTGTTAGTTACGGAACTACTGCTGTTTCAGGAAATATCAGTGTAAAAGGATCAAACGATTGTGGAGAGGGTGATATTTCAACCAAAGCGATCACCGTTAAAAATAGGTCTACCTATACTATAGATACTACTGTCTGCAATAGTTATATTGCACCCGATGAACAAATTTACACTACAAGTGGTACACAAACGGCCATTATTCCAAATGTTGCAGGTTGTGATAGCACCATTACAATAAATCTGACTGTTAATCAAAGCAGTTCAAGTACAATAAATGAAACCGTTTGTGACAGTTACAATGCACCAGATGGACAAATTTACACTACTTCCGGAACAAAAACGGCCATTATTCAAAATGCAGTAGGTTGTGATAGTGTGATTACGATCAATCTAATAGTAAATACTACTCCTGAGACTCCAACGATTAGTCTTGAAGAGGATAGATTGATCTCTTCATCTGTGTTGGGCAATCAATGGTACAATCAAAATGGAATGATCCCTAACGAAACGAATCAGGAACTTGTTCTAACTGAGAACGGAACCTATTTTGTAATCGTTACTCAAAATGATTGCCCATCAGATTCCTCCAATATAATTTTGGTAGATAATGTTCTGGTTAAAAAGTTTGATAAAAGTGCAATCATCATTAATCCAAATCCATTTACAGATCAATTATTCATCAAAAATCTGACAACTGAAACGTATCAATACTACATGTATAACGGAATTGGGCAAATATTATTCAATGGAAATTTAGAATCTGAAGTTCTTTTAAACACCTCGGATCTTGCAAAAGGATTGTATATCATGAAATTTGTAAATAGCTTAGGACAAGTTTATTATAAAGTTGTGAAACAGTAAAGCGGAACAAGCGCAATAATTAATAAGCTAATGTGATAATAAGCTAATTGAATATCTGACAGCTATTCAATTAGCTCATTATTTTCACTATCTTTGCGGTATAAATTATGCCCTATGAAAAAATTGATCTTATTATTGGGAGTCGCTCTTGGACTTGTTTTTGGAAATCTTAATGCTCAAACTATTGATTTAGAAGGTGTTTTTACAGGAAAGTATCGCATGGAGGATATGCAGAACCTGAACTGGAGACCCCTTACGAATCAATATACGTTTGTGAAAAATGATACCATCATCTGTGTGGATGCAGCTTCTGCTAAAATTAAAGAGCGAATTTCCTTGCATAATATCAATAATAGAATCAATGGAACCCCTTTCAAGAAAATTCCGTTTTATCAATGGTTAGATAAAGATCAGATCTATTTTCCTACCAGCAATGATATCATTTCGATCTCCTTTGCAGGGGTTTTAACCGGCACACCACTTCCCAAAAACGCCATCGATCAATCTTTGAAACATAAACTTTTCGTCGTAGAGGAGGATGGTAATATCTTCGTAAAGAGCGAAAAGAACAACTACGAACCGATCCTTCTTTGTCCGGATACGGGGAACCATATTGTATTTGGCAAAACGGTTCACCGCAGTGAGTGGGGCATCGGAGAGGGTCAGTATATCTCCCCCAATGGCAACTATATCGCCTTTTATCGCATGGATGAAAGTATGGTTGAGGATTATCCTTTGGTAGATGTCACAGGAAGAATCGCAGTAGAAACCCCCATTAAATACCCGATGGCAGGGAAAACCAATCATCAGGTGAAAGTGGGTATCTTTGATGTGCAAGCCTCCCTATTGGCCGGAAAAACGGTATATCACTACATACAAACTGATCCCAACGATGGTGAATTTCTAACCAATGTAACCTTCACCCCCGACGAGAAATATCTGTTCATCACCCATCTGAATCGTGCTCAAAATCTGGCCTTATTGATCCAGTACGATGTGAAAACGGGTCAGAAGCTGAAAGTGTTGATCGAAGAACGGAACAACCAATATGTTGACCCATCCACCAGAGCCTATTTCCTTTCCCAATATCCATTCTTTATCTGGCAAAGTGACCGCGATGGCTGGAATCATTTCTATCTATACAATATGAACGGAAAACTGATCACCCAACTCACCAAAGGGGAGTGGCAAGTGACAGAACTTTACGGCGTTGACCCTAAAGAGGAAACGATCTATTTCGGAAGTACTAACCCCAACCCTACCGGAAACTATGTTTACTCGATCAATATAAAATCGAAAAAGATCAAACCGATCGCCACCTCCGATGGTACCCATACCCCCATTTTCTCATACGACAAAAGCTATTGCATTGACTACTTCAACAACCTTGAAACGCCCAGAACCATAAACCTCATCAACCTGAAAGATGGCAAAGTAAAAACCTTACTCCATGCTGCCAATCCTTATAAAGAAACAACCCTTGGAAAATCAAAAATCTTCACCATCAAGAATTCAAGTGGAGATGACCTCTACTGCAGAATCACCTATCCACCCAATTTTGATGAAAATAAGAAATATCCGGTATTCATGTATGTTTATGGGGGCCCACACTCCCAAATGGTTACCAACACATTCCTCTCCGGTGGGGTGTTTTTACAATATATGGCTCAAAAGGGATTCATTGTTTTTAGCTTAGATAACCGGGGCACTGCAAAGAGAGGCGCCGCCTTCGAAAAGTGTATCCACAGACAACTCGGCAAGCTGGAGATGGAGGATCAAATGAGTGGCGTTGCCTATTTAAAATCACTCCCTTACGTGGATGCAAAAAACATCAGCTTAGATGGATGGAGTTACGGTGGGTTCATGATCATGTCGTTGATTACCACTTATCCTGATCAGTTCAACACAGCTTCCTGCGGTGGACCGGTGATTGACTGGACCTGGTATGAGATCATGTACGGAGAGCGTTATATGGACACTCCACAAGAGAATCCGGATGGGTATGCCGCTGCAGCGATCCTTCCTAAAGTAAAAAATATCAAAGCTAATCTCTTAGTTTTTCATGGGGGACAAGATGACACTGTATTATGGCAACACTCGTTAAAACTGATCAATCAGGCGATCAAAGATGGAATAATCATGGATTATTTTGTATATCCGAACCATCCACACA
>Ga0209099_1004722_pt1 | contig 10178 bp, 10 predicted proteins | sample AD_JPNHW2_MetaG_FD_184430 | JGI IMG/M metagenome (GOLD analysis project Ga0209099, IMG submission 184430) | Active sludge microbial communities of municipal wastewater-treating anaerobic digesters from Japan - AD_JPNHW2_MetaG (SPAdes) (version 2) | ecosystem: Engineered > Bioreactor > Anaerobic...
TTTTTTGAAAGAATCATGAAAGATGACCGTTTCAATCATATTCCGTTCATTTTGGAAACCCCCAATGACTCACTCTGGAAATCAGAAATTGAGCTGCTTCAACAGATGGCGAATCATTGATTGAATTATGAACAGAAACACCCATCGTCATAATATTCGGCCGTCGAATAATGCGTCCAACGTCCGAATTACAAAAATCAGAGCAAGTGATACATATTAAAAAATATATTTTTTGCAACTCAAACAAGATAAAAAACACCTCGGTTTTTTAGAGGACAAGACCCCAGAGTAAATATTAATACGATAAGCAATAAAACAATAGGATGCAGGCAGTCGTAGGCATAGCTATCGCAATTCTCATCATTGGTGTTCCTATCATGAACATGATAATGAACAGCGCCAAGATGAAGGGCAAGAGAGGAGAGGCTCGTGTCATCAAGTCGCTGGCAACTCTCCCTGAGTATTACTACATGATGAACGATGTGGTGCTGAGGACTGCGCATGGTACTACCCAGATAGATCATGTGGTAGTTTCTAAATATGGTATCTTTGTGATTGAAACGAAAAACTATGAGGGGAAAATATATGGTGATGATGATAAAGAGAAGTGGAAGCAGCTGTTTGTCAATGATGTGCAGTACAGAAGGAGTTGGAAAACTTATACATATGTCACAAAGAACTTACTCTACAATCCAGTGAAGCAGTCGAAAGGACATGCTTATCATGTCAAGCAACTTTTGAAGGATTATCCAAATGTTCCAGTTGTGCCCATAGTGGTGTTTGCTGGTGGTGCAGATTTATCGAGTGTGAGAACGCATTCGTGTGTGATTCATAAAGAGCAGATGATTCCGTTTATCAACCAATATAAGGTAACGTATCTGACTGATGAGGAAGTGCTGGATATTCGTGCGAAGCTAATGCTCCAGAATGTGAGAGAAGAGGTAAAGAATAGTGAGCATGTTAAGAATGTGCACGAGAACGTAGAACGTATTAGGCAGTCCGTCAATGCGGGTATATGTCCAAGGTGCGGTGGAAACATGGTATGGCGAGAGGGTAGATATGGTTCGTTCTATGGATGCTCCAATTATCCTAATTGCAAGTATACTGTGAATAAATAAATACGGTACAGTGACAGATGATTAAATGTGACATATATTGGCCCCCAATTTAACCGAGTAAAAAAGGTTTATGAAAAAATAATGTATTTTTGCAACCCGAACAAGATTAAAAAAACACCTTATTTTTTTGAGGGCAAGACAACTGACCTTTCTTTTATGCTTTCAAGATAGTATGGGGAAAAAACAGAGTGCTATCTCCCTCCTTGTTTCGCAGCATTCTCTATCCATTCTGAAATATTATTGTAGCCATCATGATTTATCCAACAATAGGTATTGAACAATTCCGAAAAACGATAGAATTTTCCATAATCACTATGAAACCAACCATCTTCAAAATAAAGAGTGTTTGATTTTCTGTTATTTACCTCTGGCAAATCCTTAAATGGCAGCCATTTTCTATCTTTCAGTTCATAGAAATTTATTTTCTTCCCATCTTCAGAAATCTGCAATGCCAATCTATCCAATGAATTCAACCCTTTATGTGTAATATGCCCTTTTTTATCCTCTATTCTATTGATATATATTCCCAAAATACCATTTCCCTGTTCGAAACTCTTGATAATTTCGTAGTTAATCCATCTTCTGTTGGCTGAATTGTCTCCTATTAGGAACAGCGGTAACCGAAGTGTTTTTTATTCCTGAATTATTGATAAGTTCCTTGATTACTATTGGTGATTTTGTTTTAGCATCTTCCCAAATAGACCCATCAATAAACGTATCTTTTCCATACTTGGTTACATAACTATTCCGCACAACATTTGCACGAAAGTTACGCACATCGTCATAGCAAAAACTGAAAAACGTATATCTTTTCAATTTTTTGTCTTTTGCGGAGCTGGAACTATTCTATATAATTCGTCTAATGGATCCGTGTTTTGCATTGGAAGCTCTTTCCATTGTTTTAAGATGCGTGCATCTATCTTTGCTAAATGCGACAAATCCACATTATGCATGATTGATAAGTTCTTCTTAGATTCATTAAGGTTATTGCTAATTCTTTTTATTCGTTCTTGTTTCTTTTTCTCAATCATTTGGCTTATCCCAATTTCAGAATAAATCCAAGGCGATAAGGTACAAGTTTTAATATCGTCTAAACAAATTGAGTTTGGTGTGTTTAAGAAAAACAAACATTCGGTTTTGTCTATCATTTGCATCAACGCCATATTCAGCATCATGTGCACGTGGCTGGTTGAATTGTTGCGCATGTTATAATCGTAAGTTTTTGTCCTATCTTTCCGACAATAAATATCGTCTATTTTTTTTAGCAAATCGTCAGCATCGCCCCAAACCATTTTTTGAATATCTGAAAACCTCAACCCGGTAAGGGCTGAAAATAGGGCTGCACGTTTCAACAAATCATTGTTGCACGGTGTTTTTACAAGTTTATTCAGTTCCTCAATAGTCAAGTATTCCCGTCTTGTTTCGGCTGTCTTAATTGGGCTTGTTTTGGCGTTCAGGTCGGTTTGTAGTATGCCGTCTTTATAGGCTTGTTTCAATGCAGCTTTTACCTTATTGAAATACGAAACGGCTGAATTTTGTGAAAGGGTTGTTTTGTCGCTCTTTTTACTTTTGGTACTTAGTAGGTATTCTTTGAAGTCCTCTAAAAACTTTTCGTTGAGGTCTGCAAACTTCAATTTGCTGTTGGTAAACGCTTCAATGTAATTGAGTGCTGAAATCCAATTATTGTGGTTACTTGCTTTACGTTTGTTCGCTAACTTTCTGAAATACTCAATAAAACATTGTTCGCCCAATTCCTTTTTGCGTAACTGCTCTTTTTCGTATTCGCTGTAAATTTCAGGCTTATTTAAAAAGTTTTCCCGTTTTTGGCGTATGCTTTCGCCTATTTGTAAGGTTTCAGTATTGTGCTGTTTGTCAATAGGTGTTTTCGGTTTCTCATAAATGTAAAGCCCTAAAAATTCCCTTCGTGTGGGTTCGCCTGTTTCGGGGTGTGGTATAGCCGGGTAAAAATCTAAATACAGGCTTTGCCGTCCCTTGCTTATTTTCTTTTGTCTTAATGTTACTTTTGTTGTCATTGTCCTTTATGCGTAGTTACTAAAGTTACTTTTGGTACTCTCTGAACAAACTTTATTTTTTGCTCAACTCAAATATTTATCAATTATCGGTTTTGGTACATAGGCATACCAACCCTTTTTTATTTTGGGTATGTTTTCCCGTTTGATGAGGTTATGCAAGGCTGTTTCCGATATGCTGTACTTTTCCAATACTTCGTTAATGGTGTAACAGTCGGTAATATCAAACGCCCCTGCCTGTTTCCATTCTGTTAATTCTTGTATCAATTTGTCAACTACGCTTATTTGTGGTTCAGCTTCAATTTCCGATTGATTAAATATTTTATCAAGGTCGCAACGCCTTACAATGGTTTTCTTTTCCAGTATGTTTGTTGCTTTCAGTTTTCCCGTATTGATAAGTTTGTACACGTTTTGCCGGGAACAACCTACCAACTTTGAAACATCTGAAACAGTCAAAAACTCTTTTGCTTTCAGTTCCTCAATAGGTTTGGTTTTTATCTGTTTGGTTTCGCTGTTTGACTTTTGCACCTTTTCGGCTCGTTTCTTAGCCTTGTTTGCCAAACTTCCGCACCTATGGGAACAGTACTTTGTTACTGTGGTACGGGCTGTAAATTCCGTTCCACAATGCTGGCAAATTCGCTGTACTTGTATATTGCTGCTCATTATATTCGTAATATCAGTTGTTATTTCGCCTAAAGTGTTCCATTTTGTACTAAAGTGTTCCATTCTGTAAACTTTGTAAACTAATGAGGTACAAAAAGATACAAAAAAACACTTTTTCAAAATGTGGTACAACAAAGGTACAAATAAAATCTGAATAAACAAGTAACAACACAAAATAAATATAACTTTTTTACAATAAAAAAAGCCCTTTTTCAGGGCTTTAAGTAGGTTTATTATTTGTTTATTATTTGCTTTTTGGGGGTGGTTACTTTCCGATGCAAAATTTTCCAAAAATCGTATTTAAAATATCATCATCGGTAATCGTTCCGGTGAGTAGTCCAAATTTTTCTAAAATGTCGCGCACATCAATCGCAATCAAATCCGTAGGAACTTTTTCTTGCAAACCTTGCTCAATATGCTCAATATCTTCGCGAATTTTAGACATCAGGTCATAATGGCGAGCGTTCGTGAGCAATAAATTATCAGAAATATTGCGTCCCTGCACAAATTTGACCAATAACTCCCCAATTTCATCAATATTAACTTGCCTCTTGGCAGAGATATAGACCACATTTCTATCTTCCCACTTCAAGAATTGCTTAGGTGTTTGCCGCAATTGGTCAATTTTGTTGGCGACAAAGATAAATTTTTTATGGTCTATGTCAACATTTTGTTGAATAAATAACATTTCTTCTTCAATTTCAGAAATGGAAGTATCGTTAATATCAATTAAATACAAGATAATGTCGGCTTTTTCGATGGCGCGGAATGTTCTTTGAATCCCGAATTGTTCAATCTCATCATCGGAACTTCGTATTCCGGCAGTATCAATGAATCGAAAAGAAATACCTTCAATGGTAAAGACATCCTCAATTGTATCGCGAGTGGTTCCGGGAATATGGGAGACAATGGCTCTATCTTCCTGTAACATAGCATTTAACAAGGTAGATTTCCCCACGTTGGGTTTCCCGATAATGGCAACGGGAATCCCATTTTTGAGTACATTTCCCAACTTAAACGATTCTATCAGTCCCAAAATTTCATTTTTCAAATCTGCCAAAAGCTTTACAAATTGCACTCTGTCGGCAAATTCCACATCTTCTTCACTGAAATCAAGTTCCAACTCCAAGAGAGCCGACAACTCAATAAATTGCTGCCGTAAGTCATTCATTTTTTGTGAAAAGGCACCTTTCAACTGATGAATGGCCAATTTATGAGAACTTTCTGACTGTGAATCAATTAAATCGGCAATTGCCTCCGCTTGAGGCAGATCCATTTTACCATTCAAAAAAGCACGCATGGTAAATTCGCCCGGGTTTGCCAATCTACAACCCGAATTCAACAACAATTCCAAGATTTTTTGCTGAATAAAACGCGAACCATGACATGATATTTCCACCATGTCTTCCCCATCATAAGAGTGCGGTGCCTTAAATTTGGTAAAAACGACTTGGTCAATGAGCCACTCTTTTTGAAAAATTTCGGCATATTTTGCCACATTGGGTGCTGTTTCCCCAAACTGCGCACTCTCATTAAACAAAGATTCGCTCACACGAAATGCCTCACTCCCTGAAACGCGAATAATGGCAATTGCACCTATCCCGGGTGCCGTAGAAATGGAACAGATTGTATCAAATGTTTGCATATTTATATTTTTATCTGATTAATCAAAAAACTATCTTCAACACAAAATGTTCGACAACACAATACTATTTAATCATCACTCTTCACAAGATTCGCTCAATTCAAAAATAAGTACTTATATTTCAACACTTTCCCTGAAAGTAGGAATGTAACTCTTCGTAAATCCGGCATCATTCAAGTGGTTGGCATACGCATAACGAGATTCATCGTCCCCGTGAACGATAAAGATTTTTTGCAAATTTTCGTTTTTTTGGCAAGATAAATATTTTATTAACTCCTTATAATCAGCGTGACCGGAAAAGGCTTCGATAGATGCCAACGTAGCTTTTACTTTGTACTTCACCCCAAAGATGGAGACGGTATTATCGCCACGCATAATCTTGGCACCCAGCGTTGTAGGGGAACAATAACCTACCGACAGAATCGTCGTACGCGGGTTCTCAATATTATTCGCTAAATGGTGTTTTACACGTCCGGCTTCCATCATGCCCGAAGCGGAAATAATAATGCACGGACGATTGTAATTATTCAAACGCTTGGAATCGTCAACACTGCGCACATAGTGGAGGTTTTGAAAGCCAAACGGATCGCTGTCCACCTTAATATAATCTTGCATGGTCTCGTTAAAACAGTCACTATGCAGACGGAAAATGTCGGTAGCAGAAACCGCTAACGGACTATCCACAAAGATATCGACATCCGGTAAGTTATTGGCATTCTTTAATTTCTGAAGTGCATAGACAATTTCCTGTGTTCTGCCGATGGCAAAAGAGGGGATAATGAGTTTACCGCGTCGTTTGGCGCACGCATCTTTCACCACCAACGCCAAATCGCGCTCAGCTTGGTCAATTGTGGTGTGCTCGCGGTTTCCATAAGTAGATTCAGTGATGATGTATTCGGCTTGCGGGAAGGCAGACGGGTCGGGAAGAATGGTTTTGTTGTAACGTCCCACATCGCCCGTGTAGCAAAGGGTTTTCTTCTTTCTGTTTTCTTTATAGGTAATGTAAATGGCTCCACTTCCGAGCATGTGACCGGAATTGATAAAGCGGATAGAAAAATCGGGAGTGATGTCAAATGGCAAATCGTAAGGGATACTGACAAATTGTCTCATGCTGACCGCCGCATCGTGCATCGTATAGATGGGTTCAACCGGTTTCAGACTTTGGCGCGCACGTTTTTTATTAAATTGCTGTGTATCAGATTCTTGTATCTTACCTGAATCGGGTAACATAATAGAACACAGATCGCGGGCTGCCGGCGTACAAAAAACGGTGCCTTTGAAACCCAGCTTCACAACGTATGGAATCAGACCAGAATGGTCGATATGGGCGTGGGACAGCAGAATATAATCAATTTCCTTCGGGTCGAAGCCCAAATCGCGGTTCATTCCATCGGTTTCCAATCCTTTCCCTTGGTACATTCCGCAATCCAATAATATCTTAACTCCTTTGACTGTCGTCAGCAGAAATTTACTACCTGTAACTTCGGTAGTGGCTCCTAAAAATTGAACTTTCATTTTATATATATTTAATAATCAGTAAATTATGTTTATTCGAAGGAATTATCATCATCCATTCCGTAGAAATCTTTAATATATTCTATTTGGCGGCGGTCGCGTTTGGTTGGTCGTCCTTCGCCATGTTCACGAAATTCAAAACGGGTGCGCAACATCTTCACTCTTTCGTACTCATCGTCCGGAGTTTTGTCAACATAATACTGCGGCACCAAGGCTGCCCCTACCCTACTTTTCGGTGCATCAACCACTTGTACGGTCTTTTCCAACTGCCCGATTCTGACCACATAAACCTCATCAGTTTTCACAATTTTGGAAGGTTTGACGTTTGTGCCGTTCATTTTTACTTTGCCGGCGTTGCACGCATCGGTTGCCAAAGAGCGGGTTTTAAAGAGGCGCACTTCCCATAACCATTTGTCAATCCGTGTGTTAAGTGGTTCCATTTTATTTTTCGCGATTTAATTGAGCGGCTTTCATGGTATTCAGCAACAGACACGCCATCGTCATGGGACCCACGCCGCCCGGGACAGGAGTAATGGCACTGCATTGGGGCGCAACTTCGTCATATTTTACATCGCCACAGATGCGATACCCTTTTTCGGTCGTGCTGTCGGGAATACGATGAATCCCAATATCTATGACCACGGCACCTTTCTTAACATACTCTGCTGTAATCATTTCCGGTTTTCCAATCGCCACTAACAACACATCTGCCAAAGCGCAAATTTCTTTCAAATTTGCCGTATGACTGTGACAAAGGGTAACGGTCGCATTGCCTTGTTCCGACTTTTCCGCCAACAACATCGCCAACGGTTTGCCCACAATATTGCTTCTGCCCAATACCACACAATGTTTTCCCGCCACCTCAATGCCAGAGCGTTTCAGCAATTCCATTGTACCATAAGGAGTTGCGGGTAGAAACGCTGGTTCGCCCAACAATAATTTCCCATAATTAATCGGGTGAAAACAATCCACATCTTTTTTCGGATCCACGTGAGCAATGACGTGTTCCATAGAAATATGCTTCGGCAACGGCATTTGAATGATGTAACCATCAACTTCAGCATCACGATTCAAAAAATCGATGCAACATAGCAACTCTTCTTCAGTAACAGTTGGCGTATGTTGATAGATAGAAACGAGAAAGCTGACTTCCGTGCAGACTCGGCGTATGCTGTCGATATAAGTTTTGGAGGCACCGTCTTCGCCCACGATAATAGCAGCCAAGTGCGGTTCGCGAATGCCCTTTTTCAAGTCGGAATTAATTTTTTCGACAATTTCTTTTTTTATCTCAACAGATATTTGTTTTCCGTCAATAATTTTCATCTTAATAAATTGATTTTAAATATTATGCATAGCCAAAACGTTTCATAATCAAATCACTGTTTCGCCAATCTTTCAGCACTTTCACCGAAAGTTCCAAATAGACATGTTTGCCCAAAAAATCTTCAATTGCCTGACGCGAATCGATCCCTAATTGCTTGATTGCCTGTCCTTTATTTCCGATGATAATGGCTTTTTGCGTTTCCCGTTCCACATACAACATAGCCCCAATATGCACCATACTTTCATCTTCTTTATATTGCTCAACCACCACTTCCACGCTGTACGGAATTTCCTTTTTATAAAGCAACAGAATTTTTTCGCGTATCATTTCCGATACAAAAAAACGAATTGGGCGGTCGGTAAGCTGATCTTTTGGAAAATATGGCGGACAAAACGGCAGTTTTTCAACAATTTTTTGACGCAAAGCGTCCAGATTCAATTGCTGTAACGCTGAAATTTTCACGATTTCGGCTTGCGGGAGCAAGGCAGTCCAATGAGCGACCGTAGCGGCAATATCTTCCGGCGAATGATTATCTATTTTATTAATAATCAATAAAATAGAAGTATTGATCAATTTTAATTTTTCAATAATTTCCTCATTATATTTTGATTCCCCGCACTCTACCATATAGAGTATGAGGTCAGCATCGCGCAATGATTCGCTTACAAAACGCATCATCATTTCCTGCATTTTGTAAGCAGGTGTTAAGATTCCCGGAAGATCGGAATAGACGATTTGAAAATCCTCCCCATCCACAATGCCCTTGATGCGGTGGCGCGTAGTTTGTGCCTTGCAGGTAATGATCGACAAAGACTCCCCGACCAAACAATTCATGAGCGTGCTTTTTCCCACATTGGGATTTCCAATAATATTGACAAAACCGGCACGATGCGTACTGTTTATTTCCATATTTAAGATTTAAAAAATTGTAAAGAAACTGAGGTCGGTGACCAGCGCAAATAGGAGTAATGAGACAACCAATCTCCTGTATTAAAATACTTTACATTATTATCAAAAGTAGATTCCAACGGTATGTGCCGATGTCCGTATATAAAACAATCGATATTTTCAGTTTGGGCAGTATGGAGGATATAGGGAATTATGCTCTCTATTTTGGCACTTTTATACTGATTTTCGCGTTTTCCGTTGGCATTTCTACTACTTTTGGAGAAAAAACGGGCAATGGCAAAGGCAATGCGCGGGTGAAGGGAACCGTAAAGCATCCGGTTCGGACGAAAAGCAAACAGCTTCTTGATGAACAAATAACCTTTGTCTTTCACATCCAATCCGTCGCCGTGACCGACCATACATTTTTTCCCGTTGATGAGAAATGGCTGATGTTTCGTAAAAACGGTCATTCCCATTTCTTGGGAGAAATAGTTGTTCACCCACATATCGTGATTTCCCGTGAAATAGTAGATTTTAATGCCTTTATCGTGCAATTCCGCCAATTTGGCGAAGAATCTGAAATAGCCGCGCGGGACAACATCTTTGTACTCGAACCAGAAATCAAAGATGTCGCCCAAGAGAAACAGATAGTCTGCGTCTTTCATAATTTCATCTAACCATTTAATAACCAACAATTCGCGTTCCTGACTACGTTCAATGGTAGGTGTTCCGAAATGAAAATCGGACGCAAAATAGGAGGTTCCTTCGATGGGAATGGGGTTTTGAAAGAGCGGCATAATAGGATTATTTTGTCATTATTTCCACCGCTTCTTTGATTCTGCGAACTGCTTCTTTCAGTTTATCTTCGGAAGTGGCGTAAGAAAGGCGGATGCAATTATCGTCACCAAATGCAACTCCTTGAACTAAAGCAACATTCGCATCATAAAGCAGATACATGCACAAGTCTGTGGAATTGTTGATGGTCGTTTTTTTGT
>Ga0209099_1004723_pt1 | contig 10178 bp, 8 predicted proteins | sample AD_JPNHW2_MetaG_FD_184430 | JGI IMG/M metagenome (GOLD analysis project Ga0209099, IMG submission 184430) | Active sludge microbial communities of municipal wastewater-treating anaerobic digesters from Japan - AD_JPNHW2_MetaG (SPAdes) (version 2) | ecosystem: Engineered > Bioreactor > Anaerobic >...
GGACAACCCCTACACCGTCCGCGTGGTCTCCGACATCCTGGAATCCAACGGCTCCAGCTCCATGGCCACCATCTGCGGCGGGACCCTGTCCCTGATGGACGCCGGCATCAAGCTGAAGGCCCCCGTGGCGGGCGTCGCCATGGGCCTGGTCTCCGACGGCGACAAGTTCGTGGTCCTCACGGACATCGCCGGCCAGGAAGACCACTACGGCGACATGGACTTCAAGGTGGCCGGCACCACCCAGGGCATCACCGCCCTCCAGATGGACATCAAGATCGGCGGCATCACCACCGAGATCCTGACCAAGGCCCTCGACCAGGCCAAGAAGGGCCGCCTGGAGCTCCTGGCCGCCATGGGCGAGGTCCTCGCCGCCCCCAGGGCCGAGTTCGCCAAGAACGCCCCCCAGATGCACAGCCTCCAGCTCCCCAAGGAGAAGATCCGCGACGTCATCGGCAAGGGCGGCGCCACCATCCGGAACATCATCGAGGTCTCCGGCTGCGAGGTGAACATCGACGACAACGGCCTGTGCCAGGTGGCCGGCCCCACCCAGGAGAAGCTCCAGATCGCCCTCAAGATGATCGGCGACCTGATCCAGAGCGCCGAAGTGGGCCAGACCTACCTGGGCAAGGTGGCCAAGGTCGTGGAGTTCGGCGCCTTCGTGACGATCCTCCCCGGGATCGACGGCCTGCTCCACGTCTCCGAGATGGCCCCCTACCGCGTCAAGAGCCCCGCCGACGAGGTGAGCGAAGGCCAGGAGATCATGGTCAAGTGCATCGCGGTGGAGGCCAACGGCAAGATCCGTCTGAGCCGCAAGGCCCTCATGCCCCCCGTCGAAGGCCAGGAGGCCCCCGCCGAGGGCGAGGCGCCCGCCGAAGCCCCCCGCGAGCATCGCCCCCGCCGCCCCCGCGGCCCCCGACGCAGCGAATAGCAGGAAACGAGAAACATGCATCAAGACAGGGAGACAAGCCTCGGCTTTTCTCCCTGTTTTTTGTCGTTCAGTTCCCCACGGAGCAACGGGGTGCCGGACGCAGGTTCTCATCGTCAACTTTGCATGGCATCGATCGAGCCGGTGAGTTCTTCCATGCATTGCCAGCCAGCGCCTGCCTGCGTTCGATACGGGGGATCTCCTTCGCTGCCCGTGTCCAGGCTCCCCTTTCGTTCGAGGTGGAACCCTTGGACTGGCTTTGAATGCCGGGTCTCGTTCACCGGGGGGCTGGCGGCAGCGAGGCGGGGCTCATCCGCCAGAGGCTCGTTGCATCGTTTGCAGGTCTCTGGATCGCCGTTGTACACCACCCCCTCGGACTCCGGAATCAAGTCCTGCGTTCATCTGCGGTACCTCGACGGCCTGCCCGCTCTGCTCCACGGTCGGCTTCCGCATGCGGCACTGGCTCGAACTGGGCCGCTCCGACCTGTTTCCAAAGTTCTGGTTGAGTTGCGCAACAAACTAGCCGATATACTTCCTTGAGGCCGGCAGCAGCGCTTTCCACTACCCGAACTGCGCCTTCAATTCGACTATTTCATAAGCTTTGCGGATGTGGACGATAGAGGAAACCATGATTCATTCAATAAATTGGATGTTTTCCGCATTTTTCACATAGATGCGTCCTGGCGTCTCGCAAGAGAGGAAGCCAGTCCTTGTTGCGATGGCGATAGGATGTTTTCGATTCATGTATCACATGTGACTTGGATTACACCCGCACAGCTTGCGCCGGAAGAATGTTGGGAGGTATATTGCTGTCAATGTGCTTTTCATGCTCTTGGAAAAGAGTTTCACGGACTTGCTTGCCTCCTCCTCTCCCTCCTTCCTGGGCACATCCGAGTCGCTTCGTCCCGAGCAGACAGGTTTATCCATATCGCATTATCTTCAATCAAAAATTCAAAATGCATTTTTATTTATTGTTTTTGAAATTACTGATAAATATAGAATCACATGTTTAATATCATTCAAAGGCAGGCTTGAATGCTAGAGGAAATGGTATTCCCCTCCGCAGTTACCAGCTCCACTTCCAAGGATGCTGCTGAGGAAAATCTTCCGAAACCCTTATGCATAGCCAGGCCGCTGAGTTCAAAATTAATCAAGGGCATTCTACTCCTAGGAGATATTACTGGCATCATTTTTAGCTTTATCTTGGCACGAATCATCCTGAGGGCCGATCACATTGCAGGCCTTTTTACCAGTTGGCAGGTTGCGACCATCTTGATCTTGACGATCACAACCTTATGGCTACTGGATGCGATACAGATGGATGTCGAAGACAAGAACTGGAGGATTGTAGTCAAATTTTTATGTGGCTTGGCTCTCGCGGCCGGTATTTTTGGCATCAGCGTCTACCTTCTGGGTCCGATCCATTGGGCGGGGAGAGTTGGGTTCTGGGGCCGCCGCACGCTGGTGCTGTTTGTCCTCATCTTTACTGTCTGGGGCATCCTGCAGCGTTTCCTGCTCCATGCCTGGCAGCGGCGCCGCTCCGGCCGGGCGCGTTGGCTTCTGTTGGGCCGTCATGATGCCCGAGGCCTGGCCCCATTCTGGCGTGACTTCCAGGCGGAGCATGGCCATGGCGCCCTGGTGTTCCTGGCCGAATCCGAAGCTGAAACAGCATGCCAGAGCGATGAACACCCTGAAATTGCCGGAACCTGGAATGGGCTGGACGAGAAGCTCGGCGAGCCTTGGTCCGGAATCATCGTCGCGGACGCCAATGCGTTGCCCCCATCCGTGAGTCGCATCCTGATGCACGCACGCCTTAATGGCATGCTCGTGAAGTCGATCGACCAATTCTGCGAACGACGCTGGCAAAGATTGCCAGTGGAATATTTACGCGGGGACTGGTTCACCTTCGCCGGCGGCTTTGACTTGGTGCAAAGCCCGCTGAATGCAAGAGCAAAAAGATTATTCGATATCCTTCTCGCGGGGACGCTTCTGCTGATTGCAGGGCTGCCCATGCTTTTACTTGCGATCAGCCTGAAGCTACTCTATCCAGGACCTGTTTTTTACACTCAGCCCCGTGTAGGTAAAAATAAGAGAATATTCACCTGCCTGAAATTCCGCAGCATGCATACCAGTTCAGCCGACGACGGGGGCATTTACACCACCACGAACGACAAACGGGTTACCCGTCTCGGTCGCCTCATGCGCAAGACCCGCATGGATGAACTGCCGCAATTGTGGAACATCCTCCGCGGCGACATGAGTTTCATTGGTCCCCGGGCCGAGTGGACGAAATGCGTGGCCAACTATGAGAATGCGATCCCCTTCTACCACTTGCGCCATCTGGTCCCCCCCGGGTTGACGGGATGGGCCCAGATCAACTACCCCTACGGCGCCTCGGTGGAAGATGCCCGGGTCAAACTCACCTACGACCTGTGGTACATCAAGAATCACAACCTGCTGCTCGACCTGCTCATCGTGCTGCGCACGGTGCGTGTCGTGCTGTTCGGAATCGGGGGGAGATGAAACCGTGGCATTTTCTATCGTGAAAGCCACGGCAATTTCGTACATCGACACCATGAAGTCCATGGTGTCTTTTGGTATATGTCAGAATTGATTCGACAGATAGGCTTAAGTTTTATGCTTTATCATAAAGGGGAACAGTATTGAAAATTCTCATCACTGGTGGAGCTGGTTTTATCGGGAGCAACTTGGCAGAAACCCTTCTGGCAGGCGGGCATTCTGTCAGGATTCTCGACAATTTCTGCACAGGTGACTTCCGTAATTTGGAAGGGTTGAATGGCGATCTTGAAGTCATGAAGGGGGACATCACTTCTTCCGAGGATTGTGCCAGAGCTTGCGAAGGGGTGGAGCTAGTCTCCCACCAGGCGGCCCTGGGTTCCGTACCCCGATCCATGCGGGAACCAGAACTCTATTCTTTCAACAACCTCCACGGATTCGTCACCCTTTGCAACCAGGCGAGACTTTCGGGAGTCACGCGCATCGTCTATGCATCATCTTCCTCCGTCTACGGCGATGCGACCGCCAGTCCAAAGGCAGAGTCCATGCGCGGCCGCCCGCTTTCTCCTTACGCCGCCAGCAAGCAGGGCAACGAGGATTTCGCGCAGGTCTTCCACACAGCCTATGGACTTACTTTGATCGGATTCCGATACTTCAATGTGTTCGGTCCCCGGCAGAATCCCCTGGGCCCATATGCCGCAGTCATCCCGCTGTTCATCGCGAAATTGAACAAGGGTGAATCACCAACCATCTTCGGGGACGGCGAACAGTCCCGGGATTTCACATATGTGGGAAACGTCGTTCAGGCCAACGTCAGGGCCCTCTTCGGAGAAGTACCCCCCGGCGCCCACATCGTCAACGTCGCCTGCGGCGCCAGCACCAGCGTGAATCAACTCTTCGAGTTCATCGCCCGGGAGCTGCATTCCACGATCACCGCTGTCCACGGCCCCGATCGTAAAGGTGATATCCGGGATTCCAAGGCCGATATCCGTCTTGCCCAGTCGCTGCTCGGCTACAGCCAGTGGACAAGCCTGGAGGATGGCCTTGCAGCCACCGTGGCGTGGTATCGGCAACACCCAGAGAGGCTCGCATGAATATCCATCAACAGACCATCGGCATCATCGGCCTCGGCTATGTGGGACTTCCCATGGCCGTCGAATTCAGGAAGAAGTTCGACACCATCGGCTTCGATATCAACATCCAGCGCATCTCCGAACTCAAGGCCGGGGTTGACCGGACCCTGGAGGTTTCTCCGGAACATCTTGCGGCAGCCACTCGGCTGGATTGCACTTGCGATTCCGAGGAGCTTCGCCGCTGCACGATCTACATCGTTACCGTACCCACGCCCATTGACAGGTACAACCGTCCAGACTTGACTCACCTGCGGAAAGCCAGCGAAACGGTTGGCAAGGTCCTCAAGAGGGGTGACATCGTCATTTACGAATCGACCGTATACCCCGGCTGCACGGAAGAGGACTGCGTGCCCATCCTGGAAAGCACGAGCGGGCTTGTCTTCAATCGGGATTTTTTCTGTGGCTACAGCCCCGAACGCATCAATCCTGGTGACAAGGAACACACCGTCACCCAGATCAAGAAGGTCACCTCCGGTTCCACCCCAGAAGTCGCCTCAATCGTGGACGAGTTGTATCAGGCGATTATTTCTGCCGGAACCCACAAGGCCAGCAGCATCAAGGTGGCTGAGGCTTCCAAGATCATCGAGAACAGCCAGCGCGACATCAATATTGCCTTCGTGAATGAGTTGGCACTCATCTTTGACCGCATGGACATCGACACCCTGGAGGTGTTGGAAGCCGCCGGAACAAAGTGGAACTTCCTACCCTTCCGTCCCGGGTTCGTGGGTGGCCACTGCATCGGAATCGATCCCTTCTACCTTACCCACAAGGCCGAGAGCTTGGGCTATCACGCCGAAGTCATCCTTGCCGGACGACGCATCAACGACAACATGGCTATCTTTGCCGCCAACAAACTCATCAAACTCATGATACGCCATGGCCGCAGGATTGAAGGGTCCCGGGTGCTCGTCATGGGAATCACCTTCAAGGAAAATTGTCCCGACATACGGAACTCTAAAATTGTCAATTTGATCAAAGAACTGCAAGAATTCAGGTGCGAAGTGACCATCCTGGATCCATGGGCCGATCCTGCGGAAGTGCAACATGAGTACGGGATAAGCTCCTGCCGGGCCCTGGCAACCGATGTCGAAACCTTCGAGGCGGTGGTTCTGGCCGTTCCCCACCATGAATTCAGCACATTTCCCATGCAGCATTTCCTATCACCTAATGCTGTGATATTCGATGTCAAGGGAGCGTTGCCTTCTGAAACAGGCGCCGTACGACTATAACTGAATTTGCTAACGCTGGGAATCTTTCCACGCACCACCTCGGAGACCCTTATGTTCACGGGCAAGACCCTTCTCATTACCGGCGGAACCGGAACCTTTGGCAATGCAGTACTCAGGCGCTTCCTGGAAACGAACATCAGACAAATTCGTATCTTTTCCCGGGATGAGAAGAAACAGGATGATATGCGCAAGCATTTCACCCATGATAAATTGCGCTTTTACATTGGAGATGTCCGCAATGAGTCGAGTCTCACGGATGCTATGCGGGGAGTCGATTTTGTCTTTCACGCATCGGCGTTAAAACAGGTACCATCTTGCGAATTTTTCCCCCTGGAAGCGCTACGTACGAATGCCCTTGGGACCGAGAATGTCCTCAACGCCGCCATTGCGGCAGGGGTGTCTCGACTCATCGTGCTCAGCACGGACAAGGCCGTGTATCCCATCAATGCCATGGGTATCTCGAAGGCTATGATGGAGAAGTTGGCCATAGCCAAGTCCCGGGTCGCAGCACCCAATACCACGATCTGTGTGACTCGTTATGGCAATGTCATGGCCAGCCGGGGCTCTGTCATCCCTCTCTTCTTGCACCAAATCCAGGAAGGGAAAAGTCTGACAGTCACCGATCCCAAGATGAGTCGATTCATGATGACTATCGAAGATGCAGTGGATTTAGTGATCTATGCATTTATGCATGGGACGCCTGGAGACATCTTCGTGCAGAAGGCCCCGGCCGCCACGATGGGTGTATTGGCTGAGGCGATTCAGCAACTCTTTGACAGTGATCGACCTGTGCACATCATTGGTACGCGCCACGGCGAAAAACTGTATGAGACCTTGCTCACCCGTGAAGAGATGGCCGTGTCGCAGGATCTGGGGGACTATTACCGGATCCCAGCAGATAACCGGGATCTCAACTATAAAAAATACTTCACAGAAGGCCAGGCGGGTCTCAGCGACTTGAAGGACTTCAACTCTCACCAAGACCCCTTGTTGGACTTAGCGGGCATGAGCCAACTTTTACTGCGTCTGGACTGCGTGCAGCGCGCTCTTCGCGGCGAACGGGTCGAGGTTTAGCCCGGAGAGAGCCCGATGCAGACCATCCTCGTCACAGGTTCCAGTGGGTTCGTTGGCCAAAATCTATGCCTAGCTCTGAGTCGAAGCCCGGAGGTGCAACTCCTGACCTTCGACCTTGCCGATGAACCGAGAGCTCTAGCGGAGCGAGCCCGGGCCGCCGATGCCATCGTTCATTTGGCCGGCATCAACCGGCCCGAACCCGGGGAGGACTTCCGGACCGGCAATGTTGTCCTAACTGAACAACTGGTGGCCCTCTTGGAGACTGCAGGCTTGGCCACCCCGATCCTCCTGTCCTCCTCCACCCAAGCTGTCCTGGATAACCCTTACGGCCAGAGCAAGCGAGCTGCAGAAGAGTGGGTCTTCGCCTACGGTCACCGGACCGGTGCCGCAGTTTATGTCTATCGCCTGCCCAATCTCTTCGGCAAGGGCTGCCGCCCAAACTACAACAGCGTCGTAGCCACCTTCTGTCACAACATCGCACGGGACCTGCCCATCCAGGTCGATGACCCGAAGGCTCTGCTGCGGATGACCTATATTGACGACCTGCTCGATGAGTTCCTGCGCGCACTTGCAGGACGCCCCACCAGGGATGGGGATTTCTGCGCAGTCCCAACCGTGCATGAAACAACCGTTGGTGATCTGGCCAAACGTATCCAGGGATTCAAGGCCAGCCGAACAGACCTTTCCATCCCTGACCAAGGCGACCCCTTCACCCGTAAGCTTTATGCCACCTACCTGAGCAACCTACCGACTGATGCCTTCAACTATCCGCTGCAAATGCACAAAGATGAGCGAGGTTCCTTCACAGAATTCCTGCGCACTCCCGAACGCGGGCAAGTATCAGTCAACATCTCCCGCCCCGGTATCTCCAAGGGCAACCACTGGCATCACACTAAGAACGAGAAGTTCCTGGTGGTCAGCGGCATAGGGGTGATTCGCTTCCGAAAGCCTGGCACAACCGAGATTTTCACCTACCCCGTGAGTGGCACACAGCTGCAAGTGGTGGATATACCACCGGGCTACACGCACCAGATCACGAACCTCGGCGACCAGGACCTGGTTACGATCATGTGGGTGAATGAGCCATACAACCCTGCCCGACCGGACACATGGGTCGAGGAAGTCTGAGGGGACCCGATGCGGAAACTAAAAGTGGTCACGGTGGTAGGCACCCGGCCGGAGATCATCCGGCTCTCCCGGGTCCTGGCGAAGCTGGATGTGACCATGGAGCACATCCTGATCCACACCGGGCAAAACTATGATTACGAGTTGAATGAGATCTTCTTCCAGGATCTGGAAATTCGGAAGCCCGATCACTTCCTAGGCGCGGCGGGCAGCACTGCTGCGGAAACCATCGGCCAGCTGATCATGAAGATCGATCCCCTGTTGGGCAAATTAAAGCCCGATGCACTGCTGGTGCTGGGGGACACCAACAGTTGCCTTGCGGCCATTCCCGCCAAACGGCGGAAGATCCCGATCTTCCACATGGAGGCCGGCAACCGCTGCTTCGATCAGCGTGTGCCCGAGGAAACCAACCGCAAGATTGTGGATCACCTCAGCGATCTCAACCTGCCCTACTCCGCCATCGCCCGGGAATACTTGCTGCGCGAGGGCCTGCCCCCGGACCGGGTGATCAAGACCGGCTCTCCCATGTTCGAAGTGCTGAACCATTACCGCCCCAAGATCGAAGCTTCGCGCATCCTAGCTGATCTCGGCCTCACCCCTGGATGCTATTTCGTGGTGAGTGCCCACCGGGAGGAAAACATCGAACCCGAAGGCAGCGTCCGGAAACTTGCGGGCATCCTGAACAGCCTAGCCGAGGCCTATGGTCAGCGCGTAATCGTGTCCACCCATCCGCGCACCCGCAAGAGATTGGAGAGCCTTGGGATCACCTTCCCTTCCCGGGTGGAACTCCTGAAGCCTCTCGCTCTCACCGACTATGTGCACCTACAGATGCACGCTCAGGCTACTTTGTCCGACAGTGGCACCATCAGCGAGGAATCCTCCATTCTCAACTTCCCGGCCCTGAACCTCCGTGAGGCTCATGAGCGCCCCGAGGGCATGGAAGAAACCGTCGTCATCATGACTGGGCTGGAACTGGACCGGGTGCATCAAGGCCTGGCCATTCTCACCGACCAGGGCCGCGGAACAGCCCGCACCTTGAGGCAGGTGGCGGATTATTCCATGCCGAATGTGTCCGACAAGATCGTGCGGATCCTCCTCAGCTACACGGACTACATCAATCGGGTTGTGTGGAAGAAACAGCTTTAAATGAAGATATTGATCGTTTCCCAGTATTTCTGGCCGGAAAACTTCCGCATCAATGACATCGTTTCGGAACTGGCCTGCCTGGGACATGAAGTGACCGTTCTCACGGGGCTTCCAAACTATCCCGAGGGAAAGGTCTACCCCGAATTTGTTCGCAATCCCAATCTGTTCTCTGAATATAAGGGGATGCACGTTATTCGTGTGCCTTTGCTCCCAAGGGGACAGGGCAGCTTGCGTCTGGTACTGAACTACCTCAGCTTCGTCGTCTCGGGTCTCGTGGTCGGCAGCTGGCGCCTGCGTGGCCGGAACATCGATGCGATATTCGTATTTCAGACCTCTCCCATCACCGTTGCCCTGCCGGCAGTCTGGCTGCGCCGATGCAAGCGTGCCCCCATGTTCCTCTGGATCCTGGACCTGTGGCCCGGGACGCTCACGGCCATCGGCGTCGTAAAATCCAGGTCCGCACTGGCCTGGATAGACCGCCTGGTCGCGTTCATCTACCGGCGGTCGGACCGGATCCTGGTCCAGTCCAAGACGTTCATTCCATCCATCGAGGCTTACGCCATCGGCCCGGAAAGGATCAAGTATTTCCCGAACTGGGCCGAACCGATCTTCCATGCCCCCCTCGAGGAGACGCCGCTGGCCCGCGAGATGCTCCCCTACCGCGATACCTTCAATGTCCTTTTCGCGGGCAACATCGGGGAGGCCCAGGACTTCCCGGCCATCCTGGAGGCCGCCACCGCCCTGCGGGGCCGGCCCGATATCCGCTGGCTGATCCTGGGTGACGGTCGGGCGGCCGACTGGGTCCGCACGGAAGTACGGAAGCGCTCCCTGGGGGCATCCGTCATCCTGCTGGGTCGCCATCCCATCGAACGCATGCCCTCTTTTTTCCGCGGAGCGCAGGCGCTCCTGGTCAGCCTCAGGACTGAGGTTCATACGATTCGCCCGGCGTCATAATGCAAGACGTAGTGGTGATGCGGTTCTCCGAGCCTGTATTCAAATTTTTAGTTAACATGTAATTAGCACGAATAT
>Ga0209099_1004728_pt1 | contig 10171 bp, 4 predicted proteins | sample AD_JPNHW2_MetaG_FD_184430 | JGI IMG/M metagenome (GOLD analysis project Ga0209099, IMG submission 184430) | Active sludge microbial communities of municipal wastewater-treating anaerobic digesters from Japan - AD_JPNHW2_MetaG (SPAdes) (version 2) | ecosystem: Engineered > Bioreactor > Anaerobic >...
AAAGGGGCTTGCACCTGACGGTGGATTATATATGCCTTCAGCTATTCCGCTACTTGACAGAAATACTCTGCTGAGCCTTCATGAGCTTGAATATCACGAACTTGCATATACCATCCTGCGGCATCTGACCGGATATGAGATAGACGAAAAGGTGCTATATCAGCTATGCCGGGATGCTTACGATTTTGACATTCCTCTTGAACATGTAACAGACAGGAGATATATAATGAGGCTCGACAGGGGACCGACAGCTTCATTCAAGGATTTTGCAGCCAGGATGATGAGCCGGCTGATGCAGTATTTCCTCGAATCTGAGAAAAAGAGTCTTACAATCCTTACAGCAACATCCGGAGATACAGGAAGTGCAGTTGCAAGCGCTTTCCATGGACTTGAAAACATCAGGGTAATAATTCTTTTCCCGATTGAAGAGGTAAGCACAATGCAGAGGAAGCAGATGACTACCCTTGGAAAAAATGTAAAAACAATTGGAATCAGGGGTAAATTTGATGATTGCCAGAGACTTGTAAAAAGTGCATTTACCGACTGCTCACTGAGTCACCTCCCACTGTCATCCGCAAATTCAATAAATACGGGCAGGCTTTTACCTCAGTCTGTATATTACTTTTATGCCTGGTCGAGATTGAGTAAACATCCAGATGAGAAGATAATATTCAGTGTTCCATCAGGTAATTTCGGGAACCTCATGGGAGGATTAATTGCAGGCAAAATGGGTCTTCCGGTTGAAAAATTCGTTATCTCCACAAACATGAATGGAGAAGTACCTGAATTCCTCGGGACAGGGAAATATACACCTGTTGTGCCTTCAGTAAACTGCATCTCCAGCGCCATGAATGTAGGGCATCCAAGTAACCTTGCAAGAATAATTGCATTGTATGGCGGCATTATGAATGAAAAAGGAGAAATCCTCAGACAGCCGGACATGAAAGCCATGAACAGTGATCTTGCCGGCATAAGCATCTCTGATAAGGATACAAAAAATACAATTCTTGATTGCTTCAGCAAATATGGCAGACTCCTTGAACCGCATGGAGCTGTTGCATGGAAAGGGCTGATGAGCTATATAAATGATCACAGCATATCAGCTGATCAGCTTTCAGTTACACTTGAAACAGCGCATCCTGCGAAGTTCCCTGAAGATATAAGATCTGTAACCGGTATTGATCCTGAACTCCCTGCTTCACTGGCCGGACTGGAAAAGCTTAAGGAAGAATACATTGTTATTGATAAAGATTACGAAAATCTAAAAAGAATCCTCCTGGAAAATTAAAACGCTCTGACCTGATGTATATAATATGTTCTGATCTGGAAGGTATCTACACTCCTGAAATATGGATAAATGTTTCGCTTAGAACAGGTATCGAAAAGCTTAAGCTTACAACAAGAGACATTAGTGATTATGATGTTCTGATGAAAGGCAGGCTTGCAATTCTTGCAGAGAATAATCTTAAACTGAAGGATATCCAGGATGTAATAGGACAACTTGAACCTCTTCCGGGTGCCAGGGAATTTCTTTCATGGCTGAGATCTGAATTTCAATTAATTATAGTCTCTGACACTTTCCGCGAATTTGCAGGTCCTCTTATGGCCAAACTTGATTATCCAACCCTTCTCTGCCATCATCTGACAACTGATGAAAATGGACTCATAACCGAATACAATCTCCGGCAGAAGGATGCAAAGAAGATGGTTGTAACAGCGCTGCAGGAGCTGAAATACAAAGTAATAGCAATCGGAGACTCATATAATGACCTTTCAATGCTCAGAAAAGCCGAAAGGGGCATTCTTTTCAGGCCCCCTCAGAATGTAATTGATGAGAACAAAGACCTTCCGGTCGTTACCACTTATGAGGACCTGAAGGGAAAGATTCTTGAAATTACCCGCGAAGAATAAGAAGCTGCGGTTTATTCCTTATCATTCTGTATAATATTTATCAGTTAATAGGAAGGTATATAATTCATTATTTACCTTTACTATATAAATCGGACAAATATGAAATTACCTTCTTCAACAAGAAACTGGCTTACAATAATCGGGACGATCATTGCAGGCATAAATCTTCTGCTTATTATTTTACTTTTTCTGATTTCATCATTAATAAAGGCTGACAGTACAAACCTCGGATTGTTTATTTATATCATTCTGCCGGGTTTCATGGTTTTGGGGCTTCTTCTGATTCCGGTCGGAATGCTGAGGGAGAGAAAAAGACAGGTAAGAACCGGAACAACAGAATCTGCTCCTTTGCCAAGGATAGACCTGAATGATCCAAGGCATAAAAATGCCTTTGTGATTTTTACAATAGCGACAATTATAATACTTTTTCTTTCCACTCTTGGCAGCTTCGAAGCGTATCATATAACAGAATCTGTGGCTTTCTGCGGCACTCTCTGTCATGAAGTCATGGAGCCTGAGCATACAGCTTACCAGAAGTCTCCTCATGCAAATGTAACCTGTGTTGAATGCCATGTGGGATCCGGAGCATCATGGTATGTAAAATCAAAACTCTCAGGTCTCAGACAGGTATATGCCGTACTTACAAATGATTTTTCAAGGCCAATAGAAACACCTCTTCATGATCTCAGGCCTGCCAGGGAGACATGCGAAAAATGCCACTGGCCGCAGAAATTCTATTCCCGCTCGCTTAAAACTATAAAATATTTCCTTGCTGACTCAGCTAACAGTGAATGGGACATTATCCTGCAGATGAAAACAGGTCCGGAATATGCTGATCTTGGGCTGAAGGAAGGTATTCACTGGCACATAAATCCCTTAGTTGATGTTTCATATAAATCGGATAACGATAAACGTGAACTTATAACATATATTGAATATACAAATAAAGCCAGTGGTGAAAAGCATATCTACAGGAATGCAGGCATTGAAGTGAGCGACAGTTCCCTTGCAAATTCTGAAAAGAGAACTATGGACTGCATTGATTGTCATAACAGGCCATCACATAACTATAATTCCCCATCGGCCTATTTCGACAAGGAAATGCTGACAGGTGAAATATCATCAGGGATACCTTATATAAAGAAGGTTGCTATGACTCTTCTTGCAGAAACCTATACATCAAAAGACTCTGCCCTTACAAGGATTTCTGATGGCATCAATGAGTACTACAAAACAGAGATGTCTGAGTTTCATGAATCGAACAAAGCCTTGTTTGATAAATCGATTGCAGCCATACAGAAGGGCTTCAGTCAGAATACTTTCCCGGAGATGGGTGTACGGTATGACAAATATCCCGAACACATTGGACATCAGGAATCTGAAGGATGCTTCAGATGTCATAACGGGCAGTTTGTATCTGAAACCGGCAGGGTTATCTCAAAAGACTGCAACCTGTGTCATTCAATAATCGGTCAGGGAAAACCCGGGATGATGAGTTATTCAAACATCAAGGAAAGTCTTGAATTTGAGCATCCTGTCGATATCGGGACAGACTGGAAGGAAATAAACTGTTCAGAGTGCCATAAGGCTCTGTATTAGGCTATTTCAGATTCCTAATACGAACATCAATTCCCGATCCTTTAAGGAGGTTTATGATTTCCTGCGTATCAGTGTCGCCATAGTGATACGGATACAGAATACGTGGTTTAAATGCTTTGGCAGCATCAGCAACCATAGCTGGTGTCATGGTGTAAGGCAGGTTCATGGGAAGGAAGGCAACCTCAATATTCTTCAGGTCTTTCATTTCTGGAGTATTTTCGGTATCGCCCGCCACATAGAATTTCCTGCCTCCAATTGTAAGTACATAACCGATTCCCGATCCCTTTGGATGAAAAGGCTGGCCGGGAGCCCTCATGTTAACAATATTATAAGCAGGTACAGCATCAATTGTAATACCATTGACCTCCTGCCTGTCACCGGCTTTCATGGCATTTGCCCAGCCAAGTTTCTGCGTTGAATTTTCATTTGTAAAAACAAGAGTGCTGTCTTTTTTCAGCTCATTTATCAGGCTGACATCAAGGTGATCATAATGTTCATGTGTGACGAGGATAAGATCAGCTTTAGGAAGAAAATTATAGTTGCCGGAGCTTTTTACCGGATCGATATGTATCACAAAGCCGTTGGTCTTGAACATAAGTGATCCATGACCAATGAAATGAAGTTCAACATTACCAGCATCGGTTGGAATTTTATCAAACGAAGGGTATTCCTGCGAAAATCCTCTCTGTGCCATTACTGTCAGTATAAAAGTGGTGATAATCAATGAATTTCTGCCGATTCCTTTCATGTTAATACAATATAAATTATTCAATTCTGATTCCTACAACTAAAATATCATCAATCTGAGGACCGCTTCCCATCCACTCTTCGAGGGAGCTGTTAAGAAGTTCCCTCTGAACATCCATAGGATTTCCCTGGATATCAAGAAGCAGTTTCTTAAAGCCTTTCTTCATAAACTTTCTCTGGTTTGGTCCACCAAACTGATCAATATAACCATCGGAAAAAAGATAGAACGTAACATCCTTCTCCAAAGGCATCTCAACAAAAACATAGTTCTGATCCATTTTGGAAGATATTCCGATTGGCATCTGACTTGCCTTTATTGTTTCAAGAAGCCAGTCACCCTGGGTCATTGAGCCATCTGTTGAATTAACAATATCATCAGCTTTATCCTTCTCTTCAGGTTTAAGTTTTCTTACCTTGAAACATGGATTATAGGCTCCTGAAAATTCAACATGCTCCTTTGCAAAATCAAAAACAAGCAATCCCAGGTCCATTCCGTCTTTTGACTCATTTTCGACCCCGGTCTGCTTTAGCGACTCTGTAACATGAAGCCTCATCTGGCTGAGAAGATTGTCAGCCCTCATTAAAGGATCACGATCAAGTATTTCATCAAGGAATGACATTCCAAGAAGGCTCATGAATGCTCCAGGCACACCGTGTCCGGTACAGTCGGCAGCAACAACATACAAACGGTCATTTTTCCTTGTCATCCAGTAAAAATCACCACTTACAATGTCCCTTGGCTTAAACAGGATGAAGTAGGAAGGCAGATTTTCTGCAAGTATATTTTCCGACGGCAACAGAGCCATCTGTATCCTGCTGGCATAATGTATGCTTGACTCAAGTTCTTCCTTCTGCTTAACTACAACCGCTGTCCTTTCAGCCACTATGCCTTCAAGCCTGATATTCTCCATTTTAAGCTTTTTGGTATAAGCTTTTATAATTGCAGCAACAATCGCAAATGCCAGCAATGCAAAGCCGAAAAAAGCTGCAATAGTCGCATACCAGGGTTTAAGTATAACAAATTCGTAATCGAGCTCTTCTCCTTCAATTCCTGTTAATGAACGGGTTCGTACCCTGAATTTATAATGGCCGTAAGGCAGATTTGTATATTCCTTTCCGGAATACAGTGCCTGCATGTTGAAATCAAAGGATATACCTTCCCATTTTGACCAGTTCTTTTCAAAACCATCGAGCTTGTAACTATACTGTGTCTGAAGCTCTTCGGTAAAATCAGGTGTTGTCCACCTGAAGGAGATCTCGTTGAGGTCGTATGAGAATTCCGGCACCTGCTCAGAAGTGGATCTCAGAACAGGTATCCGTTTTCCCTCTGAGGACTCGCGGAAAAAGCTTCCCTGCATAAGTACAGAGTCTGTTCCAAGTGTAATATTTACAAAAGAAGGAGTCAGTATCCTGTCATTTTGTTTTAGTGCAGCCTTATCGGCAACATATATCTGCTTTGATTTAAGAAAATAAATCCTGCCGTCCACATCATAAATGTCCATCATTGGCACATCAGGAAGTATATTCAGCACACCGCTGTACATATCCCCGGATTTTTTCCGGATAAGCACCTCACTGTTCACGTCTGAAAAGGAACTGTACCATACATCTCCCTCATCATCCTCAAAAAGATTTACAGATATCCTGTCAACTGATAATCCTTTTGTCAGTATTGTATCCGGAGTGAAGGTGTCTGAATCATCTGAATATCTGAATATTCCCGCAGATGAAGTCACATAAATACTACTGTCTATATAGCAAACTGTATTCAGATCGCTTGCAGGAATTCCCTTATCCTTCCCATAAGATACAACCGTTGTGTCTCCGGAATTGAATTTCATGTGATACAAGGCATCAGGATCATCGGTCACAAACCAGAGTCCCCCTGATTTATCTTCAACCATGCTGTAGATTATACCCGGCATGCTCCTCAGCCGGTTCTGATAATACCATCTGCCTTTTTCATATTTAAGAACAATTATGCCACTGGTTTGCAGACCGAAAAAGAACAGAGAAGGATCCTTTGCCGATTGAATAATTTTCCGTGCATTATATTGCTGCAGGTCAGGTTTGCCGATGCAGTTCTTTTCAACGCTTTTAACAGTTCCGTCGGGATTGATCTGCAGAATACCTTCAAGGGTACCGGCAAGAATGAAATTATCATCACCGGAAGAAACCACCCTTACAGGGAAAACCTGGGAATTAATTCCCGGTATCTTTCTGAATTTAAGGTTATTATTCTGATCTGTGTAACTTCTGAGTATTCCGGCATCAGAAGAGACTAAAAGATCACCTTTGGAAAATGTAATTTCATTCACACCCGACTCTATACCCTGTTCAGCAGAGAACACTGTAAGAGGAATGTTTACATATATCTTGCTCAGGACTCCGTATGTTGAAACCCACAATTCAGCGGACTTTCCATAGTCACAATACATTGCATAAGCTGTATTGTCCTCTATTTCAGAGTTTTCTGCATTTATCTGCTGAACAAGTTCTCCATTTCTGTTTATAATAAGTATTCCCTCTTCATTTGTAGTTCCTATTGCAAAGAGCTCCTCACTTATCCTGGCACCGGCATAGACAAAGACTTTTTTGAATTTTTCATTGACCTTTGAGGATACAAAATCAGATTTAATTTCACCGGTACTGAAATCATAAAGGAAGATGCCATCATCGAAAGTTCCGACAATCACCTTTGTATCGGAATATGGCAGAAATATTGTACAACTCATATTATGAAAGAAACTTCCACCCGGCAAAGGCGTGATAGTGGTATCCTTAACTTCATAAAGACCTTTCAGAATGTCTGAAAGGATAAGCTTATTGCCTATACGGACAAGCCTGAAAGCATCCAGAATATCGTGATCAACAAGATCATGGCTTGTAAGCAGGTCCCTGTCGCTATCATAGATAAACATATATTTCGGACTGAGGAACAATACTTTAGAGCCCTCAATAACAATTGAATAGACAAACTTTATATCAGAAATATTCTTCAGCCTTTCTGCAAGCGACACATATTCAGGCATTCCCCTCCTTCCGGGCTGAATATAGCCGAATTCAAAGGCTGCACCAACATATATTATTCCGCTGCTGTCAGCTTCAAGAGAATATATTCTCGGATTCTGACCGATTGTGATTGTATTCCACCTGGTGCCGTCATATTTAAAAACTCCCCTGTCCTGGCTTCCATAGTACATATTCCCAAAGCTGTCGCTTGTCATGCACCATATCTGCTCTGAACCTCCTGTAAGCTTTGAAGGGTAATTCCGGATCAAAGGCATCCCGTATCTGTTTATCTGGCCGGTGAGATCTGATATACAGAGTATTAATATAATAATAAACAAGCTTTTTCTCATATCCTGAAAACAGTTTCCGGAATTTATTAAAGGTTAAATTTACTAATCTTATTTTTTTAATCAAATAGAAAGTGATTGTGTAACACTTATACTAATTTTTGGTAACTTGCGTTTTTAATTAAGGGATTAATGTTAATTACTTAACATTGATGTGTTTAGGGTTAAATAAACAGACTGTTGCCGCAACAGTTTTATTGCTTTTCACAACAACTGCCTCCGGTCAGGAAGTGAAGAGTTACAAATACCGCTTCGATGGTAATTTGAATGATAAAAGTATCCTGAATTCCGGCCATTCACTTATTATTAATTACTCAATCAATGAACTTGAGCTTGAAACTATTGAAGAAGGAAACGCCGTTTATTACCGCATAAGAATACCGGGACATACTCCCACTTATGATCCGGGCAAACCTGAATTACCGGTTCTTTCAAGAATTATAAATATTCCCCGGGGAATTGATTACAGAATAATTATTTCTGATGTCAGGTATTCAAGGCTTCATCCTTCATCAAAAAGAATCAAAGGAATATTATACCCGGCCCAGGAAACCGAATCAAAAAATTCAGCACAGAGGAAGAAAGACTTTAAGCTTGACAGGGTGGCTTATTCTGCTAAGGGCATTTTACCTTACGATACTGTACGCATTGAACCGCTGGGAACATTAAGGGGAAATGAACTTGCAAACCTTATTATTGCCCCTGTCCGTTATAATCCACGGACAAATTCGATTGAGGTTATCAGCTCAATGAAGATAGAAATTACAAACATTGTCCCTGCTGAAAGCAAATCAGCCGGCACCGCTGAAGAGTCAGCCGTTTTCACTGAAGCTCTGGAGAAATCAGTACTTAATTACAGCGCAGGTGATGTAATTCCGGGCTTCTCTGATGAACCGGTAAAAATGATAATACTTACTGATACAACATATAAAAAGTTTCTGGCTCCCTATGTAAAGTGGAAGACCAGAAAAGGATTTAAAGTACAGGTACTCTACCGGGGAAAGAAATATGCCGGTGACACCTATACCGAGATAAAGTCAACACTGACCAGCATATATAATGCATCGACTCCCGCTCCCGAATACCTTTTAATAATAGGAGACACAAAGAAGGTTCCCTATTACGGTACAGGAAATATCACCGACATGTATTACGGGGAATTTACCGGTAATGGCGACTATATACCTGAGATGTTAATAGGAAGACTTCCCGTATCAGACACAACGCAGTTAAAAGCTGTACTGAACAAGCTTCTGCAGTATGAACAATATCAGTTTGCACCATCAAATGATTTCACTTCAAGAGCTCTTATAAGTGCCGGCAATGACGATTCGAACAGCAAGATCATGAACGGACAGGTATATTATGCAATTAACAATTACCTTAACAGTTCTAACAAACTGACAGAATATCATTTCTATTACCCTAAAGCAGCAGCCTCTGAAGATTCAATAAGGAAAATAATAAGGAAAGGTGTTGGTTTTATTAACTATACCGGACACGGTGATGTGACCGGATGGCTTGATCCCTTTCTTAAATCGGGCGACATTGATACTGTTACAAATACAAATATGCACCCGTTTATAATAAGCAATGCCTGCCAGACAAGCACCTTTACCTCTGCCTCAGCCATGGGCAACAGGATGGTGCTTGCTGATAAGAAAGGAGCTTCAGGCTTTATAGGCGGAGCTGCTGATACCTACTGGGATGAGGATTTCTACTGGGCTGTTGGAAATGGCACGATATCAAGCGAACCAACATATTCGGGAACAGGACTTGGAGCCTACGACAGGCTCTTTCATACTCACGGAGAAGCGCCTGCTGACTGGTACACAACAATGGGTCAGGTAATGTATGCCGGGAACCTGGCAGTAAGTGCAAGCACATCTGCAAGGAAAAAATATTACTGGGAAGTGTACAACCTGGTAGGAGATCCGAGCATTATACCCTATATCAGCAAACCCGACAGCTTCCTGATAAGCTTACCGGATACCCTGCCCAATGGAATAAAATCATTTACACTTACAGGGGAACCTTTTTCCTACATTGCTGTGTCCCGTTCCGACACTCTCTGGGATGCTGCACATTTTAGTGCATCAGGCTCGGCAGAACTCACAATGCCCGGATTATCAAATGATTCATGCCTTATTGTGATTACGGGTCAGAACAGGAAGCCCTTGATAAAAACAGTATACTTCGGGAAGGTAAGCGGCACCTATCTCAACATGTCAGCTACAGAAATAAACGATACCCGGAGCAACAACAACAAGGTTGCTGATTATGGAGAGACCTTCTTCCAGAGCGTAAAAATAAGCAACCTGGGATACACGCCCGGCGCCGGAGTTTATGTAAAAATCGCTTCAGCATCACCGGATATTGAAATACTGAATGACTCAGTTTACATTGGCAATCTTGCTGCCCTCTCAGAGGTAAGCACAACTGACAAACTTGAGATCAGAGTCAGTCAGGATGTAAAGGACCTGAGCACAGCAAGCCTGAATATATATATAGGCGACAGCAATGGTAAAAAACAATATATAAGCGATATAACCCTT
>Ga0209099_1004730_pt1 | contig 10169 bp, 10 predicted proteins | sample AD_JPNHW2_MetaG_FD_184430 | JGI IMG/M metagenome (GOLD analysis project Ga0209099, IMG submission 184430) | Active sludge microbial communities of municipal wastewater-treating anaerobic digesters from Japan - AD_JPNHW2_MetaG (SPAdes) (version 2) | ecosystem: Engineered > Bioreactor > Anaerobic...
GAACCCGCCATCATGTATAAAAGCATCGCTTTTTATCTCTTCTTCATCTGAAGAAATTTTACAGGAATCATCTATTCGGTCAGCTATATCAAATACATGCCGAAGGTCATAACACACATATTCGCCAAGCGTAAATTGTCCGGCAGACACCCACATTTTTAATTCTGATGGCTTGAATATGATGGAATGATGAGCCAATAACTGGTTTACCGTTAATTCATTTCCATTACCGATTTGCTTATCCTGCAATCCCAGCCGGTTTCGCAGAATATCTGCTGCAATGGCAGGTGTAACAAGCGGGTTATGGCTCAAAAGTTCCTGGACCCTTTTATATCGGTACATTGAAGCGCTTTCATTGATCTGGCGAATATTAAGCGGGTCGTCTTTGAGTGTTTCCGATTGAAAATGATTCGTGCAAATAATTTGGTCTTCCTGAGTTTTATAAATTTCAGTTGTATAAGGCGTCTTTTCAATTATAAGAACACGGTTATCCCTGCCAGAGCTGATAAGGAATGACTCCGACACGGAAATTCTGCGGTTCCGGGCAATATCAATGGCTTCTTCTATAGTAGATGCATATTGAAGCATTTCCCGTACAAGAATGGTAACAGGTGTCGCCGTGTTAAGTGGCATCTTTGATTTCGCGGCATTAACCGTTATAGCGATGCCTTTCAAATTCATTCCGGAAACGGTACCTATTAAAGCGCCCCATGTGATCATCGCAAACTTGTTTCCCTTGTTGGGGGCATAAAACGTAACGATCTTTTCTTTGCAAAATTCGTCGCCAACATAAAAATCAAAATTCCGTGCATGAATAATTTTGCCGTCAACGGTTTTTGTTCCGGACGCAGCAAAAGAAGTACAGCCGACAAGATTCATATACTGAAGCGAATGGCCGATATCATGAGCGGCGTGATAATTAAGCATCCGCATATAGTTAGGGCCGATCAGTCTGAAGTCTTTTGAAGCCGAGAGCGACACACCATAGATTTCATGATCATATTCTTCACTGATAAAATGGTAGAGTCGCCGGTTCATCCAGGCTACAACAAATTTCAGTATCCCAAGATAAATGTTATTGGGTACTATTTTTCTGATCTCATCAACAAATATCCGTTCCTGAGTGTAGATCAAACGTGACGACAACCTGCCATTTACAACACCCCGTTCAAAAGGAGCACCTTCAATATACATTTCATACAAACCATGAGAATTTTTGTTTAGCCAGTTTTTGCCAATACGCGAAAAACTTTCCGAAACAGGCTCCGGCAGGTATTTGGAAGTATCAATAGCATCAACTCTGGGCGGCTTTTTGTAAACAGCAGTTACATATAAAACAACTATTAAAAAAATAAGAATTACTAGTCCAGCCAATAGATACAAAACCATCAACACAAAAATTTTACGACAAATTTAAGGTAATTTTTTAAAAATAAAAATTATCAGTATCCGCCCGATTCAACGGTCTTTTTTAAGTCTGCATACTCACGGCGCATCTCATTCATGATATAATGGGTAAGTTCCTGGTATGTCTGTCCGTATATACCGCTGTCAATCTCGACAGGTTCAAGAAATTTCACGATGGCTTTCCCATGTTTCAGATAAAACCAGCTTTTTTTCAAAATATCTTTTGAATAAAAAATAACAACAGGCTGAACATTCATTCTTAGCTTCTGAGCAAGGTAAAATCCGCCTTTATGAAAGCGGTGAATCTTCTGATTATTGCTCATGATACCTTCAGGAAAAACCAATACTGGACAACCCAGACTGACTGATGGTTCCAAATCAGAAACCAATTTATTTTTTTCTTCAAATATTGAAAAAAAACCGATATATTTTGTTATGAAAAAACGGGCAACTTTATTATCGTGCCAATTGTTGTTGAGCACGCGTATCTTGGAGGTAAACGACATAGAAATAGGAACATCAATGATTGACTGATGGTTACATACGACCAGAACCGGATTATCAAAGGTTTCCTTATTTTTGTTTATGTATTTAATCTGAATATTAAAATGGGTCTTTAAAATAAATCGGGCATATAAGTTCAGTAAACTAGTATAAAAAGTACTTGCCGCTTTTTTCTTATTAGTAAAAGGAATAAATATCAACAGAGAAAAAAACTGAGAAGTAACAGTAAAAATCAGGAACGACAATAAGCCTTTAATTAAAACCAATACATATCCCAGTTTTGCTTTTACCATTTTATTATAATGAGCTTGTAAAAATATAAAAAATAAATTTTGTACGTAATTCTTCATTAACTAGCATTGAAATCAAATTAATGTAATTTTGTGCAAAGATCATTATGTTGTTAGTTAATATACTATGATAAAACAAATTTTCCGATTCCTTGTAAAAGTTATTGATGGGAGCCTTTATGGTTTTGTGGGGCCGTTCAGTATTTTGTTCATTATTCCGCAGTTCATTATTTTTCTGTCAAATAAATATGAGTTGCCGTATCTCGGGTTCCCCGGCAGTCAAATTATAAGTGAAATTTTAATGTGGGCAGGAGCTGCCATAGCCATTTATTGCGGATTACTAATGATTTTTACCGGAAAAGGTACCCCTGCCGTTACGTCATCGCCACAAAAGGTCATGAGAAAAAATATTTATGCTTTTGTCAGGCATCCGATGATGTGGGGCCTTACCATTACACTGGCCGGCGAAGTGATCTATAACGGCATGCCATTATTACTTTTATGGTTTGTTGCATGGCTGCGCATACAGCAGTTATATGTTGTGAATTATGAAGAGCCTCAATTAGAGAGACGTTTTGGCAAAAGCTGGGAAGAATTTTGCGCCGAAGTACCGCGGTGGTCGCCCCGTTTCAGAAAAAAATAATTTTTTAAGCCTTACTTGCAAAAAAATATTAATTTTGCATTCTCAAAGGCCCCGTAGCTCAACTGAATAGAGTATCTGACTACGGATCAGAAGGTTACAGGTTTGAATCCTGTCGGGGTCACACAGAAAATCAGCCACTTACAGATGAAAAAAGTAAGTGGTTTTTTATTTGGCGCACACAAAAAGTTGGAAAAGTGTTTTTAATGCAATAATGCCGCTCTATTTCCTGTCAAAGAAAGGGCTTTTGGAAGAGACAGAAAGAGGAATTCCATAAACTACAGCGGCTTCATCGCCAAGCAGGCCGAGTTCTTTTGCTGCGATACCTACCGAAAACATCACGCGGTTATCAACCCGGTGGTCGGCAGCCACACTCACAGCGGAGCCTATGGCAATGCCCAGATCGGTAATATTAAGCACACAAGGTGTCCCGGGAAACTTATTTTTTTTATTACAATTTTCCAATCCGCATAAACCGCAATTGGGCAGGTTCATCGGGCTTATTCTGGCAGCAAGCAGCAGCATATATGGAGCCAAAAGGATATTTTCGGCATCACGCAGAAAAAAATGAGCGCCTGTTTTGTTTCCAATTTCTTTCATTTTATCGGAAATTAACTGGATATCATCTTTTTCGGCTATTGCCATGAGCAGATTGTCTACTCCCCGTCCCTTGGGCGCTGTGCGTGCGGCCACAATCATCATTTCAGCCACACGTTTTATAGACTGTTTTATTATTTCATTTTCTAAAATCATAGGTTTTAGTGCTAATTACAAACTGTTTTTACCATTGGACATTAGCCATGAGCCATTATTTGTTCTAATAACTATTACGTCTGCCGTGGTGATCTACCATCCTATCAGTCTAAAAGTCTATTTGGCTAACCCGCCAATGTAACCTAACAGCCTAATAGTCTTAAAGCCTAAATGACCACCCTCCCATTTTTATAAATAACCTCTTTCTCAATTACACCATTCTCAAGATACCAAACCTCTTTTCCGTCTTTTTGATTCTTTTTATAAGAGGTTTCCCTTCTGAGTTTTCCGTTCCAGTAATATCCTTTTAAAACGCCATCGCCATTATCAAAAAGACCTTCGCCAACCTTTATTCCTTTGTCATCAAAATATTCCCATTTTCCCTGGTAAAGGCCATTTTTGAATGTCCCGGAAACTTTTTTGATTCCATTCGGGTGGTATTCGTAATATGGCCCGTTCAGGGTATCATTAGTATAATTTTCTTCTGTAAAAACAGTGCCGTCCGCAAAATATGCAAGGCTTTTACCATTGCGGATGTTATGTGTATAATATTCTTCACGTTCAAGCGCTCCTTCAAAGGTCCAGCGGGTAAGTTTCCCTTCAATCATCCCGTCAGCATAAAAACATTCCATCTGTTTGTTCGTATTTGAATGATACCAGGTTTGTTTCCCGTCAAGTTTATCATTTTTATAAGTAAGTTCCGATTTAAGGTTCCCGTCAGGATAGTATTCCTTTCGGGTTTTACTGCATGAAGTAAATAAAAATAAAATAAGCAGTAAAAACAAAAAATCTCTTTGGAACCGGGTAAAGATTTTCATAGCGAACGAGATAAAATCTAGGCCACCATCAACATCGAGCGGTCAACTTTGCTTATTTTTTCTTCAGCAAACTGTCTGGTAACATGGAGGTCGCTGGTGTCGTTGTTCGAGGGCATTTCAAACATGGCGTCGGTCATGATTATTTCGAATATCGATCGCAGTCCGCGTGCACCAAGCTTGAATTCAATAGATTTTTCCACAATAAGGTCGAGCGCTGCATCATCAAAGGTAACCTTGATCTTATCCATCTCAAAAAGCTTGGCGTATTGTTTCGTAAGAGCATTTTTAGGTTCGGTAAGTATCCGCTTCAACGTGTTTTTATCCAGCGGGTTCAAATGGCTGATAATCGGTAACCTTCCTACAAGTTCAGGAATCAATCCATAACTTTTCAGGTCTTGCGGCGCCACATATTGCATCATGTTTTCCTTATCGATTTTATGGCGTTTTGAACCGGATGTATAGCCGATCATGCTCGTCATCAGACGTGAGCCTATTTTATTTTCGATACCATCAAAAGCGCCACCGCAGATAAAAAGGATATTTTCGGTATTTACCTGAATCATTCGTTGTTCGGGATGTTTACGGCCGCCCTGCGGAGCTACATTTACCACGGCGCCTTCCAGAAGCTTCAGCATGGCTTGCTGAACGCCTTCGCCGGAGACGTCACGGGTAATAGAAGGATTGTCACTTTTCCGTGCGATCTTATCAATCTCATCAATAAAAACGATCCCTTTTTCGGCTTCTTCTACATTATAATCCGAAACCTGCAGCAGGCGGGTAAGAACGCTTTCCACATCTTCGCCGACATAACCGGCTTCAGTAAGTACCGTAGCATCGGCAATGCAGAACGGCACATGCAGCATTTTGGCAATAGTTCGGGCTAAAAGTGTTTTTCCAGTTCCGGTTTCACCAACAAGGATAATGTTGGATTTTTCGATTTCCACATCATTATCAGCCTTTTTACTCCCAATCTGGTTTATTCGCTTGTAATGGTTATAAACGGCAACCGACAAAACTTTCTTGGCATTATCCTGTCCGATTACATACTGATCTAAGTGTTTTTTAATTTCAGAAGGTTTGGGAAGATCAATTTTTTTTGAAACATGCTCCTTGTGGCGGATATCAAACTCCTCATTAAGAATGAGCTGGGCCTGTTCCACACAGCCATCGCAAATATGGGCATCAAGCCCGGCGATGAGTAAGCGGACATCGGCTCTTTTTTTACCGCAAAATGAACATTTTTCAATGTCTTTTGCCATTACTTGTTATTTTTTGATTTGTTGTAAAGTACTTCATCTATCATACCATATTTCTGAGCTTCTTCAGCCGTCATCCAATAATCGCGGTCGGCATCTTTCCAAATTTTCTGATAGGTCTGGCCTGAATGCGATGCAATGATTTCGTATAGTTCCTTTTTCAGTTTTTGAATTTCACGTGCCGTGATTTCGATATCGGAAGCCTGTCCTTCAGCGCCGCCCATAGGCTGATGAATTAATATGCGCGAATGTTTGAGGGCTGTGCGCTTGCCGTTTGCACCAGCGCATAATAAGACCGCGGCCATTGACGCTGCCATTCCAGTACAAATAGTAGCAATATCTGAAGTAATATATTGCATCGTGTCATAGATACCGAGTCCGGCATACACAGAACCGCCAGGAGAATTAATATATATCTGAATATCTTTTTTGGCATCGGCCGATTCGAGAAAAAGCAGCTGCGCTTGAATAATATTGGCAATATAGTCATCGATTGGCGTACCAAGAAATATAATCCGGTCCATCATCAAGCGCGAAAAAACATCAACTTCACGAAAATTAACCTGACGCTCTTCGATGATCGTTCGGGTCATATCCTCTGTTGCTTTATTATATTTGTCGAGACGCGAACTAGAAATGCCGAGGTGTTTGCCGGCATAATTGCGAAATTCTTTTGATGAATCCATAATAATTATTGTTTTGGTGTGGATATTAATTTTACAAAATCGTCGTAAGTGATTTCAACGTAATTAACGCTTACTTTATTTTTGAGAAAGTCAAGAAATTTATCATCAAACAACTTATCGCTGATGCGTTTTGTTTCTTCCTCATTCTTCATAACGTTATCGGCAATCTGGTCAAGCTGTTTTTCATCCATTCCGTGGTCATGATCATGGTCCCCTTCATGTTCGTGATCATGATCGTGGTCATGGGCATGAGTACTACGGAAATAACTTTTAATAAACTCGCGTATTTCCTGTTCGGTGACATTGAGATTATGTTCGCGAATGATCTTGTTTTCGATGAGTTGCCATTTGATCATATTCTTATGTTGTTCAAAATCCTCTTCAACCTTTTCTTTCGTTAGCTTTTCATCGGTTTTAGTTTCCAGAATGTATCGTTTAAGAAAATCTTCCGGCAATTCAAACTGGGTGTTTGTACGCAGGGTTTCTGTGGCATCATTCATGAACTTGCGTTCGCATTCTTTAGCATAACTGTCTGCAGCGTCTTTTCGAATACGTTCACGCATCTCTTCAATGGTTTTTACTTCTTCGTTGGGATAAACCTTTTTATAAAATTCTTCGTTCAGTTCAGCAATCTTGTTGCGACTGATCTGCTTTACTGTAAAACGGAATAATGAATTTATACCATCCAACTCATCCTTTTTCTTACCAAGAAAATAGGCGGCCTCAAACTCGTTACGTGCAATTTTTTTAGGATCAAGATCAACCTGGTCACCGGCTTTCAGGCCAAGAAGTTTATTTTTATTTTCTTCACCAGCGATATGCTCCAGATAGATGAATGAATCATTTTTAATACCGCCTTCTTTCAGGTTGCCGCTTTCGTCAAGTTCAGCAAATTCTCCCGAAACCATATCATTATCTTCAACAGCATCCGTATTTTCGAATGTGCCGTAGCGTTTACGCATTTCATTCAGGTATTTATCAACAGTTTCGTCATTAACGATAATCTGGTAATGATTTAACTTAACTTTTTCTGAAATATCCAGCGTGAATTCCGGCGCTAATGCGATGTCGAACCAGAAAGTCAGATTCGTATCATTATCGAGGTCGATAGGCTGGTTCTTTTCTTCATTAGGTAAAGGGGAGCCGAGAATTTCAATTTTATTATCAGCAATGTGTTTATAAAGCGCTTCGCTGTATGTTTTGTTCACTACATCGAAAATAAGTGATTTGCCATACATTTTCTTCACAAGGCCAAAAGGCACGTGACCGGGTCTGAATCCGGGCATATTAGCTTTGCGCTGATATTCTTTCAGCTGTTTGTCAACCTTATCCTGATAATCAGCGGGTTCAAGCTCTATTTTTATTGCTGCTGTTAAATCTCCTGTTTTTTCCTGTACAATGTTCATTGTTCTGTAATTTGAAATTCGTTATAATTTAATTTAAAAAAATTTATTTTTGAATTTGTTAAGCGTGGATAAAAGGTCTTATCTTTCCATTTCAAAATCAGGACAGATTTCTCGTCCCGATTTCGTCAAAATTTAAAAGAACAGCACAATTCATCCTTACTTTGTGCGCCTGCCTAACGCAGGCAGGGATGAAGGGACTTCCCTCTTCACTTCATTCATCGGGACAGGCTTCTCGTCCCGATATCGTCAAAATTTAAAAGAACAGCACAATTCATCCTTACTTTGTGCGGATGAAGGGACTCGAACCCCCACGTCTCTCGACACCAGATCCTAAGTCTGGCGCGGCTACCAATTACGCCACATCCGCAAAACGGAGTGCAAAGATACAAAATTTCAGGATTAATACGACACACTATTCTAATTTTATATACGACCTCTGAATTTATTGAATGACCGGTCATAATAAATACCCTATTTTTGCAAAAAAAAAAATTTCTGAAATGCTATACCTTTATCTTTCCATACTAACGTCGAGCGTAATTTTTATCCTGTTTAAATTTTTCGACAAATATAAAATCAGCAATATTCAGGCTATTACCGTCAATTATTTTACAGCAATACTTTTAGGTTATTTTACAACAGGTGAAAACATTTCATTTCAGTTAATTGCAGATAAACCCTGGTTTGGCATTTCTATATTTTCCGGCATCATGCTGATGCTCACTTTTTTAATTTATGCCGTTTCAGTACAAAAAGCGGGAATCGCCATCACCAGCGTATTAGGCAAAATGTCTGTTATAATTCCAGTGCTTTTGGGATTCATGATGTTTCAGGAAAAAATCACATGGATTCGCATTACAGGAATAATCCTTGCTATGGTGGCATTTTATCTGACGTTGCAACGCTCATCACAGCAAAAGACCAATATCAAATTCATCATTTTGCCCATATTATTGTTTTTTGGCAATGGTTTCAACGACTGCTTTTTTAAAATAGCCCAGGAACTCTATATTCGAAATGATTATACCACATTTCTTATCACGGCATTTTTTATTTCTCTTGTAATTGGAATCATCATTTTACTTGTATTAATAATTAGAAAAAAAGAAAAACTACATTATAAAAACATCATCGCAGGAATATTACTGGGAACATTCAACTGGTTTTCGACCTATTTTTTTCTTGTAGGACTCAGTTATTACGATGTTAGTGTTTTTGTCCCTGTTTTTAGTGCCAGTATAGTATGCATTGCGGCTCTGGCCGGATATTTTTTCTTTCACGAAAAACTTTCCAAAACCAATATCATTGGAATAATAATCGCGATCTTAGCAATTATATTGATTGCCGGAATTGAATAAAAAAAGGGCCTATCAAATGATAAGCCCTGAACAAAATGTATCAAAAAACGACTATTTTTGCTTCACTTCTTTTTCTTTTGAAAGCTTGTCTTTTACTTCGTTATTTTTTTTGTCGAGCTCGTTCACTTGGGTTTCCAGGTCATCTAATTCTTTTTTCTTCTTGGTATATTCAGCATCCGTTATTTTTTTTGATTTTTTCTTCAGCTCCAGTTTATCTTTTGCGTCCTTGATCTTGGTACGTGTATCATCATTAGTTTTGGAAGTCTGATCGATATTTGTCTCTGAGTTTTTTACGGCTTCGTGTTTTGTTTTTGCTTCTGCAGCCCGGTTCTGTCCGAATTCTCTGCCCTGAAGGCTGTCTTTATTCTTTCCGTAAGCATGTCCTTTTCCTATAGTATCTTTATCGTTTTCTTTTCCCTGTCCATTCCCTTTATTGTCTTTATCCTTAACCTTTCCCTGATTTTCCTTTTCTTTGCTTTGATCTTTTCCTTTATCTTTCTGTTCTTTATTAGCTTTATTTCCCTGCCCGTTGCCCTGACCATGCTGAGCAAGCACCTGAGTTCCGAATACTAATCCGGTAACCAGCAATATTATTATAAATTTTTTCATAGTGGTAATTTTTTTTTAAATATTATTCAACAAACTGTCGGCTTTTTGATTCAAATCTTCTGATTTAGCTTTAACTTCATCAGCAGATTTCTGAATTTCGTTCAACTCCGGTGATATGATTGTATCATTCGTGGTTTCAGAACTCCCACCTCCGCCACAAGCAGAAAGCAGGCATGCACATGCAAAAATTAAAAATATTTTTTTCATAGTTTTTAATTATTAGTTTGAACAAAATTACCAATTCATAATTATAAAGCATAAAAATTAATGACTTTTTGATGTTTTTTTTTGAATATTATTTATTATACAAAAATAGAAGCTAAGCTATTTTCTATGACAGACAAAATTAGTAACGAAAAATATCTTGAAAGTGCTGTAAGAAGAGCAAAAGAAAAAAAAATCATCCTCCCAACTTTCGAACAAATGCAAAAACCGGAGCTGA
>Ga0209099_1004731_pt1 | contig 10166 bp, 9 predicted proteins | sample AD_JPNHW2_MetaG_FD_184430 | JGI IMG/M metagenome (GOLD analysis project Ga0209099, IMG submission 184430) | Active sludge microbial communities of municipal wastewater-treating anaerobic digesters from Japan - AD_JPNHW2_MetaG (SPAdes) (version 2) | ecosystem: Engineered > Bioreactor > Anaerobic >...
GGTGAGGCCAGTGCAATAACAAGAGCCGCTGCCGAATTAGCATAACCCCAGAGAGCAGTTGATTCGGAGCCCGACAGTCCGGCAGCTGCGTATTCCTTGAAAAAGATCGGCATTATCATTGTGACTATTATCAGAACAAATGCTGAATTTGCCACATCATAAAGAATCCAGCTTATCTCTTCTTTTTTCATTTATCAATACCCGTAAAAATTTATTTCAGATTCCGAGACCGGTATATGTTGTAATTTTATTGATTCTGCACTGTTAAGTCCTGCCATAGACTTATAGTATAATGTAATATTTAAGTAAAGGTCAAGAAATATTAAATTAAAGTTTAATGCGGAGATGAGACGATAGCTCTATACAAAAAGACGAAAGAATATGGCTTTGCCTGAGTGTCGGAAAAACCATATTCTTTTGAGGATCCCGGAAAAAAGATAGAGAGCGTTGTTTCAAAAAGCGTGAAGATTAAATCTTAATTATTTTTTCTTCCACTTTAATATTTTTACCGCTTTTTAATACCGCTTCCTTAACAAGAGATGTTACTCCGCTGCAGCAGGGGACTTCCATTCTTGCTATTGTAACAGAATTTATATCCTGCTCTTTCAGTATTATCTCAAGTTTTTCTCTGTATTCATCAATATACGGATCGAGTTTAGGGCAGAATGTAACCATGGCTTTTCCGTCGAGAAAATCATCGTGAAAGTTTCCGCATGCGTATGGAGCGCAATCAGCTGACACAAGAAGATCTATTTTTTTATTGTTAAATACCGGTGAGTATGGGCTTAACAATTTAAGTTTTACAGGCCACTGCGCGAGTCTTGAGAACTCTTTTTGTGGTGATGATGGAACGGCGTCATGAACCCTGTTTAAAACACGGTTTGTGCTCCCTGGGCAACCGTGGTGGTGCGCATGGATCTCCGGTGCAGAATCTTTTAATTCGATCCCTTTGTCTTTCAGTATTTTTAATGCCTCACTCAGATAAACTGTTTCATTGTGATCTTTCAGGTGTTTAAGATGCGCTTTAATTACATCAGTACCGTGCTTTATAATGTTTTCCATTACAAGTGCCTCGTCGTATGGGGCAGCTTCTCTCTCCTCAATAGTAATAGCGCTTTCAGGACAGGTCCCTATGCATGCGCCAAGGCCGTCGCAGTAGAGATCGCTTATCAGCCTGGCTTTCCCGTTTATCATCTGAATTGCACCTTCAGGGCAGTCCGGTACGCACATGCCGCATCCGTTGCACTTATTTTCGTCTATATGTATTATCTGACGCTTCATATATTAACCTCTTGATTGTTTTTTCTATTAACAATTGCTGTTTATTTATCACTAACTAATTGAATTGACAGTTAAATAACAATGTTAATTCCTTAACATATATTTTAGTGTAAAATAAACAATTATATATCTCCGCCGCCTTCGGCGGCGGGGATAATAGTTCATTTTTTATTATAAAAAAGTTCAGGAATTATTACTGATTAAATAATAACTATATTATCTAATAATTGACATTGACCTGAATCAAGTCCGGAGAAAAAAATGAAAATTTCTGAAGAAACATTATCCAAAAGTTTATTTTTTGGAGGCCTCTCCCCTGAAATTATTTCAGGAATTGAGAAAAGGGGCAGAACCGAAACATTCAATAAAGACGAGATTATTTTTTTTGAAGGTGATAAGGGGGAGAAGTTTTTTTTCCTTATAGAAGGGCTTGTAAAAATATATAAATCTGCTGATAACGATAGAGAAATTGTTCTAAGGCATATACGTCCCGGTGAAATGTTCGGCGAGGTGATACTCTTTGAATCGGAAACTTACCCTGTCAGCGCTACGGCATTGAGGGACAGTACACTTTTTTCAATAAATCGCACACTTTTCATGGAGATTTTCAGAGAGGAACCGTTCCGTAAATATTTTACCGGTAATATTTTCCGTAAGTTAAGATACCTTGCAGATAAAGTGGCGTTCCTTAATGCCTATGACGTTGAAGAGAGATTTTTTCTGTTCATTGAAGAACATTACGGCATCAAACCTTTAATTAATATAGATCTCACAAAAGCAGAACTTGCCGATGGAATCGGCACTATACCGGAAACGATCTCGAGACTTATCGCGCGTCTTAAACTTAGAGACCTTGTTTTGTGGAACAAAAATGAACTTAAACTGAATGTTGATTACGCCAGATCTGTAATCGATAAAATTAAAGAAATATAAGAAGGTAACTATAATGCAGAAAGAGATGAAACACGTTGTTATCATAGGAGCAGGATTTTCCGGACTTTTTGCCGCGAAAAAATTCTTCGGCAAACCTGTAAAAGTGACTTTAATTGATAAAAATAATTATCACACCTTTAATCCGCTGCTCTACCAGGTGGGAGCTGCTGAAATTGAACCCGGCCAGATTGCCTATCCGGTAAGATCTGTAATAAGAAAAAAAAGAAATATAAATTTCCTCATGTCAGAGGTCAGCGAAATCAAATTTAAAAAACAGATTGTTGTAACAGGGAAGGGCGATGTAAAATATGATTACCTGATTATTGCACCAGGCAGTAAAGCAAATTATTTCGGAATCAAAGGAGCGGAGTTAAATTCTTTGCCTCTTAAAACTCTCGAAGATGCTCTTTTTTTAAGAAACCATATTCTTACCCTGTTTGAAAAAGCAGTCAAATGCAGCGATCCGGAAGAGAGAAAAAAAATTCTTACATTCGTCATCACAGGGGGAGGGCCTACAGGGGTCGAGTTTGCCGGAGCTTTCGCAGAGCTTGTCCGGGGCCCTCTCAAAAAAGATTTTTCTGAAATTAAATTATCAGATATAAATATTACGCTGATTGATGCAGGCAGAAGAATACTTCCCGCATATAATGAAAAGTCCGGCGAATACGCGCTCCGGAAGCTTGAAGAGAAAAAAGTAAAGGTTATACTCGAATCTGAAGTGACCAGGATAGATAAAGGAACTATCAGATTTAAAAACGGGGAGAGTATTAAATCTCATACAATACTATGGACAGCAGGGGTAAAGGGAGTACAATTTGTAAGTGACGTAAAAATTCCGGTAAGGAATGACTCCCGTCTGATTGTTGATGATACGCTAAGGGTTCCGGGATTTGATGAGGTTTTCGTATGTGGTGATCTGGCTTATGCTGAACAGGATGGAGTTCCTCTCCCTATGAATGCGCCTGTCGCTACACAACAGGGCGAGCATTCTGCACTGAATATTTTAAAACTTATAGCAGGGAAGAAAGCTGATCCTTTTAAATTTGTAGACCGCGGATCAATGGTGGCAATTGGAAGAAATTCGGCAATAACAAAGATAAAGGGGTTCGAGGTAAGGGGATTCTTCGCGTGGCTTTTATGGCTGTTTATTCATATATTATATCTGATCGGATTCAGAAATAAAATTCTGGTACTTATCAGCTGGTTTGGTGATTATATACTTTTTGAAAGATCGGGGAGAATGATTATCCCCTCATTCGGTGATAAGAAGTAGTAGAACATTACAGATTTAATAAACTACTGTGCGGCTCCTTCAATCCCGCTTCGTAAGGCTCAGTACATCGCCCGGAGAGAGACTTGCAAATGGGATGCTCAAATATTAATGTAAATTTGTTTTAGCCCCATACGCGGTGTGGGGCTTCACGGGGTGACTTATTTTTCTGTTAAAGTTTTACGTCCCTATGGGAATTGATGAATGGATTACAGTCCATCCATCAGGTAGTTAAGCGTAACAGTTCTGTACTCATGATTTTTACTTATTATCAGAGGATATTTTGCACTGCTGAAAAGATGAACCTGCGCTTTTTTGAATGATGCCACGGCTCCTTTCAATCTGTCCTCCATATCGGGAAGGATGTCATAACCGCTGCTCCCTGCAAGAAGAACCGGACAATTTATTAAGGCTGGATCGCCATGAAGGTATCTATCCCCGTTTTCTATAAAATCCGCATGCATCATACTGTCCTCTTCCAGAACTTTTTCCCATCTTGAACCGTTCATAGACTGGAATAGGGATTTAGCGTCAGAATTTTTTAAATGATCTCTGTAAGCGAGGATACTGTTTAAATAATCAATGTCCGGTTCTATGCCGGGAATACTCTCCGCTATTATATTCTTCACGAGAGACGGATTGATTATTGCCATATTCAGTGCAACTAATGCTCCTCCTCCCAGTCCTATTATTGAAGTTTTTTTAAACTTTTCTTTTTCACAAAGTTCGGAGATTGCTATTGCGTTGCTTATCCAGAAATTATTCACTGTATCATTACCGGCCGGAGATTTACCGTGGCCGGAAAGATCAACTGTCATAGTGTTAAAGTAGCTTGAATAGAATTTTATCTCGGGATCAAAAATTTTTGATGATTGTCCGTTATCATGAATTAACAGAAGATTGTTGCCGGCGCTTTTTGATTTATATATATTATAATATATTTTGTTGTTTTTGTTCTTGTAGGAAGACATATTCCAATCCTGTATGTTAATTTTTAAATATTAGACAGGGGAAAATAGTTTGTTATAATTTTCAATAATTTTATATGTTGATTATAAAAACTTCGTTTTTATCCTGGTAAGAGCTGTGTAGAAAGTTTTTAGCCGGGTTTTTTTTCCTGTTAAATCCGGTTATTGCAGCAGTAATTACGTTTTAAGGCATGGTCAATGGACGATATCAAAAACACTAAAAAAGCTGAAGATCTGAAGAATGTTTATGAAAAATTCAGGTATCACTATGCTCTGACCCTCGAGTGTGTCAAAATACTGCCGTGGGAAATAAATGTTTCAACAATGAAAATAGACAATATTTTCGGAATGAACATACTTTTTACAGAAAGCAATGAACATGTTGATTTTCAGAAATGGATTGATATGCTGCATCCCGAAGATAAAGATCGGGTCCTTCCTTCCGTAAAAATACTTTTTGATGGAAAAATAAATGAATCAGCAATAGAATACAGAATAAAAAAAGATTCAGGAGAGTATATCTGGCTAAAGACTATAGCTAAAGTCAGGTTGAGAGACGAAAAGGGGAAACCTTTATTTATAACCGGTATCAATCAGGATATAACAGAGAGTAAACTGATTGAAATCCACAATCTCGAAAGAGAGAAAAAAATCCGTGATAGTGAAAGCAGACTTAAAAATGCGATGAAAATCGGACGTATGTCTCTATGGGAATACAACTATGAACTGGAAGCTATAATAACTGACCGTGAAATGTCTGATATCTGGGGATTAGTCGAATACTACGATCGCGGGCAACCGATAAAAGCTGAAGGACTGGTAAAATACGTTCATCCGGATGACAGGATGCTATGTCTTGAAAAATTCAGGCATTCTGTAGCAAATAATGAAAGTTTTGAACTGAGCTTTCGAATTGTAGTAAATGGAGTTGTAAAATTTATCCACTTTATCAGTGAAGTCCTCTTTGATGATAATGGCAAACCTTTTAAAATGGTAGGAATCGCGCAGGATGTTACAAAAATTAAAAGCCTTGAAGATTCTCTTGCGAGGCAGTACGAAGGATTGCGGTTTATTGCAGAAAAAGCCGGACTAGGGTTATGGGAATTTAATGTGAGGAATAGTCTTATCTCCACAATAACCAATGATGAAAAATCCTCTGAGCCTGACAGCGTCTATGAGAAAATTCCGGTTGATGAATTTATGAAAAAAATTCATCCTGAGGATTCGGGAATGTTTCAATCCAAACTTAACTTCCATGTTGACAAAGGCGGAGATATTGCCGATTTCGATATTCGCCTTAATACGGAAGATGAAATTTACAGATGGTTCCATATAACAGCGGTTCTTGATAAAACTGATGATTCCGGTAATCCGCTTATTTACAGGGGGCTTTACCAGGATATTACCGAAAGGAAAGAAATAGAAGGGAGATTATATCAGTCTCAGAAGATGGAAGCTATTGGAAGGCTTGCCGGAGGCATCGCACATGATTTTAATAATATACTCCAGGTTATACTCGGGTACGGAAGCCTTGTTCTTATGGATGCCGAACAGGACAGTGATATGCTGGAGAATATTTCCCATATAATTGATTCCGGTGAAAAGGCAAAGAGCCTTGTAAGGCAGCTTTTGCTTTTCGCAAGAAGAGAAAAGTTCAGGCCGAATCTTGTTGAACTGAATGAAGTTGCTTCAGGTTTTACAAAAATGCTGAAAAGAGTAATAGGTGAGAATATTACTCTATCTTTTAATCCGGATAATGAATTTCATTATATTCATGCTGACACAGGGCAGCTGGAACAGATATTTATGAATCTCTGTATAAATTCAAGGGACGCCATAGATGGAAGCGGATCAATTACTATCAAAACAAAAAATATAACCATTGATGGGTACTGGCCATGTTTCGATAACAGTATCCCGCCGGGAACATATGTTATGCTGAGTGTGTCAGATACCGGAGCCGGAATACCGGCTGACAATATTGATCAGATATTTGAACCGTTTTTTACTACAAAAGATAAAAACAGAGGGACGGGGCTCGGCCTGGCTACAGTTTATTCCATTGTGAAACAGCACAGCAGCTATATAGATGTTCATAGCATTGAAGGGAAGGGTACAACCTTCTCAATATATTTTCCTGTATTCGGAGATGAAATATCTGATAAAGTTTATGAAGAAAAAGAAACAGCGGAAAGACATTCTTATGGCGGTGAGACTGTTCTTCTCGCCGAGGATGATGACCTTATACGGAAATATACAAGCAGGATCCTGATTGATTCAGGTTTTAAGGTTATTACTGCTTCGGATGGCGAGATTGCGGTTAAACTTTTTAATGAGAACAGGGACATGATTGACCTGTTGATTTTTGATGTTGTCATGCCGAAGAAAAACGGCTGGGATGTATACAATGAAATCGGCGGGGTAAAGAATAAAATTCCCGTAGTATTTTTCAGCGGGTATGACCAGAACCTGCTCCCTCATGATGCTGCAGGTATTATTCCAATGGTGTATGTACAGAAACCTTTTAAGTATTACGCGATTATAAAAGCGGTTCACGATCTGTTGGACGGGAAGAGATAGCTCCATCCCCATCCGCCCTTCGGGCACCTTCCCCATGTGAGGATGTGGGGAAGGCAGAGTTTTAAACAAAACCTGTTTCATAGATAAGTTAATTGTCAAATGGTTCGGTTTTTGAACAGGATTCGGGGATTGCCGGGATTTACCGGGAGTAAATTTATTCAGAATATTCAAAAAAAGTTCACTCCTCACTGTCATGATGATCGTATATATATCATGGTGAATATATGACAAAGAAACACAACTTCCATGATTCCGGTTAAAAAAAGTTTTTTTCTAATCCTGAAATGATCTGTCAGCTTTTAACATACTTTGTTGATGAAGGATGGACTGCTGATATAGATTACAGTTCTTTACAAAGGATAGATAAAAGCTTTGTTACGGATGAATTTGCAAACAGGGAATCGGATCTTGTTTATAAGGCATATTTTAAGGGCAAAGAAGTATACATCTTTCTACTCCTTGAATTTCAGTCAACAGTTGACCGGTTTATGGCTTTAAGGATGCTGCGATATATAACAGAATTATATGAGTATCTGATTAAATCATACAGAATTAAAATGCTGCCGGCTGTATTTCCTGTAATGCTTTACAACGGCGAAAAAAGATGGACAGTGCCTGAAGAATTAAATAAATTGATAGAGAAATCAATACCTGAAAAATATATACCTGATTTCAGGTATTATAAGATTGCAGAGAATGAGTTCAACAAGGATTTCTTAAGAAAGATAAAGAGCAGTGTTTCAGCTCTATTTTATGCAGAAAACAGTTCGGGTGATGAGCTTACGAAAGAGTTTAAAATACTAACCGGATTGTTAAAGGCGGAGAGGCCGCAGGAATTATCTCTTTTTGTAAAATGGTTTAAGTATATGTTCAGTGATAGAGATGATGTAGTTGAAGAGGTCAAAGGATTAGAGGAGGCAAAAACAATGCTGAGAAGTTCTATAAAAGAGATGAGTAAAAAGCTGATCAACGAAGGAATGGAAAAAGGAATTCAAAAAGGTCTGCAGGCGGGGAAACTTGAAACTGCAGCCGCTTTGTTAAATAAAAAAATGCCTGTAAAGGAAATTGCCGAGATTACAGGTCTAGCTCTTAAAGAGATTGAGAAATTGAAGAAATAGCTCTCCCCCTCTGCCGCGATGCAGTGTCTCCCCCATGTGAGGATATGGGGGAGACACTGTAAGATAAAACAATAAGTATAATTGATTACAAAAAAGTAAATAACTCACAAAATAAAAGCCTTCCCCATAACTTCTCATGGGGAAGGTGCCCGACGGGCGGATGGGGAGGGGGGATTCCATTATATATCTCTAATCCGTATTTTGTCAGGTGTGATAACTGTAAATTTCTGATATAGAGAAATCGAATATTTGTGTAATACTGAAAGGAGTGCAGTTGTTATCATATCCCGTTGATTATACTCGTATCTCAAATATATGACTCCCGTGCTTTTCTCTTTGTGCGAAAAAATCCATTCCCCGAAATCACTGTCTTCGGTTAAAATGAGTGAATTCATCTTCACTGCGAGTTCAATAACTTCTATGTCTTTAATTCCACGGTATTTATCCCGTATAGACAAAACATTGAAATTTTCTTTTTTTAAGCTATTTATTATACTTGCACTGATATTTTCATCAGCAATTATATCAGGATACAAGGATTTCCTCTTTCGATATAACGTCGGCGGAATATGCCAGCGAAGCTAAGATATCGTCCCTCTCCAAAGAAGAATATTCATTTAAAAGCTCATCTATATCCATGCCCTCAGACAATTTTTTAATTACAAATTCTACAGTAATTCTTGTGCCTTTAATTGCCGGTTTTCCGAGCATTACATCCGGGGACATTGTAATCCTGTCTCTATAATTCATTTGTTTACTCCATTTTCACAACCTGTTCATAATATATGCAGAATATGACTGCTCTGTCAATTAAATCCTGCTGAAAAACGGAATTTTACATGCACACATTATTCCTCTGCCCCCCTCTGCCGCGATGTGACATCAGCCGGCGCTATTTGTACATCCTGTACGCGTTCGACACAGAAACATCCTGTTCTAGTTCCCCGAGAAAGACGGGAGAGAGTGGTTGCAAATTTATTGTATAGCAAAAATAAATAAACCTGAAGTAACATCACTCAATCTTTCTCCCCCATCTTTTCATGGGGGAGATGTCACGTAGTGACAGAGGGGGAAAGTTCAGGCATCTTATACTAAATAACCGATTATATCAGCTAATACTTTATCCGTATTCTCCAGCACATCTTCATTATCAAAACGAATTACAGTATACCCCTTACTGTAGATAATTGAATCTCTTGTTTCATCGCTGATTTTCTGCTTTTCATGGATCTTTCCATCAACTTCAATAATAAGTTTTTTCCCGGTACATGCGAAATCAGCTACGAAAAACTTATTTATATTATCGATCATATATATAATTGGATATTGCCTTCTGAATTTAAAACCGGTTTTTTTATCTTTTAGGTAATACCACAGAAGCTTTTCAGCTTTTGTCTGATTATTTCTGAGGTTTCTTGCAATTTTAGTAATCTCATTCATTATTTTGCTCTCCATGTATAATTAGTAATACGATGGAAAATAAAATGAGTAAAAAAATGTTTTTCTCCCCCTCTGCCGCGGAGCGGCATCTCCCCCATCTTATCATGGGGGAGATGTCACGTAGTGACAGAGGGGGAGAGAAAATAAAAAAAGCGGTGATTGCTCACCGCTTTTTCATAAAATTCATTTAAGAAAAGTGAATTACATTTTGTAACCAACACCAAGTCCGATATTGTATACATCTTTCTTGTATTCGCCAGCTATTTCTTTTTGACCAGGTGCTGTAGTAGCATCACCTATCTTATAAGTTTCTGGAAGATAGTGTGTCCAGGAACCTGAAAGTGTTACATCAAGGTTTTGGATAACTGTATATGTTCCGCCAAGACCAATTGTGTATGAATCAAGTGGTGGATTTCCTGCACAGTTTAAGAATGTGTCTTGATTATTAAAATACGCATCTTTTGCACCGGATTCAGTATACATAAAACCTAAACCTGCTTTAAGCTCCGGCATGATTAGATATGTCGCACCAAGACCAAATTCATAACCTGTTCCGAAATATTCGTTAGTATCTTT
>Ga0209099_1004735_pt1 | contig 10162 bp, 16 predicted proteins | sample AD_JPNHW2_MetaG_FD_184430 | JGI IMG/M metagenome (GOLD analysis project Ga0209099, IMG submission 184430) | Active sludge microbial communities of municipal wastewater-treating anaerobic digesters from Japan - AD_JPNHW2_MetaG (SPAdes) (version 2) | ecosystem: Engineered > Bioreactor > Anaerobic...
ACGGATGGTTTGACGCCGCCCCAAAACCTAAATTCTCGGTTATATTCTTCTTCGTTATCTGACAGAGCGCCGGCGACAAACGCATCGGCGTTTTTAATCCCGTGCGGATATCGGAACTCTAACCACAGCAACGGTTTGATATCTCTTGCTTCCTCCAAGTTCAGTACCCTCGGGAGCGAATCCCGCAGGGCGGAGATGGCCAGCCGATATGCTTCGTTTATGCTCCCTGCATTGTATTTCCCATGCCACGCATCATCTAGTATTTGCGCCGCTTCCCGCTTGCTCATGTCACTCATTCTTGATACCCTCCATTTCGTAATCCGCTATTGCCTTGAATATCGGGTAGAACTGTGGAGGACATACGGCATTTCCGTATGCCTTTAATTGAGCCATCCCTTCGGGAATCCCATCATCATTTCGTGTGTTTGCACCGATTCCCGTAATGATAGCCCTATTGCCATGAGATAGTATATTGTGGAGTTTTGCATCAAGCCCCGTCCATGTTTTGGGATCGTAAGCATTTTGTGAAGCCTCTTTGCTATATTGTTCTTGCTTGAACGTCCCCATCGTATGTCGTCCGTTGCCGTTGGAGTGGGCAATAACTGCCATTCTTTCTCGTCTATGTACGGCTCCAACTGCTGCGGCTGGATAAGTTGCCCATCCAACATTAAACCCCATCTCGGCAAAGTCCCGGAGTATTCCTCGAAAGAACCGTCCATCTTCACTTGATAGCAGTCCTGCAACGTTTTCAGCCACAACCCATCTGGGCTTAATTTCGCCAATGACACGCCGCATTTCAGGCCAGAGGTCACGCTCGTCACCAGACGCTTTACGCTTTCCTGCAAGGCTGTGCGGCTGGCAAGGGAACCCCCCTGATATACAGGTGACCGATCCTTGTCCTGCTCTGGCAAAAAACTCTGCTGCTGTAAGTCCATGTATATCTCTCCATCTCGGCACATCCGGCCAGTGTTTTTCAAGAACCTTTGTCGGATAGTCAGCCCATTCGCATTGACCGACAGTTTCAAAACCCGCCCACTCGGCGGCTAAATCCAATCCGCCGATTCCGGAGAACAGCGACAGGTGGGTCATGTGTTCCCCTCCATTTCGACCAGCGGCATCTTCCGCATTCTGGTTTTGATGTAGATGTTAGGCATGGAAAGCCTCCTCAAGTTTCACTCGCTCAAACGTTTCAAACGATTTTGGATAGTGTATCTTTTCGATGTACGGTATGATTAGCCAGACGTCACAGCAACGTCCGGCAGGTTGGAATTCCAGCCACCAACCGACGCAAGGGCGGCAATCCTCATCCACGCCGGCACGGTGCCGAACATATGCACTCCCGACAATAACTGTCCCGTTTGTCATGTCTAGCTCGAACTTTGCTATTTTGAGTGCTTGTTCTTTGGTGAATTTCTCTTTGTTTGCGGTGAAACACATATAATCCCCGTGGAAAACTCCATATTCATACTTGCTCATTCTTTCCCCTCCAAATACCGCGTGATAACCTCGGCGGCTTCTTCCCAACCTCGGCACACGACCGCAAGGTTCCCGTGCTTGTTCAGCCTGTCAAGCCACGACTTTTGATCGACGGACACTACGCCGCCCTTAGTGCGCTTTAGCTCGATGTAGAGGGCGTGGTACGGGCAACGTGGCACGGGCAAGCATATATCCGGAACGCCAGGCTTTACGCCCTGCGCCTTTAGGTTCTTCGCCTCCAGCGGATGCCTTGAACCTCCATTCGGGATGGCATAGAGTAAGGAAAGTTCCTTGTACTTCCCTCGCTGCAGATCAGCCCATGTAAACAACGAGGCCTGCTCCTGCGCTTCGGTTGCGATAAGCTGTTTCATGCCTTCCGCTCCTTCTTCTCGCGTCTAGCCGCCATATCAGCGTCAAAGTCCTTCAAGTCCTGCTCCCACTTGGCCTGTTCTTCTTCCGGCGTGCGCGGGCGGTTGATGCGTACCAGGCTCCAGCCCAACAGAACCAAGCACAAGGCCGCGAAGATGATACCGACGATTGGCAATGCGTTCATGGTGTTACTCCTTTCCGTGTCTTATTGTTCCCTATCAAAGTATGCTGTTGATCTATTTACAATAGTAAATAAAGGGTTAATTGGTATTGGCATCCAATGGGTTATCTTTTCGTTGTTTATGGCAAATTCCCAATGTACAATCGTTGCACCTTTTTCTTTGTGCCAAGCATAAACATTTCCGTGTTCGTCAGCGTGTTCATCACAAGGTTCGTATTTTGAAATGTCGATCCAGAGTTCAGGAGCAAAATAAAGAGAGCCCATTCGCTTTTCTCCCCATATCTTGGTGTTGTTTTTCTTGCATGGCTGCTTACGCATTATATTTCAATGCCTCCGCAATTTCTTCCGGTGTCAGTCCATCATAGTCGGACGCGTTGTACTCGCGCTGGTTGTACTGCTGCTCGATCACGGTCTTGCCATTGCGTTGCGCTCCCCCGTAGTTTTCGCGCTTCTCCCACGTCAAAACGGCGTTCTTCCAGCTTGTCATTTTGTTCTTGCCAATCATCCAGCCCTTTGATTCGTAAAAGGCTATAAACGCTTCGGGGTCCACTTTGTTGTGCCGTTCCTTGCAGTAGGCAGATACATCGTCGAGAGAAGGGGGATAGAAGCGCTGGCGCTTCGGTTCTTCACTCTCACCTATACTAGGCTGATTTACGTTAGGCTTACCTAGTCTTACCTGTGTATCCAGTTTGGATACATCATGTATACGGTTTGCTTCCGTATATGATTTATTGTCCTTCGTAACAAGTAGCGCCATTTCTTCCTTGTACAATGTCGGCTTGTATCTGTCGTTCTGAATATAGTTGTGTATTTTCCAGTGCTTAATAACCAATACGCCGCTTTCAAACGCGATGACATACCGCTTCGCAATCAAAATTCTCATGTCATCGTCTGCCGCTCCGACCATGCGCTGTATTTTCTTCGGGTTATTGACAAACCCATCATCATCAGCCCTCATGCCAAGATGAAAGTACAGAGCCTGTGCGGACGCGCTCATATCAAGAAATGCGTCGCTGTCTATTATTGATCTTGCAAACATTCTGCGCTCTGCCATTCAAACCACGTCCTTATTCTATGATGCTGAAAAGATCAACAACGGGAACTCCGAGGGCCTTTGCGATCTTCCCAGCGGTATCGGGCGTGGTGTTTTCTCCATTTGCGATTCTGGAAATCTGTACTCTGGTTATCCCCGCTTGTTTGGCAAGACTAGACAATGACATGCCGTTTTTTGCGGCAGTCACTTTAAGCCCCTTGTTTGCCCATATTTGCATTGTATCACCGCCTTTTATAATATTATACACGTTAGTTACACGCATGTCAATACTTCCGCGCAATCAATACGCCTTTTGCGAATAACAGCCAGCGGAGCGGAGGAAGCGGGACTATTTCAAGCCCCGCCGGTGCTTCGCGTCGATCTGGTCAAGCCTGGCAGAGAACGCAGCGATTACTCGCTCACTCCCGCCGCCATACATGATCGCTTCCTTGCTTTTTGAAAAATCGCGCACATCCCAAACTCGATGGTTTGCCTTTTCTCTGTCCTTTCGTTTGCTGAAAGGGTCTGCGAGAATACGCCTTGCTGTTTCGTAATCCTTTAAGGCTTGTTCAAAAACCGCTGCGCATAAAACATCTTCGTTCATTCTGCTTGTCCTTCTTTCACAATCTTGTCCACTGCTTCGCGGAACTTCGCCTTTGCGACCTCTGGAAGTTCCTTCCGCAGCAGCCGGTAGAAGTTGTTGTCACTCTGGCCTAGCTCCTGCGCGACCTGCCACATGCGGACGCGGTTTTTCAGCGCGTAGTTGCGCAAGTCCATGTTTGCCTGTCTCATGCAATCATCTCCTTTTTGTTTATGTTTAGTATAATACTACAATATGAACGTGTCAAGAAGTTAGAACGTGATCTGTTCTGTCGGATCGGGCGCAACGTCGAGAAGGGATACCTGGGTATATAAAACCGGAGGTTGCTTTCTCCTTAGCTCGTAAATATAGATATGCTTTCCTTTTGTCGCCTCATAGTGCGCATCTCCGCTTTCCAGCGCATCTTTTAACCGTTGAGCATAAGGCTTCAAAACCCCCTTGTATTTCGTTCGTATTGCTTTGTCGTGATACCGTTTTCCTTGATAGATAATAACGCGGCCAGGAGAGGTCGTTCCAACGTTTAGGAAATTAGTTGCCTGGTATATGGTTCCCTTGTGCCCGTAACTCTCGTCAGCATATGAGATTACGGTTTTTATTGCCGTATTCTTTGCAAGCCACTTTATCGTTTGTCCTATAAAATAGCTCTCTGTATTCTTTGGAGTATCGTCAATGCAGCAGAGTCGGCGCAGCTCTATCAAGTCGGCTTCGGATTCTGCGTATTTCTTCCACGCATTCGCCATTGCGGTCGGACCGTAGATCATTGCTCCGATCAACTGAAAACCGTCAAGGAGCCGGAAGCAATAAGTCGTTGTAACGCCATTGACGTTTTTTGAGTAATGCCAGCACTCGACAAAATCCCTAATATCTTGGATGCTGCACGGTTCCACGCGGAAGTCTTTTACGCTCATAACAATCTCCTTTCAAAACGTCGCCATTTCCAGCTCGATCACTGAGCCATTAATGGCCGAGACGGTTTCTATGCCGGTCTGCGCGCGGACGCTTGCGATCATCTGGCGCTCGTCGGAATTGCCGTCCGAAAGATGGACGAGCACGATCTTCCTGGTCTTTGACAGATCGTTCGCCTTGAGCGCGTCCAGAAGCCGCCGCAGGCTCATGTGTGAGGTCATCAGGCGCTTTCGGATAAAGGCCGAAGCGGGATCGTCTTTGATGCGCTGGTTCATGATGTCCTCGATGTAATTGCATTCGACGATCCAGTAGTTCATCCACGGGAACCGATGCGGGAGGTAATAAGTATCGGTCGCATACAGCAGCGTTTCGCCGGTCGGTTCATACCGCACCACAAAGCCAAGCGGCTCTGGCGCGTCGTGCTTACAATCGAACGGCAAGACGGTGAATTGGCCCACCGAGAACGTTGACCGTGCTTCACAGCGGTTTAATCGCGTTAAATCGGCATCTGCGGATAGAGCGTCGATTGTGCCTTGACTTGCGTACACTGGAACGCCCATGCGTAGGAGGTCGGGGATGCCGCGCGCGTGGTCTTGGTGCTCGTGCGTGACAAGGCAGCCGCATACTTTGTTCCAGTCCTCTACGCTGTTTATCAGCCTGCGCCCGGAAACACCAGCGTCCAGCAACAGGGTTTCGTTGCCTGCGTGGAGCGCGTAGAGGTTCGCTTTTGAGCCGGTGGAAATAACGTGAAGGTTCATTTGCAGCTCCTATCAAGCGGCATGTGGTGCTGCTTAATAACTTCCAGCATTGCACAACTATCTTTACCGTATGACAATGACGCTATATATTGCATGCTACCTCCAAATAAAACACCAGCCGTATCCGGTGCGAGCGGATAGCAACTGGTGTATGCAAAGCTCTTTCGAGCATATTGCCATGTTTAGAAGCTCGCACCTTCCATGACAATATTTTACCACATTCGCGTCATTCGGTCAACTAAAACGCTTCCTCCGGAGGCTGCGTTTCGCGCTGATTGAACGGCAGCGGTTCTTCGTCCGGTGTGTCAACATGATCTACTTTCGCCTGCTCCGCCTGGTAATCAATACGTCCCTTGTATTCTTCGGCCGGCGGGAGCGCCAACTCTTCGCCGTTCCCGTTCTCCAGCACTTCGGCCTCGATTGCTTCCTCGGCGAACTGCTCCTCACGCGCCCGGACGAACGCATACGATTCATCGATCTTGGCGGGATCGCGCGGGATGTACTTGTCGGAGCAGAGCGCACGGATCATGGTCTTTTCGTACATCGCGTCCGTCCAGCCTTCCCAGAACTCCGCGCTCGCGTATTTCGGTTTGCGCTTCATCACGTCCGCCGTGGTAAATACCAGCAGTTTGTTCATGCTCTCCTGCGCGAACTCCAGGTACCCGAACACGCCGACGAGCTTGCCGCGCTTGAACGGATCGTTGACCGCGAACTCGTAGCTCTCGATGGGATTGTTCCTGTCTTTCTTGAATACCTTGAATGTGTCGTTCTCGTAGATGCACTCGACCGTAATGCTTTCGGGCGGCATGAGTGCGTACTTCAAAGCCTGATAGCGTATGCCATCATAGCCGGGGATCAGCGTCATGGTATAGCGGTTGTTCTTGGTGTCGCGGTAGGGGATCGGGAACAGGTGGTTCTTGCTGGACATATCCAGGCCGATACGCGCGTAATGCGCGAGGTCTTTCGCCAGCGCGGGCAGGTTGATGGTCTGCCACGAGTAGACGAGGCTGTTCTTCTCGTGGTTGCGCTTGAGTTCGGCGGCGGCCAGCGCTTGGTCAATAGCGATGAAGTACCCGCCGATCAGCCGTTTTTCCTTGTCGGTGAACTTGAACGTGTCGCCGACGATGCTCTTGTACTCGTTCATGACCATGCCGGTAAAGCGTTCGCTGGCGGACAGTTCTTTCTTGGCGGGGAGATCGGTTTTCGCCGGGGTTTTGGTGACTGTGGTTTGGCGTGGTTTTGGTTCAGGCATAATTATTCCCTCTCAATCTTAAGTTCGCGGTCTAAAGTCACGGTCAGCAGGATCATTTGAGCGTCGGTCGGGTTGAGCTTGTTCACTCGCTCGCAGTTGTCTGCGAACACGGGCAGCGATACGCCGTAGTGCTTGGACAGCACGTTGATGATCTCCAGATCGGCGTTGATCTTCGAGCCGGTATTCGCCGTGCCGTAGGGTATCAGACCGCTCGGACACGGAACCATGCACACGCAAGTGTCCGTGATCCCGCCGTTGATCTGCGTGTCGAACAGTTTCCAGCGCAGTGTCGGGAACAGGCTGTTGATGCTTTCCTCGAGCAGCGAGCAGTAGTCCTGCACATACTTTTCGATCAGCGTCAGCAGCCGTTCCGCGGACGCGAGGTTTCCGGCGGTCGCTTTCTGGTCTTTCTCCAGTTGCAGGATACGCGCCGTGGTATTCTTGGCGGCTTCGTGCTTGGCGATCACGGCGCGAGCAGCGGCGATCTTCTCCTCAAGATCGGCTTTATTTGCCCGGAGTTCCGCAATGGCCGCGTCCGGCGTGGTTCCCTGCTGTGCGCGGAGCTCGGCGATCCTGGCCTCGATCTCCGCAATGCGCGGTTCGGATGCGTAGCTCGGTGCGGCCGGGAATTCGTGCAGTTTGTTCGCCGCTTCGTCGAACTCGGCCTGGCGGGCTTTGACGGCTTCGGAAGCGCGGGAGCAGTCGGTTGTCATGACGGCGATCATGCCTTCGAGTTCCTTGATCTGGTTTGCGCAGTCCTTTCCCTGCGCTTGGATTTCAAGGAGCCTTTCATCGCGGTGCGCTTCAAACGCGGATTTGGACTTTTTACGCAGTTCATCCAGTAGATCCGGCTGGAAAGCCTGACCGCACGTCGGGCAGGTATCGGTGACGGTATCCTGGTACTGTTCTTCGTAGACTACGGCGTAGCGCTTGCGCAGGCTTTCCTTTTGCGCAGTCAATTCCGTGATGCGCGTCTGCCGTCCTTCCAGCAGCCGTTCCGCGTCCTCGCTTACGGTAGTGGCGCGGCGCAGGGCTATACGCTTGTCCTCAACGTCGGACTGCAAAGCATCCTTCTGGCGCTGATGCGTGCCGGTAATGCGGCGTTTGATTGAAACCGCCTCATCTTCCAGATCAACGATCTCCCGCTCGATCTTCGCCTGTGAGGAATTGGCGCGGGCGTTTGCAATTTCCGCGTCGAGCTTTTCAATTCCAGCCTGCAGCGTGGCGATATCGACCTGCGCAGCCTCCAGCTCGGCGGGTGTTACATCATCCAGTGCCTTTTTCGCCTCGTCGATGCGCACTGGCAGCATGTCCAGCTCCTTGTTGAGGTTGCGCCGCTGGTCGGTCATGACCTTGCGCAAGCCGTCCACGTCGATACCGCGCTTGGCGCATTCCATCGTGATGGCTTCGTATTCGGGCTTGTGCAGCAGGCTTTCGGTCACGTCGCCAGTCATTGCGAGCAGTTGCTTGCGGCGTTCTTTCCAATCGAGCGCATTGAACGCGGACAGCATCCCGATCACACGGAACACGTCCTCGGGCGCGATCTCCGCGATGCGGGCTTTGAAGTCCGTGAGCTTGACCTCGACATCGTTGATCCAGTATTGCGAGGTGTTGCCCTGAAACTCCGCGTCGGCGTTACCGCGCTTCTTGACCCAGTTCTCACGCTGCAGGCGGCGCAGGACGAACGGCATACCGTTGACGTTGCAGCGCAGTTCGACCATCGTATCGAGGTTGTGAATTTCATTGCCGGCATCGTCCAGCGGCTTTTCGTGAAAATCATCGGAGCCGGGCGCGTGTCCGCCACTATCTTTATTGAACAGCACCCACGCGAAGGCATCTGGGAGTGTGGTCTTGCCTGTGCCGTTCATGCCGCTGATGCGGGTAACGGTTGGCGAGAAGGCGATCGTCAGGTCGGTAATGCCCTTGAAGTTCTGGAGCGTCATTTGCTCAATGGTCAGTCGTTTCATGGTTTATCCTCCCTTTGCAGATTGCGCGGCTTATAGCCTTTCGGGAATATCCGCACGTTGCGTTCGTTTGCATTTTGCGCCGTTTCCTCGTGCTCGTCTTTCGTGGTATAGAACGAGCAGTTGCAGTACCGGCAGTTCAGATCGGTCAGTACATCGCACGCGGGCCTGCCGTCGTTGTACAGGAATGCGTAGCAGTCGGTCTTAACGGGGTGGGTTTGCTGTTTCATTCGTTCTCCTTTCCCGCCGCCGCTTCGTGCAGCGTTTGTCCGTCCAGCTTGGCTGCTTTGAGAAACGTGATCCGCGCCATGTCCCGGAACCACTCGGCAACGCTGGGGTAATCCAGCTGCTTGATAACCTCAAACAGCGCTTCCTTGCCGCCCTCGGAATACCAGATGTAGATGCGCTCCATGCCGTCGTGGCCGTGGTCGGTCGTCAACGGTCGTTTACGGTCGTTTACGGTGGTCAATGCGCCAGTCAGGTCAATATCGTTCAGGTCGTACAGGTCTTTCACATAACAATGCAGGGCTTCCGTCATGGCGCAGAGGGTTTGCTTTGTCGGAAGTACGCGGCCCTGCTCAATGTAGCTCATGGCTACGCGGTCAACGTCCGGGAGCTGGCATACAAGCGCTTTCGCATTCGTGCGGTTCTTTGCGAGCTGGACGCGGATGTTGTTATCGGTTGGCATTTTCCACCTCCGGCAATTCTGCCCAAAAAAGGACGCTTACGCAGTGCTCTGCGCTCGTTTTTGCATCCAGAGAATCAAGAGAATTGAAATGGTCGTTCTTTTTTGAATATGGCAAGATAATTGGAGCCATCACGCTTGTTTTTGTTTGAACGTAGCACAACACATGCGCGACACTTTTCTCTGGCCGGACGTGTCTTGCATTATGCAAAACGAGGTTCAGGCATCTCCGCTCTTTGATCTTCATAATCATTCCCCTTTCTTAAATCGATACCCGACCGTTACGCCGATCAGGAAGAACACGAAGCATAGAACCAGTACGCCGGTTGTGCTCATTTTGCGCCCTCCAATTCCTCGACGGTTACGCAGAATACGCACGCGAGCTTGTCTTTGTAAATCTGTCCCGGAGAAGTAATGCCGTTCTCCCAGTTCGTGATCGTCATGCGCGAGCAGCAAATCTCGTTTGCAAGCCTGCGCTGCGACCAGCGCCTTGCCAAGCGCAGCAAGCGGATACGGTCGCCCAGGGTTTCGGTTGGTTGCATGTTACCACCCTTTCGTATTGATCGTTTCGTCGATGTTGTACATGGTATCGCGGTCAGTATAGATCAAGAATACAACGCAATCGGTAACGGAAGCCGTTCCGCAGGGAACCATAGTATGCTTGACGTGCAAGCCGCAAAGGATACCGTGAAGCGCCTTTGAGTTCTTCGGGGATAAACAACGATTAAATTCACGCATGGGTTTCCTTTCTGCCAGCCTATGATGCCGACTGGCGGGCGGTTGGTTATGATCTTGCGTAGGGCTTGAATGATAGGGCTTTTTTGCAAGCGGAGCGATATGCTTTCTCGGCCCTTTCGCAATCTTCGCCGTATTCCCTGCGTACAATTTCCTGTCCTTCTGCTTCATAGTCAACGACGTTAAAACGGCCAATAGGGGT
>Ga0209099_1004739_pt1 | contig 10158 bp, 8 predicted proteins | sample AD_JPNHW2_MetaG_FD_184430 | JGI IMG/M metagenome (GOLD analysis project Ga0209099, IMG submission 184430) | Active sludge microbial communities of municipal wastewater-treating anaerobic digesters from Japan - AD_JPNHW2_MetaG (SPAdes) (version 2) | ecosystem: Engineered > Bioreactor > Anaerobic >...
AACAACTTCTTCTTCCGGAGTTTCGGTTTCAATTCCTGCAAAATCTTTTGAAAGCTTTACATAATTGGCGGAGAATCCTGGTTTTTTGGTTGTTGCATTTGATGTAAAACACACGAGCATTTTACCAGAGTTTGCAGTAACTGCAGCAGGAGTAGAAGACCCGCTAAAAGATCCTAAAAGAGGCGAAGAAGTTGTTTCTCCATTATACACTTTAACATAATCGGCACCTGATTCTGTATTAAAAGCTGTAAACGTCAGTTTGACCGAGCTTGCGCCACTTGGTTTTATAAGCCATTTGCAATTGGCATTGTTATCATAATATTGACTGCCGCTGCCGTCGGTAATTGTTCCGCTATTGCCTGTTAATGTTGTGGTACCGGAACAAAATGCAGTTGAGGAGGTATATTTTGCTGACCATCCTGATTTTGTGGTGGATGCATTGGTTACAAATCTGAGCAACATTTTCCCACTGCTGGCTGTAACGGAAGCTGGTAAGGTCGTTCCGCTATAAGTAGCCAATAACGGGTCATTTGTTGATGTTCCATTATAAATGTATAATTTATCATAACCGCTTTGGGTATTAAAAGAGGTAAATGTTAGTTTAACAGATACTGCGCCGGAAGGAGATATCTGCCAGTAACAATCTGAATTATTACTGTAATTATTACTTCCGCTGCCGTCACTGAAAGTTCCTGATGCGGCAGTAAGTGTTTTGGTTCCGCTGCAATAGGTGGAGATTGGATTTCCGACATAATTGGCGCTCCATCCCGCTTTTACCGTTGCATTGTCCGAAGTGAAACGGATTAACATTTTACCTGATGATGCTGTAAGCTGGCCGGGAAGAGATGTCCCGCTAAATGTGCCTAAAAGCGGGGAGGATGTTGTTTCGCCATTGTATACCTTAACAATGTCATAACCTGATTCCGTGTTGAAAGCTGTAAAGGTCAGGGTAACAGAGCCTGCACCGGTTGGCTTGATAAGCCATTTGCAGTCGAGATTGTTTGCATAATTATTTGCTCCACTACCATCAGTAACAGTGCCGGTGGTGGGAGTCAGAGTCTGCTGCCCTGAACATGCACAGGCGGTTACAGACGGAGTTATTCCAACAATAGCCGCCACAGAGGAATTAAACGAATAAGAAGAAGGACTGAGGGCGTTTAACGTAAAATAGCCATCACGGCTGCCATTCCAGCCCCAATTAATATGAAAATAGTCGGAATTATTATAACCGTCACAAACAAAGCCATGTCCTGCTTTAGCTGCATTATCATAGCCCGTAAGAAAAACAACACGCTGCGCATCTAATTCTCCCTTGATTAATGCGCTCCACGATGCTGCAGAATAAGATGTTTTATTTACATACTTGGCTGTAGAAGCATATTTGAAAGTATTAACAAGAGCTTTTCTAACATCTTCCGAGTATGCAGAAGACCCTTCCGGCCCGTAATCCATATTGATAGAGACGCCAGCATGAAAAAGCAACGTTGCCACAGCCTGATTATTAGAGAGCAGCTTATTTGGCATTGAAGCCCATTTGTAAGTTGTAGCTGCAAAGTTGGCAGAGATGGTTCCGTATTTAGCATGAGTGTAGGTTTTTGAACCTACACCATGTTCGGGAAAGTTATAATATTTCAGAATCTGAGAAAAAGCCGTGGCAACACAACCCGTCGGCACCCTTCCGCAATCACTGGCTCCTAAGGAGGCATCGGTAGGACACATAGCATTGTAATAACATCCCTGCGACCATGTGGTGGTGGTTAATGGCGAAACAGCTAACAGTTGTTGTGTCGATTTTTGAAAATTAGGATTTTCATATTTTATCCATTCTTCATTTTTCTCATAATTTTGATCACCGGAATTATCCGATACTACTTCATATATCTGGTTGCTGTATTGCTCAAACATCCATGATAAACAGCATGGGATATCATTCAAATTAAAGGTCCCTTCCGAAGCAAAGCCCAAAACAGGCTGTATCCTTTCATCGGCAGATACAATAACAAAACCGCCCTCACTCATATTAAAAATATAAAAGGCAGGAATTTCACTTTTATAATATGTATTTTCATTAATAATGCCGGCATTGGCCAGTGATTTATCAGGGGTTGAAAAAACTTCATTATATACATTTTTTGCAACAGTTTTGGCCCTTTCTACTGATACAAGCTGAGCCTTGCCATTTGTAAAAAACATTAATGCAAAGGCAAGCATAAACAAAACCTTCAAATTAATGCGAAAAGCTCTTTTGTGTGTTTGTGTTGTTCTCATACTTTTGTATTTTAATGATTATTTAATTTATTCAGTATTTTGCTCAAAAATACTGATTTATTAAATATAAAAAAAGCCCCAATCCCTATTCATCTTCATTTTCAGGAATTTAATTTCAGTAAAGAAAGTACTTAAAGAAGAATAATCATTCACAATATCCGGTTCTTTTTTCTTCATAAATTAAGTCGGATTATATTTTAATGTTTGATGTTTTTTTGTTACTGTTTATTAAAATTCACTTCTCCCGGCATACCAATTTTTAAAGCTCCGTCATTTTTTACTTTCACTTTAATCGCGTACACCAGGTTAACCCGTTCTTCTTTTGTCTGGATAATTTTGGGGGTAAACTCCGCTGATGATGATATCCATGTAATCACTCCTTCATATTTCTTTGAAGTTCCGGTTCCGTTGTCTATTAAAACTTCTGCTTTTTGCCCCAGTTTAATGCCTGAAAGCTGCGATTCTCCCACATATGCTCTGAGAAAAACGGCAGAAAGATCCGCAATTTTATAAAGGGATTTCCCGGGAACCACAAGCTCATTGGCCTGGATATATTTGCTTAATATGGTTCCTGTAAAAGGACAGATGAAATAACATTTTTTAATATTTTGATTTAGCTGATCAATTTGTTTATCTAGCGCTAATATTTCATCGGCCACTGATGTGTTTTGAGTAAGGATGGATTTTATTTGCTTATCAACCACATTAATACTGCCATTAATATCATCAACTTGCTTTTTGGTTGCAGCACCATCTTTAAACAGCTTTTCAATGCGTGCTTTCTCGATCAGCAAATTACTTTTTTGCTGTTCCTGCACTTCAACCTGCGATGCAATGTTCTCAGATTTTGAGGAAACAGCATTTCGCTGTGCCAATAATTGCTCTTTTTTCAACTGGAAATCGGTGGTGTCGACAATGCCGATCAGCGTACCTTTTTGAAGTTCCTGGCCTTCCTCGAGGCTCAATTGAATAATCCTGCCGCTTACTTCTGAAGAAATAATGGTTTCATTAGCTTCAAAATTTCCATATGCATCAGATTTGTCTTTTCTGCCTGTGCAAGCCGTTAACAATGCAATACTAAATATGAACAGATATTTTTTCATAATATAATATTTATCATTTTTACTATTATAATTTTATATTCACAAATTAAAGCTTACCCATTGAATTCTGAAAATTGATTTCAGCCACTTTCTTTTGAATTTTATGAAGCTCACAATTTAATCGCGCCTGTGTTTCCGCATTTAGTTCTGTAACATATTCAGTTGCCGTAATCATACCGTTTTCAAGCTGAGCAGAAGCTGTTCGGGTAATGTTCTGCCTTAACTTTATAATCTCTTCATCCTTGCCGATCAATTGCCCGAACTTTATAATATCTGAAGCGTCTTTTTGTGAGGATATTTTCAAATTTTTATTAAATGTTTCCTTTTGAACATTCAGCAAATCCTTTTGTATATCGATTATTCGCTTTTCTTTTCCTGACTGATAAAATCCCGATATGTTCCAGCTCATTTTTACTCCGGCTATGTAATAAAAATCAAAGTCATTTGACAACATATTAAAACCGGGCCGGCCATAGCCACCTTGCCCGAAAGCATAGAAGCGGGGCATGAGCCTGGTATCGGTTATACCTTTTGAAATATCAAGTTTCCGGATTTGAAGGTCAAGTAATTGCATCTCAAGGCGCTTATTGTCGAAGGCTGGTTCAATAACAGCAATGTCTTCAGGCATTTTCAGGAATACATTTTCATTGAGCGGGCGATTTAAAAACTCTGACAACATGCTCAAGGAGGCATTTTTTGCATTTTCCAGTTCAATCAGTTGTTGATCAGCCTTGATTATTTCTGCTTTTAATACATCTGCATTACTTTGCAGCATTACCTCGTCTTTTATTCCGGCTTCAATCTTTTTTAATTTTGAATTAAGCTCATCTTTTACATTTCCTATCACCCTTTCATTATGTTGTGCAAGCAAAATATTGAAATATGCCAAAATCACCCGTTCTTTTATTTTTGCCGTTTCCACATCAACATTCATCTTATCGGCCTGCAAACTACTGCTTTCAAGTTTTTTCATTGCCGATGTAACGCCCCCGTCCCAAATCACCTGGTTTACATCAAAGTAAAATTTGTACTGATCTTTACTCATTGACGGGAAACTAAACATTGGACTGATTTGAGGTATTTCTGTAACTGCCGACTGGTAGGTGGCCTGACCTGTCAACGATATTTGCGGATAATAATTTGTGTTCAGATTTTTCAACCTGAGATCTGCCGCCTGATTCAGAAGATCTTTTTGTTTAATCAGCGGGTAATTATCTATAGCTGTTTGCAGGCAGTAAGTAAGGCTTATAGTATCGGCTTGCCGGGCAAAAACTGCAGTAGGCAGTATGAAAAACAAAATGATGAACTTTTTCATTTTATTGATTTTTTCTTAATGCATTTATGACAAATTCTGCAACTAAAGCTTTCCTTTCCCCCAGAAAACGATCGAACGCCTTTGCGTTTCCGTTAAAGATAAACCCTTCAAGTATTGGCCTTCCAATAAAAGGGAATATACACATTCCAATCATGTTCACGATCAAATGTTCAACCGGCATCATGATGATTTTGCCTTTATCAGATTCGCGTTTGAGCATCTCTCCCACTTTTGCAGGATTTATTCCGGAGCTCTTAATCAAATTCACTATCCTCTCGGGTTTCCTCTGAAGCTCGTGAAGTACAAAAACAGGTAAATGCGGATTATTTATTAATGCATCTATATAATGTGAAACAAATTTTTTGATTTTTTCCTCAAATGATAAATCAGACATCATGATTGTTGAAATATCCGGCAAAAACTCCCTGAATGATTTGTCAAAAATATAATCAAACAGATTGTCTTTACTTCTGAAATAATAATGCAATAAAGCTTTATTGATTCCTGCCTCATCTGCTATCTGCTGCATCCTTGCGCCATCATATCCATACTCAACAAAAATCTTTTTGGCAGCTTCCAGTATAATTCCTTCAGTACTATGTGATATTTCTTTCATTTTAACCAATTATTTAAACTATCTGTTTTAATCATATAGTTTAACCAGACGGTAAAATTAATACATTTTTATGAAAAAACAAGAAAAAATAAAACTTTTAGAAACTGTTTTGATTTTATGTTAAATAAGATTTATGATGGATTTTTTAGCGAAACGAGGCAGATTTTGCAGACATAATTTATCCTATGTCAAAAAATCTAACGAAGTTGCAGCAAAAAAGACGCATAAAGATATTAAAAGATATCCGCCTTGGCGGATCAAAACAATTTCTTAAGATATCCTTCGATTTAGCTCAACTGTATCTTATTTCAAAAAGCATAAATCTTTTATAAACTTTATTATCAGTAAATACTTTACCTTTGCAGGTAAATAAAATATATTATGATCACCAACGAAAACATCAAAGATCTGGAAAAGCGGCTTGAAGATCTCAGGAGGTTTCTTTGACATCGACAATAAACTTATTCAGATAAAAGACGAAGAAAGCCTTACTCACCAGCCTGAATTTTGGGACGACACTAAAAAGGCAGAATCTATTTTAAAAAGCATACAGGAGAAAAAAACCTGGACCGAGGCTTATCAGAAAGCAAAAACTGCTTTTGATGATATTATTGTTATCTGGGGTTTTTATTCAGAAGGAGAAGCCGATGAGGATGATGTGCAGAAGCATATAGATGAGGCCACAATGCTTATCGAAAAACTTGAGTTTCGTAAAATGCTACGAGGGGAGGAAGATAAACTCAGCGCCATTGTAAACATCAACCCTGGAGCCGGTGGCACAGAAAGCCAGGATTGGGCCTCAATGCTGATGCGTATGTACATCAGGTGGGGTGAGCGGAATAACTACAAGGTCACAATTATCAGCGTACAGGATGGAGAAACCGCCGGAATAAAATCTGCATCCATCGAATTTGAAGGCGAATATGCCTTCGGGTATCTTAAAGGGGAAAATGGTGTCCACCGGTTGGTCCGCCTCTCGCCTTTTGATGCCAATAATCGAAGGCATACTTCTTTTGCCTCGGTTTATGCATATCCTATTATTGATGATAATATTACTATTGATGTAAATCCGGCCGATGTTGTTTTTGACACATTTCGCTCAAGCGGACCGGGAGGGCAAAATGTAAACAAAGTTGAAACGGCTGTCCGCCTGAAACATATTCCTTCGGGAATCATCGTAGAATGCCAGGAAACCCGGTCACAGTTGCAAAACCGTGAAAAAGCAATGCGGATGCTTAAATCACAGCTTTACGAAATTGAGCTTCGTAAGAAAAAGGAAAAAATCGACGAAATAGAAAGCAATAAAAAGAGAATTGAATGGGGATCACAAATTCGAAGCTATGTAATGCATCCCTACAAAATGGTAAAAGACCTCCGCACCGGTATCGAAACTTCTGATGTTCAAACCGTCATGGACGGCGATCTTGAAGAATTTACCAAGGCGTTCCTCATTCAATACGGTTGATGTAAATAAAATACAAAAACGCTGCAAGTGTTTTTACGATGATTTTGTAAGGGGTTATTTATTATATTATTGTTGTGACCCGGCATATTTAACCTGATCTATTCACAAATAAATGAAGTAAAATTTGTGAATGAGCACAAGCAGAGAGTCAGGCAAATCAGGTTAATCCCGACAAAGAAAATATTTGAAAATACCAAATTATTGCAGATATGACAGATTTTCTTTGGTCGGCCCGAAGTGTGAAAATTTCATATGAATTTTTCAGGTTAAATAAATTTGTAACATCTTAATTATATCTTTATCAAATTTCCGAATAATATTAAATTTGCCATCAACAATTTTCTTAGGAATCATGCATTTTCCACGATGAAAAAACTTCTGTTTTTCATTATTGTATTTGTTTGTTTGAAACCATTTTGCTTTGGTCAAAACACTATTACAACAGAAGATTTAACACAAACTTCTTTTTGTGCCGGGGGCAATATCATTGTAGAATATACGTCGACAGGCACCTTTCCTCTTGGCTGTTCTTTTATCGCACAATTATCAGACAGGTGGGGCAACTTTGACAATCCGGTTACAGTAGGCACAATGCCGTTTAATACCGGGATCATAGCGGGAACCATCCCTTCAAATACAACTTTTGGTGTGAATTACCGTGTACGGGTGGTTGCAACCAATCCTTATACTGTCGGATCTGTATGTTCTATGCCTCTTGTTATTACAAATACAGCCATCTCTGCAACCATTGTAGCTAATCCTTCAGATGAAGGATGCGAAGGTGACACCCTAACCCTTTGGGCGACCTACAATGAATCATATTACTGGTCGTCAGGTGAAACTACCCAAACAATTCATGTTACACATAGTGGAACTTATACTGTCACGGTAAAAAACTTCATCACCGGTTGTGAAGTAACATCGAATCCGGTTACTATTACCGTACACCCAACACCAAATGTAAACCTGGGACAAATATACGAACGTTGTGACGGACAAAGTGTTTTGCTTGATGCCGGGCCCGGATTCACTTCATATTTATGGAATGACAACTCTGCCGGGCAATATAAGACAATTGATACCAGCGGAATTTATTATGTAAGGGTTTTCGATAATTTTAATTGTACTGGGGGGGATACTGTTCAGGTAATATTTCATCCCAAACCTGAAGTAGATTTGGGGAAAGATACCAGTTTATGCGGAAACTCACTTTTACTATCATCAGGAACAGGCTATAATTCTTATGACTGGAACAATGGTTTATCATTTAACCCGACATATCTTGTAACCGTCAGTGGCATTTATTCTGTTACCGTACTTGACTCCAACGGATGTTCCGGAATTGATACTATATCGGTAATAATAGATACCTTGCCTGTTGTTAACCTTGGTAACGACATTTCGGCATGCGGCAGCAGCCTTACATTAAACGGTGGCGCAGGATATACAGCATACAATTGGAATGATGGCTCATCAAATTGTCAGCTTTTTACAGTGACTGAAAGCGGTAACTATTTTGTAAAAGTCACAACACTTTCCGGTTGTTCCGATATGGATACTATTGCCGTCATTTTACATCCCACATATGAAATTAACCTTGGCCCTGATATTTCACTTTTACAAAATAGTTCAATGGTATTGTTTGCCGGCTCAGGTTATGTCTCTTACCAATGGAATACAGGGCAAACGACCGATTCCATCATTATTAACGGCCATGATTATCCTTTAGGGCCCACCGAATTTGATGTTTCAGTAATTGATAATAACGGGTGCGTCAATTCAGGCCACATTACCATAACTATTGTTTCAGCCAGCGCGTTTGAAGATTTTGTAATTATGCCCAACCCTGTTCATGGTGATTTAACGATCGTATCAGAAAAAATCCTTGCGGATTCAAAACCTGTATTCTATGATATGCTGGGTAAGGAATACAAACCCGATTTTATATTAAATAATTCGAGCATGTTGATTAAGAGAGAAAATATGAAAGCAGGTTGTTATGTCCTTTTTCTGAATTATAATGATCAACCCCGCCTTATTGGAAAGGTTATTTTCTATTAAATGATGCCATCGCACCAAAATTTACTTTTCGACAGAGAGCAGCACTTATTATTCATTTTGGACAAGATTAAACATACTAAGCAATAATTAACCATACTGTTTTAACCTGGTTTACGCCGAAATTTTTTAATGCAAAGCCTTAGAAATTATGCTTTATAATGTGCACATGATACCGATTGCCAGAAATATAGTTCAAACTTCGTCTAACTCATTTATACTTCGCGGCAGAAATTTTAAACATAGGCATTACCCTTTCTGCCGCCAACAGGCATGAAAAATAAGAAATTTTGATGATTTTAGTTCTGTGTTTCTCTGTAAATCGCGATAGCCGCCTCTGTGAATCTCTGTGTAACTATAAGTTAAAGAATTACACAGAGTGCTTTTGAGACAGCTTCAACATTTTCTAACTCGGGATGAACCCAACTAAAGCATTAGTTCGCATACTCTTATTGCTTAATTGGGGATTAAACAGGATTGTCTTTATAAAGTAAAAGGCTACCCTAAACAGGATAGCCTCTTACTAAAGAAATTTAAATCAGTTTAGTGAATCAATTTTAGCACAAGTGTTTTTGTTTTACTTGCATTAATATATTCAAGTTTAAACGTGTACATGCCCGATGGCAAATCCTTCTGCGAAAATACTACCGCGTGTTTGCCATTATTCTGCGGCTCATTTACCAACTCACTTACAAGTTCGCCTATCGAATTGTATACCTGAAGCTTAACCGTTCCGTTATCTGGTATATTGTAGGTTATCGTCGCTTCGTTATTGAATGGGTTGGGATAGGCCGAAAATTCAAAGCCCGATTCCCCTTTATCTCCTTGTACATATACTTTCGGCATGATCAGATACGCATCCTGTTCTACTCCATACTGGTCGCCTATCACGCCCGTACCTGTCATGTTAAAGTTTACTTCTCCATCCTGCTGTGGGGTCATTGTCCGGAAGCCTAAACGAATCAGCTCTTCATTCGCTGTTACATCATAATGGTTCGTCGTCGCATAAACAACCCGGATTATTCCTTCCTCTTCGGTTACCAAAAGATCATTGTTATCTGCTAAAATCTCTTCCAGCGTCGGGTTGATCTTTACTGGTAACATCTTATCCGCATCGCGTGTCATCATTACTCGTTCTAAACGATAGTCTTTATTCGGATAGTTCAACTCCAATCCTAAGGCTGAAAAATCCTTTACCTTCGAACTTATCCGCAAAGGAACCTCAAAATAATCCGGATCACTTGTGATTAGATAATCACTTGATACATCTATTATATTATTAGATGGTAAGGATTTCGCCGTCGACCAGTTTGTCGTTGAATCACGATATTTG
>Ga0209099_1004740_pt1 | contig 10158 bp, 9 predicted proteins | sample AD_JPNHW2_MetaG_FD_184430 | JGI IMG/M metagenome (GOLD analysis project Ga0209099, IMG submission 184430) | Active sludge microbial communities of municipal wastewater-treating anaerobic digesters from Japan - AD_JPNHW2_MetaG (SPAdes) (version 2) | ecosystem: Engineered > Bioreactor > Anaerobic >...
GCATGCCCTCGACAAGCCCCTTGCCCTGCGCGCCCATGCAGATGAGAGAGACTGCCTCCCCGGTTGCTGTGCGGACTATTGCCTCGCCAACGCTGCCGCCGTCGATGACCTGCACTCCTTCCTGGGGTTTGAGCCTCTGCAAATTGACGCCGTCGGCTCCGCTCATAGGCTCCACTATGACCTTCAAAAGAGGCTTTACGCCCAGATTTGTCTTCAATCCCCGGGCCATGTGATCAGCCTGTTCGGCCAGCCTGGTCCTGGCCTCGTCTATGAGTGTGTCGTAGCTCCATCCCATCTTTTCCAGGCTCATGGGATTGCCTGCATCAAGGACATGGAGGAGCACAATCTCCTCAATTCCAGGAACTGAAGTCAGGCACTCTTGCATCCTGTGAGCATAGCCAGAGAAATCTGTTGGAACGAGAACTTTTTTGAACATGGCGTCATCCTCTCTCTCATAGTCCTGTATCACAAAATATATTAAGTCAATGCCGCGTGCCAGATGGAGAAGATTCCATGCGAAAACGTGAACCCACAAAAAAGACTAATTCAGAGGGCGAATTCTTATTGAGCCACTCTCAACCACGATCTCGATCCTCCTGCCTGGGACCAATCCCACCTCATCCATCATTTTTTTTGTTAATTTTATCTTACCAGTTCCATTGACTGAGTGGAGAAGACGTTGCTCGATCTTCATCGAATTCACACCTCGTCTATTGATGCCGTTTATGGTGTCGCGGCACATCAAATTCTTAATGCCTAATCCTAATATAACATGATCTATTATGGTATATTAGGATTTCGCCATGTTCGTTCCCCAGGATTGCGAATGATGAAGCTTGACGGCCAGGCAGTTCGCGGTTCGAATGGATGCAGACGTCCCTCACACGAGCATCGGTCCATGTACCAGCAATTCCGGAAAAGCAAATGAGATACTCAATATGCTGTACTTTCCAACTTTTTGGTATTTTTATAGTATTTTCTAATTATATTTGGCCAAAACGTTCGTATTAAAAATTAAAGCTTTTATACTGAGATTTGATTCACTCCGCAGGGAGTAGAATGACCAAAATAGTAAAAGCACCATTACAGTTAGAGCCGTTCTTAGATGAATTTAAGGACTTATTCACGAAACCGAGCTTTAGGTCATTTCGGGACTTGTGTGCAGCGTTAAGCGTGTGTGATAAATCCAAGACCGTTGCTAACCTTTGTGATACTATGGCAGACTGTCTCAAAGGGAAAAAGGCACGTTCTTCGTATAATTGGTTCTTTAGCGATGCAAATTGGGATGAAAATGAAGTTGCACAGCGCAAAGTGGATCTTTTTATTGAGCATTTATCTTTAAAAAATAATGATAAAATGTTGCTCATAATAGATGATACATACAATGAAAAAGAAGGAACTCAGACAGACGGCGTAGGCAAATTTTACGACCATAGTAAAGAAGCATACATCTGGGGCAACAATTTTGTTACATCTGTTATCCAATCAAAAGGACTATTTATTCCACATAAAGCTAAGATGTATGTCAAAGATGATGATGAAAGTGAGAATTTTAAAACAAAATTAGAGCTTGCCTATGAGGATATCATTAGGCCATTAAAGGTTCCAAAAAACATTCGCCTCTATATAGTTTTTGATAGCTGGTGGTTCTCTGCAGATCTATTTAATAAGTGCCTAAATTTAGGGCATAATCTAGTTTGTCAAATTAAGTCCGATAAAAAAGTTGGAATTAATAATATTATGTCGTACCACGTCAAAGATATGGCAAATCAAATCGAAGATAAATATTTTATAAAAACTACAGTCAATGTTCGTGGCAAAAAGAAGACATATTATGCATTTGAAAAAGATGTGATCTTAGACAAAGTTGGGGTTGTTAAGCTTGTTATCTCAAAGAGGAAAAAAGATCGCACTACAAAATATATTATAAGCACTGATAAAAATTTGTCTTCGAAGGAAATCATTTCGATTTATGAAGATCGATGGGACATCGAAACAGCTCACAGAGAGACAAATCAAAAATTGGGTTTCAAAGATTACCAATTAAGAGAAAAACACTCAATTGAAAGATTCATTCAACTTGTTTTCTCAGTATGGACTGCAATCCTTTTGTGGGAACTTGATAATCCACCATCGAAGGAGGGTTTAAAATCGAGAACGATGGGGGATATGATTGATCAAGTAAAAATGCAGGCCACTGGAGAAACATTTGAATATATTATGACATTTTTTAATCTACCCGTGCCTGACGGAGGATTGCTTTATATACTTAAAAGCTTGGGATTAAAAATATGAAGATTAGGATAATATGGATAATAAAATTTTAGGAGAAACTTGGAAAGTACAGTGGCGTAATAACAAAGTTACAAATACCTGCATACCGCCCTAGTCTTCAGCTCGCCCCCCTTGAACACGATCGCTGTTATTGACACCTGCCGTGCTTTGCAGTTCAGATAGTAAGTCGCCTTGACCACTAACTCTAGTGCGTAGCCGCACAGACAGACCTACTCCCATATAAAAACTCCAGAGCTGCTGCTTATCTTCGTGCTCTTCTCCCTGTCATCCTCGGTGCCCGTCGCAGCCCCGGTGACCTCCAACTCAGCCACATACTCCATCCGCGTGCCTACTCTTGTGCCAGATCAAACTGGAAGGAGGCAGTACAGGAAAATTCATGCCCCCTGATTCCTGGCAGATGCCCTGTGCCACCTGGACCGCAGACCACGGCCTCCCGCCAGGAGGCTGCATGCCTGCACATACCGTCCTGCCAGAAGAATCCGAAGCTCTGTGAATCGTCCCCCGAAGAAGAAACACAAGCGCCAGCGGTTAGGAGGAGAGGCCCAATTCGGCCCTCTCCAGAAGGGCCGATCCAGGCCCTCCTCCTAACAGTTCTGTAAAACTTCGCAAGCTTTATATGTAAGCTACGCTAACGCTTACAACTATGCCTGCACCTAAAGAGAAGATCATAGACCGGATCAACGTTACCGTTCTTGGTACGGCCAAGAAAGTGCTGACCGAGTTTCAGGAGAAAGGGGGCTACAGCTCTCAGGGGGACGCACTCAGTGACCTGCTTTTGGATTATGGAAGGTTACAGGAGAGAGTAAAAGAGCTTGAAGCCATACAGGAGGAAACAAAGAATAATAAATATTCTTAGTGAATTGCATTAATCATAGGAAAATTGGTATTATAATACACAAATAGCTAAATATATATATATATATATACACATCACTTTTGTCCGTAACAGGACAAAGCCAATAGGAGAAAACGCAATATGATCGATCAGGCCATGATCCATCTAAAGGCAAACAGCAAGGATCAAAAAGATCGCATCGACGCTGCAGACCTATTTAAAAATGCTTTTTCTATGCTCCCTGATAAAGTACAAGCCTGGCAGGATCTGCACATGATGACACATGATAAAAATTGCGATGTCCGATGGAATGCAACAGATGCTCTAGACTCGGCTTTCGAACAAGTACCTGATAAAAATATGGCATGGATGGACCTGATCAAGCTCGCTCAAGATAAAGACAGCTTCGTGAGAGCAAGAGCTGCAGATGCTCTTGGTTCTATTTTCAAGCAAGTACCTGATAAAGATATGGCTTGGATGGACCTGATCAAGCTCGCTCAAGATAAAGACTGCTCCGTGAGAAGAAGAGCTACAGATGCTCTTGGTTCGGCTTTCAAGCAAGTCCCTAACAAGAATTTAGCATGGGAAGATCTGCACAAGCTCACTCAGGATGAAAACCCCGACATCAGATGGCAGGCTGTAGATGCACTAGGATCAGCTTTCGAACATATTCCTGAAAAGGATTTAGCATGGACTGATCTACACAGGCTCACTCAGGATGAAAACAGCTTCGTACGACTGCGAGTGGCAGATGCTCTGGGTTTGGTTTTCGAACAAGTTCCTGACAAAGATCTGGCATGGATGGACTTGATCTGGCTAACCCATGATGAAAACAGCTTCGTACGAGGGAGAGCTACAGACGCACTGGGTTTGGTTTTCGAACAAGTTCCTGACAAAAATCTGGCATGGAATGATCTGCACATGCTGACCCAAGATGAAAACAGCGATGTCAGATGGAGAGCTGCAGATGCTCTAGGATCGGCTTTCGAACAAATTCCTGACAAAGATCTGGCATGGAGGGATCTGTACAGGCTCAGTCAGGACAAAGACCACATCCTAGTGAGTTTGTGTGCTGCATATGCTCTGGGTTTGGTTTTCGAGCAAGTCCCTGACAAAGATCTGGCATGGAATGATCTACACATACTGACCCGAGATGAAAACAGCGACGTGCGAGGGAAAGCCGCATATGCTCTTGGTTCGGCTTTCGAGCAAGTTCCTGACAAAGATCTGGCATGGAATGATCTGCACATGCTGACCCAAGATGAAAACAGCGACGTCAGATGGAGAGCTGCAGATGCTCTGGGATCGGCTTTCGAGCAAATCCTTGACAAGGATTTGGCATGGAAGGATCTACAGAGGCTCAGTCAGGATAAAGACAGCAACGTGCGAGGGATGGCTGCATATGCTATAGGCTCGGCATTCAGTCTGGTACCGGACAGGTCTCAAGCATGGAGGGATCTACACGGACTAACTCAAGATATGGACAGCGACGTGCGAATGTATGCGTATCACGCATTAGGAAGAGCCTCAGTATTTAAAGCTACCATGGTCCATGCAAATGATGAGATAGCACTAAAGAATGAGTTAGAACGTGCCATTACATATTTCGAAAGATCGTCTATAGAATCGGAGTATGGCCCTGCAAGGTTCTGCCATCCATTCTATCGCACTTATTATGCGATAGCTTTCCAGGGGGCAAAAAATGACGAGGTTCAAAAATACCTCTTGGAAGCCAAAAAGGCTGTAAAAGGATCCGAAAGCAAAGATGAGCTTTTCAAGGCCATTGAGAACCTGGCAGGTGCTCTTCAGGAGGTTCAACGGCTAAAGGAGAAATCCATTTCTGAAATAGCCAGCGACCTGAAAGCTTACAGATGGTATTGCGATAAAGCCGCGAGCCATATGGCAGTGGCTGAGAAAAGCGCACCAGGAGCAGTCAAGCTGATGAAGAAATGCAATCTCCTTCTCGAAGAAAAAATAGATGCAACCGTTGCCGAGATTCAAAAATCAGCCAAGAAAATTTGTCAAATAACCCGTGGAACAGGCACAGAGTACGAGAAACCAGGCGTCGAGATTGGAAAAGCTGCGATGGCTCTATCTGCCGGAGGTATCACAGATACACAGAGAAGCAGCACTCAAATAGTATCGTTATTAAAAAAATTCTGTAAGATACTCCCTGAAGAAAAAAAGACACATGTATGCCAAGTCATTGAGGAAATAGGACATGAATCTGATTTTCCAGAAAAACTCACAAAGATAGAATTGGCACTTTCTTATCTATCTCCGCTCCTCGAAGACGTGGTCTCATCAGATAACCAATCTATTGTGGATGTTGTCGTCCTCACGGTCTTGCCAGAAGAATATGGATGTGTCTGCAATAAAATACCTGAACTGAGACCTCCGTATGATGAAAATTTGAAAAACAACACTTATGCCTGGAAGTTCGGGAACGTATTTTGTCAGAAGTTCAACGGCAACTATAAACTAGCAGTCGGGATGATTGGCCGAGCAGGGACCACACATGGCGCTTTGGCTGCCAGGGAAGTGATCCAGCTCTGGCGACCTCGTTACATCATCTTTTCCGGTATTGCGGGCGGATTTCCTGATTCCAAGGAGAAAGAGGCGCATCCCACGCTGGGAGATGTCGTCATAGCCGATGTAATATACGGCTACGAATATGGCAAGATTGACAAAGAAGAATTCAAGCCCCGCGTAAACTGGACTTATAGAACTGATCAATCCCTTCTGACCAGCGCCTTAGCATATTCTCAGTCAAACTGCTGGATAGAGTGCATCAGAGCTGCCTCGCCCATAGAGTGCAAACCTATGGTCATCTGCTGCGAAATAGCCTCAGGTGATAAAGTTGTCGATAACCGGTCCAGCCCATTTTTTAAACAAGTCCTTAAGGTGTGGCCGAAAGTCGAAGCTGTAGAGATGGAAGGAGCAGGACTCGCCAGCGCCATAGAGCAGTCGCAGGTACTCGGCATTCCTACAGGCTTCATGATGATCCGGGGAATCTCAGACCTTCCGCGTGATAAAGGTAAGAAGAGAGGGACCAAAGAAAGAGATGCCTGGAAGCTCTATGCATCCGACGTCGCTGCGGCCTTTATTATAGGATGGATTTCCGATGGTCTGCCTGTGCGGCCCTCAGATAGGAGTACTCAGAGATAATCGCACACTGCTCCATCCTCTGTCCTCACTACCAGTCTTCGCCTCCGTTCACATCTCGCTTGCAAATCCATCGTACAGCGTCAACTCCATCACATCCGACTCCAGAGCACTCTCGAAAGCCTTGTTCAGGACCCTCATGTCATACTGGCCGTCGTAAGGCCTGCTCGTGATCGTCACCCTCACGAAATCACCGCATTTCAGACGATATTCAGGCCTTGTCCAGATCTTGAGATAACGCTCGTCTCCAGTCTGGCCCACCATGGCAGAGGCGCACCTGAATATCTGATCGCTGTCCATAGTCTCGTCACTTACAACGCGCTCCCTCCAGATTCCCTTCGTTGGCGAGGCATTGCCAGAAGAAACATCTCTACCCCAGCGAGACGGTGGCCAGAAAGAATACCCAAATGTCTCGTCCTTTCCCCTCATGATTATCGAATCAAACCCGTGATCCGTAGCATCAAGAGTCCCGACCTCGAAATCAATCAGGTCTGCCTCCTGATAGGACTTCACAGGGCTGTCATACCAGCCGTTATAGAGCTGCAGATCGCATACCAGATTCTGGTCTCCATCGGACCGGTTGATGAAATTCCATTCCAGACCCTCATGAGACATGATGCGCTCGAATGTCGTAATCAGCCTCTCATGAAATGAAGGTATCTGGAGGCTGAGGAGATTCTTTGAAGGCATAGGAGAGCCCCTGTGCAGATGGCAGTCCTTGAAATTGAGAACATAGCAGGGATAGTTCTTGGGGTTTCCATTCGGCTCTTTCACTCCGGTCCTGACATAAAGACGATCGCTGTCCCTGAACCACTGATTCACAGCCATTCCTTCCAGAGATTCAGCCTGGGTCAGCAATGTGCTGCCCAGATAGACTGGCGGAGTTGGAACAGGTATCCTCTGAGGATAGCCGGTTCCTGTGTACATGGGCGCTGAATATGTCCCCTCTGGTAATCCAATCATGTGAGATATGTATTGCCAGTTTGGAGGCATGAGGGAGCTTGCCTGAAAGAGCATTCCCTGGCTTGCAGGCGTATCCCCGAAGACTCTGTCTACGGTCTCGGCATTCGTGTAGGCCTTCACATGAGGATAGCGATGATACAGTATGGCCGAGTGTCCCATGCAATGATACTCCTGAGGTCTGCAAGACCTGAAAGAAGGCCTTTTGATGCAGTCAAACCAGCCACAGAAGACAGGCATATCAGGATTACTGCCTGTAACTTTGATGCTCGCCCGCTCATCAATTCTCTCTCCTCCAAAGCACTTGAAGGAGAGCCTCTGGTGGTCCATATGCGGCCAATCGGCCCTGTATTCGATGGGCTTAATGGATACAGTCGAACCGTCAGGATTCTTGACCAGAAAATTCAGTGCTGTGGGCATTTGTCCTCCTCAGGGAGCTACTGTAAAGCTGATGGCAGCAGAGGCATCATATCCTCCATTTTCAGCATTCTTTCCGTCCTTCGCCAGAACCTTCAGGCCATTTGTGCCGCTGTCGGCAAGCGTTGGCCTCCATGAGACCCAGTTTCTGCTCTGCCAGCCTGAGAGGTCCTTCCAATAAGCTGCGCCAGCAGGCTGATGCAGGAACTTATAGAGCAGCTCATCGCTTTCGCAATCCTGAGCTGTGCATATCAGCTCGATCTCAAGGCCTGGAGGCTGAGGTGAAGGAAGAGAAGGCACAATGCTGAGTGAAAAGGAAGCCCTCTGGCTGCAAAAGATCTCCAGACGGCAGCGATAGGCCACAAGGGCCTTCTCGAACTTCACCTCTCCCTTGATATCTGAGACGGAAACGGCGTCTTTTTCTTTTCCAAATCCGCCTGCAAGCAGCTCCCTGACTGCGCAGGCGATCTCGCTGCAGTGCTCAGCTCCTCCATCGCTGCCATAGCGGCTGCGGATGTCTATAATGAAGACCGGATGGCTGGAGAGCTTTCCGCCAGCCACCTCTCCGACCTCGCAGGATATGAGGCTCCTGTGTGTCGAGAGCCTCAGGTCTGGCTCGCTTTTCTCCACAGCCAGGAACTTGTAGATCCTGCTGCCTACAAGAGCGCTTATGCCTGGATCCTCCAGAAGCGCGCTCTTCAGGCTCTCCAGTTGGACCAGGACCAGAGCATCACCTGCCTGCGTTTCCACGGTTCAGCTTCTGAAGAGACTGCCTCAGGAACTCTGGCAGAGGAACTCCGAGGCGGCCCATGTTCTCCAGGGCCGAGAGGCCCTCGTTTGCTATGAAGAACCAGATAACTGCAGTCCTCAGATAGGGCTCGTCAAGGCCCGTGGATATGTCCACGATATTGGCCACAGCCACCATCAGGAATATGCAGATCTTCTTGATTATGCCCTTCATGCCGATCTCTGAACTCAGGGCCTTCTCAACAAAGGCGGCCATCACACCGGTTACATAATCGATGACCACCAGGGCTATGAGAGCCTTGAGTATGACATCCCACGCTCCAAACAGATAGATTCCCCCCGTTCCAATGCCTGCCAAAAGCAGCCTTACGACCTCCGGGAAGCGTTCGCCTAAAATCGGATTCATAAGCATGCTCCACGCCCGAAGAGTGCTCCCCGGTGCAGGGCTTCCGGGCTGCAGCCAGGAGAGGCCACGATGCTCTCGGTTTCGTCTGTCACCTCAATGCGGCTTCGAAGCTGCCTGGCGAGCTTCAGATAGTGCTCGGCCCTTGTGACAGGCGTGCCTCCAGAGTCTCCTGCCTGGGGCTGCTGCATTCTCGGCAAAGCGGCGATGGCTTCGGCACAGGCGGCTGCTGCAGCCAGGACTTTGCCCCCGTTTTCGTTCAGGTGATAATTGATCTCCGCATCAGTCAAAAGGAGGTCACTGTTGTCTGTGTCTCCGATTGTGTGCCTGACAGCGTCCTTTTGGTCTGTCTGCGGCTGGCCAGTGTAGCTCATAATTGCCACTCCCAAAAAAATTGGCTCTGAGAGCCTGCTCAAGGCGTTGCCAGAACACTTGTGGCCAGGCAGGCCATGTCCGGAGCTACCACTTTGGCGTCAAAGCAAATGTCGCCCTCTATACGCTCGGACTCGATCTCCTCTATGCGGAACTTCTTGATCCTCGTCCCGATCTTGGAGTTGCCGAAAAGACCCGTCCAGGCGAATATGTAAGCCGCAGTTGGAGCCATCAAAGACGGCTCAGGCGCTGCATAACCCAGCCAGACCTTGTTTGTGACCACACGGGCCACGGCATTGGATGCTCCCTTCGAGGCTGTGTTCACCACGGCCTTTGGCACAATCACCTTGTCCACACCGAATAGCTCTGCGAGCAGGTCAGTCGTCACAACGCCCTTGCTCGTGTATTTAATGCAGTCCTTGATGTCTGCATGGTTCTTGAGGCAGGCCAGCACGTTAGGAGACAGGAGCATGACATTTGGGTCAAAGCCCGTGACGCTTCCTATCAGCTCCTTCCAGGCCTCGACGTTTACCAGTGGATGAGAATTGGCAAGGTCCCACTGGATGAACTGGCTGGCTGTGGGGCTTGATGCTATCCCGGACCGCTCGTTGGCCCATATGCCAGAGTTGAGGAAGGAGGACATAACCACCCTCTCCCTCTTGAGGAGCATCTTCTGGGTGACGAATTTTGTGGCGTCTCTGTCCATGTCTATGGGACGCTCAGAGTTGTTGGCTGTCTCGTCGTCAACGTCTTTATGAAAGCTATAGCGAATGCAGGAATAGTTGGGGGTTGTATCTATATCCCAGCCTCCGCCTGCTGATTCTGTTCCGGCTGCTCTGGGCAGGGCCTCGTCTCTCAGCCAGTCGCCTTTATCGTAGACTGCATAGCGGTCTGACTTGAACTCCACAGGGACCACAGGCGCTAGATCGGCAGCCACAAACATCGTTGCCTTGAGAACGGTTGC
>Ga0209099_1004741_pt1 | contig 10154 bp, 6 predicted proteins | sample AD_JPNHW2_MetaG_FD_184430 | JGI IMG/M metagenome (GOLD analysis project Ga0209099, IMG submission 184430) | Active sludge microbial communities of municipal wastewater-treating anaerobic digesters from Japan - AD_JPNHW2_MetaG (SPAdes) (version 2) | ecosystem: Engineered > Bioreactor > Anaerobic >...
GTGTTGTCCCAAGCCTTTCTCCCAAAGCTTCCTGTGAAATATCCGGTTCTTCTCTTAATAATTCTATAAGCCTAAGCACCATTGCACTTTCCAAAGCACCCTCATTGTCAGTTCCTTGGTGCTTTGGGCTGATCAATTAGCGCACTCTTAAGGGCTTTGAAGTGCAGGCGAATGCCATTTCCCAACACATCATATCTTTGAGGTGGCTCCGTATGTCAATACCATTTTGGCACACCACTTAAGGTGGTCTCCCATCCATTAGCAGACTTTCTGCTTCAGGTTACCATAGTGAACCTCCGCTGGATTCCTGTAATCCAGACTCTGGTGAGGTCTGTCATGGTTGTAAAATCTCATAGAATTCTAAAACGGAGTGTCCGCTGTAATTTTCACCGCGAAACACGCGAAAACCGCGAACAAAAAAGGGAGTGTCCCCTCTATTTCCCTTGGCATTGAAAATCTGGCGGACATCTTCGGCGATATCTTTACGTATGCTCTTTTTGGGAATGGAGGTCATCCTGTCCTGTTGAGAGGGGCCGCCTCGAAGCGTTCGGGAGCGTTCGACTGACATGGCTTCGTTGCTGATGATGCTCAAGGCCTCCGGCAATCCATCCCATCCATTTTGAAGAATCACTTCAATGACTCTCTTGATTGCGGTATCATTTTAGTACGGGTCATAGCGTGTTCCTCCTTTGTGCTTTCGTCGACATCGAAGAAGGTTGATCAGGGCCCGCCACTTCACTTAAAAGCAAGTGCCCTTAACAACTCAAAGGGAATTTGCAGAAAGAGGGACACTAACAGAGGAACGATGAGATCTTCACAGATGTTCTGGCGAAGATAGAGGAAGTGCTTAAGATGCCAAACAAACCGCCCTATACCATAACGGAAAAGGCCGCCGACTACTTGGCGAAAATCGTTGAGACCGTCACAAGGCTTGAATACGGCACAAGCTTCAAGCGAGACATCCGCTTGCATAGGAAAAACCGTGTGCGGACGATTCACTCGTCTCTTGCGATAGAAGGCAACTCCCTTTCAATCGGCGAGGTGACCGCCGTCATCGAGGGCAAGGTGTTCGCGGGTAAGCAGACCGAAATCAAAGAGGTCAAGAATGCCTATGAAGCCTACGACAAGATCATGACCTATGACCCCTACGCCGTGAAAGACTTTCTGAAAGCCCACAAGCTGATGACAGAGGGTTTGGTCGTCGAGTCGGGCAGATTCCGCAGCGGTGATGCCGGCGTGTTCGACGGAGACGTGGCGGTGCATATCGGGGCGAGACCGCAGTTTGTGCCAGACCTCATCAAGGAGTTGCTGGATTGGGCAAGGGAATCCGACCTTCATCCTGTGCTAAAAAGCGCGATTTTGCACTACGAAATCGAAACCATACACCCCTTCGCGGACGGTAACGGACGCATGGGGCGGCTTTGGCAGACTTTGCTTCTTGCAAAATGGAACGAGCTTTTCGCGTGGATTCCCATGGAATCGGTGATGTATGAGAAGCGACCGCAATATTACGAGGCGATCGAGGCGGCGAGGAATGCCAACGACAGCGGCTTGTTTATTGAGTTTACGCTTTCGGCGGTTCTGGACACCATCGCCGACCAAGAAAAGCACCAAGTCAAGCGCGAAGATAAGCACCAAGTCGATAGTACAGACACACAGATAGAGGTGCTGACATCGCTGAAAGGCAAGGCTTTGTCGCGCAAGGAAATCTTTGCGGCAATCGGAAGGAACGGAGATTCCCGTTCGTTCAAACGGCATATAGAACCGCTCATAGAGGCGGGGCTGATAGAGATGACAGTGCCGGATAAGCCCACGAGCCGACTGCAAAAGTACAGGCTGACAGACCGTGGCAAGGCCCAGTTTGAAGAGAACAGGGTTTGATGCTGTCAGAAACGATCCAACAAAGGCTCGCGGAACGATTTGCCGCCACTGTTGACTGAATTTCATAAACGTCGAAAGAGAAGAAGCCCTATCCCCTCGGCCAGCTTTGCTGCGGCGGCCTGGTCAGCGTCGAGCGCTAAGAAGGGAGTGAAGACCAATCGGAAGCGGGGATGGGATTCTGAAATGGAGTGTCCGCTCTATTTCAGACGTGAAAATTACCGCGAAATGCGCGAAAATCGCGAACAAAAATGGAGTGTCCCTAGGAAGCCTCTCCTCCACTCTCAGAAAGTTTTGCCGAAAGGGATTCCTCCTTGCCCATCCCGCCCTGAATCCCTGGGCGACCGGGGGCTTTCCCTCTCTCTCTCATCCTACCACCCGGGGTTGCGCAAAACCTGAGAAAGTTTCTATGGCCTGCTTCTCCATGTTCGTACCGTTCGCGTTGTTCGCGGTTCATGGAATTCAAAGGGAGTGTCCGCTATAAATCTAACCGCGAAACACGCGAAAATCGCGAAAGTTTTATGGTCTATTTCTCTGTGTTCGTATCGTTTGCGTTGTTCGCGGTTCATAGAATTCAAAGGGAGTGTCCGCTGTAATTTTAACAGCCGCGTTCTTTCTCTCTCGCCCATCAGGGGTTTTCCTGTCTCAACCACCAAGAGAGGAAATCTCTGTACCCATTGCGCTCCATGAAGGCGAAGAGCGCGTCGTCGAAAGACATTTTTCTGGAGCTCTTCCCGTCATGGGGTTCCCCACCGTTCTCCTTTTCGATAATCTCAACGATCCTCGCGGAAAGCTCTTCCTCAAGCACCTTCCACTTCTTCCACCGGGGCATGGCCTTCGCTGTACGTTTGTTTACCGCTTTGTACAGGAGCCAACCGGACTGGTTGGAGGTTTTCCCGTAAAACTCCGCCAAGAGAGCCTCGGTCGGGTCTGCCCCCAGGCTCTTCCGGATCCCCTTGGGTGACCTTCCCGGCAACGGTTCGCAGGCTATCTCCGGGGGAACTTCCAGGTCCTGGTCGGAAGCTTTGCGAAGGATGCGCCTCAATTTTTCCATGGGGTAGGGAGCCTCATCCTCCGGGAAATATTCGATGTCGACGATACTGGCCATGACGATCCGGTTTTCGCTCTTCACAGGGACGAGAACGGAATCGTCGACTCTCAGCGTATCGTCGTTGGTCAGGTAGTGGTAAGGCTTGCTCCCTTCGTTGAAGACAACACTGCAGAAAATCGATTCGCCCTTTCGGCGTCGAGCCCTGTTGTACGCGGAGGGATCCAGAATCTCTCCGCTCCCGTAGTTTTGGAGGAATCTGCTTAAAGAGGTTGCGAAATCCTCCCAGCTCTCGGGCAAACCGTACTTGTCGAAAGACCCTTGGAGGACCACGGGCTTGTACTCTCCGAACTCCAGGGTGATCCTATAGGTTGCGTCTTCTTCCTTCGGGTTCACGGTGGCCTCCTCTTCCTTCTTCTCAAAGTAGGAAAACAAGCCCTCTTCGTCCCAATCCTCAAAAAGCCGGCAGACTTCCCCCTCGATCTGGTACTTCCTGTGGATTTGGCAACCTGAACCGAACCTCTGGAACTGCTCCACCGTTTCGCTCACCCTGTCAACGATCAGCTGTTCAGAGTAGTCTATCCGATCTGTTTGCCAAGGAATGTTCTGCAGAGGTTTCGGTTTCACCAGGATTAGACGGTGATAGTCCACGGTGATGCGCCGAAGATCCTCCTCTTTCGACGAGTGGTATCCGGTAAAGGCGAGCAAATCTTCTGTATCGTATTCACAATAACTATAGAGGCTATTTTCCAGTAGGCACGAGAGATGGTAGTAGGCCCTGTCCACCCTCTTGGAGAGAGATCCGGTGTAGGAGAAAGATTCGCCCTCCCTGTTTGTGAGAACCAGTTCCCAGACGCCATCGCCCTGCACATCGCTGGGCTGGTGGTCTAAGGAGAACCAATGACTGAATTTTTCCAGAACAAATTCTGCCCGCTCCTGCCCAATGTCTTCGGTCTCTTTGTAAGACAATCGTTTCAATCCGGTTTTACTTAAGTCGTAGGAAGACAAGGTAAAATTCCCGTCCGCCGTGAGGGTCAAACGCTCTTCACACCCAGGGCTGTCGGGTTTGGAGAACTCTTTAGAAACAAGCTTCATCTTCTGCGCCTGACCTTGGAACAACGACATCGGCGGCCTCGTTTTTTTCATTCTCTCCTCCACTCTCAGAAAGTTTTTGCCCAAAGGGATCCCTCCTTGCCCATCCTGCCCTGAATCCCTGGGCGACCGGGGGCTTTCTCTCTCCCTCCCATCCTACCACCCGAGGTTGCGCAAAACCTGAGAAAGTTTCTATGGTCTGTTTCTCCTTGTTCGTACCGTTCGCGTCGTTCGCGGTTCATGAAATTCAAAGGGAGTGTCCGCTCTAATTCTAACCGCAAAACGCACGAAAACCGCGAACAAAAAACGGAGTGTCCCCTGTAGCCCTCCTTGTTCGTGCCGTTCGCGTCGTTCGCGGTTCATGTTTCTAAAACGGCGTGTCCGCTGTAATTTTCACCGCGAAATGCGCGAAAACCGCGAACAAAAAAGGGAATGTCCGCGATAGCCTACAATCTTTTCGTGCATTTGGAAAGAGAAGGGGTGTAGTCCCCAAAGCTTGAAGGAAGGTAGACTTCCCAGGGCTAGCGACATAAGCAAAAGGAGTGTTAATTAATTCGTTTGCCCTCTGAGGCAGTCGTAAAGATTTTTGCAACTGGCCCTTCCATCAGCAAACCTCAGAGAAGAGGATTTCAGATGCGATTTATATCACAGAAAAGGTGGACGTCAGATGCTGAGCTTCCTCCCAAGAGAGGGGATGCTCTATGCTCATAGTCATCATAAATTTCCTCTTCTCATCATGCTTCTTCCGAGGAAATACTTTACTCCTTCAACCGCTTCTTATTTCTAATGTTCCCAGTTTGTATGGCCCAATCCTGGATGATTTCTCTCATAGTAAGGGGATCCTTGGTGGCGAGCAGCATATTCAGCAATAGATCGTCTCCCGCTAACCTGCTCAGAGTTCCAAGCGTTTGCAGATGTTTTTCAGGGGAGTCAATCGGCGATAGTAAAAGGATCATCATTTTTGCCGTTTGCCCGGAGTCCTTGTCTTGAATACCCGATTTGCACACACCTATAGCCACTAGAGGATAGGGAATGGCGGCCATCCGAGCGTGCGGGATGGCTACATCCTCACCCACGAACGTTCCGCCTTGTTTCTCTCGTTCCATGAGCGAGTTCAAGGCTTGAGCTTTGAGCTCTCTTCCAAGGGAGGATAAAGAGTTAAGCAAAGACCGTATAGCCTCCTCTTTGTCGAGAGAATCCTGCCATACCAGAGCGGTCAAGGATGCGAAAAGGGCCTTGCTTTCCTGCGTAGACTCTCTCGACTGCCGGGGCACACCCTCTTGGGTATCTTCAACGCACTTCGTATCATCAAAGGATTGCTCATCTTCTTCTGCGGCCAGGGTGTCCAGGACCACGACGGCTAGTCCTCTCCCTTCAGTAATCAACCGCTCCATAATGGTAGTCTCTCCGCGCAGCCGTCTCAAAAAAGGGACCCTTTTGCCCGGGCTTCCGATGACGATATGCCCTACACGGTACTCCCTGGCGAACTGAAGAATGGTTTTAACAACATCTTCACCCTTGTATGTAAAGACTGTCGCTCCCAATTGTCGGGCAAGCGTGAGAGTTTGGGAAAGCACCCTCTGGGTAGTTGAGTCGATAACGGAGGGACTTTCTTTCGCTGTTTGTACATAGACTGCATACCAATTCCGGTTCAACCTGCCGGCCAGCCTCGATCCATAACGCAACAAAGCCACACTGTTAGGCCCCCGGGAGCTCAAAGCCACCATCACTTGGTCAGGGCTTACAGGAACATCGTCGTCCAGGGGATCCCGCCGTCGCGCATCAATTTGGGCTGCTAATTCCCGAAGAGTCAATTCTCGAAGCTGTTCCAAGTTAGAGGGCCTGAAGAAGTGGTCCAAAGCGGTTTCAACCCGTTCCCTCGTGTAGACTTTTCCCTCTTTCAAACGACGTCGTAAATCCTCAACCGTGATATCGACGTTAACGATTTGGTCTGCCTCCCCAACAATGCGATCGGGGATCCGCTCACGTACTTTGACGGATGTGGCTTTTTCCACGGTTTCGTACAAACTTTCCAAATGTTGAATATTCAGAGTCGAGATAACGTGAATACCGGAAGCGAGGAGCTCTTCAATATCTTGGTAGCGCTTGGCGTTTTTTCTGCCCGGGACGTTGGAATGGGCCAACTCATCTACGAGAACGAGGCTTGGATGCCGGGCCAATATAGCGTCCAAGTCCATTTCTTCGATTTCGATACCCCGGTAGGTGACTTTACACCGGGGAATGACTTCCAGCCCCCTGAGTAAGGCTTCTGTGTCCTCCCTTCCATGCGTTTCTACAAGGCCGACGACTAAATCGATGCCATCCTCCTTGATGCGGTGGCCTTCAAGGAGCATTTGATAAGTTTTTCCCACTCCTGCGGCGTAGCCAAGATAGATTTTTAGCCGACCGCGCCGTGAACGCCGGATCAGACGCAGAAAGTTATCCGCACGGTTCTCGTTCATCTTAAGGGGGCTACCCTGTCCAAGGCCCTATTCACAAGCAAGACGTTTACCAGAGGCTGTGGAGTAAGCACTCTTCCTGGCCTGAACGCAAGTTGGTTCAGCAAATTGAGAACAGTTCCGACGGATATGCCACGGGCCGCAGAAACCCTAGCCGCCTGATAGCGGGCGGCGGCAAGAGTGATGTGTGGATCGAGACCGCTTCCCGATGTGGTAACCAGATCGGCGGGAAGGGGACGACCAGCGGAAGCGTCGAACCTGGCCAACAGAGACTTGGCTCTCTCCCGAAGCTTGGGACTGGCGGGCGACAGGTTGCTCCCCCCCGCGGCTGAAGAGTCGTAACCTACCGCTGATGGCCGCGGCCAAAGATACTCTGGTCGTTGAAACCTCTGGGCGAGAAGCTTACTGCCTAATAGCTCGCCTTTTTCATCTTTTATCAGCGATCCATTGGCTGAATCCGGTGTCAACATCTGCCCAAGGCCCCAAATCACCAGAGGATAGAGGAGACTACAAAACAATATTGTCGCCAGGACAACCCGTAACGAAACGGCAATCTGAGCGAGAAAACCTGTTCTTTGAACGATCATAGTGCCTCCTAAAACCATCCAGTCATGCTCAAGGCCAAATCGATCAGCTTAATACCGACGAAGGGAACGATAATTCCACCTAAACCGTAAATCAGAAGGTTTCGTTTCAAGATACTTTCCGCCCCAACAGGACGGTATAGGACTCCCTTAATAGCAATGGGAATCAGAAGTGGGATGATGATAGCGTTGAAGATCAAAGCCGAGAGTATCGCGCTTTCCGGTGTTGACAACCCCATGATGTTGAGAGGTGCCAGCTGAGGGATCGCCAACATGAACATTGCCGGAATGATGGCGAAGTATTTTGCCACGTCGTTGGCTATGGAAAATGTTGCCAACGCGCCTCTCGTCATGAGCAGTTGCTTACCGATTTCGATGACCTCTATCAGCTTGGTGGGGTCGCTATCCAAATCCACCATGTTCCCAGCTTCCTTAGCCGCTTGAGTTCCGGAGTTCATGGCGATTCCGATGTCCGCTTGGGCGAGAGCGGGAGCGTCGTTCGTGCCGTCTCCCATCATCGCTATCAACCTCCCCTTGCGTTGTTCCTTCCGGATATATTCGAGTTTGTCCTCTGGTTTGGCTTCCGCGATATAGTCGTCTACGCCTGCCTGCTTGGCGATGGCCTCAGCTGTCAAGGGGTTGTCGCCCGTCACCATGACGACTCTTAGCCCCATGATACGTAGGCGTTTAAAACGCTCACTGATACCAGGTTTTAAAACATCCGAAAGAGCAACCACTCCGAGAATGTTTTCTCCTTCTGCGACGACGATAGGCGTACTGCCTTGGCAGGCGACGTTGTCGACAACCTCTTGAACTGCCTCGGGAATTTTAGCGTTTTGTTTCAGAATGTAATCGAAGACAGCGTCAGAAGCCCCTTTGCGGAAGCGGTGACCGTCCGGAAAGTCGACGCCGCTCAACCGCGTTTGAGCGGTAAAGGGAATGAGTTGTGCTTGCGAAACCTCTTCTGGGACGTCGTTTCCGAGTACCTCTCTTCCTAGAAGGAGGATGGATTTTCCCTCTGGAGTCTCATCGCCAAAAGAAGCGAAAACGGCTGCTAAGGCTAGCTTCTCTCTTGTCGTGTTGACTAGTGGATAGAGTTCTGTCGCCCTACGGTCACCAATAGTGATGGTTCCGGTCTTGTCAAGGAGCAAAGTGTCTATGTCACCTGCCAGCTCTACCGCTTTGCCACTCTTTGCCAGAACGTTGGCCGAAAGGGCGCGGTCCATGCCGGCAAGTCCAATAGCGGTAAGAAGAGCGCCGATGGTGGTTGGAATGAGACAGACTAAAAGGGCGATTAACGTCGGAATCGGGAGGCTCACACCGAAGTACCTTCCTATCGGCCAAAGAGTTCCAGTCACGAGGAGAAAAGCTAGGGTGAGTCCTGCCAGTGTTACGGTCAAAGCGAGTTCGTTGGGTGTTTTTTGCCTTATGGCTCCCTCAACCAGAGAAATCATACGGTCGAGGAATGATTCGCCAGCGCCTGAGGTGATGCGGATTTTTAAATAGTCGGAGAGAACCCGTGTCCCCCCGGTAACGCCGGATCGGTCGCCTCCGGCTTCCCGGACCACGGGAGCGGATTCTCCAGTGATCGCAGACTCATCCACTGTGGCGATACCTTCGATCACCTCACCATCACCAGGAATGGTCTCACCGGCAACAACCAACACGGTATCGCCTTCCCGGAGTTCGTCAGAGCCGACTTGGTCATCGCAACCGTTGACAACCCGCCGGGCAAGGGTTTGACTTCTGGTCCGCTTTAAAGTGTCTGTCTGCGCTTTGCCTCTTGCTTCGGCCAGGGCTTCCGCAAAATTTGCGAACAAGACGGTGAGAAAGAGAATCAACGTTACTGCAAGATTGTAGAAAAAAGCTCTTTGGTTATGAAACAAATCGACCACCAGAACAACCAAGGTCAGAACCGCCCCTATTTCAGTGATGAACAAGACAGGATTGCGCGCCATGACCCAGGGCTTAAGCATCACAACGGCACGTTTAGCCGCCCTTCGCACCAGGTTTCGCTCAAAGATTGAGGCGCTCCGAGATTTGCGACGGTTTATCTTCAACTGTGTGTACCCGATGGCTTGGTTGTTCATCTCGGGGGCCTCCTTTTTAAACTCCTGCTCATGGCTTAACCGCCAGATGTTCTGCTATCGGTCCTAGAACGGCCACAGGCAGAAACAAGAGGGCCCCGATAAAGATCACGCAGCCAAGAATCACCATGCCAAAGAGGAGAGTGTCTGTTCGGAGCGTCCCGGTGGTCTCCTGCACGGGTTTCTTTGCGGCCAGCGATCCCGCAATCGCTAGAGGGAGTATGATGGGAATATAACGGGCGAGGAGCATGATGACGCCGGTGGCAACGTTCCAGGGGGTGGTGTTGTCAATCAAACCTTCAAAGCCCGATCCGTTGTTTGCCGCCGCAGAGCTGAATTCATAAAGAATTTCCGTAAACCCGTGGGCGCCGAAATTGTGTACCGACGAGGTCCCCCATGGTGTCAAAGAAAAAATAGCTGATCCACCCAGGATGAACAGCGGATGAACGAGCAGGGCCAAGAGAGCAAGTTTCATTTCCCGGGTTTCTACTTTCCTGTTGAAATATTCTGGGGTGCGGCCCACCATCATACCGCAGATGAATACGCTGATAACGACGTAAATAAACATGTTGATCATTCCAACGCCGTTTCCTCCAAAGACCAGGTTGAGCCATAGTCCGATCAGAGGAATAAGCCCTGTCAAAGGGTTGAGACTGTCGTGCATACAGTTGACTGAACCGTTACTGATGGCGGTCGTGACCGTAACCCAGGCCGGGCCAGCGGCATCTCCGAAGCGAAGTTCCTTCCCCTCAAGGTTGCCGACTGTCTGAACCGGTAACCCGGAGAGTGCGGCGGAGGGAGAGCTCTCCGAAGAGATGGCAAATCCGATCATTCCCACCAGGAGCACACTCATGATAGAAAAAAGGATCACCCCATGCCGCATCCGGCCGGTGATGCGACCGAACATCCATACGGATGCCATAGGAAGCAGTAAGATGGCGTAACACTCTATCAGGTTCGTGAAAAAAGAGGGATTCTCAAAGGGGTGAGTGGAGTTGGGGCCAAA
>Ga0209099_1004742_pt1 | contig 10154 bp, 4 predicted proteins | sample AD_JPNHW2_MetaG_FD_184430 | JGI IMG/M metagenome (GOLD analysis project Ga0209099, IMG submission 184430) | Active sludge microbial communities of municipal wastewater-treating anaerobic digesters from Japan - AD_JPNHW2_MetaG (SPAdes) (version 2) | ecosystem: Engineered > Bioreactor > Anaerobic >...
ATGACTACGACAAAAGAACAAGCCAAAATAGAGATTGAAAAACTTGTAAATCGTTTTGAATCTCACCTTGAAGAATATAAAAACAGCGATTATTGCTGCAATTGATTAAAAAATGTTATAAAGCTTTATGAAATATATATTCGCAATATTTATAATTATTAGTACTCTATGTGGATGTACTGTATTAAAAAACACAAAATCAGAAAAAATTGAACTTAGGGTGCTCAATTATGGAAGAAGTTCTGCTAAATTACTTTACACGAAAAAGGATAACAACATGCCGTCAGGGAATAAACGTACAACAGACTATGAATTGACTATTTTAGAGCATACCGATACTATTAAATTAATTAAAGATGTACAGTTCGGGATTGAATATGTTATAGAGTCACCTACTACAAAGCCAATTACCTTAACAACAGTCTGGACTTTCCCAACTACTATGATAAATGATCTGGGCAAAAAATATGATATGATTAAATATGATATAGAAAAATATACTAATCAGTATACATATTCAAATTACACATTGGAGGCAGATTATGAAATGATTCCAGGTAAATGGAATGTTAAAATATTTAATAAGGATAAAATGTTATTGGACAAGGATTTTTATTTAATAGAAGTTAAGAAATAACCAGCATGTAATAAAGGCTTGCCATCAGCGGGGCAGCCGGTTTATAGTATAGTGCAGTTCTTTTATCCAGGCTCAGTGTATTAGGACAGGAAAAGGCTTCGATTCGCCCCGCTGTTAGCAAGCTTCAAACCGTTGCCGACGATTAACTCAACAAAAAAAAGGTCTTGTTTTAATTAGCTTTGTGTTTTCCTAATGCCTCAAGCCTTTGCAAAAGCGTGGGATGCGAATAACCGACAAATACGGTAAACGGGTGGGGGCGGAGGTTGCTCAGGTTCAGCACCGACAGGCGTATCAAACCGCTTTTAATAGCTTCCGCTTTGTAGGTTGCAGCGGCATATCGGTCTGCCGCGTATTCGTTGCGGCGTGAGATCATATTGCCAAAAATCCCGATCACCATGGTTACAGGGCTGTAGAGCATGCCAAAGGCAAGTATGCCGATATGAAAACTGGCCTGGGAGGCGCCCAACGCAGCCGACATATCGGGATTGCCGATGACCAGCGATAACAAATAAAAAACAATCCCATTGCTCAATATGGAGCTGAACAACGAAAATAATACATGCTTTTTTTTGTAGTGCCCGGTTTCGTGGGCGAGTACAGCTACGATCTCTTCTGTTGAAAGGTCGTTGATCAGGGTGTCGTATAGCACGATGCGTTTTTTGGGGCCAAAACCTGTGAAGTAGGCGTTGGCTTTTCGTGATCGTTTTGAGCCATCAATAACAAAAATGTTTTTCAGTTTGAATCCGGTCTTTGATGCATAGCTTTCTATAGCTTCCCGCAATTCGCCGCTTTCAAGGGGTTTTTGCTTATTGAATAGCGGAACAATAATGTCCGAATAAAACAATGTCATAAAAATCATAAAGACGGTGACCGCCATCCAGACGATAAACCAGAACCAGGAGCCCGTGGCTTGATAAACCCAAACAACGAAGGAGATCAGCCCGCCGCCAAGCAAGGCAGCCAGCAACCATGATTTGAGCTTGTCTGAAATGAATGTTTTTACGGTGGTGGTGTTGAACCCGAATTTTTGTTCAATTACAAATGTGTGGTAAGCGCTGAACGGCGTAGTGAGCAGGTCGGAAGCCAGGCCCAGGATGGCAAAAAAAAGTAATGCCATCAGTATTGGATTTGTGGTATAAGTTCTTACAACATCATCAAGCCAGGCAAAACCTCCCAAAACAAGCATCAGAATGAGCAATACTAAGCTGAATGCGCCCGTGATTAACGAAAACCGGGTTTTTACTTTTTCGTAGTCCTGCGACTTACGGTATTTTTCTGCATCGTAAATCCCAACGAGTTCTTCAGGCAATTCATTACTCCAGCGGGTGCTGTCGAGATAATCAAGCAGCAATCCGAACAGGTAATTGAAAATTACGATACAAAGAATAATGATAAAAAGGGTGTCAGCCATAACTGGTGATTATTTACTGAAATTGTATTGCTACACAGACAAATTACAAACTACAATCATCAAAATTCAAATAAAAAAATTAAACTACAAAATCCAAACACCAAACACCAAACTTTCAACTCTCAACTCTCAACTTCTCCGCCTCGGCGGACTGCATTCATAATTCCTCATTCTGCCTTCCTAATTCTGCCTTCTGCCTTCTGCCTTCCTCATGCATATCCCATTATTTTATAAATCAGGTACCCCAAAACTTCATGAATATATTTTTCCCAGTGAATAAGGGCTTCGGCGTTGGGCACCAGATAATAACCAATGTCTGTGCGGCGCGGGCCGACAATCTTATTAGTCGGGTAAATGCTTACAACCACTCCTTGTTTGTCAAAGCAGGCTTTGGCTCTCTTCATATGCAGGGCAGAAGTTATAAGCAAATACGGCCCGTGTTTGAATTGTTTTTGAACAATGTCTTTGCAGTTCACCGCATTCTGGTGCGTGTTGTCCGAGGTGGTATCAACGAAGATCACAGAATCGGGGACGCCAATCTCCACCAGGTAACGTTTGATGAGAGCGGATTCTAAAAAGTCTTTAAAGACAAGGCTTCCGGCTCCACCGGATAAGACAATATTTTTTATGCGTCCTTTTTTATAAAGGTCGAGCGCTTGTAGAAACCTGTCGGTGTTATCATGGAATATCAATCTGTCGTAATCATTGTCGATGGTTACCATCCCGCCTCCAAGAACGATCCCGGCTTCGTAGGTAATGTTTTTTTCATTAACCGTGAGCGGCGCTTCCCAGCAACGCAGCAGTTCATCGATAACCACAGGATTGGTAAAAAATATTGCAAACACCACTGCGATGATATAAACTCTTTTTTTCCGCCGGGCATTTTTTATGAAGAATCCCGCAACCAGCAATATGATAATCCACGTAAGCGGGGTAAGCAGAAATGCCAATATTTTTGAAATGACGAAAAACATGATACAAAATAAAGAAAAAAATAGATATGATTTTATTTATCGTTATTGCAGGGGATAATTCATTTATTCAAGGATTTCCACGTCTTGATGTACGAAGATTTAAAATATTTGAGCCATTTATTGTTGCCGGTATAGCTTACTATCAGTACGGAGGGCTGGGCTGCTGCGTTTATCGCATGGTCCTTTCGCGCCATGATACCGCCTGCCTGCAGCTGCATATTTTTTGTCCGTGCGGATGAAAAGTTTAGTTTTTCTAATCTTTTTATACATTGCAGCGCATCATCCGGACGGTTTTTCTGTATCATAAAATCGGTGGCTGATAAAACAAAAGTGGTATCAGATGACATCGTCACCTTATCCGAAAGCAGTTGATGGACCATGCCGAAACTATGTAACTGCATGTTTTTGAAAAAGGCTTCTGCTTCTGAATAATTATAAAAAAATGAATTATAATCATGCTGTATCATGGCATTACTTGCCATTAAAAGCATATGCTGGTAGTTGCGTGGCAACAGGTACATTTTTTTTCCTTCTATCGCAGGGCTTGCGTCAATGTGGCATTTCGGGAAACTGTCGCTGATTATTGTCGCTTTTTCATATAATGAATCGGATGCCATAAAGTCCTGTTTCGCAACAGCAATATCAGCCCGTTTCAGGTAGTTGTCAAACAGTTCTTTTGCATTTCCGCACCGCAGGTCAAATATGTTTTTTTGAAGCTGCCTTGCTTTAGCCGTGAGTACAGTATCATTGCTTAACCCATGCATCACGATACTTTTGGAGATACTGTCTGTTAAGGCGGTGGCAGCATCTAAATTTTTTGCGGCGGTAAGTTTTTCTGCAATATTGATCTGTCTTGTGATTACGGGTATCGCAGTAACCTGAATCAGCGAGTCGAGCAATGGATTACGTTTAAAAAAGTATTGTTGTTCAAGTTTTTTTGCCTGGTCAAAATGCTGCAAGGCGGTTTGATGATCGTTTGAATTTTGTGTGATCAGTCCGCAGCTGATGAATACATGGTACTGAAAAGATTTTATTTTTGTCTGCAGTGAATCAATATTTTTGGAGGGTGTGATGATCTCTGCGTATTTTTTTTGATAATCAATAGCATCATCAAGTGTTTTTCCAGCCGTTTCAATTTGGTTTGAATGGATCTGTTCCGCACATTTTTTAAGCATGGATTGATATATTCCGGAATGTGCTCTGCGGATGCTGTTATCAAATGAACCGGGAAGGCTAAGCTTGTTTTTATCCGAAATATTTTTTGCTTTTTCAAGGTAAGAAAGCCCTTTTTCACATTTATTTTTTGAGATTAATGTGTCTCCTTTGGCCACATAGGTCATCATAATTTTTTCGAGCTTGCTTAATGCTTCTGCATCATTGATGATAAAACTGCTGTAGATCTTCTGATAGTTCCGGGCATCGGAAATATAGATCTCGGCCAGCTCAGGCCTGCCGTTGTCCATCGCTTTTTGCGAAACACTAAGGTAGGACTGGTAGATGCCAAAACGGGCAAGGGCAAGGCCCTTCAAGTGTAAACCGGCACATGAATATCCGGTGAGGCTGTCGCAGAAACTGACACACTTTTCAAAAATTTCTATAGCTTCGTTATACTTTTGAACCGTGTTATATTCATTTCCAACAGCCAGCATTTTATTGTAAAGCGTATCCGTAAAAAGGATTACCTGTTTGTATATATCCGGAGATGGGTTGAGCTTACGCAAAATATGCGACATCTTATCGGCTGCGGCATTCAGGTCATTATTGGCATATGAAATTTTAGCCAGTTCAAGTTGTGATGGGACAAAATCCGGGTTATATAAAATGGAACGTTTAAAGTAGGTTTCCGCCTTTGTTTTTTCATTTTTTTTAAGTTCTTCAAGGCCTTTTTCGTAATACATTTTGTCAAGGTTTGCGAGCCGCAGGTTTAGCTGATACCTGGTATTGAAAATGGTTTCAGAAAGGTTGTTGTATGAGTCAATGAAATGGGCAGGGTCATAATTCACCAAATCCAAATTCCCGGGAAAATTTTTATTATAAAGCTCTTCAGCGGTTTTTTCCACTTCTTTCAGGCTGATGTCATACACAATGATCATGTCGGTATTGCTGTAATCAATGGATTTAATCTTCTTAAAACATAGATCAATGGCTGATTCCGATAAAAAATAATCGTCAATCAGTTTGAGCTTGGAAACAAAACGTTCTTTTGAACCCTGATCGTAATGAAAGGCAAAATTATCAACACGGGTATTGAATTTTTTCACACGGGAAGTATCAGAGAATTTATGGGAGGCCATTAAGTTATATCCAAGCCCGAGCTTTCCGTTGGTTGTTGATGTCTGGTAAAACGGAACGGCATTGTCAGCAAAAACATTGAAGGTAAAAGAACAATGGGTCGGTATCAAGACATCGGCTACCGAAAAACCTTTGTAATAAATATCTCCTGAACATGCAACATCATTAATTTCAAAAGTGGATGAAAACTTTCCCGGATCGGTCTCGTAAATGCGGTCGGTGCGGACACAGCTGAAAACAAATTGAGTGTATTCGATTTTCTTGGGGATGCTCCGGGCGATCTCACTGATAAAATAATTTGTTGTTTTCTGATTTTCATCAGGTTCTGAGGCAAATGAAATGGTAAGCGAACTGTTTTCGATATTCTGGTAAACAAGTTTGTTCTGTCCTTGGGCACCGGCTGATAATACCAGGATAACGGACACCAAAAGAGCATGTTTTTTCAGCATTTACTTTAAATAATATATTGCAAAGATTGCTATAAAAGCCGTTGGGCATATGCCAATAAGAAAATTATATTAACAGATTGCTGTTAATAGGGACATCCGTCATTCAGCAATGACAAGCATTTTGGAGAAAAAATGTGGTCAGTCTCTGTTGATACAATTATCTGTACAAAGTAACTGTGCCTTTCAACACATGTTTAATACCGCTTATTTCGGTAATATTTACAAGCCAGACATAAACCCCTGTTTCACAAGGGATGGTGCCGGAGGCATTATAACCATCCCATGGTTCGGTGCAATCCTGTGTATAAAACATTTTTTTGCCCCAGCGGTCGAAAATGTACATTTCATAACCTTCCTCAAGGTAACCAACCCCTTTGCCGATGAATCCATCGTTGACACCATTTTCATTCGGAGTAAATGCATTAGGCACATAATAAACAAATGCTTCATTGATTTTAACGGTACGTACGGCCGTGTCACTACAGTTGTAATCGTTTGAGGCAATGAGCATGACGGTGAAGGTGCCGCTGTCGGAATATAAATGCTGAGGGAATTGCAAATCTGAAGAATTCAACTCGTCAGACTGTGGATCTCCGAAATCCCACGACCAGTGAGTTGTATAATAGGATTCATCGTAAAACCCAATGAGTGGGTTATTGATATCAGCGACTTCAGGATTGGCATAAAAACTTGCTTCAGGCGATTTGAAAGCAAAGACCGTATCGTATCCAACGGCATTGCATCCATGTGCCGATGTCCCGGTCAGCATAATAAAGTAATTGCCCTGAGAATTATACGTATACGTGTCGCTGGTATGATTTGAGACATCATTAACAGAAAGCAAATCGCCGAAATTCCAGTGCAGGGTGTTGGTATCAAGTGTTCCATCCGGAGTGTAAGTAAATTCAACTGCCAGGGGCGTGCATCCCTCATGTGGAACAACAGTGAAATTCAGGAATGCTTCAGGGTATATAACCGCAGCTACAGATGCACTACCGGTACACCCGTCATTATCGCTTCCTAAAACTGTATATACAGTTGTTGCGGTAGGTGTGCAAATCACCGTTGGTGTTGAATTTGAAGAAAGTCCTTCTGCCGGCAGCCAGGTATAATTAAATGCTCCGCTCGCTGTAAACATGGTTGCTTCGCCCGGACATAATGAGTCTGAAAGAGGTGTAACGGCAATCGGTATTGTGGTATAGGTATTTACTATTGCACTTTCAGAGGCTGTACATCCATCAATGGTGCCGACAACAGTATAAACGGTTGTCGATACAGGTGTTGCCGTCACGGCATTTCCGGTGGAAGAAGAAAGTGTATTATCCGGCGACCACAAATACGTATCGGCGCCATTTGCCACAATGGCCACAGAAGTTCCCAGACAGATAGATACATTATCAGGTGTAACGGTCATAACAGGGTTGGGTTTGACAACGATGTTCTGGGTTGCCGAGTTGACACAATTGTTGTTATCCGTATAGGTGTAAGTGATCAGATGTGTTCCAACACCGGCAATGGAAGGATTAAAAGTGTTGGTGTTGGTGATACCCGGGCCGGTATAGCTTCCTCCTGCGGGGCTTCCTTGCGTAAGAGTGAAAGGTGTATCGTTCAGGCAAACATCATTAACCGTTGCAAAAGTTACTGTCGGAAGTGGGTTTACAGTGACTGTAACGGTTGTTGTACCGCTACATCCCAAATCCATACCTGTAACTGTGTATGTAATGGTAGAAGTTGGTGAGGCCGAAACAACCGGGGTATTGGTGGAAGAAAGCCCAATAATGGGAACCCATGTGTATGAGCTTGCACCATTGGCAGTCAGCGTAACGTTATCCCCGGCGCATATCGCCGGTGAAGCAGGGGTGACAGTGACAACGGGAGTGGGATTTACAGTAACTGTGGCTTGTGCAGATGCTGTACAGGTAAACTGGTCGCTGCCGGTCACCGTATATGTTGTGGTTGATGGAGGAGTGGCGGTAACAATTTGTCCTGTAGTAGCCGATAAACCTGTAGCCGGTGTCCATGCATAAGTGAGTGCGCCAAACGCATTTAAGGTTGATGAAAAAGTAGGACAAATAGTGGATGGGCTTGCGGCAATTGAAACTACAGGTAAGGGGCTTACTGAAACTGTGGTAAAATCCTGTGCAGTGCAGCCATAGGTATCCGTCACAGTAAGTGTATAAACTGTTGTCGTCGGCGGATGCGCTTGTGGGTTGGCGATATAGGAGTTGGTCAATCCGGTTACAGGTGTCCAGCTGTAGCCAAACGGTGTTGCACCTGTGGCACTACCGTTGAGGTTAGCTACCGACCAGGAGCAGGTGCCTATTGCAGCATCAGGTCCTGCGTTGGCAGTAGGTGCTGGTGCAACTGTTACTACAACATTATCACTAGCCGAGCAACCGTATGGGTCGGTCACGACAAGAGTATAAACCGTTGTACTGAATGGATGTGCAGTTGTAACGGCAACGGCTGGATTGTTCACCCCTGCTGTGGGTGTCCACGAATATGATAGCGGATTAGTTCCGGTACCTGACCCTGTTAAATTGGCAGGAGTTGAGTTTGTGCAGGCACCGGTTGATTGGTCGGCACCAGCATTAGCAGTAGGTAATGGGTTAACAACAATAGTCATTGACGTAGTGGGTGCACACAAACCTGGCGTTGGTGTAAAAATATAACTGGTTGTAGCAGTATTGTTAATGGCAGGGCTCCATGTCCCTGTTATACCGTTAGTAGAAGTGGTGGGTAAGGCAGGAATGGCTGCACCTGAACAATAAGGCCCGACCGTATTAAAAGTAGGGGTAATACCTGGATCAATGGCAATAGTAAGCGTGGTGGTTGTCGCACATAGACCGGGTGTAGGAGTGAAGGTATAGGTTGTTGTAGCAGTATTGTTAATAGCTGGACTCCATGTGCCGGTAATACCGTTGGTAGATGTCGTCGGTAATGCAGCAATGGCAGTTCCGGAACAATAAGGCCCGACAGCATTAAAGGTAGGCGTTACATTAGGATTGATAGTAATAGTTAGGTTGCTGGATGTCGCACATAAACCTGGTGTGGGAGCGAAGGTATAAGTCGTGGTGGTTGTATTGTTTATTGCAGGGCTCCATGTTCCGGTAATACCATTAGTGGAAGTGGTTGGTAATGCTGGAATGCCAGCTCCGGAACAATAAGGCCCGACAGCATTAAAAGTAGGTGTTATATTTGGATCAATAGTAACCGTAAGCGTTGTAGTTGTCGCGCATAGACCGGGTGTGGGAGTAAACGTATAGGTTGTTGTAGCGGTATTATTAATAGCAGGGCTCCATGTTCCGGTAATACCATTGGTAGATGTTGTCGGTAAAGCAGGAACAATCGCCCCTGAACAATAAGGCCCTACAGCATTAAAGGTAGGCGTTACATTAGGATTGATGGTAATAGTTAGGGTGGTAGTTGTCGCACATAGACCGGGTGTTGGAGTGAACGTATATGTCGTGGTGGTTGTATTGTTTATTGCAGGGCTCCATGATCCGGTAATACCGTTGGTTGAGGTCGTCGGCAAAGCAGGAATGGCCGCTCCTGAACAATAAGGCCCGACAGGGTTAAATGTCGGTGTGGTATTGAAATTAACATTAATGGTAAGCGTTGTAGTTGTAGCACATTGCCCGGCAGTCGGAGTGAAAGTATAAGTGGTAGTAGCGGTATTGTTAATAGCAGGGCTCCATGTTCCGGTAATACCATTGGTAGAGGTCGTTGGTAAGGCGGGAATGGCCGCTCCGGAACAATAAGGCCCAACAGCATTAAAGGTAGGCGTTACATTAGGATTGATTGTAATAGTTAGGGTGGTAGTTGTCGCACATAGACCGGGTGTTGGAGTGAACGTATATGTCGTGGTGGCAGTATTGTTAATAGCAGGGCTCCACGTTCCCGTAATGCCGTTGGTGGAAGTGGTTGGTAAGGCAGGAATGACGGCACCGGAACAATAAGGCCCGACAGGATTAAAAGTGGGTGTAGTATTAGGGTTAATAGTGATTGTGAGCGTGGTTGTTGTTGCACATAATCCAGCCGTAGGCGTGAATGTATATGTGGTAGTGGCGGTATTATTAATAGCAGGGCTCCATGTCCCTGTGATACCGTTTGTAGAGGTGGTTGGTAATGCAGGAATGGCCGCACCGGAACAATAAGGCCCCACAGGATTAAAGGTGGGTGTAGTATTCGGATTAATAGTAATAGTAAGGGTGGTGTTTATTGCACATTGTCCGGCGTTCGGAGTGAAGGTATACGTGGTAGTGGCGGTATTGTTAATAGCAGGGCTCCATGATCCGGTAATACCGTTGGTTGAGGTCGTCGGCAAAGCAGGAATGGCCGCTCCTGAACAATAAGGCCCGACAGGGTTAAATGTCGGTGTAGTATTGAAA